>FTBE01000007.1_pt1 | contig 16418 bp, 15 predicted proteins | sample 1639291 | NCBI WGS metagenome assembly FTBE01 (sample SAMEA3914864, study PRJEB12502) | metagenome | biome: forest; material: soil | place: USA | collected 2012-03-12 | depth 0.3 m | reverse complement strand
GGGCACAGGTGCCCAGCTGCTCGAAGTGCTGCACGAGTGCGAGCGTCTGGAGGCGGAGCTCGCGCAGATCGACGTCGAGCTCTCCACCGAGGAGTACCTGCTGACGGTCGCAGGCGGCCTCGGGCGTCTGCGCTTCACCGATCTCGCGGGTACGATCGGGCGGATCTGGACAGGCCACCGCCACGAAGCGTCCAACCCGCCGGATCCGGTGGCACTGTCGATCTGGCATCTGCCTGGCGAGAAGGGACTCAGCCTGCGGCGCGCAGCAAACGCGCTGCTGAGCGGGCGCGATCGGCGCTTGCTACGCGATCTCGCCGATCGCCAGCGGGCGGCGAAGCGCTTCGCCGTCGCCGGTGCCGGGCACTCACGCAGGCTGCGCGACGACAGTTGGATCGCAAGCACGCGCGTACGCGACACGATCGCAAGCAAGCTCGCGGCGCTGTCTGCTTAGGGTCTGCGCTGTGCTCTGCGGCACGCGCGGCGGTGCTCTCGTGGCCCTATGCGGCGGCCTGCGCGGCCCAGTCGCGGTACAGCTCGTAGTAGCGGCCCTCGGCGGCGATCAGCTCGTCGTGCGTGCCCTGCTCGGCGATTCGGCCGTGCTCGAGCACGACGATCCGACCGGCCTGGCGAATCGTCGAGAGTCGGTGGGCGATGACGATCGCTGTGCGCCCGGCGAGCAGCCGTCGCAGTCCCTGCTCGATCCTTGCCTCAGAGTGCAGGTCGACGTTCGACGTCGCCTCGTCGAGCACGAGGATCCGCGGGTCGGCGATCAACGCTCGGGCGAACGCGATCAGCTGGCGCTGGCCGGCAGACAGCTGCGTGCCGCGCTCGCCGATTTCGGTGTCGTAGCCGCTCGGCAGCGCGGCGATGAAGTCCTCGGCGCCAACAGCTTTGGCGGCGGCACGGATCTGATCGGCGTTGGCGTCGGGGCGCCCAAAGGCGATGTTCTCGGCGACGGTGCCGCTGAACAGGAACGCCTCTTGCGGCACGATCCCCATCTGCGAGCGCAGTGAGCTCGAAGCGACTTCGCGCAGGTCGTGGCCGTCGACGAGCACCGCGCCTGCGGTCGGGTCGTAGAAGCGCGCGATCAGCTTCGCCATCGTCGACTTGCCTGCGCCTGTTGCGCCGACGAGCGCGACGGTCTGTCCAGGCGGGATCTGCAGGCTGACGTGGTCGAGCGCAAGCACTTGCTCGGTCGAGTCGTCGCCGCGTCGCTCCTTGTAGGCGAAGGAGACGTCGTCGAAGTCGACCTCGCCGGCGATCCGTGAGAGCTCGATGGCGTCGGGGCGGTCGGTCAGGTCGGGCTTCTCGTCGAGCAGCTGGAAGATCTTCTCCAGTGCTGCCATGCCTGACTGGTAGGTGGCATAGAGCTGCGAGAGCTGCTGGATCGGTTCGAACAGGTTCGACAGCGCGGCGACGAAGGCGACGATCGTGCCGATCGAGATGTGCCCGTCGATCGCTTGATAGCCGCCGTACAGCACGATCAAGCCGACAGCGACGCCAGACAGCATTTCGACGGTCGGGAAGTAAGCGGCGTTGAGCTTGACGGTCGTCATGTTGGCGTCGCGGTTGTCGCCGTTGAGCTCGGTGAACTGGGCTTCGTGCACGGGCTCTTGGGCGAAGCTGCGCACGACGCGGATGCCGGACAGCGTCTCCTGCAGGTAGCCGGTGATCGCGCCGATCGTCTCGCGCGTGCGGCGGAAGGCGCCGGCGGAGATGATCCGAAACCACAGCGAGCCGATGAGCACGAGCGGCAGGATGCAGAAGGTGATCAGCGCGAGCTTGACGTCGAGGTAGAGCAGGATGCCGATCGTGCCGATCAGCGTCAGCCCGGACTGGAACAGCGTTACGACGGAGTCGGTCACGAGCGAGTCGAGCGCCTCGACGTCGTTGGTCATGCGCGAGATCAGGACGCCGGCGGAGCGGCTCTCGTAAAAGCCGATCGGCAGCGTCTGCAGGTGCTTGAAGATGCGGATTCGCAGGTCGGCGAGCGCACGCTGCCCGACCCAGCCGACGAGGTAGGTCTGCGCGTAGGTCATCACCCACACGATCAGCGCAGAGACGAAGAAGGCGATGACGACGAGCAGCAATTTGTCGAAGTCGTGCGGCTCGATGCCGTCGTCGATCGCTGCGCGCGCGAGCAGCGGCGGCGCGAGTGAGGCGGCTGTGCCGACTATCAGTGCGACGACAGTCAGCGCCGCGCGGATCCGGTAAGGCTTCAACAATCCGAGCAAGCCACGGAGGTTGCGCCCGCGCGTGCCCTTGCTCGCGCGCTCGCCGGTCCACGTCGAGCCAGGACCGCCTCTGCCGACCATCGGGCTCACAGGCCGCTGACCTCGCGCTCGAGCGGCTTGCGTGTCATGAAGACCTGATCGGGCAGACCCTTTTCGACGATCTCGCGATACAGCTCAGAGGCCTCGAGCAGATGCTCGTGGTCGCCGTGGGCGACGACGCGGCCGTGCTCGAGCACGATGATCTCATCGGCGAGCGAGATCGTTGAGAGGCGATGGGCGATGACGAACGTCGTGCGTCCCTTCATCGCCTCGTCGAGTGCGAGCTTGATGTTCTGCTCGGTCGAGGCGTCGACGGCGGACGTGGCGTCGTCGAGGATCAACACGCGCGGGTCGGCGAGCAGCGCGCGGGCGATTGCCAAGCGCTGGCGCTGGCCGCCAGACAGCGACAGCCCGCGCTCGCCGACGCGCGTGTCGAAGCCGTGCGGCAAGCGCGCGACGAAGTCGTAAGCCTGGGCGCGTCGCGCAGCTGCTTCGACGTCCTCGCGGCTCGCGTCTGGGCGCCCGTAGGCGATGTTCTCGCCAACGCTCGCAGAGAACAGGAAGGGGTCATCGGAGACGACGGCGACAGCGCGGCGCAGCGAGGCAAGCTCGACGCTGCGCACGTCGGCGCCGTCGAGCAGCACTGAGCCGTTGCTCGGGTCGTACAAGCGCGAGATCAGCGAGACGAGGCTGGTCTTGCCGGAGCCTGTGGCGCCGACGAGCGCGACGGTCGTGCCGGCAGGCACGTCGAGTGAGACGTCGCTGAGCACTGGGCGCGCAGCGCGCGCGGCGAGCTGGTTGCCGTCGCTGTCGCTGTCGAGCGTGAGCTCGCGCGGACCGGCGTGCACGGCGCCGAAGTCGTCGCCCTCGTCGTAGCGCAGCGTGACGTCGCGGAACTCGACGTGGCCGTTGCCAGGCGGCAGCGGCGGCGCCCCTGCCGGTGCGATGATCCGTGGCTCGCGGTCGAGCACCTGGAAGATGCGCGCGCCTGAAGCTGTCGCGCGCTGCGCGAGGCCGAGCGTGACGCCGAGCGAGCGCATCGGCCCGATCAGCATGTTCAGATAGAGGTAGAACTGCGTGAACTGGCCGAGCGTGAGGTGTCCGTGGATCACGCGGTTGCCGCCGATCAGCAGCACAGCGGCGAGGCCGAGCTGCGGCAGGAAGCCGATTGCGGGGTTGAACTTGGCCTCTAGTCGTGTCGCGACCATCGACTGCTCGAATACGCGGGAGACGCTGTGGCGGAAGCGCTGCAGCTGCTGTGGCTCGCGCGCGAACGACTTGACGACGCGCACGCCAGAGATGTTCTCCTCGGCGTCGGCAGTGAGCTCGCCGATCCGCTGCTGGACCTCTTGGATGGCGGGACGTGCTGTGCGTCCATAGCGCTGGGAGATGAACACGACGAACGGCGTTGGCGCCATCGCGATCAGCCCGAGCTCTGGGTTGATCACGATCATCGCGATCCCTGCGAGCACGAGCGTGAGGATCGACTGCAAGATGAACACGAGCCCGTAGCCGAGGAAGAAGCGCACTGCCTGCAGATCGACGGTCGCGCGCGACATCAGCTGTCCGGTTTGCTGATGGTCGAAGAAGCCGAGCTCGAGGCGCTGCAGCTGCGCGTACATGATCTCGCGCAGATCGAATTCGATCGCGAGCGAGATGCGCCCGGCGATCATCCGCCGCATGTACGTCAGCAGCCAGCGCGCGAGCACGATTGCGACGATCACGAGCGCGAGCACGAGCAGCGTGTGCCGGTCGTGCGAGCGCAGCGCGAGCTCGTGATGGCGCGAGTGGTTGTCGCCGTGCTTGATCGCTTCGACCGCTGAACCGGTGAAATGGGGGATCAGCACGGTCACGACCATCGCCAGCGAAGCGAGCGCCCACGAGGCGGCGAGGCCGCGCTTGTAGGGGCGGAGAAATCCGAGTAGTCGGTAAAAAGTGCTCATAGTTGTTTAGTCAACGATTATCGCACGCGGGCGGTCCTGGCGAGCGGGCCTAAGCTTGCTCGATGAGCGAGCAGCCGAGCCCGAAGCCGAGCGCGGGCGCACGTGCGGGGCTGTGCGACACGTGCGCTCACCAGCAGGAAGTGCGCAACACGCGCGGCTCAGTCTTCTCGCTTTGCACCCTCTCGCGCGTCGATCCAGCTTATCCGCGATACCCGCGGGTGCCGGTCATGAGCTGCGCCGGCTATGAGCGCCGCGAGCAATGATTTTTTGATCGGATGATGGCCGCGGGCGGCGCGTGCAGACGTCGTCTCGCCACGCAACGCGAACCGCTTCTCGGCTAGGCAGCGGCCGGCGCGGGCTGCTCGGCGCCATCACCTTCAGCAGACGGGACATGCGCGGCGACGAAGTCGCTGCTGCGTACGAGCGCGAAGGCGAACAGCGAGCCGACGAGCGCGATCGCGGCGCCGATGATCAGGATGCTCGTGAAGGCTGAGGTGAAGCCGATCGGGTAGGCGTGCTGCAGGGCGCCGCGCGCAGCTTGGGGCAACGAATGCGTGAGCTGGCGCACTTCTCCAGAGACGAGCGCGGTCTTCAGCTGGCCGTGCGCGGCGCTGATCACTTCGCGTCCAGGTGCGCTCGCTGAAAGCTGGCTCATCGTGTCGCGCGTGATGTTGTGTTGGAAGATCGCGCCGAGGCCGGCGATGCCGGTGGCGATGCCGACCTGACGGAACGTGTTGTTGATGCCCGAGGCCATGCCGCTGCGCGAGTGGTGAACGACGCCGACTGCGGTCGAGGCGAGCGGCGGGTTGATCAGCCCGATGCCGGCGCCAGCGAGCAGGAAACCGGGAATCAGCACGGTCCAATCGGAGCTCGCGTCGACTGCAGTCATAGTCAGCAAGCCGACGCCGACGAGCGCGAGGCCGCAACCGAGCAGCAGGCGCACGGGCACGCGCACCGACAGGCGCCCAGAGAGCGGCGCGACGAAGAACGACAGCAGCGTGATCGGCAGGAAGCGCAGGCCGGCCTGCAGTGGTCCGTAGCCGAGCACGTCTTGGATGTACAGCGTGAGGTAGAGGAACATCGAGAACATCGAGGAGGAGATCGCGAAAGCGACGATGCTCGCGCCGGCGAACGCGGGCTTGCGAAACAGCGTCAGGTCGAGCATCGGGCGCTCTTGACGCAGCTCGACGATCACGAACAGCACGATCAGTACGGCGGAGGCGATCAGAAAGGAGACGATCTGCGTCGAGCCCCAGCCCTTTTCGTTGCCTTGGATCAGCGCGAAGACGAGCAGGAACAGCGAGCCAGAGAACGTCACGAGCCCGAGCCAGTCGACGCCGCGAGCGTTGGGATCACGCGACTCGGCGACCTGCGTGAGCGTGAGGATCACTGCGCCGATCCCGATCGGCACGTTGACGAAGAAGATCCATTCCCAGCCGATGCCTGAGGTGATCAGGCCGCCGACGATCGGCCCGACGGCGACAGCGCCGCCGATCACACCGCCGAACACACCGAAGGCGAGGCCGCGCTCCTTGCCGTGGAAGGCGCCTGCGATCAGCGCGAGCGACGTGGCGAACATCATCGCCCCGCCTGTGCCCTGAACGGCACGCGCGAGGTTCAGTGCGAGTGGTGTGTTGGCCAGGCCGCAAGCGGCAGAGGAGAGCGTGAAGACGATCAGGCCCGTCGTGAACACGAGCCGCCTGCCGAAGCGATCGGCAAGGGCGCCACACGTCAGCAGGAAGGCAGCGAGCGTCAGCGAGTAGGCGTTGACGACCCATTGCAGGTCGGCGAAGCTCGAGTGCAGCGAGCGCTGGATATCGGGCAGCGCGACATTGACGACGGTGATGTCGAGCAGCAGCATGAAGATTGCCACCGACACCGCGATCAACGTCCACCACTTGCGCTCCAAGACCCCTCCTTACCCCGCTCGATCCATCTGCTCCCTCATCGCCTCGCACTATAGGAGGGCGCGCGAGACCGCCTGGCTCAGTTGGGAGAGCGCCTGGATCGCACCCAGGAGGTCAGCTGCTCGTTTGCCCGTGCGCTCGCGCCTCGACCGGGCTGCCCTAGTCGGGGCGGCGTTCGCCAAGCGGGGCGGGCAGTTGCACCGTGACGCAGAGCCCGCCGGCTGCACGTGGCGTCAGCGCGAGGACCCCGTCGTGTGCTCGGGTGATGCTGTCGACGATTGCCAGCCCGAGGCCAGCGCCTGCGTGGTCGGTTCGCATTCGCGTCTCGCCGCGAAGAAATGGCTCCGCAAGCGCGGAGACGACCTGCGGTGCGAGCCGCTCGCCGGTGTTCTCGACTGTGAGCTGCGCGACATCGGGGCCGGCGCTGGTCGAGACCCAGACTGTGCCTTCGCCAGTCAGGTTGTGGACGATCGCGTTGTGCACGAGGTTCGTGCTCAACTGCAGCAGCAGGGCGCGCGAGCCTAGAGCGGGGGCGATCTCGCCAGAGGTCTCGATCGTGACGCCATGCTCTTCCGCGAGGGGAAGGAGCGTCTCAGTGGCTTCTTCGGCCATCAGGGAGAGGTCGACGTCTTCTCGGGTGAAGGACCGTCGGTCGCTGCGGCTCAGCAGGAGCAGTGCCTCGGCGAGGGCGATCGCCCGAGTGTTGACGGCGGAGAGGCGCGCGATGAGCTCGTCGCTGTTGCGATCTGGGTCATTGCGGGCCACGTCGAGCAGCGTCTGGGTGATCGCGAGCGGCGTGCGAAGCTCGTGCGAGGCGTTGGCTGCGAATCGCTGCTGCTCCGCTACATGTGCCTCCAACCGCGCGAGCATCGTGTCGAAGGCATCGGCCAGCTCGCGAAACTCGTCTTGCCGACCGGGCAGCTGGATTCGGTGCGAGAGCGATCCAGTTGCCGCGGTGCGCGTGGCGTCGGTGATGCGGGTCAAGGGGGCGAGCATCCGGCCGGCGAGCAGCCATCCGCCCGCGAGGCCGAATGCGAGCAGGAACGCCATCACGATCGCTGCAGTCGAAGCAAATTCGCGTAGGACAGCCAGTTCGTAGCTGGGCAAGAGGATCAGCCCGATATGCCTTGCTCGCGTCAGGTACACCCACGTGGCGGCGAGCAGCAAGGCACCTGCCGCCAGCAAGAAGCCGGCGTAGCTGAGAGTGAGCTTGAGGCGAGCGCTCATCCCTGGAGCCCTATCCACGGCTTCCTTCCCGATCTCCGCTGTCCCGTTGCGTATCGATGCGGTAGCCGACGCCTGGCACCGTGGTGATCACCGGGGGTCCGCCGAGGCGTTTGCGCAGTCCCGAAACTGTGATGCGCACGGCGTTCGTGAACGGGTCGGCATTCTCGTCCCACGCTCGCGCCAAGAGCTCCTCGGCGCTGACGACGCCGCCTTCTGCGGCGACGAGCACCTCGAGCACGGCGAACTGCTTCCTGGTCAGCGCGACGTAGCACCCATCGCGATAGACCTCGCGGCGAAACGGGTCGAGCCGTAGCCCCGCGATCTCCCGCACAGGCGGCCTGTTGTGCGCGCGTCTGCGGTCGAGCGCCCGCAGTCTTAGCACAAGCTCTCCCAGCTCGAACGGCTTCGTGAGGTAGTCGTCGGCGCCGAGCTCGAACCCGGAGGCCTTGTCGTCGAGGCGGTCGGCGGCGGTCAACATGAGGATCGGCATGCCGCCGCCGGAGGCAACGATGCGTTCGGCGATCTCGTCACCGGACGTCCCGGGAACATCGCGATCGAGGACGGCGATGTCGTAGGCGTTGACGCTTAGCAGCCTTAGAGCGCTGTCGCCGTCGGCAGCGATGTCAGCGGCGATTGCCTCCAGGCGCAGGCCATCGCGGATCGCCTCTGCCATGTAGGGCTCGTCCTCGACGACCAGCACACGCACGCACTCGATGCTACGCAGCGCGGGCATATCGTCGGCGTATCGAAAACCACATATGCGTTGGCAACTCCACGCGGCTTTGAATCGGAGGCGTGACTCGTGCCGGCCCGGCGCCAACGGTTCCCCGTCCTGCTCGGGCGACGGTCTACGGCCGGCGTCGTCGTGGTCATCTGCTGCTCGGGGCGGTGCTCGTCCTGCTGCTCGCCTGTACGGCGTTCCCGGCAGGCCGTCGGCGACTCAACGGTAAGCCGCCCCTTGCGCGAGGGGAGGCGCACGGTACGAGTGCGTTGGGAGTCAGCTGGCCCTTGCAAGGGCAGGGGGCGCTGGTGCTCGGCCACGGCCGGCCCGCCGCGAGCTCGCAGCAGAAGCCAGTCCCGATCGCCAGCCTCGCAAAGGTAATGACCGCCCTCCTGATCATCGAGCGCTACCCGCTGAGTGGCACGCAGGGCGGATTCACAATCACGGTCACCGAAGCGCAAGCACGTGCCGAGGCGCAGGACGCTGCTGCGGGCGGGTCGGTGGTGAAGGTGCAGGCCGGCGAGCAGCTGACCGAGCGTCAGCTGCTCGAAGCGCTGCTGATCGCGTCCGGCAACAACATCGCCCGCATGCTTGCCACGCTGGCGGCAGGCAGCGAATCCAGTTTCCTCGCAGAGATGAACGCCGAGGCGCACACGCTCGGGATGAGCCGAACGCTCTACACGGATCCGAGCGGGTTCGATCCGAGCACGGTCTCCACTGCCGCCGATCAACTACGCGTCTTTCGCCAAGCGATGCGCTACTCGGTCTTTCGCGAAGTCGTCTCGACAGCCAGCGTGACGCTGCCTGTCGCCGGCACACTTACGAACTTCAACCCCCTGATCGCTGAGGGCTATGCCGGCAAGACGGGCTCAGACTCCGAAGCGGGCGGATGCCTCGCCTTCTTCACCCGCGTAACGGTCGGCGGGCGTCGGCAGATTGCGATCGGTGTCGTTCTCGGCCAAGGAGAGGGCAGCGACACGTCGGCGATCCTCGCCGCCGCAGGCGAGGCCGCCAGAAGGTTGGTCGACTCCGCAGCTCATTTGGGATACACTACGTTCCCAAGTGCATAATGTATCTCCAACGCAGCGACCGCCTCGGCTGACGCGAGATCAGCAGCGACAGCAAACGCGCGAGCGGCTGCTGAGCTCGGCGCTCGAGGTGTTCGAAGCGCGTGGCTACGCCGACAGCACGCTCGAGGAGATCGCAGAGCGAGCAGGCCACACGCGCAAGGCCGTCTACTCGAACTTCTCCGGCAAGGGCGAGCTCCTGCTCGAGATCGTCGAACGACGGTTCCAAGCGCACATCGATCGCATCCAAGCGCTGCTCGATGAAGAGACTTCGACCGAGCGCAAGACGATCGACGTCGGCTCTGTGTTCGCCGACTACCTCGGCCAAGAACGAGCGTGGGGAAAGCTGTTCCACGAATTCTGCTCTGTCGCGTCGCGCGACGAGCAGATCGGCGTCCGCTTCCGTGCCTGCTACCGAGCTCGCAAGGAGATCATCGTTCGTCTGCTCGAGCACGAGGCCGCCAGCAGGGGAGTCGAGCTGGCGGTCCCAGTTGAACGCCTTGCGATGGGCGTGTTCGCGCTCTTCACTGGACTGTCAGTCGAAAAGACGATCGATCCTGAAGGGATCGACGAGGGACTTTTCGGAGAGATGCTCGGTCTGCTCGTCGCCAGCGCAATCACGCCGAAGACCTCCAAGCCATGACGCGAGACGCGAAGGAGAGACCAGTGTCGCTGTCTGGGAAGTTCACGCTCGCAAGCTCCGAATTCATCAACAAGCGTGGCCTTTACGCGGGGCGCCGTTCGACGCGGGTGCACGTGGCTGTCTATCGGCGAAGCCACGGAAGGATGGGTGGCAATCTCCCCGGATGGCCGCAAGTCCGGATCGCACTGCTCGACCATACGGGCGCGAAGACTCAGAAGAGACGAACGTCGCCGCTGATGTACCACGAGTACGGCGACGCGATCGTCGTGGCAGGCACGAAGGCAGGACAGCCGACGCACCCGGCCTGGTTTCACAACCTGATGGCAAACCCCGACACGACAGTTCAAATCGGCGCTGAGGTCCGCGAGGTGCGTGCCCGTCTCGCTGCCGGCGAGGAGCGCGATCGGCTATGGGAGAAGCTGGTCGCCAAGTTCCAGGGATATGAGTTCTACGAGCGCAATGCCAAGGGGCGAGAGATCCCCGTCGTCGTCCTCGATCCTCGCTAGCCGCGCGGGCGTGGGGCAGTGCTGCATTGCTGCATGTAGGGCGTCGCTGCCGCGATGCCGCCCCGAGCCGGCCAGTGCTTCAGCTCGACTGCAGATGCCGCGCGAGGAACGGCACGATCTCACCCCACAGCTTCGCTGCCGGCTCCGGCCTGTAGCTCGGGCGATAGTCCGCGAAGAAGGCGTGGCCAGCGTCGGCGTAGACGTCGACTTTGATCTCCTCGCCGCCTCTGCCTGCCGGCGAGGCGAGTGCTCGCTCGCGCAGTTCTTCGCCCAGCGCAGGGGAGGGGTTCTGATCTTCAGCGCCGACAGCCGCAAGCAGCGCGCAGCTGAGTTGACCTTCGACGAGCTCCAGCGGAGGCGTTGGGCGCGTTGCCGATACGACCTCGTCGGGCGTCGAGCGGTGGATGAAGCCACCCCAGCAGTCGACGACAGCGTTCAGCTTGTCTGACGCACAAGCGAACAGCAGCGAATAGCGACCGCCCATGCAGAAGCCGATGCAGCCGACCCGACCCGTCACGCCGTCGAGGCCTCGCAGGTGGTCCGCCGCGCCCTCGAGGTCGCCGATCGCCGTCGCGTCCGACATCGAGAACAGGCGCGCGAACATCGCCTGCAGGTCGCTCGTGTCAGGCGGCCCGCCTTCGCGCGTGTAGAGATCGACTCCGAGCGCGACATAGCCGATGTTGGCAAGCCGGTTTGTCACGTCGCGGATGTGCTCGCCAAGGCCGCCCGCCTCGTGGATGACGATCATCCCAGGGTGGCTCGCCGCGTCGGCGGGACGCGCCAGATAGCCGTTGATCGGCGTGCCTTCATGGCCTGAGAACGTAAGCTCTTCGCTGTCGATCCGCGTTGGGTCGGTGACGGCGCCAGGGACGCCATGCGGGCTTGGTTTGACCTCGACACTTGGCATGCGTTAGGTCTCCGCCTTCCTAGAGGATTGCCTTGGGATATGCGCGTGTAGCGGCGATCAGCATCGCCACGAAGAAGCCGCCGACGACGAGGAAGTCGAGCCACAGCTCACCAGCGCCGCCGACGCCGACGAGCATCTGCCGCAGCCCCTGGACCTCATACGTGAGCGGGTTCACACGCGCGATCACGTGCAGCCAGCCCGGCATCACGCTGAGCGGGTAGAGCGCGCTCGACGCGAAGAACAGCGGCATCATGATCAGCTGGCCGATGCCCATGAAGCGCTCGCGCTCTTTGACCGCAGCTGCGAGCAGCATCGACATGCACGCGAACGCCGCCGTGCCGAGCATCAGCAGCGCGAGCGTGCCGAGCACGCCGTCGACGCTCCAGCTGACGCCGATCCCAGCGACAGCGATCACGACGAGCAGCAGCAGCGCCTGCACAAGCGCCCGCACGCACGCACCAGCGGCCTTGCCGAGCACGATCGCCGAGCGCGGCAGCGGCGTCGCGAGCATCCGCTGCAGCTGGCCGACGTCGCGTTCCCAGATCACTGCCAGGCCGAAGAAGATCGCGATGAACATCGCCGCCTGGGCCATCACGCCCGGGGCGAGGTAGGCGCGGTATTCGAGCTTGCCCAGCGTCAGCGAGCGGTTGTGGCTGAGCGCAGTGCCGAAGATGAACAGCCACAGCAGCGGCTGCACCGAGCGCGTGACGATGTCGAGGTGGTCGTGGCGCAGCTTGCGCATCTCAGACTGCGCCATCGCAAACGTTCCGCCTGCCAGCGCGCGCAGTCCTTCTGCCGTGAACAGGCCGCCGCCCGAGCTGCGTGCTCCCGCGCTCGGGCCGCTGCTAGGAGAGCCTGCGGGCAACGCGGCGCTGTGCGCGGACATCGCTCAACCTCCCTTCTTCCTCGCCGTCGATCGCGCGGCCTGTGACGGCCGAGAAGACCTCCTCGAGGCTGTCCGTGCCGTGGCGCTCGAGCAGCTCCGCCGGCTCGCCCTGCTCGACGAGGCGGCCGTGGTCCATGATCGCCAGGCGCTCGCAGTAGCGCTCCGCCTCCTCCATCAAGTGCGTCGTGACGAGGATCGTCGTGCCGACCTGCTCGCGCAGCGCCGCGAGGTGTTCCCACACCATCCGTCGTGCGGAGGGATCGAGGCCGACAGTCGGCTCGTCGAGGAACAGCACCGTCGGCCGGTTGAGCAGCGCTGTAGCGATCTCGAGGCGGCGCAGCATCCCGCCTGAGAGCGTGCGCGCGAGCCGGTCGAGCATCGTCTCGAGGTTCATCGAAGCGATCGCCTGCTCGATCCGCTGCTTGCGCTCGCGCCCCGAGACGCCCGTGACGCGCGCGTAGAAGTCGAGGTTCTCGCGCGCCGTCAGCGCACCGTCGACCGAGATCGCCTGCGGGATGTAGCCGATCGAGCGCCGCACAGCGAGGCTGTCTGAGCGCACGTCGTGACCGGCAACGAGCGCGCGCCCGTCCGTCGGCGGCAACAGCGTTGTGAGCACGCGGATCGTCGTCGTCTTGCCTGCGCCGTTCGGGCCGAGCAGGCCGAACACCTCACCTGGCGCTACGGCGAACGAGACGCCGCCGACAGCGACCGTCTCCTCGAAGCGCACGACGAGGTCGTCGACGAGCACCGCTGGATCGGGGGCTGTGGTCGCGTGGGCAGGTGGCGGTCCGAGTGCCCGTGCGCTCATGACTGACCGCCGCCTGTCGTCTCCAGCGCCGTTGGCGGCGGGAAGGCACCCTCAGCCTGCGCGTCGAGCTCGCGGATCTTGCGCCGCGCGCGCTTGCGCGTCTCCGAGAGCTCGTGCTCGAGCTTCGCCAGCTCGCCCGCGCGCTTGCGCACGAGCTCGAGCTGGCGGTCGATGTGGCCGAGTGCCTCGTTCAGCAGCTCGCGCCGTCGGTTCGGTTTGACATCGTCGCGCTGCAGTTGTGCGCGCACCTCCGCGCGTGCCTCCTCAGCGCTCAGCAGCGTCTTCAGCTCCTCCAGCGAGAGGCCGAGCAGGTCTTTCAGGCGCATCAGCTCGCGCAGGCGCTCGACCTCGTGCTCCGTATAGAGGCGGTGCTGGCCCGACGGGCGCGCCGGTGCCGGCGGTAGCAGGCCGATCTCCTCGTAGTAGCGGATCGTGCGCGGCGTCGTGCCGACGATCTTCGCGACGTCGCCGATGCGCAGGCTCTTCTCGCTCATGCGCGTGTGCCCGCAGGCAGGGGGGAGGGCTGATCGCCGTCGACCGTCTCGTCGCGGCCCGGGACGAATGCCTCGTCGGCCAGCGCTTCCTCCCACGGCCTGATCGCCGAGCGCTCATCAGCAGCCGTCGCCGCATCAGAGTCGGCCGTCACGTCCGCGTGGCTCGGGCGCAGTAGGCAAACCGCCGCGCCGAGCAGCGACGTGCCCGCCAGCACCCACAGCGCGACGTGCATGTTTTCGATGAACGGCGCCAGCTTCTCCGCCGAGAGTCCTTGGGCGAGGCCTGAGAAGACGGCGAACAGCGTCGCCTTCGGCACTGCCGACGTGACGATCGCGAGCACGAACGCGATCGACAGCACTGCGCCTGTGTTCTGCAAGAGCGTGCGTGCGCCCGCCGCGATGCCGCGGCGGTGCGCCGGGACGACACCCATCATCGCTGCCGTGTTCGGACTGTTGAACATGCCCGAGCCGATGCCCACGAGCGCCAGCCACAGGCCGCTCTGCCAGTACGCCGTGTGCACGTCGAGCGTCGTCATGCCCACGAGGCCGCCCGCCGTCACGAGCATGCCGATCGACGCCAGCGCACGCGAGCCGTGGCGGTCCGCGTAGATGCCCGCCAGCGGCGACGCGATCAGCATCCCGACCGCCAGCGGCGTCAGCTTGATCCCCGCCGTGATCGGCGAGTCACCCTGCGCGCCCTGGTAGTAGAAGACGAACAGGAACATCAGCGCGAAGCGCGCCAGGCCGTTGAGGAACGACGCCGCGCTCGCCGCCGCGAACAGACGGTTCTTGAACAGCGAGAGGTCGAGCATCGGCGCGCGCGAGCGGCGCTCGATCGCTACCCACGAAGGCAGCAGCACGGCGGCGGCGATCAGCGCACCGATCACGAGGCTGTCGTTCCAGCCGCTGATCCCGCCGCGCGAGACCCCGTACACGAGCCCAGTCAGACCGACGACGAACGTCGTCGTGCCGAGCACGTCATATCCACGTACAGAGTCCGGTTTTGCCAGCTCGCGCAAGACCGTCGCGCCCCACGCCGCCCCAGCAAGTGCGAACGGCACGTTGAACCAGAAGACCCAGTGCCACGAGATGTCCACGAGCGCGCCACCGAGCACCGGGCCGAGCACGAGCCCGATCGCCGCGACCATCGTGTTTGCGCCCATTGCCAGACCGAGTTCCTCCTTCGGGAAGGCGTCCGTGACGAGCGCTGCAGCGTTCGCGAACAGGAACGCCGAGCCGATGCCTTGCAAGATCCGCCATAGGATCAGCTCCGTCGCGCCGCCAGAGAAGCCTGCGCCGAGCGACGCGAACGCGAACAGCAGGAAGCCGCCGACGTATGCGCGCTTGCGCCCGAACAGGTCGGACAGGCGACCTGCCATCAGCACGAGCACCGTCGCCGCGATCAGGTAGGCGAGGATCACCCAGACGAGCGCCAGGAGGCTCGTGTGCAGCGAGCGCTCGAGGTCCGGCAGCGCGATGATCAGCGTCCCCGAGTTCGTCGCCGCGAGCAGCATGCCGAGGCTCGTGCACGACAGCGCCCACCACTTGTAGTTCGCGTGGCCCGCATCGACGCCAAAGCGCGATCCCCGTCCCTGTCGCTGACTCTGTGGGCTGCTCTGCGCCGTGCTCATGCCTTGCGCTCCTCGATTATCATCCATATAAAATTGACGTGAACGTAAAGATCACGGTAGCAGGATGTGTGGCCGATTCCGGCGTTCAGGCAGGCCGTTTTGCTCGTTCGCGGGGGCTTATGCTGCGTGCTACAACGTGTGTATGAGCGATACTCCGCGTAAGGTCGAGAAGACAGACGAGCAGTGGCGTCAGGAGCTGACGCCAGAGCAGTACGACGTGCTGCGCAGGGCCGGCACCGAGCCTCCTTTCACCGGCGAGTACGTCTACAACAAGGACTCAGGCGACTACCGCTGCGCCGCCTGCGGCGCGATGCTGTTCGGCGCCGACACCAAGTTCGAGTCTGGCACCGGTTGGCCGAGCTTCACCGAGCCCGCCGTCGCCGAGGCAGTCGAGCTGCGGCCCGACAACAGCCTGTTCATGAAGCGCACCGAGGTCGTCTGCCGTACGTGCGGTGGGCACCTTGGTCACGTCTTCGACGACGGGCCTGGGCCGGACGGGCAGCGCTACTGCATCAACTCCGCTGCGCTGCAGTTTCAGCCCACCGCCGCCGGTGACGCTGGCGAGCAGGAGCCTGCTGCCGACGCTGCAGCGAGCGAGCCTGCCGCCGGTTGATCGGCTCCCGGCGCACGCTGATCAGGCCACATCGCGCGCAGCCGCGCGCGAACACTCGGTAGGCTCGTTGCCATGATCATGGAGGCTCGCGCCAAGCGGCTTTCGACCCCGCTGCAGTGGGGTCGCCGTGAGAAGGCGGCCGTTGGAAGCGTGCTGACGCTGCTCGTCGTCGCGCTGATCGCGCTGGGCGTCTATGCGGCCAGCAGCGGCTCGCCTGCGCGCAAGGACTGTGTCGAAGCGTTCGCCCCAAGCACGCTGGGAGCCGTCAGGATCCACGGCTGCGGCTCACACGCGCGTCAGCTTTGCTCGACGGCTGCCCAATACAGGGACAAAGGCATCGCAGACACGCTCCAGGCCTCCTGTCGCCGCGCCGGATTCCCGGTTGGCTAGCAGCCTCAGTTCTCAGCGAATACGGGGCTTTCGCCCGTCTTTCCGGGCCATTTCGACTGCTCCTATACAGATGTCGAAAGGCCCTTCGCGAGTGTTTGGCCAAACCTCCCTACTCGCTACCCAGGCCGGGCTGTTTTATACCCCGATCGTTGTGGTGCGCTGCCGCTCGCATGTGCGGGTTGGGGTTTGACACCAGACATAACGAAAGGGGAACTGCACGCAAATGCCTACTTGGGTTCCATACCTTGAAGGGGCGCACCAGTGGCTGAACCCCGGCGACAACGCGTGGCAGATGACGGCAGCGACGTTCGTCGGGCTCATGAGCCTTCCTGGCCTGGCGGTCCTGTACGGCGGTGTGATGCAGAAGCGCTGGTCGGTCAACAGCATGATGCTCACATTCGC
>FTBE01000053.1_pt1 | contig 17205 bp, 15 predicted proteins | sample 1639291 | NCBI WGS metagenome assembly FTBE01 (sample SAMEA3914864, study PRJEB12502) | metagenome | biome: forest; material: soil | place: USA | collected 2012-03-12 | depth 0.3 m | reverse complement strand
GATGGAGCACCGTTTCGACGGGCCCCGCTACACGGTGGGCATCGAGGAGGAGCTGATGATCCTCGATCCCTCCTCGCTCGACCTCGTCAGCGCGATCGACTCGATCCTCGGCGAGGACCCGCCGTCAGGACAGATCCAGCCGGAGCTGCTGGAGTCTGTGCTCGAGATCGCAACGTTGCCGTGCGCGAACGTGCGTGATGCCGGCGTCGAGTTGGCGGCGCTGCGCGCGCTCGTACGTGACCGCGCACAGGAGAAGCAGCTCGCGATCGGCGCCTCAGGCACGCATCCGTTCGCGCGCTGGGAGGACCAGCGCGTCGTCAGCGACGATCGCTATCGCGGCTTGATCAGCTCGCTCGGCTTCGTCGCGCGCCAAGAGCTCGTGTTCGGCATGCACGTGCACATCGGCATGGCTGACGCTGAGGAGACGATCTACGTCGCCAACGCCCTGCGTCCATATGTGCCGCTGCTGATCGCGCTCTCGGCGAACTCGCCGCTGTGGCGGGGGGCGCCGACAGGGCTGATGTCGAGTCGCGTGCCGATCTTCCGCGCGTTCCCGCGCGTCGGGCTGCCGCCGCACTTCGCCGGCTGGGCCGACTTCGAGCGGCGTGTCGAGACGATGAGCGAGAGCGGCTTGATCGAGGACTACACGTTCCTCTGGTACGACGTGCGGCCGCATCCGCGGCTCGGAACGATCGAGGTTCGCGCGATGGACTCGCAGACGCGCGTCGAGCACACCGTCGCGCTGAGCGCGCTCGTCGTCTCGCTCGTCAAGCTGCTCGTCGAGCAGTTCCAGCAAAGCGTCGAGCAGCACGAGCCCGAGTGGGAGATCCTCGACGAGAACCGCTGGCTGGCTGCGCGTCACGGGCTCGACGCCGAGCTGTTCGAGCAGTCGAGCGGCGAGCGTCGCGGCGTGCGCGAGCTTTCAGAGGAGTTGCTGGGAGCGCTGGCGCCACACGCAAGCGAGCTCGGCTGTGAGCGAGAGCTGGAGGGCATCGGCGACTTGCTCAGCGCGGGCAACGGCGCGCAGCGCCAGCTGATGGTCTACGAGGCCAACCACGACTTGCACGAGCTGGTGGCGGAGATCGTGGCGACGAGCAGCCCAGACGAAGACGAGGAACGCTGAGCCGGTCGAGGGCCGCGCGAGGCAAGGATGCAGGGAGCGTGGCGTGCTCGGCATGCGAGCGACTGAGGACGCCGCATCGCGAAGGCCCTCGGCTCAGCGCCCGGCGAGCGGTTCGACGTAGCGCAAGAACGGCTCGACGGCGAGCCCTTCGCCGGTGGCGCGCTCGATCAGCGGCAGCGTGTCGAGTCGGCGCCCGTGACGGTGCACGTTCTCGGCGAGCCACGCCTGGATCGAGCTGACCTCGCCTTGCCGCAGGTCATCTGTACGCGGACCGAGATCGCGCTCGATCGCCTCCCAGAGCTGTGCTGCGATCAGACAGCCGAGCGCGTAGCTCGGGAAGTAGCCGAAGCTGCCGCCGCCCCAATGGACGTCCTGCAAACAGCCAAGTGCGTCTGAGGGGACCTCGACGCCGAGCAGGCGGCGCATGCCTTCGCGCCATGCGTCTGGCAGGTCGGCGACGGCGAGCGTGCCTTCGACCATCGCGAGCTCGAGCTCGAAGCGCAGAATGATGTGCAGCGGGTACGTGAGCGGGTCGGCTGAAACGCGGATCAGCGACGGTTCGACGCCAACGAGCGTCGCGTGCAACTCGTCAGTGCTGACGGCGAAGCCGCCTGCGGCGAGTTCGGCGACGAGCACCTCGGCGAACGCGCTGCTGCGCGCGACGTGGTTCTCCCACAGCTTGCTTTGCGACTCGTGAATCGACATCGACGTTCCGCGCCCGAGATTCGTACGGTCGAGCGCTGGATCGATCTGGCGCTCGTAGAGGGCGTGTCCGAACTCGTGCAGGGAGCTGAGCAGCGACTCGACCTCGCCGTCGCCATAGCGCGTCGTGACACGACTGTCGCGTGCGCCAACCCAAGCGGTGAACGGGTGCGCTGAGACGTCGACGCGCCAGCTCAGCCTGTCGACGCCGATGCGCCGCAGAATGCCGGCGACGGCCGCTTCCTGTGCGGCAACGGGCACGGCCAGCTCGCGCCGCGGCGAGTGCGTCGAGGCCTCGCCGACGAGTGGCGCGAGGGCCTCGGCGAGCGCTGAGAAGACACGGCGCAGATCCTCGCTCGAGAGACCGAAGTCGTAGTCGCCGAGCAGTCCGTCGTAAGGGCTCTCGTCGTGCTCGGCGACGCATTGGCCGTATGCACGGGCGAGCTCGACATTGCGTTGCAGCGACGGTGCAAATGCGGCGAAGTCGTCTGCCTCGCGCGCTTCGCGCCAGCTCTCCTGCCCCTGCGCGCTGGCCTGGGCGAGCTCGGCTGCGAGCTCTGTCGGCACGCGCCTGGCTCGCTCCCAGTCGCGGCGAGCGAGGCGCACGATGTCGCTGTCGAGCTCGGCGAGCGGCATGTCGTCGAGCTCGGCCAGCCATTCGCCGACCTCCTCGCCTGTTGCGCGTTCGTGCGTCAAGCGCGCGAGCGTGCCGAGCTGCTGGGCGCGAGCGCCGGCACCCTCTGCGGGCATCATCACGAGCTGGTCCCAGGCGGCGAGCATCTCGGTGGCAGAAAGATCGGAAAGCTCGGCCATCCGGTCTCGCAGCCTTTGCAATGCGTTCATTGTTTGAAACATATGTGCGGTTGCCGACGGCGCCATGCGTTTTCGACGGCGTCGAAGAGCTGAAACACCAGTCCTGCACGATCGCGCCCACGCGACCTGACGTTCGTCCGTCTCTAAGATTGGGCGCCGATGAGGCGACATCTCATGCACCCCGAGCGCCCGTCGCTCGCGCTGTGACGCCGGCGGGCGAGCGGACGGTCACTCGCGAGGCGATCGGCGTACTGCTGGTCGAGGACGACGAGGGTGACGCGCTGCTGGTCGAGGATGAGCTCGCTGAGCGTCTCCCGCTGGCGACGATCGAGCGCAGCCGCACGCTGGCTGAGGCTCTGCGCGCATTGGGGCCGGCGACGGACTGCGTGCTGCTCGACCTGGGACTGCCAGACGCGCTTGGGCTCGACGCGGTCGCGCAGATCCGCGCGCGCGTCTCTGGCACACCGCTGATCGTGCTCACAGGCCTCGACGACCAGGCAGCTGGTGTAGCTGCGGTCGAAGCAGGTGCACAGGACTACTTGGTCAAGGGACACGTCGACGGCGAGCAGCTCGCGCGCTCGATCCACTACGCGATCGGCCGCCGCCGCGCGGAGGAGGCAGAGCGCGAGCTGCTGCTCGCAGAGGCGCAGACGCGCGAGGTCAGGCGACTCGAAAAAGGACTCGCGCCGAACCCGCTGATCGAGGACCCGTCGGTCTGGGTGGCAGCGCGCTACCGCGCAGGCCGCAGCCGCGCGCTGCTCGGCGGTGACTTCTACGACCTCGTGCAACGTCCTGACGGGCGGTTGCACGCGCTCGTAGGCGACGTGTGCGGACACGGCCCGGACGAAGCGGCGATCGGGGTCAGCATGCGGGCGGCGTGGCGCGCGCTCGCGTTGGCAGGCACGGCGCCAGAGCTGACGCTGCAGACGCTCGGGCTGGTGCTCGAGCACGAGCGCCACCTGCCGCGGCTGTTCGCGACGCTGTGCACGCTGGAGATCGATCCTGTCGAGCGCTCTGCTGCGCTCGTCAGGGCGGGTCACCCGGGGCCGGTGCTGATCGACGGCTCGACGTCAACCGTCTCATCGCTGACCGACGTGCTCGGTGACGGCGCGGTCGGCATCAACACCGGCCAGTGGACGTCGCAGCACCTCAGCCTTCCGGTCGACTGGACGATCTTGCTCTATACGGACGGCATCGTCGAGGGGCGGATCGACGCGAGCGAGAACGGCGAGCGCCTCGGCGAAGAGGGCCTGCACCGCCTGATCGCAGAGCGCATCGCGGCACGCGAGGATTGGCGCGAGCGCCCTGCGGAGCTGCTCGACGAGCTGATCGAAGATGCTGAGGGCCTCAATGACGGCGCGCTCAGCGACGACGTGGCGATGCTGATGATTGGCGCCCGCAGCGACGGGCAAGGCCGATGACGGCTTTGAGCAGACGTTGAGCGCGACGCTTCGATCTGGCTCGCGCCTCACCCGCCAGATCGCAAGGATGGGCGTCGGACGCGTGCTCGCGTTGACGATCGGCGTCGTGCTGATGCTCGCTGCGGTCGGCATCGGCCTGGCGCTGCTCGCCAACGGTGCGCTCACGCGCAACCGCCACCTGCTGCTGAACGAGGTTGGCCCGGCCCGACGCACGGCGCTGACACTCGAAAACGCGCTCGTCAACGAGGAGACTGGCGTGCGCGGCTTCGCGCTGACTGGCGAGCCGAGCTTCCTCGAACCGTACGACAGCGGCAGACGCGCAGAGCGCGACGCGTACACGCAACTCGAAGCGCACAGCGCGACGGTCGGACGGGCACTGCAGGCAGACACGGCTCGCGTTCGCGCGAGCGCCGACGCTTGGCGCGGAAGCTACGTGGCGCCGACGTTGATCGATCAGCACCTCTCCAAACGTGAAGCGATCGCAATCGATCGCAAGGGCAAAAGCCTGTTCGACGGCGTGCGCGCGTCGCTGATACGGCTCAAGCAGACGCTCGACGTGCGCGACACGAATGCGCGCGACAAGCTCGAAAGCGCGGCGGACACGCTGCAGACGCTGCTGATCATCGCGGGCGTGCTGATCCTCGGCGGCGTGCTGGCAGCTGGTTTCATCTTGCGGCGCGCGATCACGAGCCCGCTGACGCGCCTTGGCGCAGAGGCGCGCCGCGTGGCGGCGGGAGAGTTCGCGAAACCGCTGGCTGCGCCTGACGGTCCCCGCGAGATCGTCGAGGTGAGCAGCGAGATCGACACGATGCGCCAGCGAATCGTCGAAGAGCTGGCTGCGGTCGAGGCGGCGCGGGCACAGCTCGAGGAGCAGGCGCTGGAGCTGACGCGCTCGAACGCCGAGCTCGAGCAGTTCGCGTACGTCGCGTCGCACGACCTGCAGGAGCCGCTGCGCAAGATCGCGAGCTTCTGTCAAGCGCTGAAGACGCGCTACGGCGATCAGCTCGACGAGCGCGGCGAGCAGTACATCGACTTCGCGGTCGACGGCGCGAAGCGGATGCAGGTGCTGATCAACGATCTGCTCGCCTTCTCGCGCGTCGGGCGCGGCGGGCGCGAGCAGGAGCCAGTGGCGCTGGGCGAGGCGCTGGCAGCCGCCGAGACGGCGCTCGCAGCGCCACTGGAGCGCACTGGCGGACGTGTGCAGGCGGGTCCGCTGCCGACCATTCGCGGCGATCGCACGCAGCTGACGTCTTTGCTGCAGAACCTGATCGCGAATGCGCTCAAGTTCCGCGGCGAGCAGCCTCCGCTCGTGCGGATCGCGGCACGGAGGATGGGTGCTGAGTGGGAGATCAGCTGCACCGACAACGGCATCGGCGTAGAAGGAGAGTACGCAGAGCGGATCTTCTTGATCTTCCAAAGGCTGCACTCGCGTGAGTCCTACGAGGGCAGCGGCATCGGCCTCGCGCTGTGCCGCAAGATCGTCGAGTACCACGGCGGCCACATCTGGCTTGACAGTGAATTTTCAAGCGGTGCTCGATTTCGGTTTACCCTTCCTGTGATGGAGGGGGACGACGAGGGGACGATGGGATGAACGCCGACTTGATCTCGGTGCTGCTGGTCGAGGACGATCCGGGCGACGTGCTGCTGATCCGCGAGGCCTTCGCTGACCACAAGGTCGGCAACGGCCTGTCGGTCGTCAGCGACGGCGTAGAGGCGATGAAGTACGTCCGCGGCGAAGGCGAGTACGCGGGGCGCGAGCGTCCTGATCTGATCCTGCTCGACCTCAATCTGCCGCGCAAGAGCGGCGACGAGGTGCTTGCGGAGATCAAGGGTGACCCGCAGCTCTCGACGATCCCGGTCGTCGTGCTGACGACGTCGCAGTCGGAAGAGGACGTGCTGCGCTCATACAAGAACCACGCGAACGCGTTCATCACGAAGCCCGTCGACTTCGACCGCTTCGGCGCAATCGTGCACCAGATCGACGACTTCTTCATTGGCGTCGTCAAGCTGCCACCGAAAGGGCACTAGACGCGGGGGGCTTAGCTGGGCCCAGCGCTCAAGGCCCACCCGCCCGGCTCTGGCGGGTCGGCTCAGCCCTCGACGAGCACGATCACGAGCAGCAGCAGCCCAAGCAGCGCGCCGAGCGCGGTCATCACGGCGATCACACGATCGTCGGGTGAGGCGAACTCACCGCGGGCGAGCGCGTCGTCGACTTCGCGGCGCCTGATCGCGGCGTAGCCGACGCAGATGACGCCGAGCACGATGAAGCCGGCGCCGGCGACGGTGTAGGGCCAAGCGGTGGCGCTGGTCAGCGCGGGCACGATCTTGCCGGCGCCGATGCCGACGGTCAGCGAAGTCAAGCCGGTGCGCCACCAGGCGAGATACGTGCGCTCGCTGGCGAGGTGCGTGCGGCGCGTCGCGTCGACGATCTCGGCCACGGTCTCGCCGGTGTGCGGATCGACAGGAACGTTCGGATCATGCTGCTCGGACGACACGCGAGCCACGTTACAGATGAGCCCCGCTGGAGCTGTGAACTTCGGGCGACTGTGAACTTCCAGCCTGAGGCGAGCTAGTCGAGCTGGAACTCGCCGTCGCGGTAGATCACGCGCTGCTCTCCCCCACGCAAGGTCGCGGTGACGACGCGATCGGTCGTGGAGACGATGTCGGTGTGCACGGTGGAGTCGTTGAAGCCGAGCTCGCTCCAGCGCTCGGTGGACACCTCGCTGGGATCGCCGTCGTAGGCGTCCTGGTAGGAGCGACCGAGCGCGATGTGCGTGTTGCCGAAGCGCCCGCCGACGTTCTCGTCGTAGAGCGTATGCGCCATGAAGCGGGTGATCCGCGAGAGCCGCCGATCGGTCAACGAGAACTCGCCGATCCGATCGGCACCCTCGGTGGCGATCATCTCTGTGAGCACGGGCTCGTTCTCTTCGGCGCTGGCTTTGACGACGCGTCCGTCGACGAACTCGAGCCGAATGCCCTTGACGAGGTTGCCGTAGCGGTAGAGCGGCTGGTTGCAGTAGATCCAGCCTTCGGTGCCGCGCCAGTCGGGGCTGGTGAACAGCTCGAAGCTGGGGATGTTGCGCCCGCGCCCACCGAGCCAGCGGCGCTGCTCGCCGAGTGAGACGTGCAAGTCGACGTCGTCGCCTTGGACGTGCACGCGCTCGATCTGCAACGAGTCGAGCCATTCGCGGCTCGTGCTGACCTGCTCGCCGACCTCGCGCCAGCGCGCGATCGGGTCCTCGGCGTCGAGAAAGCAGGCGTGGATGATCTGCTGCCAGTACTCCTCGAGGTCCATGCCGGCCTCGGCGGCCATTGCGGGCGTGCCGTAGAGCCCGAGCGTCCAGCTGAAGCGCCCAGCGTTCTCCTTCTCGCCACGCCAGTCGAGCAACGGTCGCATGGCTGCGCCTTGACGCATGATCTTGGCTGGATCGACGGCGTCGAGCGCGTGCGGGTCGGCCTCGGCGAGCACGCTGACTTGATGGTCCATCTGCTCGACGAGGCCGTGCATGTATTCGGCGTTGAAGTGGTCGAGCTGGGCGTCGCTGGCAAGCTCGTAGAAGTCGCGAGAGATATTTATTTGATGATCGTCGTCAGGTCGGTAGGCGCTGATCACGTGCCCGCCTGCCTTCCAGACTGCCTTGGCCAACTCGGCGTAGAGCGGCTTGGCGCTCTCGGCGGCGGCGATCCTGACGACCTCGCCGGGCTGCACGCCGCGGCCACCGCCGAGCGCGAAGTCGATCAGCACGGAGGCGTAGCGCTCGAGGATCTGCTGCGGTGGGGTGTAGCTCACGCGGCCTGATTAGAACACAAACGGTTTACACCGGTAGGCTTCGGTCGATGGCGCCGACGATCACGCTACACGCGGTCCCGCCGTCACATCCATGTATGACGGTGGATGCCGCGTTGAAGTACAAGGGGCTCGAGTTCGAGCGCGTCGATCTGCCGATGACCGAGCGCATCGGGCTGATGGAAGAGATCTACGGCGAGGGCAAGTCGCGCGTGCCGGCGATGCTGGTCGACGAGCAACCGGTGCATGGCTCCCGCGCGATCCTGGCACGCCTGGAGGAGCTCGAACCGGAGCCGGCGCTGTATCCCTCTGAGGAGGTGCGCGAGGCCGAGCGCTGGGGCGATGAGGAGCTCCAAGACTTGGGGCGGCGCCTGCCGTGGGGCGCGATGTACTTCCGCCCGGAGTCGATGGGGACGTTCGGCGGCGGCGAGCCGCTCGACGGGCCAGGGACGGACTTCGCGATCAAGTTCGTCCGCGCGACTTGGCGCTACCACGAGATCACAGCGGCGCGTCTGCACGACGATCTGGCGGGGCTGCCGGCGAAGCTCGCGCACGTCGAGCAGCTTGCGGCAGACGGTGTGATCGGCGGCGAGCAGCCAAACGCGGCGGACTTCCAGATCGGCGCGACGATCAGGGTGCTGCTGCCGATCGGCGACCTCGCACCGCTGCTCGACGACACGGCAGCGAAGGAGATCGCGTTGCGCCTGTTCCCCAGCTACCCGGGGGGCGTGCCGGCCGGCGCTTATCCGGCGGGCTGGGTGCCGGCGTCGGTCTAGCGCTTCTCGCCGGCACTGTGCAGCACACGACGTCGCCTGATCCTGGCGCTCGTCGGCGTGATCGTGAGCTGCACCTTCAGCGCGTGCCGCGTCACGGCTTCTGAATACGTCATCGGACGGCCCCGCCTGCATCGCGACCCCACGGGGTGCGGAACACTAAGGCAGCTAAACGGGCATGGAGACGAGTGAGGAGCCACGCGGGGACCACATTCGATGAAATCACTGAACGGCAGACCACGCATCGCGATGCTGCTCTCGGCGCTCGTCGCCGTTGGCACAGTCGTGGCAATCGCCGCGTCTGACAGCCCACGCGCGCTGTGGGACGCGCTCGAGCAGATCGAACCGCAGTGGCTGGCGGTGGCGTTCGGCTTCGAGCTGCTCTCTTACGTCGGCTATGTAGTGGCGTACCGCTCGATGGTTCTGGATGGAGAGGAAGATCGGCTGTCGCTGATGCTCGTGATCCGCCTCGTCGTGGCGGGCTTTGGGCCGTTCGTGCCGTTGGGTGGCTTCTCGTTTGACCGCGAAGCGCTCCGGTCGGTGCACAGCAGCCGCCGCGAAGCACGCAGGCAGGTGCTTGCGCTGGGCGTGATCGAGTACGCGCTGCTGGCGCCGGCGGCGGCCGTGTGTGCGCTGATCTTGCTGCTCGAATCGGGCAAGGCGTCGCTCGTGCTGACGCTGCCGTGGGTGTTCGCGGTGCCGCCTGGCTTCGCGCTGGCCTGGTGGGCAACGCAACCGCGGATCATCAAGCGCTTTGAACGTGGCAGGGGCAAAGTACGCCGATGGATCTGCGAACTGCTGACGGCGACGAGCGTGCTGCGCGAAGTCGTCAAACGCCCGCTGGAGCGCCCGGGCGCGCTCGTGGGGATGGCGATCTACTGGGCGGCAGAGATCGCGTGCTTGGCTGCTGCGCTGCGCTGCTTCGGCGTCGAGCTGACGGTGCCGGCGCTCGTCGTGGCGTACGCGACAGGCTATGCGGCGAGCCGTCGCTCGCTGCCGCTGGGCGGCGCTGGGATCACCGAGGCGCTGCTGACGCTGGCGTTGATCACGGTGCACGTGCATGCGTCGAAGGCGCTGCTGTCGGTCGTGGCCTATCGCGTGGTGAACTTCCTCGTGCCGACGCTGCCCAGCCTGCTGGCCCACTCATCGGTTGCGCCGATGCTCGAAGGCGACGAGCAGGCGAAGGCACAGGCGAAACCGAGCCGGGCTTGAATGTTTGAGCGATGAGCGGCAGGACAATGAGCGGAGGGGCGTCGTCGAGCAATCGCGCGGTCCGTCTCCTTGTGCACGGCAAGGTTCAGGGCGTCGGCTTTCGCGAGGCGACTCGACAGCGTGCGCTGAAGCTCGGTGCGCTGGGCTGGGTGCGTAACGAAGAGGACGGGACTGTCGCCGTTCACGCCGAGGGGGCGCGGGATGCGGTTGACGAGCTGATCGCGTACCTGCACAAGGGACCGCGCGGTGCTTCAGTGCATGGGCTCTCGGTCGAGGACGCCAAGGTCGAGGGACACGAGCAGTTTGCTGTTCGCGGCGTGAGCGCTGGCGTGTTCGTCGTGCAAGAGCATCAGGCGAGCACGCATCACTTCGACGTGCGGCTGGAGGTCGACGGGGCGATGCGCTCGTGGGCGGTGCCGAAGGGGCCGTCGATGGATCCGGGAGTGAAGCGGCTTGCGGTGCAAGTCGAGGATCACTCGATGGGGCACAACGACTTCGAGGGAGCGACAGAGCATGGTGGAGTGATCGTTTGGGATCGCGGCTCCTACGAGCAGGGCGGGCGGGTGCCCTGGCCGGAGGCGCTCGAACGGGGGCACGCGGTGTTCGTGCTGCATGGCGAGAAGCTGCGCGGCGGGTTTGCGCTGCAGCGGACGAGAGGGCGTGGCGAGAAAGCGCAGTGGCTGCTGTTGAAGCGCCGCGATGAAGAGGCGTTGCCTGGATCAGATGTGGTCGAGCAGCAACAGGCTTCGGTCATCAGCGGGCGGAGCCTGGGTGAGATCGTGCGCCAGTAGCGCCACGGGCTGAGCACTGACGCAGCCCGTGGCGGATCTTCATCGGCGCGCCACTAAGGAGCGAGGCTGAACGGCGGGTAGCGATCGGTGACGAGCACGTGGGCGTATGCGATCACGCGATTGGTCCAGCGGCCGACGCCGACGAGGAAGTCGAACATCCCGCGGGGGAAGCGCCCGGTGAAGAGAATCGCGAACCAGGCGGCGATGACGACGAAGAACGCAGCGATGTAGAGGAAGAACAGCACGACGTAGTGCGGGATCGCGAGGAGCCACTTGACGAGCGGCAGCCAGCGGTTGAGGTCGTTGGAAGCGTCGGGATAGGGAAATTCGAGGTGCACCGCCTGGTGCTCGTCGGTGGAGGGATAGCGGTCGTCCATCAGCGACAGGTAGACGCCGACGCGGGCGGAGAAGCGCATCAGTTCGAGGTTCCAGTCAAACCACCAGCGCGGGTACTTCTGGCGGAACAGGATCAACAGCAGCGTCGGCAGCACGACGAGGCCGACGGCGCCGGCGACTTTCTCGCTGCCGCTGTAGGCGTAGCCCCCGCCCTCGATCAGGCCGAGCACGATCGCGATCGGGATGACGGCCAGCAGGCGAAAGAAGCTGGTCAGGCGATTGAGCGGCCGGTTGGGGTAGTCGACGGAGTACTGGACTGGATACGGCGCGTCGGGGTTCATCTGGTGCCTTTCCGTGAGGTGTACGGCGTACACTCGTACCTGGGACTATAGGTGTACGGTGTACACTTGTCAAGGCCGATGACGAAACGGAAGATCGAGAAGACCGCCACGAGGGAACCGCTGAGCAGTGCTCGCGTGCTGCAGGCGGCTGTCGCGCTGGCCGACGAGGCTGGGCTCGAGGCGTTCAGCATGCGCAGCCTGGCGCAGGAGCTCGGCGTCGTGCCGATGGCGCTCTACAAGCACGTGGCGAACAAGGAGGAGTTGCTCGACGGCATGGTCGATATCGTCTTCGGCGAGATCGACCTCCCCCCTGCGGCGCTCGACTGGCGGTCTGCGATGCGCCTGCGGGCGAGCTCGACGCACGAGGCGCTGAAGCGCCACAGCTGGGCGATCGGGATGATGGAGTCGCGTCGCCCAGGGCCGGCGAACTTGCGCAACCACGACGCTGTGATGGGCTGCCTACGCCAGGCAGGGTTCCCGTTCAAGCTGGCGATTCACGCCTATTCAGTCCAGGACGCCTATATCTACGGGTTCGCGCTGCAGGAAAGGGATACGGCCTTCGAGACCGCTGACAGCGCCGGCGAAGCGGCACAGCGGCGGGCGGAGGCGAACGGCGCGCTCGCGGACTACCCACACCTCGCAGAGATCGTGAAGAAGCTCCCTGAGTCGGGGTACGACAACGCGGTCGAGTTCGTCTGGGGGCTCGACCTCATCCTCGAAGGGCTCGAGCGAGTGCGTTCGGGCTGAGCAACGTCGGGGCGCTCGAAGTACGACGGCGGCAACGCCGGGGGTTACAAGTCACACGCCAGGAGGTTAGTCACCCCCTCCCCACCTCTTACTTTATACCCGACAGGGGGCTTGAATCAAGCCCCCCGGTGTGCCTCATACTGCTCCGCCGCAGGCCAGAACCTACGGAAAGCGAGGCGCGGAAATGGGTGTGAATGAGCATGCGGTGGTAATCGCTGGGGGCGGTCCGACGGGGATGATGCTGGCGGCTGAGTTGGCGTTGGCGAAGGTCGATGTGGCGATTGTCGAGCGACGCCCCGATCACGTGCTCGTCGGCTCACGGGCAGGCGGCTTTCACTCGCGCACGATCGAGATATTCGACCAGCGCGGGGTCGCCGACCGCTTCCTTGCGGAGGGACAGATCGCCCAGGCGGCGATGTTCGGCGCAACGGCGTTGGACATGAGCGACTTCCCGACGCGTCACCCGTACTCGCTCGGGATCTGGCAGAGCAAGATCGAGCGGATCATGGCCGATTGGATCGCTGAACTGTCAGTGCGGGTCTACTACGGCAGCGAAGTGACTGGCTTCACGCAGGGCGGCACGGGCGTCGAGGTCGAGCTGACCGACGGGCAGTTGATGCGGGCGCAGTATCTGGTCGGGTGCGACGGGGGGCGCAGTGTCGTCAGAAGAGCAGCGGGCATCGAGTTCCCTGGGTGGGATGCGACGAAAAGCAACCTGATCGCAGAGGTCGAGATGACCGAGGAGCCTGAGCTGGGTATCCGCCGCGATTCTCGTGGCATCCACGGCCTCGGCAGGTTGGATTACGAGATCGTCGATGGTGAGGTGGTCTACAAGGACGAGGGGCCGGTGCGGGTGATGCTCAGCGAGCAGCAGGCTGGTCTTGGCGCCGAGCCCACTTTGCGAGAGCTTCGCGAAGCGCTGGTCGGTGTCTACGGGACCGACTTCGGCGCCCACGGTTTGACGTCGATCTCGAGGTTCACCGACGCGACACGCCAGGCGGCGGCGTACCGCGCGGGACGCGTGCTGCTTGCGGGCGACTCGGCGCACGTGCACTACCCGGCAGGTGGGCAGGGGCTCAGCCTTGGGGTGCAGGATGCGGTGAATCTGGGGTGGAAGCTGGCCCAGGTGGTGAAGGGGGTTTCGCCGGAGAGCCTGCTGGACACGTATCAGGATGAGCGGCATCCGGTGGCCGCTCGGACGCTTCGGTACACGATGGCCCAAACGGCGCTGCAACGGACGGACGAGCGGACCAAGGCGCTTGTCGAGGTCGTGTCGGAGGTGGCGGGGATGAATGAGCCGCGCAGGCATCTCGCTGGGCTCGTTTCGGCGCTGGACATTCGCTACGAGCTTGGCGAGGGGCATCCGCTGGTTGGGCGGCGGATGCCCGATTTGGACGTTGCGAGGGCCGACGGGTCGGCGCTGCGAGTGTTCGAGTTGCTGCACGCCGGTAGGCCGGTCCTGCTCAACCTTGGAGTGGCTGGCGGGATCGACGGCGCCGCGTGGGCCGATCGGGTTCAGTTGGTCGATGCCGAGTACGACGGCGCTTGGGAGCTTCCTGTGCTTGGCGAGGTCACTGCCCCTACGGCTGCGCTCGTTCGGCCAGATGGGTATGTAGCGTGGGCGGGAGAAGGCGCTGATGTCGCGTTGGACGACGCATTGGCCAGGTGGTTCGGGCCCACGTGACGCTGGCGACACCGAAGAGTCGCGGAGCCTGCAGTTTGGAGCGCCTGTCTCTTACCGACACAGGATCGCGCTAGCCCTGGTTGGGCCCGATTTTTCGGGCGCTCCACCGTGCGCGACCCGTCCGTAGAGGCGTCGTAGACGGCGTGCTGGTTGACAAGTCGCGCGCTATGTAAGCACATGCTGCCTACTGCTAAGTGCTCACTTAGCCCCCTAACCTAGGAAGGATCTCACGCACATGTCTAGATCAAAGCTCGCCTTGGTGGCCTGCGTTGCCTCGCTAGCGCTGCTTGCAGCAAGTGCTGCCTCCGCCTCAGCGGCCAGCTGGCACGTCAACGGCAGCGCGCTTGCCTCAGGCTCGTCAGCAGCACTCGCCAAAGGCACGACCACAGTCATCAACTTTCAGCTCAACCTCCTGAACAAACAAATCACACTCACCTGCACTGGCATCCAGAACAACGAAGCCGCGATCGTCGGAACAGGCTCATTCAAAGCAAAATCCCTGTCGTTGACAGGGTGCTCGTCGAGCTCCACCAACTGCCCAGTGGAACCGACTGTTACGACCACCGAAGTGAAGGGCGAAGTCACGCCAGGCACGCCGGACAGCATCAAAATCGAACCGGTCGCCGGCCCGACCAAGTTGATCATGACGGTCGTGTTCACTGGGCCGCTGTGCGCGCTCGAGGGAGAATTCCCGGTCAAGGGCAACTTCACCGTCTCCTCTGAACTGGCAAGCGAACAGGTAGAACACGAGTTGACTGTGAGCTCCAGCGCGCTTAGCTCTGGGAGTAACACTGACTCGCTTAGTGGGGCCGCGGACTTCAGGCTCGCTGGTGGGGAAGATTGGAGCTTTCGGTAGGCGAGGCTCAACGCATTGGACGCGGCTGGGCTTGCGCCTGGCCGCGTCCGTATCGACAGTGGCGGGATGCTCTGTAACTAACTATCACCCTTCTTCCTGATGATCGGAGACAGACGGCCGATCGCTTGACGCCTCCCCCTTGGACGGCGGATACTGGACATGCCTGCAGTGCCCGGCGCACACGACGCTCACTTCACCCCATTCTGACCTGCATCGCGGTGCCGCCAGCGGGACGGGCCGCACCAATCAATCAAGGGGGCAACGACTCATGCGTATCGTCAAACCCACCCGCGGCGCACTCGTCCAGACCGGCGAGGAAGCCGGTAGCGCGTCGCTGACGCTCGGGGCTGAAGAGGAATTTATGTACTACGCGCCTCACGAGCGCCTCGCTTTCCCACCAGGCCGAGGTAATAACGGTCGGTCCCTCGCGAGGGCGTCCGCACACACAAGCCTATGACACGCAAGCAAAAGGAGAGCTACATGCGTATTTTCGGACTTATTGTTCTTCTGGTCAGTGTTCTCGCGGTAAATGCCATCGCGGTGACAAGCGCGTCGCAAGCATCTTACCGGGCGTAGCCGGGACATCAATCATCGGTAGCAGCGGCAAAGACACTTTTCAGATCAAAGGGGGGCCGTCCGTGCCGTGCCCGGTATCGGTGTGGAGCGGTGAAATCCTTAGCACGTCCGAAGCCTTAGCGGTTATCACCTTCGGCGAAAACGTCAAAGGGAAGATGTGCACGACCGCTGGCCTGCCCGTCAACTCGTTAGGCGACGCAGCGGGAGTCATCTTAATGCACGTCGAGATCAGAGAATGCCTGTCGAGCGCCAGCACCCTGGAGCTCAAGCTATTACCCGTGCATCTCGAAGTTCCGTCCACCAAATTATTACTCGTTATGGAAGGTACCGCCCTCGGTACCGTCACGTCAGGAGTAAAACAGAGCACCTTCGCTTTGACCGTTTCGCAGTCAGGCGGCAAAAACTCCATCGAAACATGTGGCAAAGAAAAACTGATCCTCGAAACGTCCACAGACGGAGGCGCGTTCGTCCAGACCGGCGCGGAATTCCTAAGCGCCTCACTGACGTTCGGCGCGCCGCAGGAATTCATGTAAGGGGCACCACCGACGCCGAGACGGCTCGTCTTGGCAAAACCCGACATCTGGTGCTGGCGCGGGAGCGCCAGCAGCGGGTGCCCACGGCCACTCCAAGGCCACTCTCACTCCTCTGTGGTCGTAGGCTGTCGTCGTCGGGCTGATCCCGCGATCCCACTACCGGGGCAAATGCTGCTTCTCGGGCGTCCTCGGAGTCCGCCGAGAGACAGCGGGAGTCGGATCGGGGAGATAGGGGCTGGAGGGCTTGGTTGAGCTGGATTCGGCGGGTCGTGGGCGGTTTCGTGGGCACTAGCGCCACTCATGGAGTAACAGAGGCCTACCAGCCAGCGGTGCCGCAGCGAGACCGGAGCTCCCGCGCTGACCCTGGTCCTTCTTGCGCCGACCGGGACGCTATGGGGCTTGGGAGCCTTTAGCGTCGACGGATTCCCCGTCTGGCTGCGACTCCAGATCGTGCGGCACGTCGATCACCGGCCGCAAGAACCGCAGGAGCAGGAAGACTCCCCCCGTGCCGCCGCCAGCGGAGGCGCCAGCGCCAGCCCAATGAGTTGCGCTCGCCGGATCGATCAAGACCATCGCCAGTGAGCAAGTAAACGCGACCACGGTCATTCCAACGCCGGCACCGAAGCCGATCCGTCGCATGTAGAGGCTGTCGAGCGACCACCGGTAGGCAAGATCACTCCTCCGATCAACAGCGCCTTCGCGCGGTTGCTCGCCAACCATCCAAGCTGGCAACCGGTACGTCGCACCAACCTCGGTGCTAGACGGCGACGTCCGGACGCCGCCCGCGCGGGTCGCTAAGGCTGTTCGGCCGCTGCGCATACTCCAAAACCGCATCGCCTTCCCCATCGTGTCGCATCCAAAGGACACCGATCGTTGATATAAGATATCAAGACCAAAAGCAGTGGGAGGCATAACATGCATACGTTCTTCTCTCGAACCTTGGGCACGTACGACGCCGCAGAGGCAATCCGGACCGTTCCAGCCCAACTGGGATACCTTCACGCGTTCAGTGAGCTGAGGAGGAGCGACGTTGTGCTCGTCTATCGCTTGGCGATCGAACGGGAGCCAGAGGGCGATCTCGCGCCTCGCTTTAAGGTGCTATGCGTTGGGCAGACTGCGCGGTCACTAAATGACGAGGAGGCTAGGGCTCTGCAAGACCATGTCGCGGTCGCACTCCTACCAGCGTGGCCGCTCTTGTGGGGCAGCCCCGCACCACTTCCAGGCAGCCGCCACCGTACTCGCCTGCTGCCATCGCCCCGCCGCCCCATCCCCATCAAACCCGACTGGGCTCCTCTCGTCGACCTCCTCCGTCGCGGTGAGAGCCCCGTCACGGTTGACCTGATTTGCGCCTGTAACCCAAACCCCCAACCGTCGACGACATCCGACCTACTTCAGCCATCCTTCGCCGCCGGCCTCTCAGACGTGGAGCGCGAAGCAAGCAACTACTTCGCCGCGGTCGGCACCGAAGCAAACCAAACGACGAGCCTCTGCGTCCACGCCACAGTTCACT
>FTBE01000116.1_pt1 | contig 17541 bp, 28 predicted proteins | sample 1639291 | NCBI WGS metagenome assembly FTBE01 (sample SAMEA3914864, study PRJEB12502) | metagenome | biome: forest; material: soil | place: USA | collected 2012-03-12 | depth 0.3 m | reverse complement strand
GTGTTCCTCAACAAGGCCGACATGGTCGACGACGAGGAGCTGCTCGAACTGGTCGAGGTCGAGGTGCGCGAGCTGCTCTCCGAATACGACTTCCCAGGTGACGACATCCCATTCATCACCGGCTCGGCGCTGAAGGCACTCGAAGGCGACGAGGCCTACAAGGGCAAGATCCTCGAGCTTGCCGAGGCGCTCGACACGTACATTCCCGAGCCCGTGCGCGAGCTCGACAAGCCCTTCCTGATGCCGGTTGAGGACGTCTTCTCGATCACCGGTCGTGGCACCGTCGCCACTGGCCGCGTCGAGCAGGGCATCGTCAACACGGGCGACACCGTTGAAATCGTCGGCGTCCACGACTCGACCTCGACGGTCGTCACGGGCGTCGAGATGTTCCGCAAGATCCTCGACCAGGGCCAAGCGGGCGACAACGTCGGCTGCCTGCTGCGTGGCACCAAGCGCGAGGAGATCGAGCGTGGCCAGGTGCTGTGCAAGCCGGGCTCGATCACGCCGCACACCAAGTACAAGGCTGAGGTCTACGTGCTGAAGAAGGAGGAGGGTGGTCGTCACACCCCGTTCTTCACCGGCTACCGGCCGCAGTTCTACTTCCGCACGACCGACGTCACCGGCGTGGCCAAGCTGCCCGACGGCGTCGAGATGGTCATGCCCGGCGACAACGTCCAGATGGAGATCGAGCTGATTCAGCCGATCGCCATGGACCAGGGCCTGCGCTTCGCCATTCGGGAGGGCGGCCGTACGGTCGGCTCTGGCGTGGTCACGGAGATCATCGAGTAGTACCCACCACCCCGGACGTCCGGGGTGGTGCATATTGCAGTCCGATACGACTAGATGGCCCCGGAAGGTGCGGTGGCGAGAGGTGGAGGCGGATTCCACGACACGGAGTCCGCTTTTTCTCTGACCACCCCGGGGCGATGATCTTCAGCGCCAAGACAATCGAGCATCAATCAGAGACAAGAGAGCAGACGTAGAAACCACATGGCATCGGCCACTCAAAACAAGATTCGCATCCGCCTGAAGGCGTATGACACCTCGGCGATCGAGTCGGCGGCGAAGGAGATCGTCGAGACGGCGACGCGCACTGGCGCGAGCGTCTCTGGTCCTGTGCCGTTGCCAACGGAGAAGAACGTCTACTGCGTGATCCGCTCGCCGTTCAAGGACAAGGACTCGCGCGAGCACTTCGAGATCCGTACGCACAAGCGCCTGATCGACATCCATCAGCCGACGCCGAAGACTGTCGACTCGCTGCAGCGTCTGGACCACCTGCCGGCGGGCGTCGACATCGAGATCCGTCTCGCCACCTGAGCCTCAAACGATGTCAGCGATCCTCGCCAAGAAGCTCGGCATGACCCAACTCTTCCAGGAGGACGGAAGCGTGGCTCGTGTCACCGTGCTGCAGGCCGGCCCGTGTCCGGTGACGGCAATCCGCACGCCTGACCGCGACGGCTATGAGGCCGTCCAGCTGGCGTTCGGCCAAACCAAGGAGAAGCACCTCTCAAAAGCCGAGCTCGGTCACCTGAAGAAGGCCGACGCGCCACCGCTGCGCCACGTCGTCGAGTTCCGCGACGAGGCAGGCGAGCTGCAGCTCGGCGAGAGCGTGACGGTCGAGGCCTTCGAGGTCGGCGGCCGCGTGAAGATCTCGGGCACGTCCAAGGGCAAGGGCTTCCAAGGCACGATCAAGCGTCACAACTTCGCCAGCGGTCCGAAGTCGCACGGCTCGCACAACGTCCGCGCGCCTGGATCGATCGGCGCTTCGGCGTGGCCGGCGCGCGTGATGAAGGGCATTCGCGGCCCTGGTCAGATGGGCCACAAGCGCGTGACGCAGCCTGGTCTCGAGGTCGTGGCGATCGACGCCAAGGAGAACCTGCTGATGGTGCGCGGCTCGGTGCCGGGTCCGCGCGGTGGCGTCGTGGAGGTGCGTAGCGATGGCTGATGCACCGGTGCTCGGTCAGAGCAAGAAAGTCAAGCTCGACGACTCAGCCTTCGGCGAGCGTTTCCGCGGGCCGCTCGTGCACCAGAGCGTGCGCGCTGAGCAGGCTGCTCGCCGCCGCGGTACAGCGGCGACGAAGACGCGTGGGATGGTCTCTGGCGGTGGCGCCAAGCCTTGGCGCCAGAAGGGCACGGGCCGTGCTCGCGCCGGCTCCAACCGCTCGCCGATCTGGACCGGTGGTGGCGTGACGTTCGGGCCGCAGCCGCGCTCGTACACGTTCAAGGTCAACCGCAAGGAGCAGCGCGCTGCGCTGCGCAGCGCGCTGTCGCTGCACGCTGGGCGTGGCTCGCTGGCGATTCTCGACGCGGGCTCCTTTGCGACGCCGAAGACGCGTCAAGCACTCGATCTGCTCGAAGATTGGGGCCAGACTGGCCCGACGCTCGTCGTGCTCGGCCCAGAGGAGTCGACGGCTGCGCTGTCGTTCCGCAACCTTGCCCGCGTCGCCGTGCTGAGCGCGACCGACGTCGGCGTGACCGAAGTCGTGGGCGCTGCCTCGCTGCTGCTGTCAGAGGCTGCGCTGGCCGAGCTGACCGAGCGCGCCGCCAAGCCGAGTGCCCGCACGGGCGAGGAGGCGGCGGCCTGATGGACCATTCACAGGTGATCATCCGCCCGGTTGTCTCGGAGAAGAGCTACGTGCTCTCGGCGGCCAACCGCTACACCTTCCGCGTCCACGACGACGCGCACAAGACGCAGATTCGCCAGGCGATCGAAGCGCTGTTCGACGTGCAGGTCGTCGAGGTGCGCACTTCGAGCGTCAAGACCAAGCCAAAGCGTCGTGGCACGACGAGCGGTCGCACGCGCAGCTGGAAGAAGGCGATCGTGCAAGTGCGCGATGGTGAATCGATCCCCGTCTTCCAAGGTCTCCAAGGTCTAGAGGGGGCATAGCCGATGCCGATTCGCAAGCCAAAGCCGACGAGCCCGGGACGCCGCTTCGTCTCCTACCCGGACTTCGCGGAGATCACGAAGTCAAAGCCTGAGAAGACGCTGATCGAAGGCCTGAAGAAGAGCGGCGGGCGCAACGCGCACGGCCGCAAGACTTCGCGTCACCGCGGCGGGGGGGCGAAGCGCGCCTATAGGCGGATTGACTTCAAGCGTCGCAAGGACGGCGTCGAGGCCAAAGTCGCTGCGATCGAGTACGACCCCAACCGCTCGGCATACATCGCCCTGCTGCACTACGTCGACGGTGAGAAGCGCTACATCCTCGCGCCGCAGCGCCTGACGGTCGGCATGACGGTCGCATCGGGCGACGGCGCTGATATCGCAGTGGGCAACTCGATGGAGCTCGCGCGGATGCCGGTCGGCACGGTGATCCACAACGTCGAGCTGCAGCCTGGCCGCGGTGGTCAGATGGCGCGCTCGGCGGGCGCCGCAGTCCAGCTGATGGCGAAGGACGGCGACATGGCGACGCTGCGCTTGCCTTCAGGCGAGATGCGGATGGTCCGCGCGGAGTGTCGCGCGACCGTTGGGGCGCTCGGCAACACCGATCATCAGAACGTGAAGATCGGCAAGGCAGGCCGCAAGCGTCACATGGGCGTGCGTCCTCAGACGCGTGGCACGGCGATGAACCCTGTCGACCACCCGCATGGCGGTGGTGAGGGCTCGACGACGGCAGGTCGTCACCCGGTGACGCCTTGGGGGGTGCCGACGCTCGGGTACCGCACGCGCAAAAAGAACAAGAGCTCGAACCAGTACATCGTGCGCGGCAGGCGTCGCGGGAAGGGCAAACAGCGATGAGCCGCTCCAGCAAGAAGGGCCCGTGGGTCGAAGAGCGCTTGATGAACCGCATCGAAGCGCTAAACGCCCAGAACAACAAGAAAATGCTGCGCACCTGGTCGCGCGCATCGACGATCTTCCCGGAGATGGTCGGTCACACGATCGCTGTGCACGACGGCAAGAAACATGTCCCGGTCTTCATCAGCGAGTCGATGGTCGGCCACAAGCTCGGCGAGTTTGCGCCCACGCGCATGTTCCGTGGTCACGCGGGCTCGGGAAGGGTCAGATGAGCGCCGAGGAGGAGAAGGACGACGTGACGGCGCCGGACACGCCTGAGGCGAAAAAACCGGCTGCCAAAAAAGCGGCTGCGAAAAAACCGGCCAAAGCGAAAGCCTCCGAGGCCAAAGCAGAGGCGAAAGCCGACGAGGGCAAAGCAGCAGACGCGAAAGCCGAGAAAAAACCGGCTGCAAAAAAAGCAGCCAAAAAACCGGCTGCCAAAAAAGCTGCGAGCAAAGAGCCGGCCACCACGAAAGAGTCGCCTGCGAGCGACTCGAAAAAAGCGAGCCGCGGCAAAAAAGCGCCGGCGAAACCACGGCGCAAAGTCGTCCGTGCACACGCACGCTATGTGCGCACCTCTGCGCGCAAGGCGCGGATGGTCTGCGGTCACCTGCGAGGCAAGTCTGTGCAGGAGGCACGCGCTATCCTCGCGTTCACCCCTCGTGAGGTGGCGCGCGACTGGAGCAAGCTGCTCGAGTCGGCAGTGGCAAACGCCGAGAGCAACCACGAACTGGTCGAGGAAGACCTGATCGTGCGTGAGGCATATGCCGACGAGGGGCCGACGATCAAGCGCTTCAGACCGCGCGCGATGGGGCGCGCTACGCCGATTCGCAAGCGTACGAGCCACCTGACGATTGCGCTGACCCCGGATGCTGCGCCCCGGACCACCAAGAGAGACGGCTAGAGAGAAGAAGAATGGGACAGAAGGTTCATCCAGAGGCTATGCGCGTGGGTTACATCCACGACTGGAAGTCGAACTGGTTCAACGAAAAGAACTTCGCCGAGTACCTCGCGGAGGACGTGCGCATCCGTGAGCACATCACGAACAAGCTCGCCCACGCCGGTCTCTCGAGCATCACGATCCGCAAGGACTCGAACGAACTCGAGGTCAACATCCACACCGCCCGCCCTGGCATCGTGATCGGCAAGTCGGGCAGCGAAGTGGATGCGCTGCGCCGCGATCTGCACAAGATGACGAACAAGCAGATCAAGGTGAACATTCTCGAGATCAAGCGTCCTGAGCTCGACGCGTCGCTCGTGGCACAGTCGATCGCGGAGCAGCTGCAGAACCGCGTCGCTTTCCGCCGCGCGATGAAGCGCGCGCTGACCAGCGCGATGCGCTCGGGCGCGAAGGGTGTGAAGGTGCAGGTCTCCGGACGCCTCGGCGGCGCGGAGATGGCGCGCACAGAAAGCTATTCAGACGGTCGCGTGCCGCTGCACACGATGCGCGCAGACATCGACTACGGCTTCTACGAGTCGCGCACGACGTTCGGGCGGATCGGCGTGAAGTGCTGGATCAACAAGGGCGAAATCATGCCTGAGGGCTACACGGGCGCGGACCTCACCGACATAACGGCGCCGGCGCCATCGAGCAACGATCGCGACAGCCGTGGCGGGCGTGACGGCCGCGATGGCCGTGGTCGTGGACGTGGCGGAGGAGGCCCGGGCGGCGGCGGTCGCGGACGCGGGCCTGGCGGGCAGGGCGGTCGTGGCGGCGGTCCTGGTGGTGGACGCGGTCCGGGCGGCGGCGGCTTCGGCGGTCGTGGTGGCGGCCCCAGCGGCGGGCGTGGTCCTGGCGGCGGCGGCGGTCGTGGCGGTTCGCGGCCCGGCGGTGGAGGCGGTCGCTGATGCTCTCGCCAAAGCGTGTCAAGCACCGCAAGCAGCACCGTGGACGCCGCGCTGGCACTTCGCGCGGTCAGGTCAAGGTGCAGTTCGGCGAGTACGGGCTGAAGGCGCTCGAGAGCGGTTGGCTGACGAACCGCCAGATCGAGGCTGCCCGTATCGCGATGACGCGCAAGATCAAGCGTGGCGGCAAGGTCTGGATCAACGTCTTCCCTGACAAGCCAGTGACGAAGAAGCCGGCTGAGACGCGGATGGGCTCAGGCAAGGGCTCGCCCGAAGGTTGGGTGGCCGTGGTCAAGCCTGGGCGCGTGATGTTCGAGCTCGCAGGCGTGTCCGAGCCGCTCGCCCGTGACGCGATTCGACTGGCGGCGCACAAGTTGCCGGTGAAGGCCAAGTTCGTGCTGCGAGAGGACTGAAGCTGCGATGAAGGCGAAGGAGATGCGCGACATGGAGGCGAGCGAGCTGGCGAAACGGATCGCCACGCTGCGCAAAGAGGTGTTCGGCCTGCGCTTCTCCAATGCGACGGGAGAACTGGACGACACCGCCGGTCTGGGGCGCGCCAAGCGCGATCTGGCCCGCGCCTTGACCGTCTCGCGCGAGCAAACGCTCCGCGGCGAGGACAACTGAGATACAGGATCTGCGAGGAACGAACGAACGACATGGCTGACGAGCAAGAGAACGAGACCCCAGAGACTCCTGAGGACGCGCCGCAGGCCGCTGAGGCAGCTGATGCTGCCGCTGCTGAGGCTCCGCAAGAGGACGCCCCAGAGGCTGCCGCGGATGACGCTGGCGCAGAGGTCGACGCATCCACCCCTGAGCCGGCCGCGGAGGCTGAGCCGAGCGAGCCTGCTGAGGTGCTCTCGCCGAAGGAGCGCCGCCGTCGCTCCCGCTCGAAGCACGAGGGAGAGGCAAAGCCTGTGCGCACTCCTGAGGAGCGTCACGCAGAGCGTGTGGCGGAGCGCAAGCGCAAGGCAGTACGTCGTCGCGCGCGCCGTCTGCAGGAACGCGAGAAAGCGGCGGAGCGGCGCAAGTCAGCACCTGCACCCGAGCCGTTGGCCCCGGTCCACGCACCGACCGAAGGCAGCCGTCGCGTTCGTCAAGGCATCGTCGTCTCAGACAAGGCGGAGAAGACGATCACAGTGCGCATCGACGTCGCCCGTCGTCACCGCCGCTACGAGAAGATCGTGCGCAGCTCAAACACGCTGCACGCCCACGACGAGAACAACGACGCGCACGAGGGTGACACGGTGCGCGTGATCGAGAGCCGCCCGCTGTCGCGCACGAAGCGCTGGGCGCTCGTAGATGTCTTGGAGCGCGCGCGATGATCCAAAACGAGACGAGACTGCGGGTCGCTGACAACACGGGCGCGCGCGAGATTCTCTGCATCCGCGTCAAGGGCGGCTCCCAGCGCCGCTACGCGTTCGTCGGTGACGTGATCACGGCGACCGTCAAGCAGGCCAACCCGCAGGGGGCAGTGAAGAAGGGCGAGGTCGTGACGGCTGTGATCGTGCGCACGAAGAAGCCGATTGGGCGCGACGACGGCACGTACATCGCCTTCGACGAGAACGCTGCGGTGATCATCGACGACCAGAACAATCCGCGCGGCACGCGCGTGTTCGGGCCGGTCGCGCGCGAACTGCGCGAGCGCAACTTCATGAAGATCGTCTCGCTGGCGCCAGAGGTTCTGTGATGGCTGGGACGAAGACGAAGAAGGCTGTCAAGCGCCGCTCGCTGAAGATCCGCTCGGGTGACCACGTGAAGATCACGGCGGGCAAGGACCGCGGCAAGACGGGCAAGGTTCTGCGTGTCGAGCCGGCGAAGGAGCGCCTCTACGTCGAGGGCTTGAACATGGTCAAGCGCGCGGTGCGCCCGCAGCTGAACCAGAGCTCCTCGTCGCTGCCGAACGCTGGCTCCCAGCTCGGCGGCGTGATCGAGCGCGAGGGTCCTGTGCACATCTCCAACGTGATGCTGCTCGACGCGAAGGGCAATCCAACGCGCGTGCGCATCCAACGCGACGGCGGCTCGCGCGTGCGCGTGGCCAAGAGCACCGGTGCGGAGCTCGACTGAGATGGCTGCGACAGACACGACAGAGGCTCCACCGGCACGCCTGAAGGCACGCTATTTCGAGGAGATCCGCCCTTCGTTGATCGAGCGGTTCGAGTTCTCTTCGGTGATGCAGGCGCCGCGTCTGGAGAAGATCACGCTGAACATGGGCGTCGGGCTGGCCAAGCAGGACTCGAAAGTGCTCAAGGCCGCCACAGAACAGCTCGCGACGATCGCTGGCCAGCAGCCGAGCGTCCGGCGCGCGCGCAAGTCGATCGCTGCCTTCAAACTGCGCGAGGGCATGCCTGTTGGCGTGGCTGTGACTCTGCGCGGCGAGCGGGCGTATGAGTTCCTCGACCGTCTCGTGTCGATTGCGATCCCCCGGATCCGCGACTTCCGTGGCTTGAATCCGCGCTCGTTCGATGGGCGGGGCAACTACACGATGGGTGTCAAAGAGCAGATCATCTTCCCTGAGATCGACTACGACGCGATCGACCAGGTGCGCGGTCTGGACATCACGATCACGACGACAGCGTCGAGCGACATCGAAGCGTTCGCGCTGCTGCAGGCGCTCGGCTTGCCGTTCGCCACCCAAGGCCGCCCGAAGGGCTATGACCCGAAAGCGGATCAGGCCGAGGCAGAAGCGCACGCAGCGGCAGAGGCGGCGAAGGCAGCTGAAGCTGCCGCGCCGGCAGCGCCGGCGAGCGCAAAGAAAGCGAAGCCAGAGCCTGAGGCAGAGGCGCCTGCCGAGCCCGAGGCATCCGCTGAGACTGAGGCGCCTGCCGAGGCCGAGCCGGCCGAGCCAGAGGCCGCGGCCGATTCTGAGGCGGCAGCAGAGTCTGGGGCCGCCGCAGAGACAGCTCAGGCTGAGGCTGCAAGCGAGACTTCGGAGCCGGACGCTGCAGATGAGAGCGTCGAGCCGCAGGCAACGGACGAGCCGCAAGCCGAGGCGGCTCAGGAGGAGCCTTCAGTTGAAGGCTCCGAGGACGCAGACGAGAAGGAGGGCAGCGACTGATGGCCAAGACATCGCAGCGCGTCAAGCAGGCGCGCAAACCGAAGTTCAAAACGCGTGCATATACTCGCTGCAGCCGCTGCGGGCGTCCGCGCGCGGTGTATCGCAAGTTCGGCGTGTGCCGCATCTGTTTGCGCGAGCTCGCCCACAACGGCCAGATCCCGGGGATGACGAAGTCCTCTTGGTAGCTGGCACGAAGACCTTTCAAGCAACCCTTCAGACAATCGAGCAGCCATGTCCATGACAGATCCGATCGCAGACTTCCTCACGCGCGTGCGCAACGCGATTCACGCTGCGCATGAGACGGTCGAGATCCCTGCGTCGAAACTGAAGAGCGAGCTCGCGCGGATCCTCACGGAGCAGGGCTACATCGACTCGTACTCGGTGATCGCCGACCCAGCGGGCGGCCCGGGCCAGCTGATCCAGATCCGCCTCAAGTACACGGAGGATCGTCGCTCGGCGATCTCGGGGCTGCGGCGCGTCTCGCGCCCAGGGCGGCGCACGTACGTCGACGCGAAGCACATCCCGAAGGTGCTCGGCGGCATGGGCACTTCGATCGTCTCCACTTCTCACGGTGTGATGACCGGCCACGACGCGCGCTCGGCGGGCGTCGGCGGCGAGGTCCTGGCGCAGGTCTGGTGAGCTGAGCATGTCGCGTATCGGTAGACAGCCCATCCCGGTCCCGAGTGGCGTGACCGTCGCGATCGAGCCCGGCGAGGTCCGTGTGAATGGACCGAAAGGCGAACTCTCGGAGCGGATCCACCGCGACATCGAGGTCAAGCAGGACGGCGAGCAGTTGCTCGTCTCGCGTCCTACGGATCGCGGCGAACACCGCGCGCTGCACGGCTTGACGCGCTCGCTCGTCGCGAACATGGTGCAGGGCGTGACGAGCGGCTACGAGAAGCGTCTGGAGATCCAGGGCGTCGGCTACCGCGCACAGCTGAAGGGCAAGAACCTCGAGCTGGCAGTCGGCTACTCGCACCCTGTGCCGATCCCAGCGCCTGACGGCATCGAGTTCGAGGTGCCCCAGCCGACGCGCGTCGTCGTCAAAGGCATCTCCAAGCAGCTCGTCGGCGAGACGGCAGCGATCATTCGCAAGCAGCGTCCGCCGGAGCCGTACAAGGGCAAGGGCATCCGCTACGAGGGCGAGTACGTCCAACGAAAGGTCGGCAAGCGCGCATGAGCCCGTATGCCGGCGCCATCCTGCGTCCTCACTCGCTCGCGTGCTATCGCACGCCACGCTCGCTGCGTCCTTGTTTGGCTTGGCCTACGAGCCCATGCGAGTGTCGTCCCCGAATGACCGAGGTTTCCCGATGAGCGTGATCACAAAGCCGCAGAGCCGGCTCAAACGTCGCCGCCGCGTGCGCGCAAAGGTCTCGGGTACGGCAGAGCGTCCGCGCATCAGCGTGTTCCGCTCAAACCAGGGCGTATCGGCGCAGCTGGTCGACGACGTGGCGGGCCGCACGCTGGCGGCTGTCAACTGGTACGAGCCTGACTTGCGCAAGCTGAAGAAGACGGAGCGCACGACGCGCGCGGGCGAGCTGCTCGCCGAGCGGGCCAAGGCGGCTGGCGTCGCAGAGGCAGTCTTCGACCGCGGTGGCTACCGCTATCACGGCCACGTCCGTGCCTTCGCAGAAGCGATCCGCGAGGGTGGGATAACGGTCTAGCTTCCAGCGACCGCTACCCTCTCACTCCTTCATGTCCATCACAGTCGACAGATCAGTCAGCCCGGCAGGCCTCGACCTGCAAGAGCGCGTCGTTGAGATCAACCGCGTGGCGAAGGTCGTCAAGGGCGGCCGACGCTTCTCGTTCACGGCCCTCGTGGTCGTCGGCGACGAGCGCGAAGTCGTCGGTGTCGGCTACGGCAAGGCAAACGAGGTTCCGCTCGCGATCCAGAAGGGCGTCGAGCGCGCGAAGAAGGACCTCTTCCGCGTACCGAAGCACGGCAGCACGATCACCCACCAGACGACGGGCATCTTCGGCGCAGGGCGAGTCTTCCTCAAGCCGGCCTCTCCTGGAACGGGCGTGATCGCCGGCGGCGGCGTGCGCGCGGTGCTCGAGCTTGCAGGGATCCACGACATCCTCTCCAAGAGCCTTGGCACGCAGAACCCGATCAACCTGGTCAAGGCGACGGTTGAAGGCCTACGCGGGCTGCGCACGCCAGAGGAGGTCGGACAGCTGCGTGGACTTTCGGTCGACAAGGTGCTTGGTCTGGGCGGCAACGGCGCCAACGGCGCTGCTGTGGGCAGCGAGCAGGCTGAGTCACCGGCAACGGACGCCCCGGCCGCCGACGAGGCTGCCCCGGCCGCTGAGGAGGCCGTAGCACCAGAGGCAGCTGCACCGAGCACGGAGGGTGCAGAGGCTGCTTCGGCGCCTGACGCGGAGGCTTCGGCCTGATGGCTGAGCTCACCGTCACCCAGCGCAAGTCGCGCAATGGCGCGAACCAGAAACAGCTGGACACGCTTCGCTCGCTTGGCCTGCGTCGAATCGGACACACGGTCGCGGTCAAGGACTCAGAGCAAGCGCGTGGCATGTTGCATGCAGTTCGCCACCTCGTCGAGGTCAAGGGCGGCAAGTCGTGAGCCCGAGCAAAGAGGAGCAGCAGGAGCGCATCGGGCTGCACAGCCTGGCTCCAGCGCCGGGCAGCCGCCGGCCGCGCAAGCGCGTCGGTCGTGGCGAAGGCTCAGGCACGGGCAAGACTTCAGGTCGTGGCCAGAAGGGCGCGGGCTCGCGTTCGGGCTCCAAGCGCCGCGCGCGCTTCGAGGGCGGCCAGATGCCGATCCACATGCGCATGCGAAAGCTGCGCGGGCCGCACATGAAGAAGTCGATGCCGTTCGAGCCGTTCCGCACGCACACGCAGCCGGTCAACATCGGTGCGCTCGAGGAGCGCTTCGAGGCTGGCGCAGAGGTGACGGTGGAGCTGATGAAGGCCAACGGTCTGGGCACGCGCAAAGACGTGGCGATCAAGGTGCTCGCCAAGGGCGAGCTCTCGAAGGCACTGACGGTGCACGCACACGCGTTCAGCGCAGGCGCGCGCGAGCGCATCGAGGCTGCCGGCGGCAGCTGCAACATCGTCGAGCTGTAGCGAGCACGACGGTCGTCGGAGCGGCACTGATGGTTACATCGTGCTCAGCCGCATCGACTAGAATCGCTCGCTCCGCGGGAGGGAGCGCAGCGGCGCTCTAGGCCGCGCGGCGAAGCCCATGCTCTCGACAATTCTCAACGCCTTCCAGGTTGCGGACATCCGCAAGAAGATCGCCTTCACGGCGGCGATGCTGCTGATCTACCGTTTCGGATCGCACATCCCAGTGCCGGGCGTCAACCTGACGGCGGTCAACAACATCCAGAAGGAGTTCGGCGGCTCCAACATCCTCGGGCTGCTGAACCTCTTCTCGGGCGGCGGCCTCTCGCGCATCGCGCTGTTCGCGCTGGGCATCATGCCCTACATCACGGCATCGATCATCCTGCAGCTGCTGCAGGTTGCGGTGCCGTCGTTGGAAAAGCTCGCCAAGGAAGGCGAGGTCGGGCAGGCGCGGATCACGCAGTACACGCGCTACTTGACGGTTGGCTTGGCGTTCGCGCAGTCGATCGGCTACGTCTTCCTGTTCCACACGCTGCAGGCGAAAGCGGGCGAATCGGTCGTCACGCACTTCGACGCGCCGCACATCTTCCTGATCGTCATCTGCTTGACGACGGGCTGCGTGCTGTTGATGTGGATCGGCGAGCTGATCACGCAGCGCGGAATCGGCAACGGCATCTCGCTGCTGATCTTCGCTTCGATCGTGGCGCGCCTGCCGAGCGGCATCCAGACTTGGTGGACCTCGCAGGACCAGGTCTTCAAGGTGATGATGCCGTTCCTCGTGCTCGCAGTCGTGGCGGGAATCGTGTTCGTGCAGGAAGGACAGCGACGGATTCCTGTGCAGTACGCAAAGCGCGTGATCGGGCGGCGGATGACCGAAGGCGGGCAGACCTACCTGCCGCTGCGCGTGAACATGGCAGGCGTCATCCCAGTGATCTTCGCGGCATCGATCATGGCTTTCCCGCCGACGGTCGGCCAACTCGTGAAAACGCACTGGGGCCAGTCGATCTCGGACTTCTTCTCGCCCAACGGCTGGCACTACGTGGTGGGCGAGTCGATATTCATCCTGCTGTTCACGTACTTCTACACAGCAGTCACGTTCAACCCGGTCGACCAGGCGGACAACTTGAAGAAGTACGGCGGGTTCATCCCCGGCGTCAGACCGGGGCGGCCGACCGCCGAATTCCTCGACCGCATCCTCGCCCGCCTGACGTTCCCAGGGGCGTTGTTCCTAGCGGCTGTGGCGGCGCTGCCTACGATCCTGATCGCGCGCACGCATCAGAACATTCCGCTCGGAGGAACGTCGATCCTGATCGTGATCGGCGTGGCGCTCGAAACGATGAAGCAACTCGAGGCGCAGCTGATGATGCGAAGTTACGAGGGGTTCTTGAAGTAGAAATGCGGGGGGAGGTCGGGAGGGGGGCCTGCCCCCTTCCCGTCTGAGTGCGAGGGATTCCTGAAGTAGCGACCCGTGGGGTCGGGCGGGCAGCGCAATAGATAGGCTGCCTCGGATCGTGTCGCAACTGAACCTGATCCTGCTCGGTCCGCCGGGCGCGGGGAAGGGCACGCAGGCTGAGCGCTTGCGCGAGGACTTCGCCCTGCCGCACATCTCGACAGGCGACATCCTGCGCGCTGAGGTGTCTGCGGGCAGTGAGCTAGGCACGCAGGCAAAGCGCTACATGGATGCTGGCGATCTGGTGCCAGACGAGGTGATCGTCGGGATGATCACGGCCCGTGTCGGCGAGGCGGACGCGAGCGACGGCTTTCTGCTCGACGGCTTCCCACGCAATGCCAAGCAGGCGGATGCGCTCGCTGAGGCGCTCGGGCAGCTGGACCGCAAGCTCACCGCTGCGCTGCTGATCGAGGTTCCAGACGACGAGCTCGTGCGCCGCCTGGCGGGCAGGCGCGTGTGCGTGAAGAACCCGAGCCACATCTACCACGTCGAGTTCGACCCGCCGAAGCATGAGGGCGTGTGCGATCAGGATGGCTCACGGCTGATCCAGCGCGATGACGACAAGGAGGAGACGATCCGTCATCGGCTGCAGGTCTACCACGCGCAGACGGAGCCGCTGATCGACCACTACGACGAGGCAGGCATGCTGCGCCGCTTCGACGGCACGCGCGATCCAGACGAGGTGCACGCGCGGGTCAGGGCGACGATCGCGACGCTGCGGCTGGAGAAGAAGCTCTAGCGCGCCATCCGAGCAGGCGCCTGAGCACGCGAGCTAAGCTGCCCAGGTGATCATCAAGAAGTCGCCTGCAGAGATCGAGAAGATGGAGCGCGCGGGGGCAATCCTCGTGGCGACGCTGCAAGAGCTCGAGTCGCACGTCGCTCCAGGCGTGAGCACTGAGGAGCTCGACGAGATCGCTGAGCGCTTCATCCGCGCGCAAGGAGCAGTGCCGACATTCAAGGGCTACCGCGGCTTTCCTGGCTCGATCTGCGCGTCGCCAAACGCGATGGTCGTGCACGGCATCCCTGGCCCTGAGCGCCTGAAGGCGGGCGACATCATCTCGATCGACGTTGGCGTGACGCTCGACGGCTGGGTCGCTGACGCCGCGCGCACGCTGCCAGTCGGCGAGATTGGCGCAGTCGAGCAGAACCTGCTCACGGCGACCGAACAGTCGCTTTTGGCCGGCATCGCTGAATGCCGCGCGGGCAATCGCATGGGGGACATGTCGAGCACGATCCAGCGGGTGGCTGAGGACGCAGGCCTGTCTGTCGTTCGCTCGCTCGTCGGCCACGGCGTGGGGCGCAACATGCACGAGGATCCGCAAGTGCCGAACTACGGCAAGCCTGGCAAGGGGCCGATGCTCGAAGAGGGCATGGTGTTGGCGGTTGAGCCGATGATGACGGCTGGAGGGCAAGCCGTTCGTGTCGGCGGCGACGGCTGGGCGATCTTCTCGCAAGACGGCTCGCCGGCGGCGCATTTCGAGTTCACTGTGGCGATCACTCACGACGGGCCGAAAGTGCTGACGCCGTGGCACATCGCGCGGTCGGTGAGCGCGAATGGCCATGCGCACGAGCCTGCAGCGAGCTCTTAGCTCGGCCGGTCACAGCGGCCGAGAGTTGCTACCATCCGGTGTCCTGCTCACTCGGGGGGTCGTATATCCTCGTGCGAGCAAATCCACGACTGGGTAGCGGCAGCCGCAACGGCGGCCAGAGCCGAGTCGGCGGAACAACTGCCGAAAGGGATCATGAAGGTAAGACCGTCGGTCAAGCCGATGTGCGAGAAATGCAAGATCATCCGCCGCCACGGTGTGGTGCTCGTGATCTGCCAGAACAAGCGCCACAAGCAGCGCCAGGGGTGAGCAGCGTGATTCGGATCAACGCCATGCTGCGTCCTCAGTCGGGTCCGTGGGTCCGCACTGTCCCCTCCCTGCGTCCTTGCCTGACGTCGCCGGAGATCCCGCTGATCGCCCCTGGGGAGATCGCCTGATGGCTCGCATCGCGGGAATCAACCTGCCCCTGAACAAGCGCTCGGAGATCGGGCTGACATACATCTACGGCATCGGCCGCGCGACGTCGAACAAAGTCCTCGCTGAAGTTGGCGTGAGCCCAGACACGTACATCCGCGACTTGACTGAGGACGAGGTCGCGAAGCTGCGTGACGCGATCGATGAGAACTTGACGGTCGAGGGCGACCTCCGCCGTGAGCGCTCGCAAGACATCAAGCGGCTGCAGGAGATCGCGTGCTATCGCGGCCTGCGCCACCGTCGCGGCCTACCGGTGCGCGGGCAGAAGACGAAGACGAACGCGCGCACGCGCAAGGGCCCGAAGCGCATGCAGGTCGCTGGCAAGAAGAAGGCGCGGTAATGCCGGCTGCCCCGAAACGCGCGCGCGGGCGTCGCAAGCCGAAAAAGAACATCCCGATCGGCCAGGCGCACATCAAGACTTCGTTCAACAACACGATCGTCTCGCTGACGGACACCCAGGGAAACGTGATCGCCTGGGAGTCAGCAGGCGGCGCAGGCTTCAAGGGCTCGCGCAAGTCGACGCCGTTCGCAGCGCAGGTGACGGCAGACGCAGCTGCGCGCAAGGGCCTCGAGCAGGGCTTGCAGAAGGTCGAGGTCTACGTCAAGGGACCTGGCTCAGGGCGCGAGACGGCAATCCGCTCGCTGCAGGCTGCTGGCCTCGAGGTGACGGGCGTCAAGGACGTCACGCCGCAGGCGCACAATGGCTGCCGCCCGAGAAAGCGTAGGCGCGTCTAATGGCACGCGACACGAGCCCACAGTGCAAGCAGTGCCGCCGCGAGGGGCAGAAGCTGTTCCTCAAGGGCGAGCGCTGCCTGACGGACAAGTGCGGCGTCGAGCGCCGCTCGTACCCGCCTGGCGAGCACGGCCGCGGTCGCCTCAAACAGAGCGAGTACCGCCTGCAGCTGCGCGAGAAGCAGAAGGCGAAGCGCTACTACGGCGTGCTCGAGCGCCAGTTCGCGGGCTACTACAGCAAGGCTTCGCGCCAGCCTGGCATCACCGGTGAGAACCTGCTCGCGCTGCTGGAGTGCAGATTCGACAACGTCCTTGTACGTCTTGGCTTTGCCGCGTCGCGGCGCCAGGCGCGACAGCTGATCCGTCACGGCCACTGGACGGTCAATGGCCGACGGGTGAACATTCCGAGCTATCAGGTGCGCGAAGGCGATGTGATCGCCATCAAGGCGGAGACGCCGGCCACGCAGGTGGTCAGAGACGCGACTGAGCTCACTGGACAGATCCCAGCGTGGCTCCAGGCCGACCATGAGTCGCTCACGGCCAAGGTGCTGCGCAAGCCGGAGCGGCGCGAGGTCGCTGCACCGGTGCAGGAGCAGCTCATCGTCGAGCTGTACTCGAAGTAGGTAGCAACTTCCCCAAGCGCGCGCCCGAGCTGGGCGGCGTTCCGAGCCGGCCGTCTTGATCGACGCCGGTGAGACACCAAAACGACGTTAGGACCCTGATGCTCGACTTCCAAATCCCCCGGATCACAAGCGAGTCTGTAGAGCAGAACCGCGGTACGTTCACGATTGAGCCGCTCGACCGCGGGTTCGGCTACACGTTCGGCAACTCGCTGCGCCGTGTGCTGCTCTCGTCGCTCTCTGGAGCTGCTGTGACGAGCGTGCGCATCGAGGGCGTTGCGCACGAGTTCTCGACGATCAACGGCGTCAAGGAGGACGTGACGGACATCGTGCTCAACCTCAAGGGCGTCGTCTGCCGCATGCACTCGGACGCAAGCGAGGTCGAGGCGCCGCTCGTCGTGACGGGTCCTGGCGAGATCACGGCGAAGGACATCGACCTGCCTGCGGGCGTCGAGATCCTCAACCCTGACGTGCACATCGCGACGCTCGAGAAGAAAACAAAGCTCGAGCTGTACATGACGATCGGCCGCGGCCGTGGCTACCGTCCGGCGGAGGAGAACAAGACTTCAGACCAGCCGATCGGCGTGATCCCGATCGACTCGATCTTCTCGCCTGTGCGCCGTGTGGCGTATGCAGTCGAGCAGGCGCGCGTCGGTCAGAAGACAGACTTCGACAAGCTCACGCTCGACATCGAGACGGACGGCTCGATCGACCCGCAGGCTGCGCTGCGCGAGGCGGCTGAGCTGCTGATCAGTCAGCTGGCGATCTTCACCGACGCGGACCGCATCCAGGAGCTGCGCGCGGCGCCCGGCGGCCAGCTCGACGGCCACGGCCTCGCCGTGGGCGCGGGTGCCGGCGGCGCCGGCGGGCCCGGGTCGCTGCAGGGCGAGGAGTACAGCATCCTGATCGAGGAGCTCGAGCTCGGTGTGCGTTCGTACAACTGCCTCAAGCGTGCAGGCATCCAGAC
>FTBE01000001.1_pt1 | contig 19040 bp, 19 predicted proteins | sample 1639291 | NCBI WGS metagenome assembly FTBE01 (sample SAMEA3914864, study PRJEB12502) | metagenome | biome: forest; material: soil | place: USA | collected 2012-03-12 | depth 0.3 m | reverse complement strand
CGCGCAAAGCCACCAGGGCCGTGCAGGGCGAGCAGCGCGCAGCAAGCGGCGATCAGGCCACTGATCAGCGTGGCAAGCGCGACGAGCCGTGGGTTGGCGCGCGAGGGCCCCTCTGCGAGAGGGGCGCCACTGCTGGCGCCGGCTGGTTCGAGACGCGGCGGGAACGCAGGGATCCAGGCGGGCGGCGAAGGCGCAGCTGCAGCCGTTTCAGCGGCTCGCCCTGGCCAGCTCCACTCGCCGAGCGTGTCCATCCAGACCTGCGTGCGCGATGACTTGGTTGCGACGGGCATCCACGAGATTCAACGAACGCCCGGCGCAAAACCCAAGCTCTGCATGAACCTGCCCAAATGCAGGCATTCCTCCAGTGAGCTGGCGAGGCTCAGCGCGTGCTCCAGACCTCGCCTGTATCGCCAAACCCAAGCGCGTGCTTGGTTGCTTCGGTGAGGTCGAATTCGCGACCAGCGACGTATGGACCACGGTCGACGACTGGCACACGCACTGAGCGCCCGCCATAGCGAAGCGTCACGAGCGTGCCGCACGGCAGCGTCTTGTTGGCGACGCCGAGCGTCGAGCTCGTCAGCGACCCGCCGCAGGCGAGCCCGCCGCCACCGCCATACCAAGATGCCTCAGCGAGGCGATAGACGTTGAGTCGACCGAGCGCGCGATGCGAGGCGAGCCCGTAGACGTCGCCGCCAAAGCGCAAGCGCACGCGCTCGCTGCCTGTGACGCGCGTCCGATAGCGCAGGCGAAAGCGCCCGCCAGTCTGCGTGTGCGTGCGCGCGATGTCGTGCCAGCCGTGCTGGCCTATCGCCTGAAGCTCGACAGTGCGGCCTGCCAAACCTGGCCTCAGCAAGCCGGCGACGCTCACTTGGTGACCGTCGAGGACGTTCAGCTGCACTTTGCGCACGTGCAGTGTCGTGCTCGCAGCGCGTGCGAGCGGAGCTGCCCCCGATGCGGCGGTCGTCGAGGCGATCTCGACGGGTGCGAGCGCAAGCGGCTGTTGCGCCGGTGGCGCGGGTGCGTACATTGGAATCCATACCTCCTTGTGGTTCCGCCTACGGGGTTAGCTGTCGGGCTCACGTCCGGCCAGCAGCGCGAGGAGCCGCGCGTCAGCCAGGCGTTACGTCCACATCAGTGGGCGATTCGCCCCATCCAGGCCTGTACGTCAGCCCGGCAGTGGGTCCCCCGTTCGCAGCCATGGGTGGCAGCGACTCGGCAGAGTCGAACAATTGTTCGTACCTTAGAGGCCTGCAGGCGGCCGCTTCTGTGACACCGCGCACACAATGTCTCCTCAAGACAACGTGCGATTCGCTACGAGCGCAGACCTCAGTCGGCGCACGCTGAGTCGGCTGAGAGGCGTCAATGGCGTATTCGTGCGTATTGGCGGGCGTCTTGCGCGGCTATATGCTCAGCCGCAACTCGGTGTCATGGGGGCGCCGGCCAGACGAAAGAAGGCTGGATGAGAGCTGTACGTAGATGGAGACAGTTCGCCGTGATCGGAAGCTGCCTCGCGATAGCGCTCGGCGCGCTCGCATTGCTGCCTGGCGCTGCAGCGGCGAGCACACACTCGTGTGGAACGCACACAGTGACGCTCGAATTCGAAAGCGAACCGGGCAAGCCGAAGACGAAGTTCAAACTCCCGATCAAGCAGATCGAAACGCAAGGCGTCAGCTGCGCGACGGCGTTCAAGTTCGTCACTGCGCTCTACGACGGCAAATCGACGAAGACGCCAGAAGGCTACAAATGCGTCGTCGCCAAATTCAAGGTTCCCCAAGGCAGCATCCCTGAGCGCTGCACGAAGCCAGGCAAGAAGATCCAGTTCGCAGGCAAGGGCGGCTGAGCAGCCGCTTGTCCCGTCCCCCCTCGGTCGTCCTGTCTACGCGGCGAGCCCTGACTCGTCGCGTGCAGGTCGCTCGGGGATGTGCGCCTCGACGCGTGCTGCGTCGTCCTGCCAAACAGCGACGCGCCTGCGCCCAGCCTCCTTGGCGGCATAGAGCGCACGGTCAGCAGCCAGCAGCAAGGCCTCTGGATCACGCTCGTGCTCGCTCAGCGCTGAGACGCCTGCGCTTGCGCTGAGCGCGGGCCCCTCGACGACCCCCGCAGCGGCCTGTCTTTCGAGCTCGCGCCCGATACGCGCAGCGAACACGCCTGCCTCGTGCAAGCCAACGCCGAACAGCACGATCGCAAACTCCTCGCCGCCGACGCGCGCGAGCGTGTCACCGCCGCGCAGCTCACGCTGCAGCAGTGCTGCGAAGTCGCACAGCACGCGGTCGCCTTCTGCGTGCCCGTAACGGTCGTTGACCTGCTTGAAATGGTCGAGGTCGAACATCACGAGCGCCAGCGGCAGCCGATTGCGCTGCGCCCGGTCGTACTGGCCACGAAAGGCCAAGTCGAACGCACGCCTGTTGAGCAGCCCTGTCAAGTAGTCCGTGTCAGCAGCTTGGATGAGCTGGCCGATCACCCGAGCGACGTGTTCAGCGAGCATCTTCACGACGAGCGTCGTGATCGTCACAGAGATGCCGACGGCGATGAACATGCCGAGCTTCATCGGGTCTTCTGAGAAGCCGAACAGCGCCACGCCGAGCGTCACCCACATCAGGGCGAGATCGGCAGCGACCTCGCGGCGCGAGCAGAAGTAAGCCGAGAAGACCATCGGCCAGAGATAGAAGAACGGCGTCGCCTCGATCGGCCGCGTCACAGCCATCAGCACGCTGACGAGCAAGATCCCGTAGATGACGCCGGTCCGCGACACCCAGCGGCGCCCAGGGCGCAGCGTCCCCACGAACGCAGCGCCGAGCAGCAGCAGTCCTGAGATCAGCTCGATCGCTGGGTGATCGCTCGTGTTGGGGTCGGGCATCGGCAGCGTTGCGAGCAGCGTCGCTGAGCCAAGCACGAACATGCCGACGCCGACCCAGCGCATCAGCTGCTCAGCTGCGCGCGGATCGTCCTGTTGCTCTTTCTTGGGGTTGGCAGGCTTGATCGGCGCGCCACCCCCGATGCTCAGACTCGCCATGTCTCTCGTCTCGGCTGACGGCGCCGTTGCCTTGAGCTGTGGCCCGACGCTCGACCAATTCGCACGACGCCAGGCGCCGTGATTGACGGCGGCTTGACAAACAGCGACAATCGGCAGCGTGGCCAATCCAGACCGCCTGACGGCGCTCGATTCGACGTTCCTGCACCTGGAGGACAACTCGACGGCGCACATGCACGTCGCGTCGGTGATGGTCTTCGAGGGGACTGCGCCGACGCCGCAAGAGCTCGTCGACCACATCGTCAGCCGCCTGCACCTCGTGCCGCGCTACCGCCAGCGCCTTGCTTTCGTTCCATACGGCCAGGGACGACCGGTGTGGACCGATGATCCGCACTTCAACCCGCGCTACCACATCCGCCACACTGCGCTGCCGAAGCCAGCCGACGACAGAGCGCTCAAGCAGCTCGCTGGGCGACTGTTCTCACAGCGCCTCGATCGCTCGAAGCCACTGTGGGAGATCTGGCTCGTCGAGCGAATGGCTGGCGAACGCTTTGCGTTGATCGCCAAGACCCACCACGCGCTCGTCGACGGGATCTCAGGCGTCGACATCACGACAGTGCTGTTCGACACAGCGCCAGATCCAGTGCCGAGCTCGCGCCCGCCAATGCCGTGGACGGCCAAGCCGCTGCCGGGACAGGCGAAGCTGCTCGGCGAGGCGCTGCGCGAACGCACGACAGTGCCAGCTGAGATGGCGCGCGGTGCCCGCCGCCTCGTGCGCGCACCGCGTCGTGCTGCCACGCAGGTACTCGCTGGCCTGCAGAGCATCGGTGCGACGACGATCGCAGGCGTCAAAGCCCCTGCCCCTGACAGCCCGTTCAACGTCGAGATCGGGCCGCACAGGCGCTACACGTTCATCGACGCCGATCTCGAGCAGTTCAAAGCGATCAAGGACTCGCTCGGCGGCACGCTCAACGACGTCGTGCTCGCGACAGTGAGCCTCGGCCTCGGTCGCTACCTGCGGCGCGAAGGCTTCGACACTGATGGGCTCGAGCTGAAGGCGATGGTGCCTGTCTCAGTGCGCGCCGACTCAGACCGCGGCGCGCTCGGCAACCAAGTCGCTGCGATGTGGGCGCCGCTGCCTGTCGGCGTGCAGAACCCAGCAGAGTGCCTGCAGCAGATCGCGCAGGCGATGGAAAACCTGAAGGCCTCAGGACAGGCTGTCGGCGCGCAGGTGCTGACGAACCTCGCTGGCTTCGCGCCGCCAACGATCCTCAGTCAAGCTGCGCGACTGCAGGCACGCCAGCGCTTCTTCAACCTCGTCGTCACGAACGTGCCAGGGCCGCAGTTCCCGCTGTACGTGCTCGGCAGGCGCTTGCGCGTGCTCTACCCAGTCGTGCCGCTCGCGCAGCGCCAGGCGCTTGGGATCGCTGTCATGAGCTACGACGGGCACCTCGGCTTCGGCCTGCTCGGCGACTTCGACGCGCTGCCTGAGCTCGAGGCGATCGCAGGTGATCTGAAGTGGGCGAACTCGCAGCTTGCTCGCGCAGCAGGCGTCGCGCCTACGCCGAAACGCAAGGCAGCAAGCAAAGCGACTGCCAAAGCGGCCAAACGCTCATCCTCGGCTGCAAGCAAGAACGGCGCCCGCGCCACGACGCGCAAGCCAGCAGCGCGCTGAGTCACCCGGCCCTGCTCCGCACGCGTGCTTTCGTGCCTGTCGTCGCGTCGGGCTGCGTCATCCGCTCGCCAACGGGTTTCGATAGCCATCGTATATACGGCGTGTATATACATTTGCTATCGCAACGCAAAATTGAACTCCCCACCCCAACCCCCACGTCCCTACGTCCCCCACAGCAAACGGCACTCGCAAGGACGTGCTGCGACGATGAGGCCCGCCGATGCGACTAGCCCTCTGCCAGATGAACGCAACTGTCGGCGATATCGCCGGCAACGCCGAGAGGATTCGCGCTGGGCGCGCTGCAGCGCTGGAAGCTGACGCAGACGTCGTGCTCTTTCCAGAGCTCGCCCTCACTGGCTACCCGCCCGAGGACCTGCTGCTGCGCGAGCACTTCCTTGCCGATGCAGCAGCGACGCTAGCCGAGCTGGCAGCAGAGACGAAGGACATCGTCGCTGTCGTCGGCTACCCAGAGCGTGCAGAGGACGTCTACAACTCAGCCGCCGTCCTCGCCAGCGGCAAGGTCCACGCCGTCTACCGCAAGGTCTACCTACCCAACTACGGCGTGTTCGACGAGGAGCGCTACTTCCAGGCTGGCCCAGCAGGCGCTGTGATCGACGTCGGCTCAGAGCGGCTCGGGCTGACCGTCTGCGAGGACATCTGGGAGCCAGGCCCGCCGGCGAGCGACGAGGCGTTTGCGGGCGCGACGCTGATCCTCAACATCTCTGCCTCCCCCTACCACGCAGGCAAGGGAGCAGAGCGCGAGGCGATGTTCGCTCAGCGCGCACGTGAGAACCTCGCGTGCGTCGCCTTCTGCGCGCTCGTCGGCGGCCAAGACGAGCTGATCTTCGACGGGCAGTCGTTCGTCGTCGACCACACAGGCAAGACGATCGCGCGCGCCAAGCAGTTCGAGGAGGAGCTGTTGATCTGCGACGTCGATCTGCAGGCTGCAGCAGCTGCACGCCTGCGCGAGACAGGACACCGCGCGAGCACGCGTTCGCCGATCGGCGCCGGCGACCGCTCAGGCCGTGTCGAGCTGCTCACCGGACTTCCTCTCGAGATCGAGGCGGGCGCTGCTGCGCGCCCGCCTGGAGGATCGCTCGCGCAGCCGCTGCACCCGATCGAGGCGGAGGTCTACGCAGCGCTGAAGCTCGGCCTGCGCGACTACGTGCAGAAGAACGGCTTCAGCCACGTCGTGCTCGGGCTCTCTGGCGGCATCGACTCGGCACTCGTCGCCTGCCTCGCCGTCGACGCGCTCGGCGCAGAGCGCGTCAGCACGGCGATCATGCCCTCGCAGTTCTCCTCTTCAGCAACGCAGAACGACGCACGCGCGCTCGCAGCAGCGCTCGGCACACAGGTCCACGAGCTCGCGATCGAGCCTGTCTATGACTCCTACGCACAGACGCTCAGCGCGACGTTCGACGGACGCGAGCACGACCTGACAGAGGAGAATCTGCAAGCGCGCATCCGCGGCAACCTGCTGATGGCGATGTCGAACAAGTTCGGCTGGCTCGTGCTGACGACAGGCAACAAGTCTGAGATGTCCGTTGGCTACACGACGTTGTACGGCGACCTCGCTGGCGGCTTTGCCGTGATCAAGGACGTGCCAAAGACGCTCGTCTACCGCCTGTGCGCGTGGCGGAACTCATCAGACGCCGCCGCCTCAGGCGGCGTCCCATCACCGATCCCTGACTCGATCATCGAGCGCGCGCCCTCTGCTGAGCTGCGCGCAGACCAACGTGACGACGACTCGCTGCCGCCATACGACGTGCTCGACCGCATCCTGCATGGCTACGTCGAGCTGCATCTCGGGCGCGAGCAGCTGCTCGCCCAGGGCCTGCCGGAGACCGACGTCGATCGCGCGATCAGGCTCGTCGACCTCGCTGAGTACAAGCGACGCCAAGCGCCACCTGGGATCAAGGTGACGCCGCTCGCCTTCGGGCGCGACAGGCGTATGCCGATCACCAACCGCTACCGCGATTAGGCGAGCAATGACCTTCGGCAGCACCGCCCCAAGCCGCCCCTGTCCGCGCGCGCGTCGCCGTGTCGTGCTGTCGCTCGCAGCGCTCGCGCTATCCCTCTGCACTGTCGCGCTCAGCGCCTGCGGCGACACGCTGCAAGATCGGCCAATCGCTCACAACGAGCTCGAGAGCCTGCTCGTCGCCCCTTATCCCGTGTACTGGCTCGGCGGCACGTTCGAACGCCTGCACATCACAAACGCAGACCACGATCCGAGCGGCGCTTTCACAGTGCAGTACGGCGACTGCGTCGTCGGCGGACAGAGCACGTGCGTCACGCCTGTGCGCATCGTCACCTCGCCTGACAACAGCTTCCTTCCTGGCAGCGCCTCGCCGGCTGTGCCTGCAGCAGTGCGCGGCGTGCACGCGCTGCTCGCCCAGCGCAGGCGCACGATCGTGCTCGCCACAGGCCCTGTCGTCGTCAGCGTCTATGCCGACAGCGCGAAGCTTGCACAGGCAGCTGCGCAAACGCTGGTGCCGATCAACGACGTCAGTGAACCAGGCGCGCCGTTGCCGGCAGCGCAGCCGCAAACGAGCTTCAGCTCGACGCCGCTTCCCTCGCAGATGCCCTCGCCGCTGCGCGCGCTTCGCTGAGCTGAGCCCGCGCACGCCAGGCCGAGCGCCGCCCGATCCGGTCGAGCGCCGCCTCATCCGGTCGAGCGCCGCCTCATCCGGTCGAGCCAGGCGCAGCGTGGCTCGCTACTCGCTGCGCGCCGGACGCACAGCGATCGTCATCCGCGTGATCGCGCACGTGCGCCCAGCGTCGTCTGCGAAGCGCACGTCCCACACCCACGTCGTGCGGCCCTTGTGCAGGCGCGTCGCCTGCGCATGCACAGTGCCCTCAGTGACAGGGCGCAAGAAGCTCGTGTTGTTCGACAGCCCCATCGCCGTGCTGCCCTCTGGCATCACTGCCAGCGCTGTCGCGAGCGACGCCATCGACTCTGCGATCGACGCGTAGACGCCCCCATGCACGAGCCCTGCAGGCTGCTTGAGCTCGTCGCGCACGACGACTTGCGCTGTCACCTCCTCATCGCTGTACGAGAGCAGTTCGAGGCCGTACAGACGGTCGAAGCCCTGCACAGACGCTGCCACGTGCTCGATCGTCGGCTTCGTCATCGCGGCGCCACGATAGCCTACGGATCCCGCCGTGCTGCGCGTGCTCGCGCATTCGAGCGCAGCGGGCGCATCGAGATCAATGAGCCGACTGGACGACCTCCCCCCCGACCAGCGCGCCACGCTGTCGCTGCTCCTGCGCAGGGGCAAGAGCTACAGCGATGTCGCCAGCATGCTCGAGATCGACGAGCGTGCAGTGCACGACCGCGCGCACGCTGCCCTCGCAGTGCTTGCCCCTGCGCAAGCGCGCGAGCTGAGCGCAGCCCAGCGCGAGCAGGTCGGCGACTACCTGCTCAGCCAGAGCGACGGCGTAGCCGAGCGCCTCGCTGCTCGCACGTATCTCGACAGCTCGCCAGAGGCACGCGCCTGGGCGGGCGCGCTCGTTGCAGAGCTCGAGCCGCTCGCAGCCGGCAGGTCGCTGCCCGAGGTTCCAGCAGGCAAGGAACCCACCGCCCCCACGCCAACCGCGCCTTCCAGGACGGCCAGACCGGCTGCCGACGACTACGACGAAGGCGCAGCCGCTGGCGAGCACAGCGACCAGCAAGCCACTCCAGCCCCCTCGCGCCAGCGACCGTCGGCCTCCTCCTCCTCGCGTCTCGGTGGCGCACTCCTGCTCGCCGCGATCGTCGTTGTCGTGGTCGTCGTCGTGCTGCTCACGAGCGGTGGCGGTGGCGGCTCGCACAGCTCGAGCAGCTCTGCCAAAGCCGAAACGAGCAGCACCGAAACGAGCACAGCCGCCAAAGGCAGCGGCAAAACGAACAGCACCAGCACGCAGGCAGCGCGCGCCAAAGAAGACAAGCGCATCACGCTCGCCCCGCCAGACCCGACGAGCAAAGCAGTCGGCGTCGCTGAGGTGCTCTCAGAAGGAAACCAGTACGCCTTCTACCTCGCCGCTCAGCACCTGCCGCCGTCGAAAGGCAAGGGCTTCTTCTACGCCGTCTGGCTGTACAACTCGCCGACGAGCTACGAGGCGCTGAGCCGCGCGCCCGACGTCGGCGCCAGCGGCAACGTGCAAGGCGGCGCACTGCTGCCAAAAGACGCCGGCAAGTACCACACGATGCTGCTCACGCACGAGACCGATCCGAAACCGACCAGCCCTGGGACGATCGTGCTGCGCGGGGCGTTCGGCCTGCACTGAGCAGGTAGGCCTTCTTCAGCCCAGCCCTCTCGCGCTCCCCTCGCAGCGGCACTAGCTGTCGAGCAGCTTCCCTGGGTTCATGATCCCCTTCGGATCGAGCTCAGCCTTGACTGCGCGCAGCGCATCGACGCCGCGCTCTCCTACCTCAGCGACCATCCACGGCGCGTGATCGCGCCCGACGGCGTGGTGGTGGGTGATCGTCCCTCCTGTCTCAGCGATCGCACGGCTGGCTGCTTCCTTGGCGCTGCGCCACTGCGCGAGCTCCTCGCCTGCCTGCTGGCGTGCGATGAAAGTGAAGTACAGCGAAGCGCCTGTCTCGTAGAGGTGGGAGATGTGGCACATCACGAGCCCTGGCGTGCCGCGATCGCGCAGCGCGCCTTCGATCGCGCGCGTCACAGCGCCGTGCAAGCGCTGCACGTTCGACCACTGCGTCGCCGTCTCGAGCGTCTCGACGAGCACTCCTTGCGTGAGCAGGTCATCTCGCAGATAAGGCGCCTCGAAGCGGCCCTTCAGCCAGGCCTCGCCTGGCGAGTGACCGACCGGCAAGCCGCCATGCTCGCGCGCGATCTCGAGCCCACGCTCGCGCCGCCTGCGCGTTTGGCGCTCGTCGCTGCCCTCATAGCCAAAGATCGCCAAGCATCCGTCGCTGTAGCCGCGTGCGCGCAAGTAGGTGCGGCCGAGCCTGCCCTTGACACCGCCTGCGCCTGCAAGCGCAAGCGACATGCGCGTCTCTGCCTCGTCTGACAGGCGCGCCACATCTGGCGCTGCCCCGCCTTGGATCAGCTCGCGCACGGCCCGCGCACCGGCAGCGAAGTCGCCGAAGAAAACGCCGTCGAAGATGCGCTCGCCAGGCGCCTTACGCACACGCAGCGACAGCTCAGAGATCACCCCCAGCGTCCCCTCTGAGCCGATCAGCAGCTGGCGCAGCGACGGTCCTGCTGCACTCGCCGGCTGTGCCGGCTGTGCGATCTCGCCGCTCGGTGCGCTCAGCTTCAGCCCGACGATCATCTGCTCGATGCGGCCGTAGCCCGTCGAAGCCTGCCCAGCAGAGCGCGTCGCTGCACAGCCGCCGAGCGAGACGTACTCATAGGACTGCGGGTAATGGCCGAGCGTCAGCCCACGTGCCTGCAGGTGGCGCTCGAGCGCCGGCGCGCGCATTCCTGCCCCGACGGTGACCGTGCGCGACTCGCTGTCGAGCTCGACTACGTCCGCCATTCTGCTCGTATCGAGCGCGATCACGCCTGCGTGCTCGCCACGCAGCGGCTCTACGCCACCAACGACGCTCGTGCCGCCGCCGAACGGCACGACAGCGAGCGAGCTGTTCGCGCAGAGCTGCAACAGCTCTGCCAGCTGCTCAGCGTCGGCAGGCAACACGACCGCGTCAGGTGCACCCGCAGGCTTGCCTTCGCGCATTCGCACGAGGTCTGGGTAGCCCTTGCCTGCAGCGTGCAGCACGCGTTCTGCGTGGTCGTCGCGCACATGCCCTGAGCCGACGATCGCGCGCAGCGCATCGAGCGTCGAGTCGCCAAGCGCCGGGGTCTCGAGCTCAACGTTCGCCAACGCCACAGGCGGACGCAGGCTCGCAGGCAAGGCAACCGTCTCCGAAAGAAATGTCAGCGAATGCGACGGAAGCCCAGGCGGATGCGCAGGATCACCCCAGCCCCACCAGCGCATGCGCGGGACGGACATCTCAGCCACCGACCCGCTCCAAGCCGTCGAGCGCCTCGTCGATCGTCTTTGCCGCTGCGCGGCTGACCATGAAGCCACCAAAGCGCGGGAAGAAGCCGCTCAAGCGCTGGTGCAGCTCGATCGTCACGAGCGTGCCCGTGCCCTGCCCTGCCTGCTCCAGCGTCACATGCGTGCGTGCCTCAGTCAGCAGGCGCGCAAACGGCGTGCCCTCGAGCTGCTGCTCCCACGTCAGCGAGTGCTCGTGCTCGTCGCTGTGCAGCACACGGAAGTCTGCGCGCACCAGTTTGCCCTTTGCAGTGCGCATCACCTCAGTGAAGTCATCGCCGTCGACGTCCTCGACGCGATCGACGCGCGGCCACCAGCGCGGCAGGTGGTGGGGGTCGCAGATCAGCTCCCACAGCTCTTGCAGCGGGGCGCCGACGACACGGCTTCGGCGGGCTGCTGGCATCGGTGACTTACGCTCCCCGCTGGGCCTAGGCGTCGTAGTCGATCAGCGCGTGCGTCGGTCTCGGTGCCAGCTGCGCGCGCCCGTTCAGAAAGCCGAGCTCGACGAGGAAGCCACAACCGACGACCTCGCCGCCGAGCTGCTCGACGAGCTCGCACAGCGCCCGCGCCGTGCCACCTGTCGCCAGCAAGTCGTCGTGCACGAGCACGCGCTTGCCACCCTGCACAGCGTCTGAGTGAAGCTCGAGCTGGTTGGAGCCGTACTCGAGCTCGTATTCAGCGCTGATCGTCTCGTACGGCAGCTTGCCTGGCTTGCGCGCGAGCACGAAGCCAGCGCCGAGCTCGAGCGCCAGCGCTGGGCCGAGCAGAAAGCCGCGCGCCTCTGCAGCGATCACACACTCCACGTCGAGCGGACGCGCAAGCTCAGCCAGCGCATGCACTGTCCGTGCCAGCGCCTGCGGATCGGCAAGCAGCGGCGTGATGTCCTTGAAGCTGATTCCTGCCCTTGGGAAGTCAGGGATCTCACGGATCAGATCACGCAAACCCTGCTGAAGCTCGGCACTCACGTGGATGCCTCGCTCACCGCCGGCGCACCCTGCACATCGGCTGCACAGCGCCCATCAGCGAACGATCTTGCGCAGATCGCGCACGAGCAGCAGGTGCTTCAAGTGCGTCGCCACTGCTGCCAAGTTCTCGAGTGCCTCGACTGCCTCCTTGCGCCGCTCTGGGTTGCGCGAGCGCAGCGCTGGCGCAAGGATCTGCTGCAGCAGGTTCGCCTCGCGGTCGGCTGAGGAGCGGAACACGCGAAGGTTGCGCCCGCCGACGCCGTAGCGCGCGAGCTCAGCGACAGCTGCCACGATCTCGCGCTCTGTCTCGTCGAAGTAGCGCGTGCCACCGCGCATCTCGCCATTGACGACGCCGTACTCTTCGAGCTCGCGCACGAGCTTCTCCTCGGCGTGCGTGTCCTCCAGCACGTCTTCGAGCGAGTACAGCGCGCCTGTCGACTCGCGCACGCTGACGCTTGGTCGTAGCGCGCGCATGCCCTCGCGCGGGACGCGACCCCCTGGAGCAGGCGTCGCCTCGCCCTCTGAGCGCCCAGCAGCGAGCTCCTGGCGAATCACGCGCAGCGGCAGGAACTCATCGCGCTGCATCCGCAGGATCGTGCGCAGGCGCGCCACATCTCCTTGGCCATAGAGGCGATAGCCCCCTGGCGTGCGGCGCGGCGTGAGCAGCTTCTGGTCCTCGAGGTAGCGGATCTTCGAGATCGAGATGTCAGGAAACTCCTGCGCCATCGCCTTGCAGACGGCCCCGATCGTCAGCGACTTGCGCGGCGCAGCTGCCTCGCCGTCGCCGTCCACGCCTCCGTCCGCGCCGCCCGCTGCCTCGCGCGCGAGCGCCTCGACGTCTACTCCTGGTGCGCGCGCAGCCATCAGCGCACGTGGAACGTCAGCTTGTACTTGCCGATCTGCACCTCGTCGCCCTCCTCGAGGCGCTGCGACTCGATCCTCGAGCGGTTCACATACGTCCCGTTGAGCGATCCCATGTCGTCGAGGTGCCACTGCTCGCCGCGCCTGATCAACAGCGCGTGGTCGCGCGAGACGGTGATGTCGTCGAGGAACACCTCTGCGTCTGGCCGACGCCCGATGCTCGTACGCTCGCGGTCGACCGCAAAGCTCTCGCCCACCCTGCCTCCGCCGGCACGGATCACAAGTGCTGGGCCGCGCGCGACGACGTCCTCGATCTCGACTGGCACGAGCTCACCTGCCTCGTCGATCCTGTACGTCGCCGTCACTGGCTCACCTGCCTCCTGCGCGCGCTCGAGCAGCGAGCCGCAGCGTTGGCAGAAGTTGGCGCCCTCAGCGTTGAGGAAGCCGCACTCGGTGCAGTGCAGAGCCATCAGCCGTGTTCTGCGTCAGGCGGGGGCGTCGCCGTCGGGCTGGCGGTGCGCGAGGATGTCGGTCAGCTGCTGCACGTCGTCGCCCGTGATCAGCACCTCGCCGCCATCGTGCTTCTTGCGCAAGCGGTTGACCAACTCGGCGCGCAAGATGTCGATCTTGCCGTGCAAGATGCGCCGCTTGTAGGAGACCTCGGTCTCTTCCTCTGTCAGCTGACGGATGACGTCTTTCAGTTCGACATCCGTGAGCGAGCCAAGATCAGGAAACGTCTCGTCCATCGTGGGCTCTCTCCTCGTAAGCGCTTTGACCGGTCCTGCACGCAGACTCCGTGCGACCAGCAGGAGCGGGGCAGTATAGATCAAAAGGTCAGGCTGAGCTTGAGGCTCTGCGCGTTGCTTGCAGGCCGACTTGCAAATACAGAACAGTCGCCCACAGCGCGAGCGCGAGCCCGACGAACAGCATCACTTCGCCTGCCCCTTCGAGCCCGACCATGGCGAAGAAGAACGAGCCCATCACTGGCGCGACAGCAAGTCGCCCAGGCCAGTTGATTCGCAACTCGACGCCGCGGCGCAGTCCGTAGCGACCGAGCGCGAGCATCGCCAGCTCGCGCGCTGCCAGCACCGCGAGCGCCCAGCGCGGCAAGAGGTCAAAGCGCCAGCAGACAACTGCGCCTGAGACGACGAGCAGGCGATCTGTCACAGGATCCATCAGCGCACCCAGCCGGCTGTACTGGCGCGTGACCCGCGCAGCGATGCCGTCGGCGTAGTCGCCCCAGCCGATAACCGCGAACAGCGTCGCCGGCAGGGCGTCGTTGCCTGTGCTGCTCGACAGCGCCGTGATGAGGAAGACAGGGATCAGCGCCAGACGCGTGAAGCCGATTGCGTTCGGGATCGTCCAAGGGCGCAACGGACTGCCGGCCTGCGTCGCGCGCGGCGAAGGCCCCGAGCGATCGAGGCCTGAGAGGCGCGCAAATGTCAGCCGGCGGCGCTCAACGGGCACAGCGTCCGACGGCGCCCGCTGTCCGCCGAGACTCGGCTCGGCATCCACGCCTGGCTCCCCGCCTCCTACGGGAGGCTCTGCCACAGCTCGTCCACCGCGCGCAGCAGCGCCGCAGGTTCGCCGCTCAGCGACAGCGCAGGACCGTCCTTGCGACCGCGCCGCAGCTGCACCTCGATCTCGCCAGACTCGAGCGAACGGCGCCCGACGGTCAGCCGCAGCGGACAACCGAGCAGCTCTGCGTCGGCGAACTTCTCCCCTGGGCCGGCGTCGCGGTCGTCGTAGAGCACGTCGACGCCACCTTGCAGCAGATCTTCGTAGACAGCATCTGCAGCGTCACGCTCAGGCGTCCCTGGCTTGCCGAGCGTGACGAGGTGCACAGCGAACGGCGCCAGCGCGCGCGGCCACGAGATGCCGTGCTCGTCGGCGAACTGCTCGACCGCTGCCGCGACGATTCGTGCTGGGCCGATCCCGTAGGAGGCCATCCAGATCGGGTTTTCCTTGCCCTGCTCATCGAGATAGTTGGCGCCGAGCGCGTCGGAGTAGCGCGTGCCGAGCTTGAAGATGTTGCCGATCTCGATTGCCGGCTCCAGCTGCAGCGGCTCACCGTCACGCGTGTAGCCCTCCCCTACCTGCTCGACGCCTGGCGCGCTCAGCGCGACCTCGACGTTTGCCGCATAGCCGTCGGCGCCGAGCACGATCTGATCCTCGCCGGCTGCGCACGGCGCCATGTACTCGTGCGCGCCGACGCCGCCCATCACGCCGACGTCGCCCTCGACGCGATAGAAGCGCAGCCCAGTGCGCTGCATGATCCTGTCGTACGCCTCGACGTGCAGCGCGTAGCGCTCCTCCATCCCAGCCTGATCGCGGTCGAAGGAGTAGGAGTCCTTCATGATGAACTCGCGCGTGCGCAGCACGCCGGCGCGTGGACGCGCCTCGTCGCGCTCCTTGACCTGGAAGTGGTAGACGATCAGCGGCAGGTCGCGGTAGGAGCGCACGATCTGCGCGATGTGGAACGTCACTGCCTCCTCGTGAGTCAGCGCGAGCACGAGCTCTGAGCCCTTGCGATCTGTGAGCTTGAACAGCTCTTCGATCTCGAGGCGCCCTGTCTTGCGCCACAGCTCAGCGGGCTGCAGCACGGGCATCAGCAGCTCCTGCGCGCCGATCGCGTCCATCTCCTCGCGCACGATCGCGACGACGCGCTGGTGCACGCGCCAGCCGGCAGGCAGCCAGCTCCACATGCCAGCGCCCATCTGGCGAATCAGGCCGGCGCGCACCATCAGCTTGTGCGAGAGCGCCTCCGCGTCGGCCGGCGGCTGCTTCTCAGTGGGCAGGAGATATTCGGAGAGGCGCGTCATCGCTGTAGCTGCAGCCGGGATGCCCGGCGCGCAGGGGTCGAGCGTATACGGCGCCAAGGAGATCCGCTCGGGCGAGCGCGCAGCGCGGGCTCCCGGCCCGACCACGAGGGGCGATCGAACCGGGAGTCAGCTGCGCTACGTCAGCTCACGAGGGGGATCAGAGCGAGCTGGCGAAGTTGTCCATCAGTCGTTTTCGAACGCGTACGCCTGCGCCTGCAGACCGACCATGTGCACGAGGTTGCCGAGCGCGATGTTCACGTCGTAGAGGTGCAGGCCCCATTCAGGACCGAGCGATTCCCTGGCAACTTCGTGGTGTGCTTCGCGGTCTTTCAGTTCGGCTTCAGTCGTCGAGCCAGTGACCCCGATCTGCAGCCATGTGGCGTTGTTTTCGTGCTTGCACTGACCTGTGACGAAGCCGGCCGACTCGAGCCACGGGGTCGACGCGCTCGGCGTTTCAGTGGCCGGCCCGAGCGTGCCAGGAAACGGCGTCGTCGGCGCATATGGCGCCAGCGGTGCAACGCCGCCGTTCTGCGTCAGCAGCCCTGGGTTGACACACATCACTTCGAGCCCACCGCCTTCGACGCCGCCTGGATTGGTCAGTGGGTTCTTGACCCTGCCGAAGAACGCGCCTTCTGGCGGTTCTTTGGCAAACGACGAATAGGCGACGACGCAATGCGTTTCATACGCCGCCGCACATGACGGCACGTTCGTGAAGTCGCCGCCAGCGCGCTGACCTTCGGGCACGAGCACATTGCCGCCGAGCAGCACCGCAGAGACCATCAGGTGGCGCAGCGCTGGGTTCGGGTCGATCTGTTCTTTGATCAGCTGCTTGAGCATCAGCGAGCCCTGCGAATGCCCGATCAAGACGAAGCCGCGGCCCTTGTTGTACTTGGCCATGTATTCGCCAAACGCCTGCGCGACGCTTGTGTAGGCGATGATCGACGCAGCCGGCGAGACGCCTCCGGGGTTGTTGATCGCTGACAGCGTCAGCTGCCTGTACATCGGCGCGTACACCTTGCAGTCCTGCGAGAAGCGCGACGCCTGGTCGATCGCGATCTGCGTCTCCTGCGGTTCGATTTCGAGGTTCGCGTTCGGGCCTTCCTGTTCTGAGACTGTCGGGTACACGTAGAAGCAGTCGATCGGCGGCTTGCTCGCCTTCTTTGCCTTTTCGATCGTTTCCTGGCGTACGCCGCCGACGTACTTCACGACCGTGCTCGTCAGCGGCTGCGTGCACGGGTCTGTCTTGCCCGACTTGCACAGCCACACTGCCTTCGGCGCTTTCGCCGCCTGCGCTCCGCCTGGACACACGCCAAGCAGCAGTGCGATCGCGGCAAGCCCCGCGATCATCAGCTGCGGGCGCAACTGCAGCCGCCCCGAACGTCCTGCGACGATCGCGGCCAGCCTTCCACTCATCCCCACGTACATCTCCCTCTCCTCTGTCGTGAGCCTGTGTCGTGTCACCGCCGTCCCGGCGCACCAGTAGTCGCGACTATTTTAGACACACGACAGGAGAAGTCTCAAATGTGTCTCCGACACGCGTGTAATGCCGAGGGAACAGGGTGTGACGACAGAGTGCTGGTACTACGCGAACCGATCCATCGCCCCGCTCAGCTTCACGAGCCGGCAGGACGTACTTGAAGCTTGTCGAGCTCTACGCGCCAGCTACGAGGAGCGATGCTCCGCCATAGACATGTGCAGGCGTGTCCTTGACGGCCTTGCCAACCAACTTCGGCTCGTGTCCAACCGGGGCGATATCGATCGCGAACTCCAATCCAGTAGCTGCTGCAATCTTCACGAGAGTCTCGATCTGCGGATTCTTTTCGCCTGACTCGAGCTCGACGACGCGCGGCTGACTCACGCTCAGCCGCTTGGCTAGCTCGCGTTGGGAGAGCCCGTGATCGCTGCGATAGCCGATCAATTGCACGGCAACCATCCGCGCCAGGGCAAGGCGCTCCCACTCGACTGCGAACTCAGGATCTGATGCCAAGTATTCCGCCAGAACTTCCTCATGCGTCTTGGCACCCTTAGGCCAACTGCTCGGTATCTCACTCATAGCATCCATGATATGTCTCGACTTATCGTTCTTCAAGAGTCTTGTCGTATCTCGCCGAACGTGCCTGAGCTCGCGCGATCAGCGAATTGAAGTTCGCGTGACGGTCGACGGCCAGAATCACATAGCTCGAACCCGCTCGGCGATAAATCGCCCGCCAGTCGCTTCGACCCCGTTTGGGACGCAACTCGCGTAGTCCCCCAGCGGCTGTTCCTTGGAGCAGCTTCATGTGTGGAGGGTGAAGCCGCTCACCGAGCTCCCGGAGCTTGACTACCGCGTTGAGGATCGAGCGATGTCCCTCCTTAGACTTAACGACGGTCACCAACTCGGCCACCGCATCGGGGTCGTAGATGACTGTGAACGCACTTGGCTCCGCCGCTGAGCTCATCGAGCGAACTTAGTCCCGCCTTGCGACGGCACGCTCGCGCCGGTCCTGCCGCGATTGCTAGAACACCCGCTGAGGCCAAGGGGGCCTTGGGTCAACTGCCGCAATCAGTCAGTTGGCCCGCCCCGCGCAGCACTCAAACCCCAAGCAGCGCCGCCTCGATCTCACGCAACCGATCGGTGTCGCCACGAATGCCGACGATGGCGTCGTTGTAGAGAAAGGCCTCGCCGAGCCGCACGATGGCGTAGGCGAGCGTGTTGGGGGCGACCTTGGGCGAGTAGCGGCCTGCGTCGACCTCTTCGTCGATGATCCGCTCGATCGCGCCGACGATGCGTGGTTGCACGATGCCAGAGCTCACAGTGAGGATCCGCAGCGCGCGCTCCTGCTCGTGTTCGAGGAGCACACGCATGCCCTCTGTCGCAGCGACCTCACGGTTGAAGCGGTCGAAGGTCTCCAAAAGCGCCGAAGCGCCGCTGCCACCAGTCTCTGCGCGAAGCGCCAATAGCCGTCGCTCGCCGAGCGTCGCGACGACTTCACCGACCAGCGTCTCGCGCGTCTGGAACCAGCGGTGCATCGTCGCCCGCGCGAGCCCGAGCTCGCGCGCGATCGCCTGCACATCGACCCGTTCGCCAGCGAGGAAGCGCTTGGTCGCGAGCGCCAGCGCTGCCTCCTTTGTCGCCGCCGCAGGGCGTCCTGGTCGGCCAGTTGCCACGCGCGTCATCGTTTGACTTTAGCCGTACGGCCAGTTTGGGTCTACAGCTGGGCGTGCGCCGTCACTCATGCCCTCCGCACGGGCGCTTGCCCAGCACGGCGGCGCCAGCGCGACAGGCCTGCGCGGCAGGGGCCCTTTGATAGAACAGCGAGCACCGACAGAACTTCGACGCAGACCTACAAGGAGCCTCCGACATGGCCTATTCCGTACCGCCTCTCCCCTACGCATACGACGCGCTCGAGCCGCATATCGACAAGGCGACGATGGAATTCCACCACGACAAGCACCATCAGGCCTACGTCGACAAGGCGAACGCTGCGCTCGAGGGCACTGAGTGGGCTGACAAGCCAGTCGAGGACGTGCTGAAGAACCTCGACAGCCTCGGCGACAAGAAAGGCCCTGTCAAAAACAACGGCGGCGGCCACTACAACCACTCGCTGTTCTGGGAGAGCATGAGCCCTGACGGCGGCGGCGAGCCAGACGGCGCGCTTGCGGATGCGATCAACTCGGCATTCGGCTCGTTCTCAGACTTCCAGGCGAAGCTGAAGGAAACTGGCGTCAACCAGTTCGGCTCAGGCTGGTCGTGGCTGGTGCACGAT
>FTBE01000050.1_pt1 | contig 19620 bp, 17 predicted proteins | sample 1639291 | NCBI WGS metagenome assembly FTBE01 (sample SAMEA3914864, study PRJEB12502) | metagenome | biome: forest; material: soil | place: USA | collected 2012-03-12 | depth 0.3 m | reverse complement strand
CAGCCCGGCGTCGATCGGCTTGGCAAAGCGCGCGTCGACGACCGTCGGCGAGATTCCCGCGCCCGCCAGCTCGTCCGCGGCCGCGAGCGCCTTGCCGACGCCGCTGCCGTAGCCGATCAGCGCGACACGTCTGCCAGTGCCCTCGCTCGCGCCACCCTCGCGCAGGATCTCGCCAGTGCCGATCTGAAGCGCCTGCGGCTGTGCAGGAAGCGCCACGCCGACCCCCTCGCCGCGCGGGTAGCGCAGCGCGATCGGGCCGTCGAACAGCAGCGCCGTGCGCAGCATGTTGACGAGCATCGCCTCGTCACGCGGTGCCATCAAGACGATGTTTGGCAGGCAGCGCAGGTACGCGATGTCGAACGCCCCATGATGCGTCGGGCCATCATCGCCGACGAGCCCAGCCCGATCCATCGCAAAGACGACGTTGAGCTTCTGCAGGCACACGTCGTGCACGATCTGGTCATATGCCCGCTGCAAGAACGTCGAGTAGATCGCTGCCACCGGCTTGCAGCCCTCGAGCGCCAAGCCCGACGCGAACAAGATCGCCTGCTGCTCCGCGATCCCGACGTCGAAGTAACGCTCTGGCATCGCCTTCTGCAGGATGCTCAGGCCCGTCCCCGAGTTCATCGCCGCCGTGATGCCGATCACGCGCGCATCGCGTTCGCACTCGCGCACGAGCGCCTCGCCGAACACCTGCGTGTACTGCATCGCCGGTTGCTTCACAGGCTTTGAGGTCATTCGATCCGGGCGCTTCGCCGGGACAGTCGGCAGCCCGTTCGTGATCGACTTCGGCTTCGCAGCGTGCCACTGCTCCATTCCCTCCAGGCCGCCCTCCTCAGCTGGGGCAAAGCCCTTGCCCTTGACCGTCGCAATGTGCACGACGACTGGCCTTTCAGCCTCGAGCGCCTCCTTCAGCGCCTCGCGCAGCGCGCGTACGTCGTGCCCGTCGACAACGCCCATGTACGCCCAATCGAGCTCCTCCCACCAGAGCCCAGGTGCCCAGAACGCCTTGATCGACTCCTTCAGCTGCGGGCCCAAGCGCTCGAACGCTGCACCGATGCCGATCGGCAGGCGCGTCAAACCGCCCTCGACGCCCGCGCGCGCATGCCACAGCTTCGGGTTGAGCCGCACGCGGTTGAAGTAGCGCGACAGCGCACCCACGTTCGGCGCGATCGACATGCCGTTGTCGTTCAGCACAACGACCATCGGCGTACCCAAGCCTCCCGCCTGGCCGATTGCCTCGAACGCCACGCCGCCCGTCATCGAACCGTCGCCGATGACCGCCACGACCTTGCCGTCAGCCTCGCCCCCGAGGTGGCGCATGCCCTCCTTCAGGCCAACCGCATAGCCGATCGACGTCGAAGCGTGGCCTGCGCCCATGATGTCGTGCTCTGACTCCTCCCGCGAGCAGAACGGGGCAAGCCCTCCGTACTGGCGAATCGTCGCCAGCGCGTCGCGCCTGCCTGTGAGGATCTTGTGCGGGTAAGCCTGGTGACCAACGTCCCAGAGGATCTTGTCCGTCGGCGAGTCGAGCACCGAGTGCAACGACACCGCCAACTCGCACGTGCCCAGGTTCGCGCCGAAGTGCCCGCCGATCTCGCCGACCGTGTCGATGATGTGCGTGCGCACTTCCTGTGCCAGCGACTGCAGCTGCTGCTCCGAGAGCCCACTAAGGTCTTGCGGGCCGTCAATCCGGTCGAGCAGCTGTCCCTCGTCTGGCGGTTGCTTCTTGCTCATGAGGTGCGCGTGTAGATGAAGTCCGTGATCTGCTCCAGCTGGCTCGTCGCGTGCTCGTCGCCACCACGCCCTGAGGCACCCGCGCCTGCAGCCGCCGCAACCGGCGACAGCTGCGCAGCCTCAGTCAGCGCCTGCAACGCCGTCGCATGCGATTGCGCCGCCAGATCCCTGGCCCGCTCGATCCCAAACTCGCTCACGTATGTCCGCTTGCCATGACGCTCATCGCTGCCTCGCGGCTTTCCCAGGGCGTCGTCTGTGCCCGTTACGTCGAGTATGTCGTCGACGATCTGAAACAACACGCCCAGCTCAGCGGCAAAACGACGGAAGGGAATGGCCGCAGGTCCATCTGCGACCCCTCCCAACAGTAGTACGCAAAGGATCGAAGCGCCGATCAGGCGTCCTGTCTTCAGCTCATGCAAGCGTCGCAGCGCGGCATCCCCCGCCGGCGTCTGTGCCTTCACGTCGACGTATTGACCCCCGACCATGCCGTTGACGCCCGTCGCCGACGCCAGCTCCGCCGCCGCCAGCAGGACGCGCTCAGGCGCCGAGCGCTGGTGGGCGAGCAGGTGGTGAAAGGCCTCCGCATAGAGCCCGTCGCCGGCGAGGATCGCGACGCCCTCGCCGAACTTCACGTGACACGTCGGCTGCCCGCGGCGCAACGCGTCGTCGTCCATCGCCGGCAAGTCGTCGTGGATCAGCGAATACGTGTGCACGAGCTCCAGCGCAGCCGCCAGCGGCATCACGTCACCCGGCTCCAAACCGATCGCGCGTGCTGTCGCCAGCGCAAGCACTGGGCGGATGCGCTTGCCACCGCCAAGCAGCGAGTAGCGCATCGCCTCCTCGAGCCCCGCCGTCAACGACTCTTCAGAGAAGCGCAGCTCCGCCAGGTAGCGCTCGACGTCTTCGCGCAGACCCTCTGGGTAAGTGACGCTCACAAGCGGCCGGAGGGGACGGGCGGAACCTATAGCAGTGTGTCCTGGCCGGGTGGCGGAGCTGGCGCCTCCGCGCGTGTCAACTGCTCGAGCTCAGCCGTCGCCTGCGTCGCGAGCGCAGCGCAGTCCTCGACCATCCCCGCCGCCGCATCCTGCGAGAGCTCGCCCGAGCGCAGCTGCTCAGCCGCGCGCTCCAGGCGTCCGATCAAGTCGTCCAAGTGCTCCGTGCTCGTCATCAAGTTCTCTGCGTCGCTCATCAGATCGCTGCATTCTCGCGCACGTCGCGGAGGACTGCTCCGAGCACGCCGTTGACGAACGCAGGCGCCTCCGCCCCACAGAACGTCTTCGCGCTCTCGACTGCCTCCTCGATCGCCCCCTCCGCCGGGATCGGCTCGAGGCCTGGCACCGCATCTGGATGAAGCATCTCGATCAGCGCGACGCGCATGATGCTGCGCTCGAGCGGTTGGATCCGCTGCACCGACCAGCCGTGCGCATGTCGATCGATCACTTCGTCGAGCTCTGGCGCGCGATCAGCCGCCGCGTGCGCAAGCGAGCGCACAAAGAGCGAGTCGTTGCGCGTGAACGTCTCAGCCAGCGGCCTGCCAGTGAGGTCGTGCTGATACAGCGCCACGACCGCCGCCCTGCGCTGCTCTGAGCGGCGCATCGCTAGGCGCGCGCCACGTATTCGCCCGAGCGCGTGTCGACGCGGATGCGCTGACCTGGCTCGAGGAACAGCGGCACCTGGACGACCGCGCCCGTCTCGAGCGTCGCCGGCTTCGTGCCGCCGCTCGAGACCGTGTCGCCGCGCACCCCAGGGTCAGCCTCTGTGACCTCGAGGTCGACCGTGCTCGGCAGCTGCAGCTCAGCCGGCTGGCCGTCGATGAACAGCACGTCGACCTCGCTGCTCGGGACCGTCCAGCGCAGCGCATCCGCAACTGTCGCTTCTGGCACGGCGATCTGTTCGAATGACTCCGTGTCCATGAAGTGCGCGTCCGTCCCGTCCGCGTAGAGAAACTGCATCTTGCGCGCCTCTGTGCGCACTTCGCGGAACTTCTCACCCGCCCTGAACGTGCGGTCGATCACGTTGCCGTCCGATGCCCTGCGCAGCTTCGTGCGCACGAACGCCCCACCCTTGCCTGGCTTGACGTGCTGGAACTCGAGGATCTTGAAGATCGTGCCGTCGACCTCGATGTGATTTCCGTTTTTGAATTGGTTCGTCGAGAGGGCCATCGGCAGAGCATCATAGGAGGCCGCCGGTTGCGACCCGTTGCTGCGCGTGGGCCGCGCATCGTCAAGACGCCTTCTACGATCCCGCCGGCTTCATGCTCAATCCCGCAGAGACTTCGGAACGCTCCGCAAACGTCGAAGCCTTCCTCGACGAGATTCGGTTAAGCCGGGGAAGTCGTCCTAGTGGAACTTGGGCTAGCCTTTCGCGCCGCTAGCCAGGGAAGGAGACCCAATGCCGGGGGAGCAGGTCACGCCGTGACCACGCTTGAAGCTGACCTCAACGCCTCGCGAACGCTCATCGAGCTCGCGACACGGCTCGGACGTACCTGCCTCGACGAACAGACACCGCTCGAAAAGGAACTCGAGACGCCAGAGATCAACAACACCGTGGAGCGGATCGAGCGACTCCTCACACGAACAGACCCGAGAGCTTGGCAGCATGCTCCGCGCAGAGGCTATGCCTCGCTGCTGGAGAACACCGAGGCAGGGAGGCTTCTCTACGGTCTGAAGTCGTTCTACCCCGTCGGGCACCTTGCCGTTCTACGGGGGCTTTGTCACGGTGCACTCGATCTCTTCTTCGAGGATTTTCGGGGGCGCCTAGAGCTCTCGGACGGGGTCCCCTTCCCTTATGCGACGCGACCCATACAACCGATCTTCCGTGAGGAAACCACTCCCTACCAACTTACGATCGGCAACCGTCTACTGTTGAAAAAAACCGGCTTTCGCCTGTTCGACAACGTCGATCGCAGCATCACCGTCACGCTCGACTTCTCCTTCCGCGACCAACTCGACGCGATCGCGTGGCCCTCGAGTTGGCTGCCGCCCCCACCGGGCGACGAGTTGCGACCACTCAATTGCCTGCCACGGATCGGCACGATCCACACCAGGCTCGACAAAGACAGACTCGACTACAAAATCGACAAAGGTCGCGTCTTCTGGGTCCGTCCGAAGGACTGTTCGCTCGACGAGACGTGGGAACGCCTCGAAGCGGTGAAACAAGCCCAGATCGCGGTTCTGCCGGAGCTGTCGCTGTGCTCGCCCGACGCGCTCCAGCAGAAGATCGAAGAAGACCACAAGAAATACTCGCCGCTGATCGTCGCTGGAAGCGCTCATGCGATCGTGCAAGAGGGCGGAAAACCGACGCGCGTCAACGAGTGCCACGTCTACATCGAAGGCAAGCTAGCGCTGCGCCATCGCAAGATCCGCCCTTTGGACACTCGCCACATCGGAAACGAGCCCCCACCCAAGGATCCGATCCGCGAGAACATCGATCCGCAACATCAACTCACCCTGCTCTCTGGAGCGAAAACCCGCTTGGCCGTCGTTATCTGCTCCGATCTCGTCGACGTGGGGATCCCCAGGCTCATAGAGGAGTGTGGAGTGAACCTACTGCTCGTACCCTCGCTGACCTACAGAACCGGCGCGTTCACCGGCACGACGGACAAGCTCGCCACGCACTGCCAGGGCCTGAGCGTCGTCGTGAACCCGATTCTCGACAAGGTCGAATCCCATGCGCGAGCTCCCTTTACGACGATTGCAACGGTGCCGCGTTCCAGCGCTAACCGGAAATCGCGTGAATACTTCCTACCGCGGCGAAAAACAAATCCTTATGCCGTACTCGACCCAAATCAGCCTCTAGTAGGCGCCCTGCAGTGGGGCTAGTGCTCGTCTTCAAGTCGATCTCCAGACCGACGCGGTAGCTCTCATACCGAGGCTCCGAGCCCATCTCGAGAATGCTTGTGTCCACCTTCGCAACACGCGGATCATCCGTCGCGGCCGCACCGCGCTGAGAGAACCAGTCACACCTACGGCGCAAGCCATCGGCGACCACCTCTTTGGCACTGTTTCGTAGCGCTCGGTCTCCCGCTTCTTTCGAGAACTCGAGCAGATACGTCGGCACCCAAGGGTCGAGCTCGATCAGATCCCTGTGCTGCGGGTCCTCGAGGCGCTTCATCAGCCGTGTGATCTCATCGCTCGGATCGTCGCCCGCAAGCACGCGCACGCGGCCAAGGTCGATGTCGCACGCCGCCGCACCCGCCGGGCTGCGCAGCCTCTCGTACTTCCTGCGGGTCACGTTCAGCTGCTTCTCGAGCCTTCCCACCCGCGTGCCCGTGAGCTCACCCGCGAGCTTGCACCGCACCGCCGCCTGACGGCGAGCGTTCAACACCAGTCCTCCTTGATGGCTGGACAGCTTGAACAGCACCTGTGCGCGATTCAGGTGCGTCCTCGCCTCCTCGTATTCCTCTTCCTGGTAAGCGCAGGCTCCCAGCGAAGACAGCGCAAAAGCCTGGATCAGGTCGAGCTTCATCCGCTCCCCCTGCTCCTCTGCCTCCGAGAGCAGAAGGCGCGCCGGCTCGATGTGGCCCATGCACCGCTGCACGTCACCCATCTGCAGCAACGTGTCCGTCTGGAAGCGCTCGAAGGTGTGCTCTTGGGCCAGTTTCAGCGCTTGCGCCAAGTGGTTCCATGCGCCGCGGAAATCGCCCATCAAGCGCAGGCACAGGCCAATCACGAACAAGCCGCGCGTCTCGCCGTACTCGTCTTCGAGCTCCCGGAAGAGCGCCATCGCCGTCGAAGCGCTCTCGACCGCTTGCTCGAAGCAAGAGCGCTCGCGCAAGTTGCCCGCAAGGCCAAGCATGCTCCACCCCTCACGCTGACCCCAGGTGGACTTGCGCCTTGACTCGGCGTTGCGCCGAAGCTGGCAGTACAGCGACTGTGCCGTATCCAGATGCCTGGCCCGCTCGTGTGGATCCGCGATTCCCCCCTCTCGCGCCCGACCGAGCTCGTACTGGCGATGAGCCACGGCAGGCAGTACCAGGGTCAAGTCTTTCGAGGGATGCTGACCGAGCGTTATCTGCTCGAGCTCTTGCATCACTCCGTCGAGCTCTTCATGCCTGCGAGCCTGACGCAGCGTCGCGGCCAACTCCGCGAGCGTGTCGATCAGGAGCTCGTTGTCCTTGAGCTCGTGCGCCTGGCGCAGGACGATTCGCATCCGCTCAGCAGCCTCGTCGAGCCTGTTCGCCTGCCGGCGCATCCGCAGGGCGTTCTCCAGGCCCGCTCTTACCAGCTCGCGCACCTCCGGCGCCGGCGGCAGCTCCTCCGGCTCGCCGTACACCCGATGGCGTCCGAGGGCTCGCTCGCCGGCCGGCGTAAGTCGATAGAGCCGTCGCCGCCGGTCGCCTTCGACGAGTTGATATTCGACGAGGCCACCTTGGAGCAGTTTGCCGAGCAATCTGCTGATTGCCTCCTTTGTCTCCGGCAACTGCTGGTTCAGATCAGACGGTGTCGCTTCGCTCGCGCCGAGCAGACGCAGGATCTTGCGCTGAAGCGGCTCTTTCTCCTCGATCTCGAGCGTCTCCGCGCGCAGGCGCTCAGCAGTGGACTTCGAGTCGTTCGGCGCAGGCGCGGGCTTCGCGGATGCGGCTTTCGACCGCCCACGAGGCCGTTGTCCAGATCGCTTGCTTGCCTCCTTGACAGGGGCCATCCAGATCCTTTCCTCGGTTTGTGGCGGCTTTGGGCCGCCAGATCGTAACTGGCCCCTCGGAGGTCAATTATCGATCATTGATCTGGCGAGTCTAGCAGGATTCGGCTTTCCCTACCAAAATCTAAAGAGACCTAAATAGGACTAGAATTTTCTCTCGCTTCCTACAAGGAGCGGAAACCCCCTAGCCCACGAGTGCTTGCCGCATGGACCCCCGCGACAACCCCTATGCCCCCGGGACCGGCAATCAGCCCCCGCTGATCGCTGGCCGCGACGACGAGCGCGAGGCTTACTCGCTGATGCTCGATCGGCTCAAACGCGGCAATGTCGCGCAAGGCATGCTCGTCACAGGCCTGCGCGGCGTCGGCAAGACGGCCTTGCTGAAAACCTTCGAGCGGGCATCGTTCGAGCATGGATGGGTCGCCGTCGGTCCTGAGCTGGACGACCGCACGCCGTTTGCCGAGGTGATCGCCAGAAGCGCGAGACGCGCGCTGCTCGATCTCGAGCTCAAGCAGCGAGCCGCAGAACGTGCCCGGTTGGCGCTCGAGAGGCTGGCGATGTTCTCGCTCCGTGATCCCGATGATCTCGAGCTGAGCTACACGCCTCGCGTGCGAACGTCGCGCGATGCACTTGGAGAGGACTTCGGCGACTTGCTGACAGCGATCGGCGAGGCAGCCAGCACCAGAGGTCGTGGCGTCGTCTTCCTGCTCGACGAGCTCCAGTACGCGCCCAAAGACGAATTCAGCGCTTTCGCCGAAGGTCTGCAGCGAGCGAGTCAGCGCTCCCTTCCAACCACCTGCGTCGCCGCAGGACTGCCGACGCTGCCCAAGCTCACAGGACGCGCGAAGAGCCACTTCGACCGGTTGTTCGAACGCTCGCAGATTGGCCTGCTGAAACGGGCCGAGGCCTACGCAGCGCTGGCAGACCCCGCGACAGTGCTGAACATGCGCTGGGACTTGGAGGCGCTCGAGTACGTCTTTGCGAAGACATCCGGCAATCCCTCGTTTCTCCAGGAGTACGGCAAGCACGCGTGGAACGCCGCGAGCGGCGATCGAATCACCGAAGACGATGCGCGATCGGGCGGAGCCCTAGCTCAAGCGAGCATCGACGAAGAGTTCTTCAGGGCCGGCTTCGAAGACCGAGCAACGCCCGCGGAGCAGCAGCTCCTGCATGCGATGGCCAGCTGCGACGGGCCCCCTTATGCGATCGCAGACGTCACGCGCGCACTTGGCAAGAAAGCTCAGCGATTGCTTTCGATGCGCCGCGAGAGCCTCATCCGCAAGGGGCTGATCTATGCGCCACGCCGCGGCTATCTCGACTACACCGCACCTGGCTTCGCCGCCTATCTGGCCCGGCTCAACTAGCGCGCCCGCCGCGGCCGAACCAGCGCCCAAAGCGCTTCAGATGCGCATCAGATGCGGCCTCGTCCACATCGCTGCATCGGAACGGCACCGAACCTCAAGCATCGACCCTCCCCCGCCGATGCGATCTCATGTCGCGAACCGTCCGCGAGAACGCCCCCTGCGCCTTTGCAGCGCTGCTCGGCTGCGCGCTGCTCGCGTGGCTCGGGCTGAAGGGCTTTGCGTGGAGCGACTACGAAACCGAGGCCAAGCCAGCGTTCGACGCGCTCACGCACGGCCACCTGAGCGAGTTCCTGCGGCTCGCCCCCGCGTACGGCGGCTCGCTCGTCGAGCGTGCACCTTTCGCGTTCGTCCCCAGCTCGTGGGGCGGCGGAGCCGTCGCCGTCTACAGAGCCGTCGCACTTCCCTGCCTGCTCGCCGTCGCCATGCTTGGCGTGTGGCTCGTCGCCCAGATGCGCGCAGCAGGTCGACCGCGCTTCGCGCGCGCGCTTGCCTTGACGATCTGCGTGCTCAACCCGCTGACACTGCGTGCACTCGAACTGGGCCACCCTGAGGAGCTGCTCGGCGCCTGTCTGTGCATCGGGGCCGTGCTGCTCGCCGCCAACGATCGCCCCCTGTGGGCCGGGCTGCTGCTCGGACTGGCAGTTGCCAACAAGGAGTGGGCACTGCTCGCCGCAGGCCCTGTGCTGCTCGCGCTGCCCAGCCGCCGCCGGCCTGCTTGTGGCGCCGTCGCAGTCGGTGCTGCTGTGCTCGTGCTCGCGCCGCTGTTGCTCGTCGGTGGGGGCGGCTTCTCTGGCACCGTCAAGGCCAGCGCGACCCCAACCGTCGGCGTCTTCCATCCCTGGCAGCTGTGGTGGTTTCTCGGCAGCCACAGCGCCGACTATCCCGCTGCGTCCGCTGCCGTAGCGCACGGATACCGCATCGGGCCAGCCTGGATGACCGCCGCCTCCCATCCCCTGATCCTGCTCGTCGGCCTCGCACTGAGCTTCGCCGTATGGCTGCGCGCACGCATCAACCTCGTGCATGCGCAGAAGCCCTCCCCCTCGAGCCGTCAAGTGCGCCTCGATGCGCGCACTGCGCTGCTGACGTTCACGCTCGCCATGCTGCTGCGCTGCCTACTCGACACGTGGGACACCGCGTACTACATGCTCCCCTTCGTGCTCGCGCTGCTCGCCTGGGAGGTGCGCGGCCCGATCGCGCGCCCGCCGATGCTCGCCGCTGCAGCAAGCGTGCTCGGATATCTGAGCATGGAGTGGGCCAGCAGCCACCTCTCCCCCGACCTGCAGGCTGCCCTGTTCCTCGCCTGGACGCTGCCGCTGGCGATCGCGCTCTCGCTGCGGCTGCTGCGCCCCGACCACAGCACGTCGCTCACGCCCGGCAAGCCGGCTCGCCGGACAGCGGCGCTTGCGTCGGGCGCTCAAGAGACGACCGTCAGCGTCTTCTCGAGGCCGTTGAGCACTTCATGAGCGTCATCGCGCACGACTAGCAAGTCCTCGATTCGCACGCCCAACTCGCCCGGGAGGTAGACGCCCGGCTCGACCGTCACGACGTTGCCCGCGACGAGCTTTCGCTCGCTCTCGACGCGCGAAAGCCGCGGCGCCTCGTGCACCTCCATGCCCACGCCGTGACCAAGCCCGTGGCCGAAGCGCTCACCCTCGCCGGCCTGCTCGATCACCGAGCGTGCCACCGCGTCCACCTCACGACCAGTCAGACCTGCCGCGACCGCCTGCACGCCCGCTTCCTGCGCGCTGAGCACGAGCTCATAGATCTCGCGCTCGCGCGCCGTGATGCCCTCCCCCGTCGCATACGTGCGTGTGCAGTCAGAGCAGTAGCCCTCGTGCAGCGCACCCCAGTCGATCGTCACGAGCACGTCGCGCTCGATTGCCTTCGCGCGCGGCTCAGCATGCGGCAGCGCACCGTGGGCTCCCGAAGCCACGATCGATGGGAAGCTGGGCGCTTCCGCGCCCAAGCGTCGCATACGCAACTCGAGCTCGATCGCCACCTCGCGCTCCTCGCGCCCGACGAGACCGTCTTCGAGCACCGAGCGCAGCGCCTCATCCGCAAGCTCAGCCGACGCGCGCATGCGCTCGATCTCGCCCGCATCCTTGACTGCCCGCAGATGCTCGACCGCACCAGCGCAGCCGACGAGCTCCCAACCTTGCGGCAGCGCCTTCGCAAGGGCAGCGTGATCGGCGACCGTCACGCTCGCATCGTCGAAGCCAAAGCGCCCTGCAGCGCCGTCGAGCGAACGCACCGCCGCCTGCAGCAGCCCACCCGTCACGATCTCGCGCTCAAACCGCGATGCGACCTGCTCAGCCGACTGTGTCGTGTAGCGGAAGTCCGTGAAGAAGCGATCCCTCGCGTTCGTCGCCCCGTCCAGGTCAGCCGCGACCAGCGCAAGGCCATTGCTTCCCGTGAAGCCCGTCAAGTAGCGCACGTTGATCGGCGTAGCGACCAGCAGCACGTCCACTTCGCGCTTGCGCAGCTGCGCCGCCAAACGCTCCGTGCGAGCCTCGATCGCGCCGCTCACTGCCCCGCCTCCTGCAGGCGTTCGCGCAGCAGCTCGAGCGCGTCGTCATAGCCCTGCGGGCCGCGACCCGAGACCGTCGCAAAGCAGAGCTCGCCGATCACCGACACCCGCCGCCAAGGCTCGCGCGACTGCACATCCGAGAGATGCACCTCGACCGCCGGCAACGCCGCTATCTCGAGCGCATCGCGCAACGACCACGCATAGTGCGTCCACGCGCCAGGGTTCAGCACAACCCCATCGGCCACCCCGCGCAGCGCGTGCAGCCGCTCGACGAACGCGCCTTCGTGGTTCGTTTGGAAGAAGCTCACTGCAAGGCCCAACTGCTCAGCGCGCTGAGCAATTCCCCGCTCGAGCTCGCCCAGCGTCAGCGCGCCGTACTGCGCTAGGTCGCGCCGGCCCAGCTGGTCGAGGTTCACCCCGTGCATCACCTCTATGCGGTGGCTTTGCTCGCTCATCCTCGTGCTGACATCATCGCTGCTGGATCAGCTCTGCGACGGCCGCCTGCAGATCCTGCTGAGCGACCGCACAGCCGACCTGCGGCTGTCCTGGCTGCGCAAGCAGCACGAACGGCAGCGTCTTCCCCACCCGCTTCTTGTCACGCGCCGCCGCCGCCGTGATCTGCTCGACGCCCGCGCCTTCGAGCTTCACCGGCAGATCCCGCGCCGCGAGCAGCTCCGCCACCTGCTCGCGCAGCTGCTCCGCCCCCGACAGCCTCAGTGCCGCGAGCAGCCCAAGCCCGACCGCTTCGCCGTGGCGGTAGCGAGCGTAGTCCGTCGCCGTCTCGATCGCGTGCCCGATCGTATGCCCAAGGTTCAGCACCTGACGGCGACCGCCATCACGCTCGTCCGCAGCCACCACAGCGAGCTTCGTGCGCGCGCACGCGAGGATCGTCCAGTCGTCGAGATCCGCGCCTGAAGCCACCCGCTCCCACAGCTCTCCACCGGCGATCAAAGCCGTCTTCAGCACCTCGACCCAGCCCGCCTGAAGCTCCGCCTGCGGCAGACTCTCGAGCACCTCTGGGTCCACCAGCACGCCCGCCGGCTGGTGATAGGCACCCACGTAGTTCTTTGCCTGCGGCAAGTCGACTCCCGTCTTGCCGCCATAGGCCGAGTCGACCTGCGCGAGCAGCGTCGTCGGTATCTGCACGACCGGGATGCCGCGTTGGTAGGTCGCCGCGCAGAAGCCCGCAAGATCGCCGACCACGCCGCCGCCGAGCGCGACGAGGTGATCGCCGCGGTCGACGCCCGCTGTCACGAGCGCTTCCCATACCCGCTGCGCCGTCCGCAAAGTCTTCTGCTCCTCCCCCGGCAGGATCGCGAGCGATCCGAGCAGTCCCCCGAGCTCATCCAAGTAGAGCGGCCCGACGGCCTCGTCAGTGATGCAGAAGCCACGTGAGCGCGCGCGGTCCAGCGGCCACAGGTCTGCAGTGCCCTCCTCGGCTGCCGTGCCAGCCGCGCGCAGCAGGCCCCGCCCCAGCAGCACCGGATAGTCGCCCGAGGCGCTCTGCGCCCACAGCAGGCGCGTGCCCGCAGGCGCCGCTGCGAGTGCGCGCAACGCGTCGAGCATGCCGCTCGTCTCATCCGACCTGAGCTGCGGCACGAACGCGTGCGCCGCCGACTCGTACAGCCCCGTGCGCTCAGCGTGCAGTGAGAAGAACGCCTCCCTGTCACGCGCCAGCGGCCGGCTCAGCGAGCCGGCGCTCGACTCAGGCGCCCCACTCACGCGCTCCCAGGCCTGCTCGACGTCGATGTCCAGCAGCACCGCCACGTGGGACTCCAGCGCCGTGCGCACGCGCGCTGAGAGGATCGAGCCGCCACCCAGCGCGATCACCGAGCCTGGCCCAGCGGAGTCGAGCAGCTCACACACCAGCTCCTCCTCCGCCGCACGGAAGGCCTGCTCGCCGTTGCGCTCGAACTCCTCCGCGATCGAATGCCCGAAGCGCTCCCGCAGCAGCTCATCGCTGTCCAGCGCTCTCGTGTTCAGCTTGTGTGCGAGCCGTTCGGCGAGGGTCGACTTGCCCGCGCCCATGAAGCCGATCAGGACAAGCGCGCGCCGCGGCGCCTGCGCTACGGCCGCCATCCGATCCGCTCCGTGTAGGCCCTCAGCGCCTCGCGCACGTCGTCGATGTGATCGCCACCGAACTTGCGCCTGTATGCGTCAGCGAGCACGAACGCGACCATCGCCTCGCCGACGACGCCCGCCGCAGGCACCGTGCACGAGTCGGTGCGCTCGCGCAGCGCCTGCGCCGGCTCGTGCGTCTCCGTATCGACCGAGCGCAGCGGCTTCGTCAGCGTTGGCAGCGGCTTCATCGCGCCGCGCACGATCAGCGGCAGGCCATTCGTCATGCCGCCCTCCAGGCCGCCCGCATGGTTCGTCTCTCGGTAGAAGCCGCGCTCCGCTGAGTAGTAGATCTCGTCGTGTGCCTGCGAGCCTGGCAGGCCAGCGACCGTGAACGCGTCGCCGATCGAGGCCCCCTTGACCGCCTGGATCGAGCAGATCGCCATCGCCAGTCGCCCATCCATGCGCTCCTCCCACGAGACATGCGAGCCCAGCCCTGGGACGAGCCCGAAGGCCTGCACCTCGAACACGCCGCCAAGCGACTCGTTGGCCTTGCGCAAGTCGTCGATCTCGCGCACCATCGCGCGCGTCGAATCGGCATCCAAGCAGCGCACCGGTGAGCTGTCGACCTCAACGAAGTCGGCGAGCGTCAACGCGTGAGTCGGAGCTGGCGCGTGCACAGAGGCGATCTGCACGACGTGCGAGCGCACCTCGACCCCAAGCGCCCGCAGGAACGTCTTGCACAGTGCTCCACCCGCCACGCGCGCCGCCGTCTCACGCGCCGATGCACGCTCGAGGATGTTGCGCACGTCTGACTGCTTGTACTTCTGCGTGCCCACCAGGTCGGCGTGTCCAGGTCGCGGCAGATGAACCTCTGCCACCTCCTGCTCGACCGGCCACGGGCTCATCCGCTCCTCCCAGTTGGCGTAGTCGCGGTTGGCCACCTGCAGCGCGATCGGGCTCCCCAGCGTGCGTCCGTGGCGCACGCCCGCCGTCACCTCTGCCGCATCGCGCTCGATCTTCATCCGCCCGCCGCGCCCGTGGCCGAGCTGGCGACGCGCCATGTCGCCGTTGAGGTCCTCTCGGCTGATCTCGAGGCCCGCAGGCAAGCCCTCGACGACACACGTGAGCCCAGGCCCGTGCGACTCGCCAGCTGTGATCAGACGGAGCGACATGCCCGCAAGCTTATTTGCTGCGCAGGCAAGCCCCTGGATGCGCGCCCTACGCCGCGGCGTGGGCGCGTGCAACCGCAGCGGCGTGAGCGCGGTCGACGCTCGTGAACACGAGCACGCTGCCGTCGCGTGAATAGCGCAGCCCTGGAAGAGCCGACAGACCGGACTCGCGCAGGAACTTCACGCCAGCCTGCGATTCGCCGTCGAACGCATCGTCAGCGCTGGCAGCGCGGGCTGCGCCGGCAGCCTTGCCTTTTACCGCTTCGATCTTGACGACCTGCAGTTGGTAGGTCGTCGGCGTGCCTTCCAGCGGCACGTATTCAAGTTCCTCTGTGTCGCCGACTTTGACGTCGATCGCCTGGCACTGCGAAGCGCTCGGCAGACATGCCCCGCTGCCACGCGGGATCGCTTCGCCGACAAGCGTGAACGTCGCGCTCTTGCCACCCGCGATCACGCCACGGAAGACGACCAGCGGTGCAGTCGCCGACGGCAGCGGCTGCTGGCGCTTGAGCCCTTCATAAGGAGTCAGCCCCGCGCTCGGCGTCGAGCCGGCCGGCGCCGTGCCGAACAGCACCGACACCTTGTAGACCTTGCGCGGCTTGGCAGGCTTCGAAGACTTCTGCTGTTCCGGCTGGGCGCTCGTGCCGCCCTGTGCAGACGACGAGCTCGATTCAGAGCTCGAGCGGGAGCCACCAGCTTCCGATCCTGAAGTCGACGAGCCTCCCGCAGCCGAGCTCGAGCCAGATGTGCTCGACGAGGTCGAAGAGGCACTGGGACTCGACTGCTTGGAGCCAGGCAGCGGCGCGAATGGGTTGCGGCTCGAGCCGCGCGTCTGCTCAGCACTGCCGCTCGTTGTCTCGTCTGCCGAAGCGCTCGCATCAGTTTTCACTGCGCTCACCACGATCCCCGACGTCGTCGGAGATGACACTGGCGCGCTCGCAGCAGGGGCGACTGAGCCGCTTGAGCTGCCAGCGAGCACCGCATACGCGATCGCACCGACAACCGCGAGGCCGACCAGGGCGAGCAGCGGAACCACCCGCCGGTCGAGCAGGTCCGACTTCAGTGAGCTGAAGAATGCGCTCATCGAACCGCTCCAATCACAGCCGCAGGGGCAGAGCTGGTCGAGCCAGAGCTCGTCGAGCGAGAGCTCGCCGTGCTCGCGCCAGAGCCACTGCTCGCAGCAGGCGCAGTCGCAACAGGTGACGCCGCCGTCGCCCCGCCAGTCAGCCCTTGGGCCGCTGGAAGCACGTAGGCCGTCGCCGCGATCGTTCCACTCAGCTGCTGACTGCCCGAGCCTTCGTCTGAGCTTGCCGGAGCCAGCTTGACCGACTGCAGCGTCAGCAGACGGCCGCTGACCTGAAGGCCGCCAGAGGTCGTGCGCACAGTCGCCTGGTTGAGCTGCTGGAAGAGGTGGTAGAGGTTCGAGAAGCTGCCCGCAAAGACGAACGTGAACGGCATCTGCGTGAAGCCGGCACTCGCAGTCACAGCAGTCGTCGAAGTCGTCGTCGAGCTGGACGAGGCCGAGCCGGCGGCCCCTGTAGTCGAGATCGAGCTGAATTCGACGTGCTTCTGGTTTGACGCCTGTGCGATCTGGTAGATCAGCGACGGCACTTCTTCGCTCGCCGGCACAGCTTTGCCAAGGTTCACCACCGCTGAGTAAGCGGTCGAGTAGCGCTGCTCGGCGGTGCGCGCGTCGGCCAGTTGCCCTTCGACGCTCGCCAGCTGCGCACTCGCCGTGCTGACTTCGCTGCTCAGCTTGCTCGCCTTGCTGCGCTCAGGTGACAGCAGCAGCATCCAGACAGCAGCGAGTACCGCGAAGGCCGAGATGGCAACAAGGACGAGACGATCGCGCGCGGTCATTTTCCGCCTCCTGTCGACGCCGTGAGCTGACTGCTCGAACCGCTCGTCGACGAAGGCGTCGGCAGCGGGTCAAAGGTGATCTGCACAGTGAACGTCGCGCTCCCCGCAGTGCAGTTGGCGCTGCTTGCAGCACCGCTCGAACCAGCACCGCCGCTTGTCGCTTTCGCCGAGCTCTCCAAGCTGACCGAGCTGACGCCGTCCATCAACCGCAGCCGCTGCAGCGTCAGCGCGACCTCTTCCTGGCTCGTCGCACAGCCGCCGAGCGTGATCGTCGGCACGCTTCCCGGCGGCGTCGCAGAAGTCGCGCCAGTCGAGGCACCCGACGCACCAGCAGTCGTCGAAGTCGTCGTCGAAGAGGCAGTCGAGGTCGACGACGAAGTCGAGCCGACGCTTCCTTCGAGCGAGCCAATCGATGCGTCGCGCGGCAGCACGCGGCCGAGCTCGTGGAAGGCGTGCGCCCAGTCGAAGCGCGAGTCAACGACCGCTTCGACTGCCTTCGTGCGCTGTTCGCGCAGCGCTGCAAAGCTCGTGTAGGGCGTCAGCGCAGCGGCTGCCTGCTGGGCGCGTTCAGTCTGTACCGCGATCGAGGCCAGTTTGCCTTGGCGGTCTGAAACCTGATGGCGGGCCATGCCGTAGAGCAGCAGCAGGACAGCCAGCACGCCAAGCCCAGCGAGCACGATGTACGCCGCGCCACCAGAGCGGCCTGCGCCGACCGGCGCGCCGCGACGCTCGCCGGCAGGGATTAGGTTGACAGCCCTCATTGCGGTGCCTCCGTCGTCGCAAGCCCAGCGGCGATCGCCAGCCTGTGCGTCGAGACCTTGCCTTCGAGGCTCGCGTCGACCAAGCCAACAGTCTGCTGACGGACCTCCATCCCCAACGCTGCTTGCAGCGCCTCAGCGAAGCCAGGGAGATCCAAGGCTGCGCCGCTGAGCGCGACGTGTGAGACTTCTCCGCCCTGCTCCTGCGTACGGTGGAAGTCGAGTGAGTTGCGGACCTCGCCCGCGATCTCGCGCACGCCGTTCTCGAGCACGCGACGAATGTCTGCGTCAGAAAGCCCCTCTGGCTGCACAGTCGGCTGTGAAGACTCCGCCGCCGCCTGCGCTGCCGCGATCGCCTCGGCATAGCCCATCGCCCGTTCCTGAGCTTCGTGCTGCTCGCGACTCAAAGTCTCCTGCTCGCCAACCGGCGGCTGCTCATCGGGCAGCTGAGCGTCTGCACGCAGACCGTCCGCCGCTGCTTGCCCTGCGTGCACGTCCTCGCCCGCCTCCGCTGCTGCGGCATCGGCAGGAACCTGCCCCGAGGACGCTTCGACATTCGTGTCATGCGCAGGCGCAGAGCTGAGGTCGACCGTCGACAGCAGCGCGCGGGCCTCGCTCAGCGAGACCTCACGACGCGCAGCCAGCTCGCCGGCCATTGCCTCGACGCCACCGCCAATCACACGCGTGAAGCGGCACACCGTTCCCTCTGCGATCGCCAGGTTGGTCAACCCGTCGATGTTCAAGTAGAGCGCGCGACCATCCTCGCTTTCAGCCCTGTCGTGCAGCGAGCGGATCAGCGCGAAAGCGGACAGGTCGACGCCCTCCGGCGTGAGGCCCGCTGCTCGCACCGCGCTCAGCAGCCGCTCGACCATGTCGCGCTGAGCCGCAACGAGCACGACGCGCTGGCGCGAGCCGGCAGGGGTGTCGACGAGACCCAGTGGAAAGAAGTCGAGCACCGCGTTCGACAGCGGCATCGGCACCTGATCCTGCGCCTGGAAGCTGACAGCAGCCGCCAGCTCCTTGCGGTCAGTGACCGGCGGCAGATCGATCGTGCGCATCACCGTACGCTGGTTGGCCACGCCGACGCGCACGCGCTTGCCGAGGTCACTGCCTGCGAACAACTCGCGCAGCGACTCCGTGAGCGCGTCGACGTCCAGCACCTCGCCCTCGCGGACGACGTCCGCCGCGAGCGGTTGCACAGCAGCGCGTTCAGCACAGATCGTGCCGTTGACGCGCGCCTTCACTGCAGCCACGAGGCCCGGCTCGATGTTGAGCCCGACGACGTCCCCCGCGTGTGAGCGACGCGCCAGGCTCGGCAGCTTCAATGCTGGGGAATGTAGTGAGGGAAGTGAAGGACGCATTCAGTGCTTGCCGCTTTGGGCGAGATCGCAGGACGGGTATCGGCGCGTCGCGATCAGCCCTTTAGGGTTGACAGCAATTAGAGGAAGTGGCGCACATAGAGATGGACGATGTCCGCGCCGACGAAGCTCGCCACGACCGCGCCAAAGGCGAGAAATGGACCAAACGGCACCTTTGTCTTGCGCCCAGCCTGGACGCCCTCTCGCAGGAGGATCGCTGCACCCAGCAGCGCGCCAGCGAACAGCGCGATGAAGATCGCCGGCACGACAGCGCTGCCGAGGAACAGACCCATGACGCCGACGAGCTTCACGTCGCCCATTCCCATCCCACCTGGGTAAGCCAACGCGGCGATGAGCAGGAATCCGCTCGCGCCAGCAGCAGCGATCAGGCGCTGCGGCTCGCCGCCCGGATCGAGCGCGATCCCGAGCGCGAGCGCAACCACCGCGCCAAGCGCCGTCAGGCTGTTCGGAATGATGCGATGCTCGATGTCGATCAACGCAGCTGGGATGACGATCAAGATCAGCGCGACGCTCAAACCGATCGCTGTCGCCGAGCCGTGCGCGAGCACAGCACCCGCGCAGAGCGCGCCTGTGAGCGCCTCGACGAGCGGATAGCGCGGTGAGATCGTCGTGCCGCAGCTGCGACAGCGCCCGCGCAGCAGCACAAAGGAGAGAATCGGGATGTTGTCGTACGGCTTGACCGGCGTGTCGCAAGTCGGGCAGTGCGAAGCCGGGCCGAGCAGTGACTCGTGTCGCGGCAGCCGATAGGCGACGACGTTCAAGAACGAGCCGAAGATCGCGCCGAACACACCTGCAAGCGTTGCCTCCATGCGACTGCCATCGGCCGTCAGCGAGCACGACTTGAGCACTGACCCCGCAACCGCCGAATGCGCCGCCGGACGTCCGGCGGCGCGAGCGCCAGACTACTGCCGCAGAGCGCTCATTGAGCGCTCTGCGCTGTGCGGCTCTACCATTCTTTGCTCGACGTTGGGCAGCCGCCACCCGTGCCAGTGCACGTGCGTTCGATCGCGCCCGTCGCCTTCCGTTTGATTTTGAACGTGTCGCCTGTGCCGGCGGCAGTCGCAGTCACTTCGTAGCCTTTGCCCGATTCGATTTCCGTCGCGCCGCTGAGGTAGGCGTTGCCTT
>FTBE01000028.1_pt1 | contig 20367 bp, 21 predicted proteins | sample 1639291 | NCBI WGS metagenome assembly FTBE01 (sample SAMEA3914864, study PRJEB12502) | metagenome | biome: forest; material: soil | place: USA | collected 2012-03-12 | depth 0.3 m | reverse complement strand
GACGTTCGTCGGGCTCATGAGCCTTCCTGGCCTGGCGGTCCTGTACGGCGGTGTGATGCAGAAGCGCTGGTCGGTCAACAGCATGATGCTCACATTCGCCGCGTTCTCGCTCGTGCTGGTTGCGTGGGTGCTGTGGGCGTTCAAGATGGGCTTTGGCAGCCCAATTGGAAGCGGAAAGGGCTTCTTCGACACCATGTGGGGGAAGTCAGGAACCGTCCTCGGGGCGGGTGAACTCCAGAAACAGGCGATCATTCCGTCGATTACGACGGGGCCGCCGTTCCACTTCCCGCAGGCATCGCTCATCTACTTCCAGTTCGTGTTCGCCGCGATCACGCCGATCCTGATGTTGGGATCAGTGCTCGGGCGGATCAACTTCAAGGCCTGGATTCCGTTCGTCCTGTTGTGGATCACGTTCGTGTACACGATCAACGCCTTCCTCATCTGGGGCGGCGGTTACTGGTCGGCACACGGAGCACTGGACTACTCCGGTGGTTACGTGATTCACCTCGCGGCCGGTATCTCAGGCTTCGTCGCAGCTGCAGTGATCGGACCGAGATTGCAACGAGATCGCGAGATCGACGCGCCCAACAACTTGTTGATGGTCGCTGTCGGTGCCGGTCTGTTGTGGCTCGGATGGAACGGCTTCAACGGTGGAGACTCCTACTACGCAGGCGCCAACGCGTCTGTGGCCGTGGTCAACACGAACCTGTGCACCGCCGTAGCGATGCTCGTGTGGATCGCGTGGGACTACATCTTCCGCGACAAGCCGTCCTTGATCGGGTCCGTCAACGGCATGATCACCGGCCTTGTGGCGATTACGCCTGCCGCAGGGTTCGTCAACGGGTGGGGTGCAGGTGCGATCGGCATCATCGCCTCGACCGTTGTCTGGTTCGCGATTCGCTTCCTCAGCCGTGCCCCCGTCTTCAGAAATGTGGACGACACGCTGGGGGTGATCTATACGCACGGGATCGCCGGACTGTTGGGCGGTCTCTTGACGGGCGTGTTCGCCGACCCGCACATCATCGAGTACATCGGTACTGGTGGCGGGGCGACCGATCTGCCTGGGATCTCAGGCGTCGTGCACGGCAGCTGGACGCTGTTGCGTTGGCAGGCCGAGACCGCCGCATGGGTGATCCTGTTCAGCGGTATCGCGACGTTCATCCTGCTGAAGATCGTCGGGATATTCATCCCGCTCAGGCTCTCCGACGAAGAGCTCGAGATCGGGGATCACGCGATCCACGGCAACGAGGTCTACCCCTCAGACGTTCCGACGCTCGGCGGTCCGCACGCACCGCCGGCGTGGCAGCCCAGCCCAGCGCCTTCAGGGGCGTAGGTCGGGAGGCCTGGAGCCCAGGGCGCGTCCAATCCCCGCGGACGCGCCCTGGGTCGGATACGACGGATGCGGCCCCGCTTTGGCGGGGTCGCTTCGTTTAAGTGGCCGAGCGCGGCGGTGCAGAGCGCACGTGGGGGCGGCGTGGGTTGTGCATGTCGCTTTGCGGCCAGCGATAGCCATGGCATATACGCACGTCGCGGGATGGCAGCAGGGGACCGCACGAAGCCGGTCCTAGTCGTCGCGCTGGCGGGCTTCGGACTAGCTGGAAGCTGTGAGCCCGATCGGGCAGCTCACGCCCGTGCCGCCGAGCCCGCAGTAGCCGTTCGGGTTCTTCGCGAGGTACTGCTGGTGGTAGTCCTCGGCGTAGTAGAACGGCCCTGCCTCGGCGATCTCCGTCGTGATCTCGCCGTAGCCCTCCTGCTTCAGCTTCGCCTGGTAGGGCTCGCGGGAGGCCTCGGCGGCGGCGCGCTGCGCCTCGCCGTGCCAGTACAGCGCCGAGCGGTACTGGCTGCCGACGTCGTTGCCCTGTCGCATGTGCTGAGTCGGGTCGTGACCCTCCCAGAACAGCTTCAGCATGTCCTCGAAGCTCGTCTCTGCAGTGTTGAACGCGACGAGCACCGCCTCCGTGTGGCCAGTGCGTCCGCTGCAGACCTCCTCGTACGTTGGGTTCGGCGTGAAGCCGCCCGCGTAGCCGACCGCCGTCGTGTAGACGCCTGGCGCTTCCCAGAAGATCCGCTCAGCGCCCCAGAAGCAGCCCATGCCGAAGACGGCCGTCTCGACGCCCTCCGGGAATGGTCCCTTCAGTGGCGTACCGAGGACGTCGTGCCGCGCCGGCACCGGTATCTCCTGCTCGCGACCAGGGAGCGCTGACTCTGCATCGACCATCTCGACCTGCTTGCGTGAGAAGAACATCGACATGACTTCAGGCTAGTCGATCGCCGGCCCGTTTCCGCTCGACTTCGCTCAGGCTTCCGTCGTCCTGGGGGCGTAGCGGTGGTGCAGCATGAAAGCGTTGCCTTCCGGGTCCTCGAAGAACGCCATGTGACAGACGCTCGTGTCGAGAATGTCGCCGTGGAACTGAACGCCGCGGGCTTCGAGCGTCTTGCGGGCCTGCGCGACGTCGTCGACGTGCAGGGCGATCGGCGTCTTCTGCCGACTGTGCTCGAGGCCCATCTTCTCCGCGTTGATCACGCTCAACGTCAGGTTTCCCGTCTCGAACTCGGAGTAGTTGCGCTCGGGGAGGTAGACCGAGCGGCGCAGGCCGAGCGTGTCAGCGTAGAAAGCGGCCGAGGCCGCGATGTCGTGGGTGTGCAGCGCGACGAAGTCGACGCCGCCGATCAGCTGCTCGGTGGCCGTAGGGGAGGTCATCGTCTTGCTCCTTTCAGCGCGCTCAGCGCGGGTCGAGTACGAACACCGCGATTTTGCGCATCGGCGTGTTCGCGTCGTAGTCGTCGAAGCCCTCGTACATCTCGTTCACCTTGCGCCACAGCTCTGCGCGCTCCTCGCCCTCAGCTACGCGTGCCCGCACGAGTTTGCGGTCGCGGCCGATCTCGATCTCCGCCTCAGGATTTGCCTGCAGGTTGTATGACCACGCTGGCGTGCGCACGTTGCCGGCGTTCGAGCCAATCACCACATAGCGCTCGGCGTCCTTCAGATAGACCACTGGCGCCGTGCGCTTCTGCCCAGAGCGGCGGCCAGTCGACGTCAGAAGCAGCACCGGGGCCGTGCCAACCTTGTTCATCAGACGCCCGCCGCTGAGTCGGTAGACCGGTATGTTCAGCCTGCCTGTCGCCTTCAGCCACGAGTCAGGCATCGTCATCGAGAGTTTTGAGTAGAAGCGATTGCTCGGCATCGCGTGAGTATCCCACCGCCGTTCGCGCGCCGGTCTGGCCGTGGCTCCCAGATATAGGATCGCCATCGTGGACAGTCAGCCAGCCGTCCTTTACGAAGTCGACGATCGTGTCGCGCGGCTCACGCTGAACCGGCCAGAGCGCGGCAATGCGATAACGCCGCAGCTGATCGCCGAGCTCGTCGAGTGCGTTCGCCGTGCCGATCTCGACCCCGACGTTCGCGTGCTGCTGCTTGGGGGCGCAGGGACCGGCTTCTGCGGTGGCTATGACCTGTTCGAGAGCGCCGAGGGGATGGGTAGCGCGCCTGGCGGCAGCGCGACGTCGGGCGACGATGTGGCGGCCAGGGGAGGGGAGGGCGTCGCTGAGACGTCTGTGCCGCCGGCCGGCTCGCCGCTCGACCCAGCCGTGATGGCCGCCAACCACGACCCGCGCGGCACATGGGACCCGATGGTCGACTACGCGATGATGAGCCGCAACGCGCAGGGCTTCATGAGCTTGTTCAGCTGCGGCAAGCCAGTCATCTGCAAGGTGCACGGGTTCTGCGTCGCCGGTGGCACCGATATGGCCCTGTGCTCAGATCTGCTCGTGATCGCCGACGACGCCAAGATCGGCTACCCGCCAGCGCGTGTCTGGGGTTCGCCGACGACAGCGATCTGGGCCCACCGGATTGGCGCGCAGCGCGCCAAGCGGCTGCTGTTCACAGGCGACTCGCTGTCAGGCGCAGAGGCCGTCGAGTGGGGGCTCGCGATCGAAGCGCTGCCCGCTGCGCAGCTCGACGAGCGCGCCGAGGCGCTCGCGCAGCGGATCGCGCAGATGCCGCTGAACCAGCTGATGATGATGAAGCTGCTCGTCAACCAGACGCTCTATTCGCAGGGTCTGCACGCAAGCCAGGTGCTCGGTGTTGTCTTCGACGGGATTGCCCGGCACACCGCCGAGGGATATGCCTTTCAGCAGGACGCAGCTGCGCGCGGGTTTCGGGAGGCTGTCCGGGGGCGCGATGAGCCGTTTGGCGACGTTGGGCGCTCGACGTTCAAAGGGTAGGTAGAATGCGCGCTTCCCGCGGATGTAGCTCAGCTGGCTAGAGCGTCGCCTTGCCATGGCGAAGGTCGAGGGTTCGAATCCCTTCATCCGCTTCCTGCAACGTCTAGTCGACCGCAGCTTCAGCCGCCCAGCGCCCCAAGCATCATCTCGACCCAAGTATCGACGAGCACCTCATCGTCGACCTGCGTGGGAATCCCGAGCACATCCCGCAGCAGTCGCGAGGAGAGCAGCGCCCCGAGCCCAACAGCTGCAAGCGCCTGCGCCTTCCCATCCACCTTCGCTGTCCCCAAGCGCTCGTCGATCCAAGCAGCAAAGCCGTCGAACGTCGAGTTCACGAGCTGATCGACAGCGCTTGTCAGCATCTCTGGTCGGCTGCGAGCTTCTGCAGTGAGGATGCGCAGCAGCTCTGCCTCGCTGTCCAGCTCTGTGAGCATGTAGCGCGCTGTCAGCGTGAGTTCCGCTTTGAGGTCACCGAGCGGCGTGAGCACGCGCTGGATGTCGCGCAGCGCGTCGAGTCTGCCGAGGTGACGCTCGATGCCAGCAGCTAGGACAGCTTCCTTGCTCTTGAAGTGGTGATACAGCCCACCAGCGCCTGGTGTCAGCCCGGCTGCTGCTTCGATCTTGGCGATGCTCGTCGCTGCGTAGCCCTGTTCGCTGAACAGGTGCATCGCTTGGTCGATGATGCGGTCGCGGGTGCTCGTTGACATAGGCCCGTGCCTAAGCATACACTTAGCTGCCATCAGTTATCAGTGGCTGAGGAGGGAGGAAAGGCGTATGAGCGATTCTGAGCTTCCTCGAGATCCGACCCCGCAGGCGCACGGCGATCCTGGCGATGGCATCAGTCACGGAAGGCTGAAGCGCGCAGTCCCGCTCGCTGACATCGCCGCCAGGACGGTCGGCGATGCGGTGATAGCTGGCGTGCGCAGCAAGCTGAGCGGCAGCTCAGACGCAGCTGAGCTCCACGTCCGTGCAGCCGAGCGCTACGCAGAGCTGCTCGGCCGTTCGAAGGGGGCGCTGATGAAGGCTGGGCAGATGGTCTCCTTCGCATCGATCGGGCCCGCTGTGCCAGGAGAGCTGCAGTCGATTTACCAGTCAGCGCTGATGCGTCTGTGCAGTGACGCGCCGCCGATGGCGCCAGCGCTCGCGCGGTCTGTGTTGGAGCGCGAGCTCGGCTGCCCGACGCAGGACGCATTTGCTGAGCTCGATTGGCAGCCGCTCGCATCGGCGTCGATCGGACAGGTACACGCAGGGCGGCTTCACGACGGTCGTGCAGTCGCTGTCAAGCTCCAGTACCCAGGGGTCGCAAGCGCAGTACGTGCCGATTTGAAGAACACAGAGCTGCTCGCGACGTTCTTGAGCTTGACGATCGGCGGCCTGTCGTCGCGCAGGCTGCGCTTTGATCTACGCGGCGCTGCGCGCGAGATGGGCCTGCGCATCGCTGAGGAGCTCGACTATCGGCTCGAGGCAGCCAACCAAGCTGAGTTCGCTGCTCACTACCGCTGCCATCCGTTTATTCATGTCCCTGACGTGATCCCTGAGCTGTGCACCTCTCGCGTCTTGACACAAGAGCTCATGCGTGGTCTGTCCTGGCGCGAGGCGCTCAAAGCTCCGCAGGGGCTGCGCGATCAGTGGGCCGAGGCGATCTGGCGGTTCACGTACGGCACCAACAAACGCATCAACGTGCTCCACGCCGACCCTCACCCTGGAAACTACGTCTTCCACACCGATGGGAGTGTCAGCTTCCTCGACTTTGGCTGCGTCAAGCGCTTCACCCCCGAGCAAGTCAGCATGTTCGACGCGATCGTGCGTGAATGCCTGCGCAACGATGCGCTTGGCATCTGGCGCCTATGCGTCGAGGCCGGCTTCTGGCGATCTTCAGACCCTGTCACCCCCGATGAAGTGCTCGCCTATTGGCGCGGAGACTGGGAGATACTCTGGGCGCAAGAGCGCGTAGTCATCACTCCCGAGAAGGCCGCCAAGCGAGTCGCTCGCCGATGCTCACGCGATGGACCGTCAGCCAATGCGCTTCGTCACCTCACGATGTCGCCTGAGTACACCGTCATGGGCCGAATCGAGGTTGGCGTCGAGTCAGTCATCGCACAACTCGGTGGAGGCGCTCATTGGGGAGCCATCGCCGCAGAAGGTTTGGAGGACGCCGGTCCACTCACTGAGATGGGTAGACGTGAACATGAGTTCTTCGAGCTGAGCGACGCTCGCCTTTCGTGACATCTGGCGTTTGCGAGCGCGCGCCACGCCGCCTCCCAGTGGCGCACCGCGCGTGAGGTGCTGCTTGGTCGCCGCCGTCCTACCGATCAGGGCACGGCGCGTTGTAGAACGCCGTGACCACCTCTGGCCTCGACGGATCGCCGCCTTCAGCGAAGATCGCTTCTGCCTTTGTCCTGAAACCGCCCTTTGGGCACGATTGGGGGAGCCTGAAGAGGTACGTCGTCTTCCTGTGCGCCTTGACTGCTGCGCCAAACGTTCCTGCGATCGTCTCGACAGACGCGAGCGGTCCTTCTGGGACGGTCGCTATCAGCGGCACTTGCTCTTCCTCTACGAAGCCATAGCCTTCGACGCCGCCGAGGTGGCTGAAGCGGCCAGTTGTCATCACTTCAAGCGCCACCGGCGACTTGCCTACAGCGAAGTACTCGAGGCCGCCACCCGGTTTGATGAACGGCAGCAGTTCTGCGCTCTCAGTCACACGTTCGCCGCCAAAGCTCACCACGCCCAGTACCGTGCCCACAGGACCTGCCTGCGAGCCCCTCGGGCAGGCGTTTGGGCCGATCATGACGATCGTCGCTTCAGCGCACGCCGCAAAACCAGCTTCGTGCACTGTCGATCCCCTTGGCGCATAGAACCTGAAGCCGATCACTGGCGGCGGCGAGTCGAAATATTCGTCGCCGTGAATCATCACCTCGAGTCTTGCGTTTGCTCCTGCGCCAAGGATGTCGCCAGTGTGAGCAAAGCCTCGAATTGGCTCTGCCTTCAATTCGTATGTGACCGTCGGCGTCGCCCACGCAGCGCTCAGTGGAAGCAGCACAGACAGTCCAATTGCAGCAACACACATCCGCAGCGCACGCATAGGCAGTCCTTTGTAAAAGTGAGTCCTGGTAATTACTAAGTGTATGCTTAGACAGCGGGACGTGTCAAGGAGGCGGGTGCACCGACCCGCTGTCGTCCCGCCGATTGGTGTCCTACAAGCTGCTCCCGATCAGCCGCCCCAGCGCCACCGCGCTGAGCCCGAGCACGATGCTTGCAAGCACGTTGGCGACCGCCAACGTGCGCCTGCCGCTCTCAGCGAGCCTGTGCGTGTCGAGCATCCACGTCGAGAACGTCGTGTAAGAGCCGAGCGTCGCAGTCCCTGCGAGCACCAGCGCCACGCCGCTCAGCGCGAGACCAGAGAGCAGGCCGAGCAGCAGCGAGCCGATTGCATTGATGGTCAGCGTGCCAACTGGCAGCTGCTCGCCAAAGCGCGCCGCTACGAGCGTGTGTGTCAGGAAGCGCGCGTTCGCGCCGACGCCGCCAAGCAGTGCCACGCCCAACCAGGCCCACACGCTCACCTCGCGCTCACCCGCCTGCGCGCGAGCGCCGCTCCAGCGGCGATCGCCAAATAGCCGACGAGCACGCTCGTCAGCCCGTAGCCGCATGCGAGTGCAAAGCGATCGTGGTCGATCATCCGCAGCAGCTCGAGTTGCATCGTCGAGAACGTCGTGTACGCACCGCAGAAGCCAGTGCCGAGCAGCGGATGCCAGTGCGGCGATTCCGGTGGACGCTCGCGCAGGTGCGTCGCGATCAGGCCCAGCGCGAAGCAACCGCTGACGTTGACGATCAACGTCGCCCACGGCCATGTTGCAACGCCGCTCGAGAGCTCCTGCGCGAGCCGCACGCGCAGCAGCGAGCCAATTGCCCCACCGAGGAAGATCGCCGCTATCTCACGTCTGTCCAACTGCAGCACCACGCCCTGCTCCTTTCGCGCACCCGCTCTCGTAACTTCGGCGAAAGGAGTCATCAGCCCTTGTCGTTGGCGGGCGGTTCGCAGTGGCTGCCGAGCAGCCGTGCCTCAGGACCCCATCTGAGTCGGGGAACCGTAGCGCACGCCAGATCAATGCAGTGCGTCGCTGATCATGTAGCGGCCACCGTCGCCACGCTGCACGACGCCCAGCAGCTCGAGCTCGCCGAGTGCCGCCAGGATCGCACCCGGTTGCGTCGCGTTTGCTGTCAGCTCGCCCGGCGTATCGATTCCTCTCGCGATTTGCTCACGGACTGCGCGCAGGCGTGGTGCAAGCTCAGGTGCGACAGTCAGGGAGAGCTGCCGTGTGTGCCCACCGTCTGCGCCGTAGAGCAGGTCGAGCACGTCCGCCGCATCCCTGACCAGTCGCGCTCCCTCGCGCAGCAGCAGATGGCTGCCGCTCGATGCCGGTGAGCTCACCCTGCCAGGGAACGCTGCGAGCGGCGTTCCCTGCTCGCGCGCCATGCGGGCTGCCGCCAGGGCACGCCGATTCTCCTCCGCCTCCACGACCACTGCGATGTCAGCCAGCGAGGCGATGGTCCGCTCTGCTGCCGCCATGCCCCAACGTCGCCCACGCGCGTTGCACGGCAGCTCAGCGATCGTGCAGCCCCTTCGTTCGTGGCGGATGCGCGCACCACGGCGGCAGGCGGCCGTCGGTATTCCAAGCCCGTCGCCGGCAGCGACGAGCGTCGCCCCGTCCGCTTCCAGCGTGCCTGCCAATGCAGCTTGCGTGATTCCGCCGCCGTCCCCGACGGCGATCGTCAAGCCACTCGCGCCGAGGCCACGGCCGAGTGCGCGTGCGAGCTCGAGCCCGTAATCACTCGCGCGACCGCAAGCGAAGATCGCCACGACTGGCGCTCCCATCAGTGTGTGCAGGCGCACGAGGTCGCTCGTCGCATGCAGCATCCGCGGCGCTCCCCGACCTCGCAATGCAGCCGGGTAGCGTCTGTCGTGTTCGCAGATCGCCGCGATGCCGCTCCGAAGCGACAGTGCGCTCCCGTCGAAGTCCCCGTGCTGGCGGTGGAGCTCCGCACGACGCCGCCCGCCGAGTGCGTCGATCAACTGCTCGTCCGCGAGCGCGAGCAGATCGAACAGACGCCCGTCGTTGCGACAGTTTCGGTCGAGGACCGCGCTCAGCTCTCCCAGCAGCCAGCTGCGTCGCACACACGAGGGGCACGCAGCATTGATCGAGCGCCGCGCCGCGCCCATGCCTCAAGCCACCCTGCTGCGCGACAGACCCGCGTCGCCGCGCAGCGAGATCGCCTCCGCCAGGTCGTCTCGCTGTACGCGCTCGCGTTCGTCGAGGTCGGCGATCGTTCGCGCCACGCGCAACAGCCGGTGCTGCCCACGCGCGCTGAGCAGACCTCGCTCGCGCGCTCGGCGGAGCATCGCCTCGCCTTGCCTGCCGATCCGCACATGTCGCCGCAGCATCCGCGAGTCCATCTGCGCGTTGACGGTGATGCCCTCAGTTGCGAGCCGTGCCGCCTGACGCTCGCGTGCGGCAAGCACCTGTGCACGCGCTGCGCGTGAGGTGGTGCTCGGTCGGGCTTCGAGATTGTGCGCCGGGCCGCCCTCGAGGTGTGCCAGCAGATCGATCCTGTCGAGCAGCGGTCCGCTCAACCTGCGCCGATGGCGGGCGAGCTCCGCTTCGCTGCACCGACACTGCTCGCCGACGCCTGCATAACCGCACGGGCACGGGTTGCTGGCAGCCAGCAGCATGAAGCGCGCCGGGTAGATCGCCGAGTGGTTTGCCCTGACAATCGCCACGCGGCCGTCTTCAAGCGGTTGACGCAGTGCCTCGAGCGCAGGGCGCGAGAACTCTGAGAGCTCGTCGAGGAACAGCACGCCGTTGTGCGCCAGAACGACCTCGCCGAGCCAGCCACGGCGGGCGCCGCCGATCAATCCTGCCGCCGTGATCGAGTGGTGCGGCGCTCGTAGCGGACGCTCGTGGGCGAGTCCCCTCGCACCACCCGCGATGCTGTGGATGCGCGTCACCTCGATCGCCTCCGTACGAGTCAGTGGCGGGAGGATCGAGCCGAGCCGCTGCGCGAGCATTGTCTTACCTGTCCCTGGAGCGCCCCACAGCAAGCAGTTGTGCGCACCTGCCGCTGCGATCACCAGCGCGCGCACCGCGTGCTGCTGCCCGCGCACGTCGCTTAGATCCGGCATGCGCGACGCTCTGCTTTTGCTGCGAGCGCGGGGTCGCGGCAACGCGTCGCTCTCGCCGCCTTCGAGGATCCGCACGGCGCTCTGCAGGCGCTCAGCCACAGCTACCTCGAGCGAATCGACGAGTTGCGCCTCGCGCGCGCTGTCACGCGCGAGGACCAGCGCTGACAGCCCAGCCTTGACTGTCGCCTGCGCTACTGCGAGCGTGCCGCGCGATGGGCGCACGCGCCCATCCAGTGCGAGCTCGCCGAAGAGTGCGACGCGTTCGAGCTGCGCAACCGGCAGCTGCTCGCTCGCCGCGAGCACGGCGCAGGCCAGCGCAAGGTCAAGCGCTGCGCCTGCCTTCGGCACGTCTCCTGGTGCGAGGTTGGCCGTGATCCGCCGCGCAGGGAACTCGTAGCCCGAGTTGAGGATCGCCGTGCGTACGCGCTCGCGTGCCTCGCGCACGGCGACGTCGGCCAGCCCTACGATCGTGAACGCCGGCAGCCCACGGCGAACGTCCACCTCGACCTGCACATGGCGAGTCTGCAGTCCGTCGATCGTGAACGTATGTGCTCGTGCAAGCATCGTGCGGTGCTCCTTGCTGTGACGGTTGTCGGAGGACGGCACGGTAGGCACGGCTTGGGATGGGACTGTCGCGCCGCCTCTGCTGGCAGCATGCGAAGCGCTCCAGAGTGTGCGAACATATGTTCGTATGCACTCGCTGAACCGACAGATGGAGAGCGAGCCCGATGCTGTGTCCGAGCGTCGTGAGGCGCTGCGATGACGACTCCGATATCTGGAACCTGGCGTATCACCAACGGTATGCCATCTGGCCTACGCGATCGAATGCATGGACTGGACCGCATGCGGCTGGCATGTTTCTGAAGATGCCGCGCTCGCCGAAACCAGACCCAGCGCTCGCGACCGCCGTCCGCGGGCTGCGCGAGGCCAGCGGCATCACGCGTGAAACACTCGCCTTCAAGGCAGGAATCACGACAGCCTCACTTGCGCGAGTCGAGCTGGCCCAGGCCTCGCCTGGGTGGGACACGATTCGCCGCATCGCACGCGCGCTCGACATGCCGCTCAGTCGACTTGCAGCTGCGATCGAAGCCGCCGAAGAGGGGGCAGCCCGCCCGGCCTAGATCTAGGACCGGGCGGGCTGTTTGGCGAAGCGCCGCAGCGCGGCGCAGGCGCGTCTCGGCGACGACCGCTGGTGGGCGTCGCCAAGGTGCAGCCGAGAGACGGCCGCCCCCTTGGCCGGCCGTCCAGACCCTGCGTCGAAGTTCGGCCTACAGCCCGTCTGGGTGGCGCACGACGTAGCCGCTCGTGTCGCCGACGGAGCCTGCCCAGCGCGTGCCTGTCTCTTGCTGGGCGATCGTGTCGAAGCGTTTGCCGTCGATCACCATGAACGCGTGTTCTGAGTTGGCGTAGATCGTGATGTACCTGCCAGGGCCAGCTTCGCCGTAGGACTCGAGCTCTGAGGAGTCCTCAGGCGCGCTCAGCAGGCCACCGCCGTGCAGCGCGTAGGAGACTGAGCCTGAGCAGTCATAGCCGCTCGACTGGAACGAGCCGTGGCCGCCGCCCCATACGTAGGGCGTCGTGGCGATTTCATCGCCTGCTGCGATCACGCGCGCGACGACGCTCGAGCTGCCGGTCGAGCTTTCGTGGCGCGAAGACGAACCGCTCAGCGCAGAGTGCGGCGGATCGAGCGTTTCTTGGCTCGAGATCCCGAGCACACTCCACGTGGCAGGCCCGACGACGCCGTCGACGTTCAGACCGTGGCGCGCCTGCAGTCGCTTGACTGCTGCCTCGGTTTCAGGGCCGAAGTTGCCGTCGGCTGAGAGGTGCAGCGCGCTCTGCAGGCGTGAGACTGCATCGCCTGAGGCACCTTCGCCGGCTTCAGCAGCTGACGTGTCAGCGACAGTGGCTGTGTGCGAGTGGTGCGAGTGCACGCGTGCTGAGGCTGGTGGCGTCAGCGTTTCCTCGCTCGTCACGCCGAGCACGCTCCACGTGTCAGGGCCGACGACGCCATCGACAGTCAAGCCGTGGCGAGCTTGCAGACGGCGCACAGCGGCCTCCGTTTCAGGGCCGAAGTTGCCGTCGGTGGGGAGGTGCAGCGCGCTCTGCAGGCGTGAGACGGCGTCAGCGCCGCCTTCGCCTTCTTCGGAAGAGGGCGTGAAGTTGACTGCATCGCTGCGAACGCCTGCCGAAGCTGCATGCGCAGAGACGCCGTGCGAGCCGCGCAGTGCAGCGATCGTGGCTGGGCCGACGATGCCGTCGACAGTCAGCCCGTGCGCAGACTGGAAAGAGCGCACTGCGTGCTCTGTTTCAGGACCGTACACGCCGTCGACCCCGATGCCGAGCGCTTCTTGCAGCATTTCGACCTGACGACCTTGGCTTTCTGAGCTGATCGTCACTGTGTGTTCGGTCGTCGTCGTCGGCTCTGCGCCGGTTGCAGCGACTGCTGCACTGCCGCCAGTGGCGAGGCTCGCTGCTGGGCCAGCGCTGAGCGCTGCGAGGGCGCCGAGCGAGAGCCGCTTGGCGCGCGATGAGCTCGGCACGAAACGCAGCTCTGCAGCACGCCTGCGGGCGCGTGAGCGGCCGAGCGAGAGCTCCCACGGTTCAGTTACTGCAAGGTCGCGCTGCGTGGCGCGCTTGTCGTTCAACAGTGAGGCGACGCCAAACGGGTCGAGCAGGTGGCTGTCGGCAAAGCGCGGCTTGTAGCTGCGCTTGCGCGAGCCTGCTGCCCGGGCGCGACGTGCGCGGGAGCGCTCCAACGAAGCGTCCCAAGGGGCAACGACAGCAAGATCACGTACGAATCCCGGCATGCAAAGGCGTCCTTTCTCACATTGCTTGGCGCCTACGGGGTTAGCTGTCGGGCTCGCGTGAATTACGCTACGCCACAAGTGTGGCGATTCGCCCCTGCAGCCTCTCGGCTGCCTTGGGTCCCCCGCTCCTGGACCCCATGAGGTCAAGGACTCGGCACGAACGCGCTGCAAAGTAGCATGTTTTTCTGCAACTTGCGTCGCATGGGGAGGTTTGCACAGGTTCTTGCCGACGCCCGGTGCATGCGCCTCGTTCGCCAACAGGCGCGCGCATCATCAGCCGTCGATAAGCTCGATCGCAGATGCGCCGGGATGGATTGAACCCTCGCCTGCTGCTGTCGCTGCTCGTGCTCGTCGTGATCGCCGGCGGCGTCGCGCTGCTGACGACAGGTGGCTCTTCAGGCGCCAAGCAGAAGAGCGCCAAGACGGTCGCAGCTGGTGCCTACGAGGCTGAAGCAGAGCTCTCGCCAGCTTCAACTGCGCCGCCGATCAAACTGCGCAACTACCTTGGCCAGCCAGTCGATCTCGCTTCCTACAAGGGCAAGGCGCTGCTCGTGACGTTCCTCTACACGAACTGCCCAGACGTCTGCCCGTTGATCACGTCGAACTTGCGCGTCGCGCAGAACCTGATGGGTCCGAAGGTGGCGTCGAAAGTCCAGATCGTCGCCGTCTCGGTCGATCCGAAAGGGGACACGCCGAAGGCAGTTGCGAGCTTCCTCGCCCACCACGAGATGACTGGGCGAATGCAGTACCTGGTCGGCAACGCGCACGAACTGGCACAGGTGTGGAAGGCATGGGGGGTTGGATCAGAACGCGACGCACAGCAGCCGCAGTTCATCAACCACTCTGGTCTGATCTACGGCGTGACGGCGTCAGGGAAGCGCACGACGATCTACTCAGCGAGCTTCAGGCCAGCGACGATCGCGCACGACGTCCCGCTGCTCGCTGCGCACTGATCGAGGCTAGGACTAGGCGGATGCGTCGGGGAAGGCTGCTGCTGGTCTCGACTCTGTTGGCTGCGGCGTTGGCCGCGCTGACCGTGTTTGGCCTGTCTTCGAGCGGTCGAGGCAGTCGCGCGGCGCCGGCGCTGCCGAAGGAACGCCTTGCCGGACCTTCGGTGACGCTCGCGCAGGTGCTCTCGAGCGCTGATGGGCGTGCGACGCTCGTCACGTTCTGGGCGAGCTGGTGCGGTCCATGTGCACGCGAGGCAGGCGCGCTCGAGCGCTTCGCGCAGAGCCAGGCGGGCAAAGGACGGCTCGTCGCTGTGGACTGGAGCGACAGTCTCTCTGGCGCCCGCAAATTCGTCACCGAGCATGGCTGGACATTCCCTGTGCTGCGCGATGCAGAAGGCACGGTTGGCAACGAATACGAGCTGACAGGTCTGCCGACGACGTTTGTGCTCAACGCGAACGGCCACATCCATTCGGTGCTGCGCGGCCCGCAAACGCCTGCAACGCTGGCGCGCGCGATGGCGAGCGTCAAGTCCGCCTGAGCCAATGTCGACATCGACGCCAGTGTCGAGGACGAGTCTGAGCCCGACGACGGCTGCGCAACTGCAAGCGGTGCTGTTCGACCTCGACGGCACGCTGATGGACCACGATGCAGCGCGCGCGACTGGCCTGCAGCGCCACCTCGCTGAATGGCTGCCAGGCACGCCGGCGCACGAGCTCGAGCGACTCGATGAGCATTGGCGCGAGCTCGAGGCACGCCACTACGACGAATATGCGAGCGGGCAGTGCTCGTTTGCGGAACAGCGGCGTAGGCGCGTGCGCGGGATGCACGACGTGCTCGGGCGCGAGGTGCCTCCGGATGAGTCGGCAGACGAGTGGTTTGCGGGCTACTTGCGCCACTACCGCGCGCAGTGGCGCGCGTTCGACGACGTGCTCCCTGCGCTCGACGCGCTCGCTGCTGCGCAGCCGCAGCTCGTCCTTGGCGTCGTGACGAACGGCGAGGGCGAGCCGCAACGCAAAAAGCTCGAGGCGTGCGGCGTCGAGGGTCGCTTTGCGCACGTAGTCGCGTCAGCTGAGGCCGGCGTGGCAAAGCCTGACGCTGCAATCTTTGCGCTCGCGTGCGAGCGACTCGGCGTCGAGCGAAGCAGAACTGCACATGTCGGCGACAGGCTCGACCTCGACGCGCATGGGGCAGCTGCTGCAGGGCTGCGTGGCGTATGGCTCGATCGGCCTGGCGCTGTGAAACACGCGATGCCTGAGCCTGCGCTCGAGGTGACGACGATCTCGACGCTGCATGAGCTCGTCGACGCGCTTGCAGCGTGACCGATACCCGTCTCGCAGCCAGACGAAAGATGCTGTCGTCAGGCCCCGGACTCTTAGGGCTGACGAACGCTTGGGACGCTCACGTCGGCCGCTGGGCCAGCTGCATGCGCGCCTGCTTAGCCGCCTGTCGCTGGTGACGCCCGATCGCAAATCTAGGATCTAGATGTCTTTGCCAGGCTGACATTCGCGCGGATTGCCGCACTAACAGGAGTGCTGTGTGCGCTCTTTGCAGTGCCTGCTGATGCGCCGCTGGCAGCCGATTCAACTGGCGCTGACGCTGGCAGCACGCCGGCTGCTTCACGTGCACCGAGTCAGCCGCCAGTCGTGCCTGTCAAGTCATATCCATCGGCCGACCGACTCAGGTCGGCCACTCATTACATCTCTTCGCGTAAAGGCAGGAAGGCGTTTGCTGTGATCGACAGCGACGACCACTTGCACGGCTTTCAGCTGCACAGTCGCTTTCATTCGGCGAGCGTCGTCAAGTCGATGCTGCTCGTCGCTTACTTGCGCATGCTTGCGCGCGAGCACCGCACGCTCGACAAGGCGAGTCAGGCATTGCTGTATCCGATGATTCACTCCTCTGACAACGACGCTGCTTCAGACGTGCTCGCGATCGTGGGGGAGGGGGCGCTCGATCGTGTGGCGCACGATGCGCACATGCGCGACTACGAGCCAGGCGGCGACACATGGGGCTTTACAGAGATCTCTGCAGCAGATCTGGCGCGTTTCTTCTTCGAACAGGACACGCTGATCCCGCGTCGCTTCGACGACTACGCGCGCTGGCTCTTCTCGACGATCGAAGCGAGCGAGAGCTGGGGGATTCCTGCTGTCGCGCGTGGCGAGTTCCACGTCTTCTTCAAGGGTGGCTGGCTGCCTGAAATCGAAGGGCTCGTCAACCAGGCTGCGCGTCTCGAGCGTCCTGGGATCACGTTCTCGCTCGCTGTGCTCAGCACGCACGATCCGTCGATGAGCTACGGCGAGCGCACGATCGAAGGCGTCACTGCGCGCCTGCTTGGCAGAGCGAGCTAGCGACATAGAGCTCGTGGGGAGGGGGATGTGGAGTCCGCCCTGGAGCGGGCGGACTCTGAGATGACGACAGGGCATCTGCTCTACGCTGTGGGCATGTGCAGAAACATCAGAACGCTCCACAACTTCGAGCCCCCTGCGAACACGGGCGAGGTGCACGACGCTGCGCTTCAGTACGTGCGCAAGATCAGCGGCTCGACAAAGCCATCGCAGGCCAATGCAGAGGCTTTCGAGCGTGCTGTCGAGGAGGTTGCAGCCGCTACGCAGCGCCTGCTCGACGGGCTCGTCAGCTCAGCGCCGCCAAAAGACCGTGACGTCGAGGCGGCCAAGCGGCGCGCGCGCTCGCAAGAACGCTTCGCTGCTTAGCTCTGCGACGGCTGCGCATAGGTCTTACCAAGTCGGCATGCCGGCTGGTTTACGTATGCGCCAGCCGGCCTTACACGCCACTTCCAGCTCTGGCGATTCCTTACAGCCGAGTGGGTCTTTGTCGAGGGAGCCACTCCTTCAGTCGAGTTGCGAGTCGACTCGTGAAAGGGGCTTGTTAGCTCAAGCGCGACTCTGGGCGGTAACGCTGCGAGCCCCAGGGCCGAGGCTCACTTGGCGTGAGCCTTGTTCGTCGTGTCTGCCGGAGTCGGATCGAGGCCAAGCGACTCCTCAGCCTCTGCGAGCATTGCTTGGAAGGACTCCTCCGCTTCGCGCTCCTCCGCCTCTGTCGGTGCCGGAGCCGCAGCGGCAAGTCGCTCAGCCAATTCTCCCCCCACTTTGGTGAAGCTCCAAGCGACGTGGTCTGGATCGGAGTCATCGCACTCCACGAGCCGGTTGGCATACATCTGTTCGCGGGCTGCAATCGGGACGATCGCCAGTGTTGAGCTGCGAAGTTGCGGGGGGTGACCGCCGAGGATGGCTAGGGCGGCGAGCGTCTCTGGCTGCATTCCTGCCCAACTGTCCGGGGCATTCTCGAGTTCGGACGCTGCCTCCCGCAGCTGGCTCTGGGCTTCCCGGTCTAGGAGCATCGGGACATCAGTCATAGACAGCCTCCGCAGTCGTTCGTTCTGGAACCATATTCGCACTTACGGGTTTCATGCCTGTCCTGGAACACCGGACGCCTGCAGTCGCTCGCCAAAGGCCTTTAGGGCGCGCTGAACGGTCATGTGGCTGACGCCGAGCCGCTGGCCCACTTCTCTGCTCGACGGCGCGTCACCATTGGCGTCGGCGAGGCCTAGCCATGTTGAGATCGTCGCCACGACATCCTGTTCGCCTGCATCAGCAGCTGCACGGAGCGCGTGGCGTATGTCGGAGGCGGCGGCCGAGCGATTCAGCAGCGCTGCCAGTCGATCGTCGTGCGCTGCGACCGTGTGCCGCTCCTCATCGAACGCGATCCCAGGCTGCCTGCCGCGTCGGCGAAGCGCATCGATTGCCAAGTGGTCTGCGACGACGCGCAGCCACGCGCCTGGCGGGCGAGCCCGATCGAGGCGATCGCGCTGGGCGGCGTCGAGCAGCCGCAGCACAGAGTCGTTGCACACCTCCTCGAGGTCCTGTGGGTCCAGACCGCGCCTGGCAAGCCACACGCGAAGCAGCTCGATGAGGACGTCGATTTGATCTTTCGACGGTTCACGTCCAGCGTAAATCGTTGAAACAAATCTCTCGACTGGGTCTATGTCTGCTTCGGTCATGACCAGGCGCAAGCGTACTGCGTGAAAGTCCGAACAATGAAAAGATCACGACATGGTCATCGCCTATGTCGTTGCCGCGGCGGTCGCTGCCTGCGCTGCCATAGGCATTACGACACACCCGAAGCTCGACTTCTGGTGGGCACGGGATCGCGGTGCATTGGTTTTCGCCCTTGGCGTGATCTACCTGCTTTACGCGATCACCGGCGTTGCTGTAACAGGCTTTGCCAAATACGTCAGCTGGGAACCGCTCACTCATGGAGCGGGGCGCGCATGGGCCAATGGCGCCGTGTACGGGGCTGCCGCATTCCTGCTGCTGCGACTTGAAATCACGAGCTTCGGGCTTTCCGTTTTCCGCCCTGCGAGGCTGCTGCTGCAGATCTCGCTGGACCGCTTCGAACCACATCTCGATGCAGGCGCTCGCCGTCATATCGCGAGGCAAGTCGGCGATCTGCGTCCGCTGACCCTTTGCAGGATCAGTTGGAGCCTGTTCATCCGCTATGTTGCGCCCCCCGCGCTCGAGCGCCATTCAGATGCGCTCGCCGTCGGCGGTTGGCTGCGCGAGACCCACCGACGCGCGCTCGGTGCCGAGGGCGCGGAAGATCCGTTCAGCGGCGAGGAAGCAATCGAGGCGCAGGAGCGCCTGCGGGTGAACATCGAGGAGCTGATCGTCGTCAACCTCGACGTATCGGTCGACCTGCACGAGGATGTTCCGTCGAGCCTCTGAGCGGCGTAAGCGTCGTGGAATGCCTACGCGCTCGTCGATCGTTCACGCACTGCTCGGGCCGATCGCCCTGTTCTCATGCGGCGCGCTTGTCGTTTGGCAAATCGCGTCGCCCACGATCAAGCCGGCACTGTGGATCTCGATCGCGGCAATCGCGGCTTGTGCGCTGCTGCTTCGCTTGGCGATCAGGCGCCGGCAGCTGAAGCCACTGCTCGTCGGTCGTCAGCTGGTGCGCAAGACGACGCTCAGTGAGATGCACATCCGCCACGACGAGCCGGGCGATTGGAAGCGCGACGTCGACTACGACTCAGACGCCGGCGAAGACGAACTGGTCGCTCGACTCGAGTCACGCCGTCTGGTGATTCTCTGCGGTGAGCGCGACAGCGGCAGGGCGCGGACTGCTTTTGAGGCGCTGCAGCGCGGGTTCGGCCCTTACAAGCTGCTGCGACCTGTCAGGGGAGGGGACAAAGGCCGTCCACCACTGACGACGCTGTTGACGTCAGGGGTCTTGTCGTTCTACAGGCGCTACGCACTGTGGCTCGGTGACATCGGCGGCTATGTGAACTCTGGCATGGACCCACGCGTGATCGAGCGCTGGCTGGCGACGGGGCGGCCGAGGGTGGCTATCGGAACGATCACTCCAGATGACCTCGCAAGGATCAAGGAGTTGGAATTGCCGGCATGGGCCTCGCTCAACCGCGCAGTGCAGATCCACGTGCGCTCGCCGCGGATGCAGCGCGACGCGGGCAGCGCTACGCGTCGTTATCGGCATCTCGGCCGGGACGCTGGGGACGTGATCCGGGCTGTCGCGATGTGCGAGCTGCTGATGCTGCCCCAGCGCAGTCGAGCGCTGATCAGCACGGTGTTGGAGCAGTGGACCGGGCATCACCCGACAGAGCGCAGGCTCGATTGGCTGCAGGAATTGACGCCGCCGCTGTTGAGCGTTGCCGACGGCAACTACTCCGTGCATCCAGAGGTTCTGAGCATCCTCGACAAAGAGCTCAGCGAGCGACCTGACGCAAAGCTGATTGGTGCAGTGCTCGACTCACTGATGGCTCCTGGGTTGGTCGCAGCAGGGCAGGCGCTGGCGATGCGCGGCAGGCTGACCGACGCCCAAACGATCCTGCGGCGCGCACGGAAGCTAGGCGGGGCTGCGCTCTATCCGTCGATCACGACGGCGCTCGTGGCTGTTGACGAAATGAAACAAGGCTCGAGCGGCGCCAATTTCAGCAACTTCGGCGGCTGGGACTTCGCCGAGCGGATGGGGCCGCAGCAGGAAGAGTCTGCCGAGCGGCTCTTGCCGAGTATTGCTGAGGGCGGTTTCGACCCCAGCTTGCCACCTGAGGGCGAGGGCTTCTCGACACGCTTCTATCGGCTCACCGTTTACCGCGGGCTCGCACGCGTCGGCATGCTCGTCGTGATCGACGGGCTGTCGATCTTGGCCGCCTCGAGCGCCGCCCTCGCCGTC
>FTBE01000102.1_pt1 | contig 20617 bp, 20 predicted proteins | sample 1639291 | NCBI WGS metagenome assembly FTBE01 (sample SAMEA3914864, study PRJEB12502) | metagenome | biome: forest; material: soil | place: USA | collected 2012-03-12 | depth 0.3 m | reverse complement strand
GCTCGCACGTCACGACGAGGAGGTGCGCAAGGAGCTCGAGCGCTTTGACGGTCGCGAGGTCAAGACGGTCGGCGACGGCTTCCTCGCCACGTTCGCCGGCCCTCCCTCGCGCGCCCTGCGCTGCGCCCTGGCGATAACAGGCGCTGCGCGCGAGCTCGGCATCGAGGTGCGCGTCGGCATCCATACGGGCGAGTGCGAGCTGATCGACGACGACGTCGGTGGCATGGCGGTGCACATTGCCTCGCGTGTCGCAGGCATCGCAGGACCAGGCGAGGTGCTCGTCTCGGGCACCGTGTTCGGCACCGTCGTCGGCGGCCCGTTCGAGTTCGACGACCGCGGGTTTCACGAGCTGAAGGGTGTCCCTGGACGCTGGCCGCTGTTCGCGCTTGGCGTCTGATCGAAGGCAGCGCCGTACCGGCTTGCTCAATCGAGCGTCGTGTCCCAAGCGCGCGGCATCATCGATCTCAAAACAAAATACGATCGCTGTGATGACGGACAGGGGGATCGAATGAGGATTCGCGCTGCGCTACTCGAGGAGTTCGGCAAGCCGCTGGTCGTGCAGGAGCTCGACCTGGCCGAGCCGCGCGCCGGTGAGGTGCTCGTCAGGCTGGTCGCGTGCGGCGTGTGCCACACCGACATGTACACAGCGTCGGGTGTCGATCCATCCGGCTACGCGCCGACGGTGCTCGGCCACGAGGGCGCCGGCGTCGTCGAGGCCGTCGGCGAGGGCGTCAAAGACCTCGTGCTCGGCGATCACGTCGTCACGCTGTTCTCACCCCAGTGTCGCGAGTGCATCCACTGCCAGAGTCCACGCACGAACCTCTGCTTGGCAATTCGCGAGCAGCAGAACAAAGGCTTCCTGCCCGACGGCAGCACCCGGCTGTCGCGCAATGGCGAGCCGATCAGGCACTTCATGGGGACATCGACGTTCGCCGAGCACGCAGTGCTGCCCGAGATCGCGCTGGCCAAGGTCAGTCCAGAGGCGCCACTCGACCGCGCCTGCCTGTTCGCCTGTGGGCTGTCGACGGGACTCGGCGCTGCGATGTACACGGCCAATGTCGAATCGGGATCGACGTGCGTCGTGTTCGGTGCGGGCATGGTCGGCCTTGGCGCCGTCGCAGGCTGTCGCCTGCAAGGAGCCGAGCGCGTGATCTGCGTCGACCTCTCAGAGCAGCGTCTACAGCTCGCGCGCGGTCAAGGCGCGACCGATACATGGGTCGCCGATGGCGACACCGTCGAGCGAGTGCTCACTGAGACAGGCGGCTTCGGCGCCGACTACACGTTTGAGGCGACCGGCCTCGTGTCGGTGATGCGCGAAGCCGTCGAGGCTTCGCGCATGGGTTGGGGCCTGTGCACCGTCGCCGGCGTCGCAGGTAAGGGCGAGACGCTCGACGTCGTGCCGCGCCTGCTGATCACCGGCCGGCGCATCGCCGGCTCGTCCTTCGGCGGCGTCAAGGGCCGCGACCAGGTGCCACAGCTCGTCGAGCGCTACCTCGCAGGCGAGATCGACGTCGATCCCTTCATCTCACACCGGATGCCGCTCGACGACGTGAACCGCGCGTTCGAGCTGATGCACGCTCAGGACGGCATCCGCTCAGTGCTCGAGTTCTCTTGAGCGCTCCTCCCGCGCAAGCTCGAAAGGTGTAGGGGCGGCTTGCGCGCCACCCCCACGGTGCGGGCAAGCCATCAAGCCAATCGACGCCATAGTCAACGACGATCCAATCGTCAAGCCACGATCCCCGCGCGCGCTGTATGGTCGCCGCATGGCATCACTCGGCCCGTCATCCTCAGCACTCGAACTCGCATCTGCGCTTCGCGCCCGCGAGCTCTCGGCAGTCGAGCTGCTCGACGCCTGCCTCGCCGCTGTCGACGCGGGCGACGGTGTGCTGAACGCAATCACCTGGCGCGACGACGATCAGGCGCGCGCAGAGGCGGCGCGCGCCGACAAGCGCCTCGCCGACGGCGAGCAGGCCCCGTTCCTCGGCGTACCGATCCCGATCAAGGACCTCACGCCTGTCGCCGGCTGGCCGGTGACCTACGGCTCGCACGGCGCACCAGAGGAGCCAAGCCAGGAGTCAGAGCTCGTCGTCGACGCCTTCACAGATGCCGGCTTTGTGCTCTGTGGCCGCACGAACACGCCGGCTTTCGGCGTGATCACCGCCGCTGAGAACCTGCGCCACGGCATCAGTCGAAACCCGTGGGACACGAGCCGCACGCCTGGCGGCTCGAGCGGCGGGGCCGCAGCAGCCGTTGCTGGGCAGATGTTCCCCATCGCACACGCAAACGACGGCGGCGGCTCGATCCGTATTCCTGCCTCCTACTGCGGGCTCGTCGGGCTGAAGCCAAGCCGCGGCCGCGTGCCGCGCCTGGCGCAGAGCTGGCTCGGCGCTGTCGTCGAGGGCGTCGTCGCGCGCACCGTCGCCGACTCGGCAGCCGTGCTCGACACGATCGCGCGATTCGATCGGCTTGCTTGGTACAACGCGCCAGCGCCTGCACGTCCGTTCAGCGAGGAGACGGAGACGGCGCCTTCAAAGCTACGCATCGGGCTGATGGCGCAAGCGCCACTCGGCATCCCGACAGACCCTGCCTGCACCGCCGCTGCCCGCGCCGCTGCAAGCGCACTCGAAGGTCTTGGTCATGCCGTCGAGGAGGTCGAGGTGCCAACGATCTCTGCTGAGATGATCCCCTCGTTCATCGTGCTGACGCAAGCCGGCCTGGCCGACTACGAGGGCGTCGACTGGTCGGCGACCGAGCCGCACATCGCCCACCAGCGCCAGCTCGCCGGTGAGGCCGGTGCGTACGACTATGTGCTCGCTGCGCGCACGCTCGAGCTGCTCAGCCGCCAAGAGGTGGCGCGCTGGGGTCGCGACTTCGACGTGCTCGTCACGCCGACCTCAGCGATCCTGCCACCGACTGCCGGCGCCACGATGGAGGCGCAGCACGCCACGCCCGACGCGCCGGTCGCCGATGTCGTGGCGAGCGTGTCGTTCACCGCATTCGGCAACGTGACGGGCTTGCCGGCGATCAGCCTGCCGCTGCACGCCACAGACGAGGGCGTCCCTGTCGGTGTGCAGCTGACCGGCTCGCCGTGGGATGAGGCGACGCTGATCCAGCTTTCAGCGCAGCTCGAGCAGGCCATGCCGTGGGACGACCGCCAGCCGCCGCAGCTGACGACAACTCCCTAGCAACGACCGCCACCGACCAGCCAACGACGCCCACCCAAGGAGCAAGCGATGCCCTACGAGCAGATAACGACCGAGCTTGACGAGGGCATCTTCACGATCACGCTCAACCGCCCAGAGCGACTGAACGCGTGGACGGCGACGATGGGTCGCGAGCTGATCGAAGCCTTCGACGAAGTTGATGCGAACGACGACGTACGCGCGATCATCATGACCGGCGCCGGGCGTGGCTACTGCGCCGGCGCCGACCTCGCCTCAGGCGGAGAGACGTTCGACTACCGCGCCCGTGCCGCCGAAGGCTCGCTCTTGTCGGCCGCCGTCGACGGTGTGCCGCGAGACAACGGCGGGCAGTTCACGCTGAGGATCTTCGCCTGCACGAAGCCGGTGATCGGCGCGATCAACGGCCCCGCAGTCGGCGTTGGCGCAACCATGACGCTGCCGATGGACGTGCGCCTCGCCGCTGACGACGCGCGCATGGGCTTCGTCTTCGCGCGCCGCGGCATCGTCCCAGAGGCCTGCTCGAGCTGGTTCCTTCCCCGTGTCGTCGGCATCAGCCGCGCGATGGAGTGGGTCTCGACCGGCAGGGTCTTCTCCGCGCAGGAGGGTCTCGACGCCGGGCTGTTGCGCAGCCTGCACTCAGCCGACGAGTTGCTCCCTGCCGCGCGGGCGCTCGCCAAGGAGATAGCCGAGAACACCGCACCTGTCTCGGTCGCGCTTGCAAGGCAGATGATGTGGCGGATGCTCGGAGCCGAGCATCCGATGCTGGCCCACCGCGCCGATTCGCGCGCGATGCTCGCGCGCGGGCAGTCAGCCGACGCCGCCGAGGGGATCACGTCGTTCCTCGAGAAGCGTCCGGCCCAATTCAGCGACAAGGTCAGCGCTGGACTGCCAGAGATCATGCCCTGGTGGGTCGAGCCCGAGTTCAGCTGACGACCGCCTGAACGGACGGACGGGGCGAGCGCTCGGCGTGGCTCACGCTCGGCGTTCGACGCGCCGAGCGCCGGCAGCTAAGGCGCCTGCTTAAAGATCGCTCCCCGCGGAACCCTGCTGCGCGGCACACCGAGCCCGTCGCACAGCTTCACGCACGGCTCGTACACCGGGCGAAAGCCGAGCAGTTCGAGGATCGTCACCACGCGATAGCCGCGGCGATGCAGCGCGGCGATGATCCGCGGGTACGCAGCAAGCGTCTGCCCGCGTGGCCCGCCGCCGTCGTGGGAGATGATGATCGAGCCCGGCCGCACCTGCGAGAGCACGCGCTCGACGATCGCCCCCGTGCCAGGCTGCGTGTAGTCGCTCGGGTCGACGTCCCAGCCGACCGTGGCCAAACCGAGCGAAGAGGCGGTGCGGACGACTGACGCGTTGACGTCGCCGTAAGGCGGCCTGAACACGCACGGCGTGTAGCCCGTCTGGGCACGAATCGCAGACAGCGTTTTCTGCAGCTCGCCGCGCACGTCGTTGCTGCGCGTCAAGTCGGGGTGCGTGAACGTGTGATCGCCCAGCACGTCGCCCGCACGCAACTCGTGCAGCATCGTTTCGCGATACGAAGAGGTGATCTGACGTCCGATCATGAAGAACGTCGCCGTCGCGTGGCTGCGTTCGAGCATGCGGATGAATGCCGGGGTGTCCGGATACGGCCCGTCGTCGAAGCCGATCGCCACCTCATGCCGTGGCGGGCCGTTGCGATACAGCGAATCGCCGTGACTGCGACAGCCAACGACCCGATACAGCTTTGCTCGAGAGCTCGGCGACGAGCCGACGATGGGAGCGATCAGCTCCAACGGGCTGCGGATCTGCCCGCGCGAAGCGAGCCCGCCGCTGCTCGTCCCACACGCCGACAGCGCAACCGAGACGAGCACGACCGCGGCCGCTGAGAGCACCGAACGCACCACCCGAACCTTACGAAGTCAGCCGAGAACGAGCTCTGCGGCGCTGCGAAGCGTGTCGGTGTCACCGGAGATCAGCAGCGTGTCGACGATCGACTCGCGCCACTTGGCGAGGTCGTCGCGGATCTTGTCCTTGGGACCGATCAGCGACATGTCTTCGATCAGCTTGCGCGGCACCTTCGCCCCCGCCTCGTCCTTCTTGCCTTCGAGGTACAGCGTGGCGATCTCGTCGACCTCTGCCTCATACCCCATGCGGATCGCGACGTTCGCGTGGAAGTTCTTGCCTTTCGCGCCCATGCCACCGAAGTACAGCGCGTAGAACGGGCGCAGCGCGTCCGCAGCTGCGTCTAGATCGTCTGAGACGATCAGTGGCACCGTCGCATTGACCTGGAAAGTCTCAGCCGTGTGCCGCGCGTCCGGCCGTGCGAAGCCTTCGGCGAGCGCGTCGACGTATATCTGCTGGTGCTCCGGCGCAAACAGCATCGACAGCCAGCCGTCGCAGAGCTCCGCGCACAGCGCGATGTTCTTCGGGCCCTCAGCCCCAAGGTAGATCGGGATGTCCTCGCGCAGCAAGTGGATCGAGGACTTCAGCGGCTTGGCCAGCCCAGTGCCTCCTGGCATCGGCAGCTTGTAGTGCTCACCGTCGGCCGTCACCGGCCCCTTGCGCGCCCAGATGTCGCGCAGGATGCCGATGTACTCGCGCGTTCGCGCCAGCGGCTTGGCAAACGGCATCCCGTACCAACCCTCCACCACCTGCGGGCCCGATACGCCAAGCCCCAAGATGAAGCGACCGCCAGAGAGGTGGTCCATCGTCATCGCCGCCATCGCTGTCGCCGCCGGCTGGCGCGCAGACATCTGCACGATCGCCGTCCCGAGCTTGATCTTGCTCGTCGCGGCTCCCCACCAGGCCAGCGGCGTCAAGCAGTCCGAGCCGTAAGCCTCCGCCGTCCACATCGAGTCGAACCCGAGACGCTCTGCCTCCGCCACGGACTCCACGACCCCAGGCGGCGGGCCGCCCGCCCAGTAGCCCGTGTTCAGTCCCAGTTTCAGCTCGCCAGCCATCGTGCTTGACCCCCCAGATCTTTGGCGAGGAACCCTATTGGATTCGCTCGCGCACGCGGCTTGCGCGCCCGGGCAACGGCGCCGGCGTGTCGAGCAAGACGACGTCGTCCTGCTCTGCTTCCAGCGCGCGCTGCCCCGCAGGCGATTGCGGATCCTCCAGGCGGTGTGACAGCGCCAGCGCGACGAGCGCCAGCGCGATCAGCGCGACGCCGTAGACGTCCGCGGTGTCGTGCAGGCCGTACTGCGTGACAGCGATCCCCGCCGCCAGGGCAGGCAGGCTGTATGCCAGGTAGGACGCGACGTAGACCGAGGCCACGAGCTCCGCCCTCTGGTCGATCGGCGCGCGGTTCGTGATCGCCCGGAATGCGCCTGCGAAAGCCGGACCGAAGCCGAGCCCCGCAACGCCCGTCGCCAGCAGGAACAATGCCGTCGAACCTTGGTGCAAAGCCACGAGCACCAACGCCACGCCGACGATCAGCGCGCTCAATCCACCGCGTGCCGCCAAACGCGCATGCGTGTCACGCAGCAGCACCGATGTCAGCGAGCTGACGCCAGCCATGATGAAGATCGACAGGCCGCCCGCCACGTGGCTCGAGTCGTGCAGCACCTCTGCCGTCAGCGACGGCCCAAGCGACAAGATCAGCCCACCCAGTGCCCACGTCGCCGTCAAGCACGGGACCGTCGCGAAGAAGTCCGCCCGCAGCGATGCCGGGACGCCCACGGTTGGCCTTAGCGAGCGAGCCCATGTCGGGCGACGTTCAATCGTCTCCGGGATCGAATGTGCCACGACTGCTGCGAGCGCGAAGCCGCCCAGCAACAGCCAGTACACGAGCCGTGTCGGCTCTGGGCCGTATTCGACCAGCAGGCCGCTGCCGAGCGCCCCCGCCGCCAGCCCCGTCATCGGCGCCGAGGCGGCAAGCAGGGCGCCCAAGCGCTGCCTGTGCGGAGGCTGCAGGTCGATCAGCGCCGCGCTGATCGCCGCCGTCGCGATGCCCGTCGCGACGCCTTGCAGGATGCGGGCCGCGAACAGCCAGACCACGCTCTGCGCCTCGGCGAACAGCAGCATGCCGACCGCCTGCAGCGCCAGCGCGAGCAGCAGCGTCGGTCGCCTGCCGAGATGATCAGAAAGCGAACCCGCCACGATCAGCGCCGCCAGCAGACCCAATGCGTAAACCGCGAACACGCCCGTCAGCACGATCGCTGAGAAGCCCCATTTCGCCTGGTAGACGATGTACAGCGGCGAAGGCGCGCTCGAAGCGAACAAGAACAGCGCCAACGTGCTCGCCAGCAGCCAGAAGGCCGGTGCTCGACCGAGTTTTCTCATCGCCGCACAACGACGGGCAGGGGCGTTTCGTTTGGACGCACAGTTGAACCTCCGCTTGCATCGAGCCTGCGCCACTAGTCTGGAGGCGTGACCTACGCGACCGCTGACGCACGACAAGGACTGCTCGACACCGTAGCGAGCGCGATCGAGCAGCTCGGGGTTGCGCTGGCAGCGCTCGGCGAGGCATACGAGCAGCTCGACGAACAGAGCGGCGATCGTCTCGAGCGCGACCTGTTCCGGCCAGTCCAGGTCGCCTACGGGCGGGCACAACGCACTGCCACCGAGTTCGCCGCCCGGCACGAGCTCGCCGCGCGCGACTTCGCCCCCGCCCCAGCCGTGCACCCCTCGACCGGCATACACGGACTGATCGACAGCGCCGCACAAGCCGTCGCCGATGCCGACGCCACGCTGTCAGAGCTGCAGGACTCGCTCGCGCCGATCGAGGTCGGCGATGCCGAGCTGCGCGATGGACTGCGCGAAGTGCGCGAGCTGATCGGCCCACTCGCAGGCAGCACCCGCGAGTTCGTTCGCACGCTCGGGCGCTAACCCCCGCGAGCCACAGGCATCGCAGACGGCGCTCAGCCGCGGGCCACGGGCATCGCAGACGGCGCGATCAGCACGCCCACGCCTCGCAGCAATCGCTCGAACTCGCCCTGCAGCGTCTGCTTCGCGTACGCATGGCTCGGGCTGTCGGTGATCAGCACCGACAGCGCCACGCGCGTCGCGCCGTGGCGCAGCAGCACGCTCTGGTGCTCGACTTCGCCCGTCCCCGCTCCCCAGCCGCCCTTGAAGTAGAGCTGCCAGCCAGGCAGATGCAGGCGACCGATGCCCCAGCGCTGGCTCGGCACGACGCTCGCCAGCAGGTGCATCGCCTGCGCTCGATGGCGCGCCACGACGTGGCTGTCGATGTGCAGGAAGAAACGCGCCTGATCTTCTGCGTCGATCCGGCTCAGCCCCCAGATATCGGGGTCGAGCACGAAGTGCCGCATGTGTGCGCGCTCGGCCACGCCATAGACGCCGCGCGCACCGACGAACTGCAGCACGCGGGTCGCCGCTTCGTTGTCCGAGCGCTCGATCATCGGGTCGATCAGACGATCGTCCGCGAGCCGCAGCGCACGGTTGCGCACGCGCGGGTCGTCCAAGTAAGCGACGAGCAGCATCGCCTTCAACACGCTCGCCGAAGGCACAGTGCGTGTCGTGCGCCAGCCCCATTCGCGATCAGCCGTACGCACGGCGAAGCTGACTTCGCCGGCGCGCGTGTGCGCGTACGCGATCGCCGCGCGCACGCCCGGCTGCCAAGTCGCTGCCCGAGCCACCGACGCAACCGCGCCAGTGAGACTGGCGCAAAGCGGCAAGGCACACAGCAGCAAGAGCGCGAGCGACAACCGCAGCGGTTGCGCAAGCGTTCCCCGCGAAGCCCGAACCCTCCGCATAGCCCGTGCCGGCCCTAGCTCAGCGCCCGAGCGCGACGACTTCTGCATCGCCCGAGTTCGCGCCAAACCTCGTCACATACGCGCCCGACGCCCCGAGCGCCGTCGCACCGAGCTGCGTCGAGCCGCCTCGACCTGGACCGCGGTTGCGACAGCCGCTCGCGCTGTTGTACGCGTGCGTGTAGCCCGCCTGATAGCCAGGGTCGCGCGCAACCGTCGATGACAGACCCAGCAGCACACGCCCACGGCGACGGCTCAGCGGCGCCACGCGCAGCTGCTGCTCGCAGCGCGTGACGCGCTCGAACAGCACGCGACCGCCGAACAGCGATGGATAGAAGAAGGCCGCGTCGCGCCTCGTCGCGCGCAGCGTGCGCTGCCTGCCGCTCGTCAAGTCGACCAACTCGATCGCGCTGCGCCGCGGCGTGTCGAGCGCGAACACGACGCGCCCTCCTTCCAACGAAGGGCGACCGACCTGTCCAGGCACGCTCGAGCCCGCCAGGTAGCGTCGCTGTGCAGGGTTTGCGAGCGACGCCGCCACCAGATGTTCTGCGCCCTGCGCTTCCTGCGTGCGGTAGACGACCCAAGCATCCGATACCGCCAACGCGTTCACGCCGCCCACCGCGAGCACGAGCTTCGGCCGCAGCGAGGCCAGTTCAGCGATCGTGATCTGCGTCGCGCTCGCCCATGCGATCGTTCCCTCGCCGAGCGCCGGGTGCTCGCCTGGCAGCGCGACAGGCGCGGCACCGCCAACCGACAGCAGGCCACCCGCCCCTGGCTGCTGCCACGCAAGCGCAGTGCCTGAAGTTGAGGGGTCCGTTGCATGCTCGATCGGCGCTGCCGACGCGCTCACACCCGCGAGCGCCAACGCGCACACGGCCAAGCCCAGCGCGTCCAGGCGGCGCAGGCCCAACCACAAGCGCGGCTCGACAGCCATCTCGTCGAGGCGCTTTGCACCTGCACCGTGGCGCAGCCCAGGGGCCATCCACAGCACCGGCAGCGCGCGGCCAACGCCAAACGCCACGCCGACGATCACGCCCAGCAGCGGGTCACCCGAGGCGAAGCTGATCCCCGCCAGCGCCCACACCGCGAAGGCGAGCACGAACGTCGTGAAGCCGAGGCCGAGCAGCACGCCGTACAGCGCGCATGCCAGCGGCAGCGGCATCGTCCAGCGCCAGCTCTCAGGCACCTGACGGCGGATCTGCGGCGCTATCCGCACGCCACGCCAGTCTGCGATCGCCGCCGCCAGCGCGAGCGCCGCGCCAAGCCCCTCGCGCAGCCCGGCCACCTCGCCGCCGACGAGCGTGCCCAGCAGCGCGAGGCTGCCGAACGTCAGCGCCCCGCCGAGCAGCGTGCCCAGCGCAAACGTCGCGCTCGCTGCAAGCGTCGCACCGCGTCGCGCGTCGCCGAGCGCGCTGCCGATCGTGTCGACCATCGAGAAGCCGCACGGCGACCATGCGCCCGTGATGCCAGCGACGAGCGCTGTGATCGCCGCAGCCACCGCAAGCCCGCTCAGCACGACAGCACCGCTAGCACGGCATCATCGTTTCGTAGTACTGCACGCAGAAGACGTGCCGTCCCGCATAGCAGTAGCCCACCAGCGCTTCGTCGCCGTTGACGCGCACGTTCGTGTAGCCGCAGCAGTCCATCAACCGTCGCACACGCCCACCGCAGCAGCGGTACCACGAGCCGTCTGTCTGCAGCGCCAAGCCGTTCGCCTTGCCCGCCGCCGGGCAGACCTTCGAGCGCGGCGCAGGCGCCAGTGGCCGGCCGTCGGGATCTTGCAGCACCTGCCCGTGCGCGTCGACCGGGTAGCCCTGCGCGTCGATCGGCCGGCCGAGGTCGTCGACGGGATGCCCGTCAGATGCGCGCAGCGGGTAGTCGTGGCGGTCTACGCGCGGCAGTCCCGTCGGGTGCGGGCAGTTGCCCGTCGTGTACGTGTGGCCACAGAAGTTCGTGTACGCATCCGCTTCGTCGGGCAGCACGCCCTGCGCAACAGCGCGCCCACCTGCGAGCGCGATCACCGCTGCGCCTGCCCACTCGAGGAAGCCGCGCCGACTGCTGTGGCGCAGCACCGAGTCGGCGATCCGCTCGCCTGGGCGCGTCCCGACGTCCTCGTCCTCAGGCGGCAAGTGCGAGACCTCGCTCCCGCTGGCGTGCCGTCGCAAGCACGCTCTCGAGCTGGGTGAGGCTGTTGAACGTGCCCTTCGCCAGCGCCACCCCGTCGACAGCGAGCGCGACCGCATACGGACTGCCCGGCACAGCCGCCGCAGTCCACACTGCCGAGTCGAGCCGCTCGTCGAAGCGACGCACGGCGAGCAGCGGATCGGCAGCGACGTGCTCGACGGCCGGCGCGACCTGGGCACACATCGGGCACCCGTCAGAGCTGAACACGGCCAGCGCGAGCAGCGCGCGAGGCCCAAGCTCGATCGCTCCCGCCCACGGCTGCACCGTGCCAAGCTCAGGCCCCTCCGACTCGATCTCCAGCGCGCCACGGCCATTGCCGGCAGCAAGGCGCAGCACACCGACCTCGCGCGCGAGCGCAAGCAGAGCGACCGCCAGCGCGCCGACGGCGAGCAGGCTGAGCGAAAGGCCGAACGTCAGCCAGCGGTCATAGCCGACGGGCGCGCGCGGCAAGACAGCGCTCGCGTCGACGCCCGCCACAACTGCGAGCAGCGCCGCGCGTGCCGGCGAAGACCAACCGAGCCTCGAGCCAGCGCCAAAGCACGCGCACGGTCGCCCAGCGCGACCAGCCAAGAGCGCCACAGCCGTGCCGCACGCAAACACGACGAACAGCGCCGCAGCCGCCCACTGTGCCCAGCGCAGCGCCGCAGCGAGACCGACCGCGAGCGCCAGCTCGATGGCGATCAACAGCCACAGGATGATCCGCTGCGCGGCCTGACCGCGGACCCCGTACGTCGCAAGCGCCGACGCTGCCTGCCCTGAGCGCCACGCCTTGGCGGCAGCCGAGACGGCAAGGCTCAGCGCGAGCCAGATCGAGACGAGCGTTGCCATCCGCGCGCACCTTACGCCCGGCCTCGGATCGCTCAGCCGTCAGTCTGCGTACCGGAGCGTAGCCTCGTCCGCGAGACCAGCGACCGTCGTGTAGCCGCTCAGCGCAAGCGTCAAGTCGAGCTCTGCGAGCAGCCAGCGCAACACGTGCTCGACGCCAGGCTGCCCCGCCAGCGCGAGGCCCCAGACATAGGGACGCCCGACGCAAACGGCGTCTGCCCCGAGCGCGAGCGCCTTGAACACGTCAGCGCCTGTGCGCACACCGCTGTCGAACAGCAGCGTCAGATCGCCGCCAACCGCCTCGCGGATCGCCGGCAGCGCATCGAGCGCCCCGACCGAGCCGTCGACCTGGCGGCCGCCGTGATTCGAGACGACGAGTCCATCGACGCCTGCCTCGCGCGCCTTGCGCGCGTCGTCGACGTGCACGATCCCCTTGAGCACGATCGGCAGCTTCGTCTGCTCGCGGAGCCACTCGAGGTCATCCCAACTGACTGTCGGGTTGGCGAACTGGTAGGCCCAATGGCCGATCGCAGGGCCGATGTCCTCCTCTGGCGGCTTCTCCAGCGCACCGCGAAAAACGGGATCGCTGAAGTAGTTCGCGACCCCTTCACCCTTGAGGAACGGCAGATAGGCGTTCTGCAGGTCGCGCGGGCGCCACCCGAGAAACCACGTATCGAGCGTCAGCACGATCGCTTCGTAGCCCGCCTGCTCAGCACGCCCGACGAAGCTCGCCGCCAGCTCGCGCTCGCGCGGCCAGTACAGCTGATACCAGCGGCTCGCCGCGCCCATCGCCGCGGCGACCTGCTCGATCGAGTGCGACGAGGCTGTGCTGAGCACGTACGGCAGGCCGAGCTCTGCCGCCGCGCGTGCGCTCGCGAGCTCGCCCTCGCGATGGACGATCGACTGCACGCCGACAGGCGCGAGCATCAACGGCGCCGGCATCGCCGTGCCGAGCACTGTCGTCGACAGGTCTCGCTCCGAGACGTTGCGAAGCATCCGCGGCACGATCTGCCACCGCGCAAACGCGTCGAGGTTTGCCTGCATCGTGCGCTCAGAGCCCGCCCCGCCGGCGACGTAGCCGTATGCGCCAGCGTCGAGCTTCTGCCGCGCGCGCTCCTGCAGCTCGGCAGCAGAGACCGGCAGCGACGGCGTCTGCTCGAGCAAGCCGCCTGCGTAGATCTGGTATTGGAAGGAGGCGTAGTCGCCTTGCGAAACGGAGTCCTCCTGAGCGCTCATGCGCTGACCCTACCCGCTACCCGCCCGCGTCGACCTCGTGCAGCTGCCGCGAGTCGACGTCGTAGACAAAGCCCCTCACTGCATCGCGGTGAGGCAGGAACGGCGACTCGCGCACACGGCTGATCGACTCGCGCACGTCAGCCTCCAGGTCGGCGAAGGCGCCGATCTCGAACGGTGGCTCAGCCCCCGCGTCAGCCGCCAATTCTGCGCGAAACGCCTCACCGTCCAGCGACTGCATCCCGCATCGACTGTGGTGGACGAGCATCACCTCGCGCGTGCCGAGCTTGCGCTGGGAGACGGCGAGCGAGCGGATCACGTCGTCCGTCACGACGCCACCTGCGTTGCGCAGCACGTGCGCCTCACCGCGACCAAGTCCCAGCGCGGCGTACACATCGAGGCGCGCGTCCATGCAAGTCACGACGACGACGCGGCGGCTCGGCGCAGGCGCCAGTCCTTCCTCAGCAGGCTCTGCGGCGTAACGCTCGTTGCCCGCGAGCAGCTCGTCGATCGCGCTCACCGGCTCACCCCAGCTCCAGCCTCGGATCCCTCTGCCCCAGTCCTGATCTCAGCTTCGGCCTCAGCACGCTTGCGCAGATAGCGCTGCAGCCCTGCGTAGCTCTGCTCAGGCGGCAACGCCTGCGCATACGTGCCCGGTGTTCCGTCGGCGCGCGGGGCACTCGCTGCGCGCTCACGCAACCGCGCGACGAACTCCGCTTCATCGAGCTCGCCTGCCCAGACCTCGACCGCCGCCAAATGCTCCCGCAGCGCGTCGAGCTGCTCCTGCACGTCGTCGTACGCGCCAAAGTGCGTGACGGCAATGCTCGTCGGCTGCCAGCTTTCGAGCACGTCGAGCGAGGCGCGCCAGGCGTCGAGGTCGATGTCTGGCGGCGGCGTCGGTGCGAGCACAGCGCCGCCGTCGATCCGCACGCCTGCGACGTCGCCTACAAACGCGCGCCCGCTCGGCTCGTGCAGATAGGCGACGTGGTGCGACGCATGGCCTGGCGTGTACGCCACGCGAAACGGCCCGAGCCGCTCGCCGCCTTCGAGCACGCGCAAGCGCTCGGCAGGCACTGGCAAGACCTCGCCCCACAGCGTCTGCATGTGCTCGCCGTAGAGCCGCGCTGCGCTGTCGAGCAATCTGCTCGGGTCAGCGAGGTGGCGCGCGCCGCGCTCGTGCACCCAAACTTCGAGCTCTGGAAAGCGCTGAGCAAGCGTGCCTGCAGCACCGGCGTGGTCGAGGTGGATATGCGTCAGCGCGAGCGCCCGCGGCGGATGCGCTTCGAGCGTCGGCAGCAGCGCATCGAGGCTGCTGCTCGGCCCAGGATCGACGATCACGTCGCCTACCCGCCAAGCGCCGATCACGTGCTCGCGCCCGAGGTGGCGGACGTCGATCAGCTCGATCTCGTCGTCCTTCTCGCTCATGCAGTCTCGGCCGTGCTCATGCCGTTGCGTTCCTCATTCACGGCCCCCTGCTTAGCAGAAGCGCGCAGCGCGAGCTCGAGCTCGAAGCGCGCGTCAGGGTCTTCGAGCGCCTCGCCGAGCAGCTCGCGCAGCTGGTTGAAGCGATAGCGCACCGTCTGTTCGTGCACGCCAAGCGCGCGCGCTGTCGCAGCGCGATTGCCCTGCTCGCACAGCCACGCGAGCAGCGTCTGCTGCAAGCGTGCACGCACACGCGGCGTCAAGCCCTCGAATGCACGCAAGCGCACGCTGCGCAGCTCGGCGAGCACGCCGTCCGGGTCATCGAGCGCGATCGCGCGCAGATGATCGACGACCCAGCGCGGCTCAGCAGGAGCTCCTTCGCGCCGGCCGAGCTCGAGCAGCGTGCGCGCGAGGCGCAACGAGCGGCCAGCCTGCCGCCACGACACAGCTGGGCCAATCGCCACCTCGCGGCGCAACTCGCGCTCGAGCAGCGCCCGCCCACCAGGACGTTCAGGATCAGGCCACAGCACGAGCGTCTCTGCGCCGTCGACGACAGCGATCGCATCTTCGCCAAGCGCTGCTGCGACGTGGGCGCCGCCAGTGCCACGCACAGCGATCGCAGCGAGCGAGCGCGGGACGGTCCAAGCTGCAGCGCCAGCAGCGCCGCGCGCGGTCTCCTCGTCGACAGGCTCAGCTACGAGCGCTGCGAACAGCCGCTGGCGACGGCGCTCGCGCTCACCTGCCCGTTCTGCCTGGGCGGCAGCGTAGCCCTCGATCGACTGTGCCGAGATCTCGTCGATGTAGACGAAGATCGACTCGGCAAGCAGTTGCAGCGTGGCAGCGTCGAGACCAGCTTGATTGCCTGCATCGGCCCACCGCCGCCATGCCATGCGCGCGCCGATCCTGTAGGCAGCCTGCAGCGCATCGAGGCTGCGACCTTGGCGCAGCTCGCCACGACCGAGCCCGCGATAGACAGAGCGATCTTGCGTGCGGCCTGCAACAGGGTCCTCGATCAGCTCGATGAAGTGGCGCAGCGCCTCGTGCACGCCTGTCCGCAGACCATGCTCGAAGTTGCCCTCGAGCGGACGCCTGTAGTCGGGCACGTCGAGCACGATCGTGTCGATGATCTCGTCGGCGAGCCCGTCGAGCTCTGGGCGCAAGGCGCGTGCCACATCCGCGTCAAGCGCCTCCCAGGGGCGCATCATCAGACCGGTCGTCATCATCTATTTATATATAAAATGATAAAAACAACCTCTTGACATCGTCTACATAGGTCAAGAGAGCGTCGTATATAGCGCTTTAGGGTTGAGCGATGACCCGCTTCGAGCGCTACGCCAACGTCGCCGCAGTCGTCCTGCCGTTCCTCGCCTTCATCGCCGCCCTGACGATCTTCTGGGGTCACGGCGTCGGCGCTGCCGACCTCGCTGTGATGCTCGCGCTCTACCTGCTGACCGGCTTTGGCATCACGATCGGCTACCACCGGCTGTTCACGCACAACGCCTTCAGCGCTCGCCGACCGCTTAGATACTTGCTCGCCGTGCTCGGCTCGATGGCTGTCGAGGGACCGCTGTCCGATTGGGTCGCCGACCACCGCAAGCACCACGCGCACACAGACGAAGAGGGCGATCCGCACAGCCCCCACGTCGGCGATGGCTCTGGGCTGTCAGGCCTGTGGCACGCGCACGTCGGCTGGCTTTGGCGCACGCAGGGACAGGCCAAGACGCGGCGCTACGCCCCGGACATGCTCGAAGACCGCGGCCTGCGCTTGATCAGCCGGCAGTTCGGCCCGCTCGTGTTGCTTTCGCTGTTGATCCCATTCGCTGTCGGCTTCCTGATCCACGGCACGCTCGGCGGGGCGCTGTTGACGCTTCTGTGGGCAGGCTTCGTGCGCATCTTCCTGCTGCACCACGTGACTTGGTCGATCAACTCCGTCTGCCACTTCTTCGGCCGTCGCCGCTTCGACGTCGAGGATCACTCGACGAATGTCTCCTGGCTCGCCCTCCCCTCTCTTGGCGAGTCTTGGCACCACAACCACCACGCCTTCCCCCGCTCCGCCGTGCACGGCCTGCGCCGTGCCGAGATCGACCCCTCAGGTCTCGTGATCGCAGCGCTCGAGCGCGTCGGGCTCGTCTCAGACGTCGTGCGCATCACGCCTGAGCGTCAACGCCAACGCGAGGCGGTGCCGTCGCCCAGCGGCACTGCTCGCGGGCGTGCCTAGTCCCACGCAGTCCAAGTAGACGCCATCTCGAACCTCGCCGGCCTGGCAGGAGCTGCCAAGCCCTAGGATGGGCCCGTGGAGAGCGCAACCACTGCCGCCAACGCCGAGGGCTTCGGCGAGCTCGAGCGTCACCGCCGCGAGCTCACAGCCCACTGCTACAGGATGCTCGGCTCGCCCTTCGAGTCTGAGGACGCAGTCCAAGAAACGCTCGTGCGTGCCTGGCGCTCGCTCGACAGCTTCGAGGGTCGCGCCTCTGTGCGCTCATGGCTGTATCGGATCGCCACGAACGTCTGCCTCGACATGCTCGACGCAAAGCAGCGTCGCGCGCGTCCAATGGAGCTCGGCGACGCGCGCTCGCCCGACGGCCCGATCGGCGAGATCTTGCCCGAGGTCACGTGGGTCGAGCCTGTGCCTGACGCGCTCGTCACAAGTGACAGCGCAGACCCTGCAGCCGTCGCAGAGTCGCGTGAGACGATTCGCCTCGCGTTCATCGCCGCACTGCAGCACCTGCCGCCGCGGCAGCGCGCTGCGCTGATCCTCTGCGAGGTGCTCCATTGGAAGGCCGCTGAAGTCGCCGAGCTCTTGCAGACGAGCACGCCCGCGATCAACAGCGCGCTGCAGCGTGCACGGGCCACGCTCGACGCCGCAGAGACGCACGACCCAGCGCACGGCGCTCTGTCGGAATCCGACAGCGACCTGCTCGCGCGCTATGTCGACGCCTTCCAGCGTTACGACATGGACGCGCTGACGAGCTTGATCCACGAGGACGCCACGCAGTCGATGCCGCCCTATGAGCTGTGGCTGCGCGGGCGCGACGACATCTTCGCTTGGTGGGTCGGCAAGGGTGCAGGCTGTCGCGGCTCGCGCGTGTTCGCCACGCAGACCGCCAACGGCTCGCCAGCCTTCGCCCAGTACAAGCCACGCGAGGACGGCAGCGAGGGCTACGAACCGTGGGCGCTGCAAGTGCTCGAGATCGTCGACGGCAAGATCGTCGAGATGACGTTCTTCCTCTCAACCGACACGATCTTCCCGCTGTTCGGCGTGCCACTCGACTACGCCGAGCTCACCGCCAGCTAGCCGCCCAGCAGCGGCTCAGCGCCTCCCGGCGACTCGGCAGCTCGACTCGGCAGCTCTCCGCCAGGCACCCGCTCAGGCCGCAGCACCTCTGCAAGCCCGATCAGCTCGATCAAGCCGATCAGCTCGGACGAGGCCCCACGTAGACGAACTTCGCAGCCGCTGCGCCGTGCCGCCAGCGCGAGGCGAGCGAGCGCATCAACGGCAACCGCGTCTGCTGCCACGCCTGCGACCTGACAGAGCAGCAGCTCGCAGCCCTGCTGATCGGCGAGCAGCGCGCATGTGCGTGCAAACAAGCCCGGCAGCTGCGCGCGGGCGAGCGGACTGGGCACCGTCACGACGACCGTCCGCCGACGCGTGCCCATCTGTCGCTCGCCTCCCCCTACCGCCCCGCTTCAGCTACCTCTCGACTGAGCCTTGGGCGACCGCCTGTGGCGGTCCTTGGACACGCTGCTGAGCGTGACCCTGGGCCTGGGTCGGCTCGGGGGGTGCGATGGCGCCGCTCGCCTCGGTCGCCTCGGCGATTGCGTCTTCCGCCTTCGACGGCGTGCGCTTGGGCGCGTGCAGCGCCAGGCTGATCAGGGCCGCTAGACCGACGAGCGCAGCGCCGATCAGGAAAGCAACGTGGTAGCCGCTCGTCAGCGCGTCAGCGAACGGCTTGCCCGCCTTTTTCAGCGAGCTCGTGTGCGTCGCTGCGCTTGTCGCGAGCACAGCGAGGCCGAGCGCGCCACCGACCTGCGCTGAAGTGTTGACGAGGCCCGATGCGAGCCCTGCGTCCTGCGGCTTGGCGTCGGCCATCGCGAGCGTCATCAGCGCCGGGAACGTCGAGCCGACACCAGCGCCGAGCAGCAGCAGCACCGGCAGCACGTCGAGCGCGTAGTGGCCGTGCACTGGCACGCGCGCGAACAGCAGCAGCCCTGCCGCGACGAGCGCCATCCCCGGCGCAAGCAGCCGCTTGGCGCCGAAGCGCACGATCAGCCGTTCTGAGTAGCGCAACGAGAGCGTGCCCATCACGATCGTCACTGGCAGGAACGCGAAGCCGATCTTCAGCGGATCGTAGTGCTGCACGCGCTGCAGGTAGAGCGAGCCGAGGAAGAACGTGCCGAACATGCCCGCCACGACGAGCGCCTGGATCGCGTTCGCGCCGGCTGTGTCGCGCGAGCGGAACACGCGCAGCGGCATCAGCGGTTCGCGCGCCGTCGCCTCGCGCAAGATGAACAGCACGAGCAGCACGAGCGAGCCGGCAGCGAACGCAAGCGTCGTGCCAGAGCCCCAGCCTTTTTCGGCGGCAGGCGAGACGATCGTGTAGACGCCGAGCATCAGCGCAGCCACGATCAGCGTCGCGCCCGGGAAGTCGACGCTCTTGCTGGCGCCAGGCATGCGCATGTCGTCGAGCAGGCGCAGCGCGAAGAAGCCCGTCAGCAGCCCGATCGGCACGTTGATGAAGAAGATCCAGTGCCAGTCGATCGCCTGCGTCAGGATGCCACCGGCGAGCAGCCCAACCGAGCCGCCGGCCGAGGCGACGAAGCCGTACACGCCGATCGCCTTTGCCTGCTCAGCAGGCTCAGGGAACATCGTCACGATCATCCCCAGCACGACTGCCGAAGTCATCGCGCCGCCTGCACCCTGCACGAAGCGCGCCACGACCAACAGCGTCTGGCTGTCAGACAGGCCGCAGACGAGCGAGGCCACGGTGAACACGACCAGCCCGGTCAGGAAGATTCGCTTGTGGCCGACGAGGTCGCCAATCCGGCCAGCGAGCAGCAGCAGGCCGCCGAAGGCAATCAGGTAGGCGTTGACGACCCACGCAAGGCCAGAGCCCGAGAAACCAAGATCGGTCTGAATCGAAGGCAGCGCGACGTTGACGACAGTCACGTCGAGCACGATCATCAGCACGCCCGTGCAGAGCACGTAGAGGGCGAGCCAGCGGCTGCGGTCGGACATTGTCTCGGTCATTTGGGCGGGTCTCCTTCGTGGCGGTTCGGTGTCGTTTGGGGATATGACGACGCCGAACCGTGAAACTCATCGCTGCGGCGTTAGATGAGATACGCCAAGCAGACTCGTCTCAGTGACAGTTCTAGCAATCGCGCCAGCGTTCGCTGGCAGCGCGAGAAGGAGATGACATGTTTGCCAAGACAGAGGCGTTCAGCGGCTTTGCCGTCGATGACATCGCAGCGGCGAAGAATTTCTATGGCGAGACGCTCGGGATCGAGACCTCAGAGCAGAACGGCATCCTCACGCTCGCGCTCAACGGCGGTGGGCGTCCAACGATCGTCTACCCCAAGCCTGGACACGTGCCCGCCGAGTACACGATCCTCAATTTCCGCGTCGAGGAGATCGAGGCAGCCGTCGACGAGCTGACCGCCCGTGGCGTGCAGATCGAGCGCTACGACGGCTTCGAGCAGGACGAGCGCGGGATCATGCGCGGCGGCGGTCCGTACATCGCCTGGTTCAAGGACCCTGCAGGCAACGTGCTGGCGGTGCTGCAGGATCGCTGATCGTTCGCACGCAGACGATCGGTTGCGTTTTCTCCGCCGTCGACGCTGGGTAGGGTGCCGGGATGGAGCACAGCTTCACTGGCCCGCGCTACACGGTGGGCATCGAGGAGGAGCTGATGATCCTCGACCCCTCCTCCTTCGACTTGGTGAGCGCGATCGACGCGATCGTCGGCGAGGACCCGCCCGCGGGGCAGATCCAGCCAGAGCTGCTCGAGTCGGTGCTCGAGATCGCAACTTCGCCGTGCGCGAACGTTCGCGACGCTGGCGTCGAGCTGGCTGCGC
>FTBE01000094.1_pt1 | contig 20676 bp, 15 predicted proteins | sample 1639291 | NCBI WGS metagenome assembly FTBE01 (sample SAMEA3914864, study PRJEB12502) | metagenome | biome: forest; material: soil | place: USA | collected 2012-03-12 | depth 0.3 m | reverse complement strand
GGATAGAGCTGGGCGACGCTGCCGAGTTTCGCGTACGTGTATGTGTTGCCGTAAGCGTCGCGCAGCGAGATGAAGTGCCCGAGCTGCGGTGAGTCGCCGATCTGCACGACCTGGCCGTCCTGCACAGCGATCACTGGGGCATTCGCTTCGGAGTAGATCGTCGTGCCTGCGATTTCGCTGCCGCCATCGCCCGTGCCGGCGGGCGCCGGGAGGAAGCCGTCGCTGAAATGCGACTTGGCGTGCACTGGGAAGCGCGCCTCGGTCAAGCCAGTGATCGCCCCGAGCAGCTGGTCGGGAGTCCCACCGAGCAGCTTCGCGCGCAGCATCACCGATTCGACGTAAGCCTGCGAGTGGTTGTAGGAGAAGATCGCGCCGCGCACGTCGGTGTCGGCGCCTGCCGCACGTAGGTAGCGAGCTGCCGCGAAGATCGCGTCGGCCGGGTTGTAGGGGTCCTTGAAGCCATCGCCGTTGGCGTCGACGCCATACGTTTCCCACGAAGAGGGCAGGAACTGCATCCATCCCTCAGCGCCGGCGCTCGAAACGCTGAGGTCGCGCCCGTAATCGGTCTCGACCTCGTTGATCGCTGCGAGCACTTGCCACGGCACGCCGTACGCCGAGCCTGCCGCCTGGAAGATCGGCAGCAGGAACGGGGGGATGCGGAAGCTTTCGATGAAGAAGCTCGGGACACCCGCAATCGAGGAGGAAAGCGACAGCGGCAGCGGCGGCGTCAGCGCCGAGGGCTTCGGCGCCTTCTTGCCCCGCTTGGGCTTGACAGCGGCGCCACCCGTCGATTCCTTCGTCTGCCCGTCTTTCTGGCCCTGTGAGCCCGAACCGCCCTGCGTCCCGTGATCGCGTTTTCCGGCCGGCGTGCTCCCTTGCGGGCTCTGACCGCTGATCTGCGGGACTGCGGCCTGCGGCGTGGTCGTCGTCGTGGTCGTCGAGGATCCGCCCGGCGCAGCAGGGGCTGGCGTCGTCGAAGTGCTCGGGGTGCTCGCCGGCGTCGTCGTTTCCGGCGCTGGCGTCGGCGTCGTTTCTGGCGCTGGGCTCGTTTCGGTGCTCGAGCTGGTCGTCTGCCAGGCTTCTTCGGCGGCAGCCGTGCCGACCGGCGCGATCAGCGCCGACAGCGCGAGCGCGGGGATCAGGAGCTTGCGGATACGAGTGATCACGATCGCTCAGTTCCCGAGCAGGTAGTTGAGGAGCATGCCGTCGGCGCCTGAGCTTTCGCTGGACGGCGTGTAGTAAGTCGTGCCGGCGCTCGCGCCGCCGACGGGCTTGGCGACAGGCGTCGCTTCGCTGCCGGCTTTGCCGCCGGCAGCGCCCGGTGCGACCGAGGTCGCGCCTGGATACTTGGCGAGCGCCTCCGCCGGCGTCGCTCCGTTGAGCACCGCCAGCGTGCGCGCCATCAGGACGCTGTCGGCATTGCCTGTGCTGCCCTTGCGGGCGCTGGCGGCTGACGCCGATGCCGTTTCAGCCGAGCCCGAGCTGGCCGTCGTGTTGAACAGGTGCCCTGACTCGCACACGCCGCTCGCCACGATCACGTAGCTCAAGCAGGCCGTGCCGACGACTTCAGCGCGCAGGAAGTGCCCGAGCGCGTCATACCCATTCGAGGCGCCGGCGCCGAGGAAGATGAAGTCGAGCAGACGCTCCAAGCCGCCGGTGTCGCGCAGGCTGGTGAGCAGTTCGGAGGCATTGAACGAGAACGGCCGCGCTTCTTTGCCGAGCGTCGCGACACGCGCCAGCAGCGGCTGGATCGCCGTCAACGCAGGGCCCGATACTTTCGCCGTCTTGCCGAGGTTCGTGAAGAACTTCGTCGAGCTGCGCGAGAACGCGGGCAGGCTCGTGAACGCCTTGTTGATCCCCGGTGCCGCGACTTTCAGATCGGTGAACACGGGCGTCGTCTGGTCGGCGAAGCGTCCGAGGCGGTCCATCGCAGGACCGAGTTCGTGAAGGAACTTCGGCAGCAGCTGGAGGTTGCGCGCGAGTGCTCCACGCTGACGCGCGCTCGCCTGCGAAACGGTGTTGGCCTGCTGGATGAAGTCGGCGACCTTGTCGCGCACCGCGGCAAACGGTTTCAGCGCCTGATCGGAGTCGACGGCCAGTTTCGCCAGCAGGTGGTTCTCGCTCGCAAGGATCGCGAGCACCTTGTCGAGTTCCTGCAGCGCTGGGTTGGCACGCCGGATCACGTCGTGCAGGTCGCTGCCGCGACCGGCCAGCCCGGCGCCGAGCTCGTTGAGGATGATCGTGAAGCGCTGGCGCTCAGGCAGACGCTGGATGTCGCCGAGCAGATCGACGTCGACGGGCGAGTGCGTGTTCTGCACCGGCAACAGCAGCTCGCCGCTGCCTTCGTGCCCGGAAGGGATCTTCTTCAATGGCGGCGGCAGCGGCGTCCCGGCAACGCGCGGCTGTGTCGGCAGACAGTCGACGAACTTCTCGCCGATCAACGCCTGCGGGCGGATCGTGCAGCTCGCGTCGGCGCGAAAGTCCTTGAAGCCAGCGCTCGATATGTGCAGCACGACCGCCGCCTGTGCTTGCGGCGTGGCAGTCACCGAGCCGACGGTGCCGACCTTGACGCCGCCGATCTTGACGTTCTCCCCCGGGATGATGTTGCCGGCGTCGTCGAAGATCGCGCGGACCGTATAGCTCCCGTTGGACCCCCCAGCTGAGGTGGCCGCCAGCACGACCGCGACGAGCGCGGCCACGCCGAGGAGCGCTGCGGCTGCGGCCGCACCTCTCCTCCACCCGACGGTCTGCTTCCTCAACCCTTTCCTTCCTTGAATTTCACACAACGAGCCGGGCGGCTCCACCTGTGCGATGAAGCCGCCCGTCCCATCTCGCTGTCGGCGATCTTACGCCCCCTGAAGGAACGTACTCGCCGTCATTCCGTCTACTTGGGGCAAGGCGACTTGTACGTCGCCGTCACCGTTTCCGCGGGGATCCCGAATTCACGTTCGCCGCCGTAGCTGCCGCCGAAGATGAGTTCGGACTTGACGGGGAAGCCACCCTTCGGGCACGTCTTGGGCAGGGTGCCGTAGGAGAGCAGCTTCTTGCCCTTTTTGATCGCTGCGCCGACCTTGATGTTGATCGTGTGCGTCGAAGCCAACGGAGCGCCTGGCACCGTCGCGATCGCCGGGACGAGCGCCTTCAGCTCGAGCCCGTAGCCTTCCTTGTTGAAGCTCGTGAACGTGCCGGCTGAGACGAATTCCAGCGACACAGGGCTCGAGCCCTGCACGTAGAACAGCAGGCCGCCGGGGCCGAAGAACCCTTGCAGGGTCGCTTCCTCGGGGACACGTTCGGTACCGAACGACACTTCGCCCAGCGCGTGGCCCACGGGGCTCGCAACGGCCGACTTCGAGCAACCGCTCGGGCCGGTGTTCTTCAGCACGTCTTCCGTGCATTTCCCGAACGGTGCGCTGTTGATCTTCGCGCCGGCCGGCAGGTAGAAGTTGACCTGCGCCAACGGCGGGATGCCGCCTGCGGGCTTCTGCGGCGTGGCGCCGTAGCCCGAGCCGTTGATCGTGTAGTTCGATTCGAGCGCCGCGCCCTGGCCGCCCTTCTTCGCAAGGATGTTGCCCGTGTGCGGGTATGTCCCGCCGCCCGGCTTCGGGATCGGCACGGCCTTCGCCGCGAACGTCACGGTCGGCGCGGCTGAAGCCGCGGCCGGCAGGCCAACTACGGCAAGGCAGCCGAGCAAGGCCAGACAGGTGGATGCTCTGCGCATCAGTTTCTCTCCTCTGTTGATGGACAGGTCCGCCTCGATCCGGGTAGCTCCGGAACCATTGCCGGTCCGGCGATATCGAGATCTCCGGTAACTCACCGGAGAACAGTGGCGATGTCTGCAGACAAGGTTATCCATCGCCGCGGGTGGCTGCAAGTTGGAACGGGGGCAGAGGCCAGCATTTGCAGGCAATCCTGCAAGACGGCGGTCGGCGGAGGTGTTCCAGGCGGAGCAAGAGGTGGCATCTGACACGACCGCTGCCACGAGATGATGAAAATCTGCCTGAAAAGCAAACCCTCGGGCTGAAGCTGACGGTTATCCCTGACCGGCGGAAAGCTCGAGCTCGTCGCCCTCGAAGCAGACGCCGACGGGCTCTACGATCACGCGCCGAGGACCCTCCTCGACATGTCCAGCGAGCAGCGCAGGGAGACCGAGCTCACGCGCCACGCCGATGATCTCCTCGCCGGCCCCAGCGGCGCAGTACAGCGCGAAGCCGGCGCCCATGTTGAACGTCGAGTAGGCAGCGTGCGGCGCCAGCCCCGCCTGCTCGACGAGAAACGCGAGCACTGGCGGTGTCGGTGGGAGATGCTCGATGCGGTAGGTGAGCGCGCGCGAGGGACGCATCAGCTTGAGCAGGCCGTGGCCGGTGACGTGGCTGACGTAGCTCAGCGGCAACTCGGCGCGCAGCACTGCGGCAACGAGGGGGGCGTACATCAGCGAGGGCGCGAGCAGCGCCTCGCCGAACGTCGTGCCATCGGCGAGCACCGTTGCATAGCCGTCGGGCAGGCGCTCGGCGATCAGGCGGGCGAGCGAAGCCCCGTTGGCGTGCAGGCCGCTCGATGACACGAGCACGATCTCATCGCCAGGCGCGAGATCCTGTCCGAGGATCGGCGCCCGACCGTTCGGAAGCACGCCGACGGCGGCACCGGCCAGCTCGATCTCGCGCTCGTCGAGCAGACCGGGCAGCGACGGCGACTCGCCCCCTCCCCATGCACAGCCAGCGTCGGCGCATGCTTGACGCCAGCCCTCGAGCAGCGCTGCGGAGCGCTCTGCCACTGCGTACCACTCGGATGCCCCTGTCGCGAAGTAGGCGTTCACGACGAGCGGCAGCGCACCTACGCAGCAAAGGTCGTTGACGATCGCGGCGACGGTGTCGTAGGCAACGTCGCCGAAGCGATTGACTCCCTGCTGCTCGAGCACTTGGCGGGCGATGATCGACTTCGTCCCGAGACCCTCGACGACAAACGCGAACGAGCGCCCGTCGAGCTCGAACACGAAGGCAGGCTCGCCGCGGGATGCGTCGAGCGCGCGACCGCCATGCGCATCGAGCAGTGAGGAAGTCGACAGCGCCTTCGCCATCGCCAGACGCTTGCCGGCGTCGAGCGCGTCGTAGTCCACGCCGGCGTCGCGGTAGCTCGCCGTGCCGCTCTGATCACTCATGCGGTGAGCCTATGACCTCACGTGGCGCCGTGCTGTGCGCGCCAGCAGGCATGCGCGCCGTGGCAGCGCTCGATCTGCACGAGCGTTCGGTGCAGTCTGCGCGCAAACGATGGCCGCAGCTGTTCGACGATGTTGTCCAGCTCGAACGGGTCACGCGCGAGGTCGTAGAACTCGCGTTCGCCGGTTGCGTACTCGACGTACAGGCTCCTCGACGACCTGATCGCCTCATAACTGGGTGGATTGCCGGAGCCTCGCGTCGGCAGGTCGGGATCGCCGCTGTCGCGTACGCGGCCGTGGTGCTCGACGAGGATCTCCTTGCGCCAGCCGACGGCCCTGTGCCCGTGCCACAGCGCGACGAGGCTGTGCCCGTCGACGCTCGGCGGGATCGGCGCACCGGCAAGTTCCTCGAAGCTCGGGCAGAGATCGATGTTCTCGCTCATCGCGCTCACGCTGCGACCGGCCGGCACGCCGGGGCCGACGACGACGAGTGGCACTTTGATGTCGCTGTCGAACGCCGTCAGCTTGCCTGGGCGCAGACGGTGCTCACCCATGTGCAGGCCGTTGTCGGAGCTGAACACGATGTAGGTGCTTTCAGCGAGACCCTTCGCTGCAAGCTCTTGCTCGATCTCGCCGATCATCTCATCGACCGCTTGGACCGCCTGCGCACGCATGCGGAACTTGTTGTCGATCGAGGCAATTTGATGCGGTCCAAGCGGTTCGAAGTAGCGCAGCCACGCAGGCTCGTTGCTGCCAATCGCGTTGAAGGCGGGGGTACGCGGCGCGCGCAGGCCAGGGAACTCGCCGTAGTCGCGTGGCGCGGGTGTATACGGCGAGTGTGGTGCGAACGTTGCCAGCTCGAGCAGGAATGGCCGCCGCCTTGCGGCGGCGGCTGAGATGAACGCCAGGCCCTTGCGCGCGAGCACGTCTGTGAGGTAGTCCTGCGGTCGGTAGCCATAGCCGCGCACGTGCCCGTTGCTGTTCATGTGGTAGCCGTACTCGGGATAGCCGTCGCCGGCGACGTCCCACTCGCTCCAGCCGGGCGGGACCGGCGCACGACCTTGCGCGGCGACGGCAGGGCTCGCGCCGTCGCCTGCCGTCGCACCCACCCCCAGTCCGGCGATCGCGCCGTTCGGCTTGTAGCCGTTGAGGTACTTGCCCATCAGCGCCGTGCTGTAGCCCTCGCGCTGCAGCGCTACAGCAAACGTTTCCTGCTCCTCGCCACGTTCGGCGAACGTGGCGTAGCCGCCTTCGGGTGGACTGTTGTCGAACACGTGCGTGTCGTGCGGGAAGCGACCGGTGAGAATCGACGCGCGCGACGGGCAGCACAGCGAGTCGGTCACGAAGTAGTTCTGGAAGCTGACGCCGTCACGCTGCATCTGCAGCACGTGCGGCATGAAGCGGACGAGGTTCTGCGACAGGTCGTCGGTCAGGACGAAGACGATGTTGGGACGTCGCGCGCCCGTGCCGCCAGGCGCCGGCGTGCCGCCGTTTGGCGGCGTTGAGACCCCGACACCGCCATGCGAGACGCGATCGGCGCTACTGCCGGCCTTCGATGAGCCCGAGCCACCGCAGCCGCCCAGCCCGACGACTGCGAGCGTGGCCAGCAACGATGCGGCCACGCTCGACACGCTTGCCCTCCGCACGCGCTGCCGCGACTGGGCGAGCGAGAAGTGGCATCGTCGGACGTCGGCGCCCGAACCTCGCAATCGATTAGCTCCGCGGGACTGCATCGGCGCGCACACGCTAGCGGTCGCCTCCGAGGCGTATGCCGCATGCGTCGGAGAGTCGATATACACCGTCTGTCGCAAGAGCCGGCCAGCAGCGCGGACCGATCGAGGTCCGCCAATCAAAAGGAGACGAGATGGACTTCCAGCCGAGCGAGCGTTGCTCAGAGTTCAAAGAGCGCCTGGGCGCGTTCATGGACGAGCACGTCTACCCGGCCGAGGAGGTCTACGCACAGCAGCTGCACGACTCCGGCGATCCGCACTTCCAACCGCCGATCATGGAGGAGCTGAAGCAGCTCGCGCGCGAGGCCGGGCTGTGGAACATGTTCCTGCCCGACGAGGAGCACGGGGCGGGACTCTCCAACAGCGACTACGCGCCGCTCGCCGAGATGCTCGGCCGCTCAGCGATCGCATCTGAGGCCTGCAACTGCTCAGCGCCCGACACCGGCAACATGGAGGTGCTGCACGACTTCGGCACGCCAGAGCAGAAGCAGCAATGGCTGATGCCGCTGCTCGAGGGCGAGATCCGCTCCGCGTTTGCGATGACCGAGCCCGACGTCGCCAGCTCCGACGCGAGGAACATCCAGCTGCGAATCGAGCGCGACGGCGACGATTACGTGCTCAACGGGCGCAAGTGGTGGACGACGAACGCGCTGCACCCCCACTGCCGGATCATGATCGTGATGGGCAAGACCGACCCAGACGGTCCGACGTACAAACAGCAGAGCCAGATCCTCGTGCCGATCGACACCCCCGGCGTGACGATCCTGCGTGGGCTGAAAGTGTTCGGCTACGAGGACCAGGACGGACACGGAGAAGTCGATTTCTCCGACGTACGCGTGCCGGCGACGAACTTGATCGCCAGCGAGGGCGACGGCTTCATGATCGCCCAGGCCAGGCTCGGCCCGGGGCGCATCCACCACTGCATGCGCGCGATCGGCGCTGCAGAGCGCGCGCTCGAAGCGATGTGCACGCGCGCCGTCTCGCGCGTGACCTTTGGCCAGCCGGTCGCGACGCGCGGCAACATCCTCGACTGGATCGCCGAGTCGCGGATCGAGATCGAGATGGCGCGGCTGCTGACGCTGAAGGCAGCTTGGCTGATGGACACAGTCGGCAACAAGCACGCGCGGACAGAGATCGCTGCGATCAAGGTCGCCGCGCCGAACGTCGCGCTGAAGGTGCTCGACCGCGCGATCCAGGTGCACGGCGGCGGCGGTGTCTCTCAAGACTTCGGCCTCGCTTCGGCCTATGCCCACCTGCGCACGCTGCGCTTGGCCGATGGCCCTGACGAGGTGCACAAGCTGTCGATCGCACGGCGCGAGCTGACGCCCTACATACCGCGCGAGCAGTAGCCGCTAGCCGGCGGGCGCGCCCGCCGGCACCCACCTTTGCGTAGAGCCGGGCAAAAGGGGTAATCCCTTTTCGTCGGGTAGTCGCACTTTATCTCCCGGCATGTCGAAGTGTAAGTCTCAACGGGAGGTACAGGGTGAGGGATCAGAGCAAGACGAGGCCGTCGCATGTCCATGTCGTCGTCGAGGCGCCGCAACGTGGCCGGCGCAACTTCACCCGACGCCGATTGGGCTTTGTGGCACTGCTCGCCTCGCTGCTGATCCTGCCCGCTGCAACCGCGCATGCCGCCGGCAGCCTGGGCGTCGCCAAGTGGGAAGCGGGCACGTGCAACGGCAACGAAACAGAAGTCAAAAACTGCAAATACGCGAGCGCGCCCACCGCCTTCTACACACAGGCAGCCGGTCATCCGCCGTGGGGCCTGACCGGCTTCGAACTGGCCAACTCCGGCGCCGCCCCGAACGGCTCGGCGCTCAAGCGCTTGCGCGTCGACGTACCGCCGGGACTCGCCGCCGACCCCCAGGCGCTCGCCGTCTGCTCGCGCGCTGACTTCGAAGCGAACAACTGCCCGGCCGCCGCGAAAGCGGGCTTCGTCGAACTGAAGGCCTACGTCGAAATCCCGCTCGCGCCGCAGACGCTGACGCTCAAAGGCAACGTCTACAACCTCCCCGAGGAACCGGGCCTGCCGCTCGTCTTCGGGATCGACGTCGAAGGCGTCCAGCCGCTCGTCGAAGACGTGCACCTGCTGCTCGAAGGACATGTCAGCTACGCGCACGAAGACGCGCTCGCCGCGCGTGGCGTCCCTTCCGGCGACTTCCACGAGTGGTTCGAAATCAACAACATCCCAACTGAAGTCGGCGTGAAAGTGCTCGGCCTCGAACTGATCAAAGCGCCGCTGAAGACCGTCGAATCGAAGCTGTTCTTCAACGGCCACGCCGGCAAGGAAGGCAAAGAAAACTTCCTCACGATGCCGAGCAACTGCAAAGCACCTTCGACCTCGTACCTCGAACTCGAAACCTATCCGCCTGTCGAAAAGGCAAGCCTGCCGACGACGCCTCCTGTCAGCGTCGATGGCTGCGAAAACCCGAACCTGCCGTTCAAGCCCACGGCGACGATCACCCCAGAAACGTCGCAGTACGAAAGCCCTGACGGGATCACCACCGACGTGCACGTGCCGCAGTTCGAAAAATCGAACCAGCTCAACACGGCCGATATCGAAGACGCCCACGTGACGCTGCCAGAAGGCCTGACGCTGAACCCGTCGGCTGTCAACGGTCTCGCCTCGTGCACGCAGAGCCAACTGCACAAAGGCTCTGCCGCACCGGCCGAATGCCCAGCCGCGTCGAAGATCGGCACGGTCAACATCGAAACCGACCTGCCGGCACACAGCCTTTCGGGCAACGTCTACCTCGGTCAGGAAGACGGGACAGCGGCAATCGAAGGTCTCCCCCACCCGTTCCTGATCTTCATCGACGCCGAGAGCATCTACAACATCTCGGTGCGCCTCGAAGGCCAGGCGACGCCCAACGCGGCGACGGGGCAGCTCGAAGTGAGCTTCCTCGGCAACCCGCAGCTGCCGTTCAGCGATCTCACGCTGACGCTCAACGGCGGACCGCGCGCGCCGCTGGCCAACCCGCTGTCGTGCAACGCTGCGAGCACGAGCTTCAGGTTCACCGCTTACACGGGCGCGAGCTTCAGCAACTCGACGCCGTTCAGCGTCAGCGGCTGTCCTGAAACGACGCCGTTCGCGCTTGCGCAAGCAACGTCGAAGAGCGCGCCAAACGCAGGTGCGTACACGGACTACACGTTCAACCTCGAACGCGGCGACGGCAACCAGTACCTCGGCAAGGTCTCGACGGTGCTGCCTGCCGGTCTCGTCGGCGAAATCCCGAAGGTGACACTGTGCGGCGCAGCGCAGGCGCAGGCTGGGTCGTGCATGGCAGCGAGCCAGATCGGCACGGCGACGGCCTACGTCGGCGCAGGCAGCGAACCGTACCCCTTCTCGGGACCGGTCTTCCTCACAGGCCCGTACCAAGGCGCGCCCTACGGGCTGTCGATCCCGATCCATGCGGCAGCCGGTCCGTTCGACCTCGGCAACGTGGTCACGCACGCGACGATCGGCGTCGACCCGCACAGCGGGCGCGTGATCGTCACGACGACCGACCTCCCGTCGATCTTCAAGGGCGTGCCGTTGCGCCTGCGCAAGATCACGGTCACGGTGCATCGCGCCGGCAACTTCCTCTTCAACCCGACGAACTGCGGCCCGCTGGCGACGAACACGACGTTGACCTCGACGGCCGGCGCAACGCAGAGCCTGGCGAGCCCGTTCACAGTCGCCAACTGCAACACGCTGCCGTTCAAACCGAACTTCTCAGCGGCGACAAGCGCATCGACGGATCCGAAAACGTTGAAAGCAAACGGTGCAGCGCTGCGCGTGAACCTGTTGCAGAATGCGCACGAGGCAAACATCCACTCGGTCGTCGCAGAACTGCCGAAATCGCTGCCCTCGCGCCTGACGACGCTGCAGAAAGCGTGCCCTGAAGCAACATACGCGGCAAACCCGTTCAGCTGCCCGGAGGGTTCGAAAGTCGGCAACGCGACGGTGAGCACGCCGGTGCTGCCGCAGCCGTTGAAGGGCCCCGCCTACCTCGTCTCGCACGGCGGCGCAGCGTTCCCCGACCTCGACCTGCTGCTCGAAGGCGACGGCGGCGTGCGTGTGATTCTCGAAAGCAACACAGAAATCAAAAATGGGATCACGAAGTCGACGTTTGCCTCGATCCCCGATGTCCCGGTTTCGAGCTTCGTGCTCGAACTGCCGAGCGGCCCGAACTCGGCGCTGACGGCCGTCGGCGCGCTCTGCACGCAGACGCTGACGATGCCGACGACGATCACAGCGCAGAGCGGGACGGTCGTCAAAGTAGCCACCCCGATCGCCGTCTCTGGCTGCACCGGCAAAGGCAAAGGCAAGACGCGGATCAAGATCCTCAGCAAAAAAATCAAGAACAACAAGCTCGTGCTGCGCGTGCAGACGTTTGCCGCCGGGCGTGTGAGCGTCAAAAACCGCAACCTGAAGACGACGTACAAGAAATTCGCGAAGGCAGGCAAGTTCACGATCAAGGTGCCGCTCTCGCGCAAAGGCGTCAAAGGTCAGCGCGCGCACAAGCTGAAATTCAAGGCGCGCGTCGGCTTCCTGCCGAAGTCGAAGGCAGAATCGGTCTCGGTGGCGTTCACGAACGTCGGCTTCAAACACAAGAAGAAGAAGGGCAAGAAGAAGCACTGAGGCTCAACCGGTGCGCGGGGCAGTAGCTCTGCGCACCGGCCCCACGAGGAGCCGGCCTTGACGCCGGACGCGGGCGCTAGCCTCCCAGCCGGTGTCGGCGAGGAAACACTTCTTTCCACTCGTACTCGCGCTGGCTGTGGTCGCTGCCGTTGTCGCAGCAGCGCTGGCGATCGGCGCAGGCGCCGTGGACGGCACGACGACTTCGACGGCTGCTTCGCCACCGCCAGCCGTCAAGCCTCGGCCCAAGCCACGACCGGCGCCCTACCCGTCGCGAGCTGCGATCGCTTCGGCAGTCCAGTACTTGGATGGCCGCGCCGGGCGCACGTCGCTCGCTGTGCTCGACAGCCAGGGACGTCTGAGCGGCACGCGGCTACGCTCGCACTTCCAGAGCGCGAGCGTCGTCAAGGTGATGTTCCTCACCGCATTCCTGCAGCGCCTCGATGCTGACCACGTCGGGCTCAGCGAGCTCGACCGCTCGCTGCTGTATCCGATGATCCACGAATCCAACAACGAAGACGCCTCAGCCGTGCTCGACCGCGTCGGCCTGCCGGCAATCGCACGCGTAGCGCGCGAAGCAGGCATGCAGGACTACGCGCCAGGGGTCGGCTGGTGGGCCTATACGCAGACCTCAGCGGCCGACCAAGCGCGCTTCTTCATCGCGATCGAAAAGCTGATCCCACGCCAATTCTGGCCGTACGCTCGCGGGCTGATGGCCGGCATCGAGCCAGAGCAGAGCTGGGGCTTTCCCGAAGTGGCGCGACCTCGCTGGCAGGTGTTCTTCAAGACAGGCGCGCTGCCTTCGGAGGGCCTGTTCAACGAGACTGCGCGCCTGGAGCGTCCTGGCGTCACATTCACAACCTCCGTCTTCAGCACTGGCGATCCGTCGCAGGCGTACGGCGAAGAAACGATGCGCGGGGTCGCCGCGCGACTGCTCGCGCACGAACCGCCCCACAGCTGAAACCGAGGCGAGCGCCAAGGCCGCCCAGCGCCCTCGGGCCGAGCCGCGAGGAGTAGGCTGGCTGCATGGCCAGGAGGGAGGATGGCATCGCAGCGAGGCGCAAGCCATCGGTGCTGATCATCGGCGCCGGCTTCGGCGGCGTGGCGGCGGCGATCGAGCTGAAGCGACATGGCTTCGAGCAGATCACGATGCTCGAGCGCGCGCCAGAACCAGGGGGCACTTGGTACTTCAACAGCTACCCAGGTGCCGCGTGCGATGTGCCGAGCCACCTGTACTCGTTCTCCTTTGCCCAGCGCCGCAACTGGTCTCGGCTGTGCTCGCCGCAGGCCGAGATCCACGACTACCTGCGCGACGTCGTGCGCAAATACGACGTCGCGCGCCACGTGCGCTGCGGGCGCACGGTCACGTCATGTGAGTGGGACGAGCAGAGCTCGCAGTGGCACGTGGAGACCGCGGAGGGAGAGCACTTCGCAGGCGACGCGCTCGTGCTCGCGACTGGCCAGCTGCACCAGCCGGCACACCCATCGATCGAAGGGATCGAGAGCTTCGCTGGACACAGCTTCCACTCGGCGCAATGGGATCACGACTACCCACTGACAGGCAAGCGCGTGGCGGTCGTCGGCACCGGCGCAAGCGCAGTGCAGTTCGTGCCAGAGATCGTCGGCGACGTTGCGCAGCTGACCGTCTTTCAGCGCACAGGAAACTGGTTCCTGCCACGCCGCAACCGCCGCTACCCGCGCCTCGTGCGCGCAGCGATCGAACACGTTCCTGGGTTGCAGCGGTTCAGGCGCAGGTTCATGTTCGAGTACGGCGAGACGCTGACTGCAGCGATCCGCAACCCGCGCACGCTCGGGCGGATCGGCGCAGCGCGCTCAGCGGCGTTCATGCGCTGGCAGCTGAAAGACCCGCAGGTTCGCCGTAAGGTCTGGCCGGACTACACGTTCGGCTGCAAGCGCGTGCTGTTCAGCTCGCACTTCCTGCCTGCGCTGCAACGGCCGAACGTCGACGTCGTCACCGAGCCGATCGTGCGCATCGCGCCTGAGGGGCCTGTCACCGTCGACGGCAGCCTGCACGCGGTCGACTGCATCATCTGGGGCACTGGCTTCAAGACGAACGACTTCATGTTCCCGATGAGGATCGCCGGCTCGAGCGGTGCGGACCTGAGCGACGCTTGGCAACACGGCGCGCGAGCCCACCTCGGCATGACCGTGCCTGGCTACCCGAACATGTTCGTCATGTATGGGCCGAACACGAACACCTCGGGTGGCTCGATCATCTTCTACCTGGAGGCACAAGCCGGCTATATCCGCCAGGCGCTGCAGCAGATGCTCGCGCGTGGGGCGAGTGCAATCGAGGTCAGACCGGAGGTCGAGGACGCAAGCGACCGCGCGTTGCAAGCGCGCTTCGCAGGCACCGCCTGGATCGAGTGCGACTCGTGGTACCGCGACGAGCGCGGGCGGATCGTCGCCAACTGGCCGGGGTACATGCGCGAGTACTTCGAGCAGACACAGACGCTCGACGCGAGCGAGTACGCGTTCAACGCCGACTGAGGAGGCAGCGATGTACGACTACGTGATCGTCGGAGCTGGATCGGCTGGCTGCGTGCTTGCCAACCGCCTGTCTGAGGACCCGAGCGTGCGCGTGCTGCTGCTCGAGGCCGGCAAGCGTGACCGCTCGCCCAACATCAAGATCCCAGCGGCGTTTGCCAAGCAGTTCCACTCGAAGCTCGACTGGGACTATGCGACCGAGCCAGAGCCGCACGTCGACGGGCGCGAGCTGTACATCCCGCGCGGCAAGAGCCTTGGCGGGTCGAGCTCGATGAACGCGATGCTCTACGTGCGCGGACGTCCGTTCGACTACGACTCGTGGGAGGCCCAAGGCGCCCCAGGCTGGGGCTACCGCGACGTGCTGCCGTATTTCCTGAAGTCTGAGGACAACGTGCGCGGCAACTCGGAGTTCCACGCCGCCGGCGGGCCGCTGCGCGTCTCCGAGCAGCGCTCGCCGCGGGCGATGAACGGACGCCTGCTGGCGGCGAGTGCAGCAGCGGGCATTCCGCGGATCGCCGACTACAACGGCCCAGAGCAGGACGGCGTCTCGATGTTCCAGGTGACGCAGCGAAACGGTCAGCGCTTCAGTGCGGCCGACGCGTTCCTGCGCCCAGCGCTCCGCCGACCGAACCTCGAGGTGCGCACAGGCGTCAGCGTCCTGCGAGTCGAGCTCGAAGGCGAGCGCGCAGTCGGCGTGCGTCTACGCAAGGGTCGCAGCGGCGAAGAGCTCGTGCGCGCTGAGCGCGAGGTGCTGCTCTCTGCAGGCGCGATCAACTCGCCGCAGCTGCTGCTGCTCTCGGGCGTCGGTCCAGCCGACGAGCTGCGCGCGGTCGGCGTCGATGTCAGGCACGACCTTCCTGGCGTCGGGCGCAACCTGCAGGACCATCCGTTCGTCACGCTGATCTGGGAGGTAGCGGATCAGACCACGCTGTACGGCGCAGACAAGCCGAAGCCACTCGCCGAGTGGCTGCTGCGCCGCTCCGGCAAGCTGACCTCGACGGTCGCCGAGGTCGTCGCCTTCGTGCGCACGCGCGGCGGCCTGCCTGCGGCCGACATCCAGTTCCACATGGGCGCGGCCTACTACGAAGATCACGGCGCCGAGGAATACGACGGCCACTGCGCCGTGATCGCACCGGTACTCGTTTCACCGAAGGCACGCGGTCAAGTGTGGCTGCGCTCGGCCGATCCGGCGGCGAAGCCGCACATCATCACGAACAGCCTGTCTGAGCCTGACGACGTCGAGTCGCTGCTCGCAGGCATGGCGCTGGCACGCGAGATCGCATCCCAGCCGTCGATGGCGAAGGCGATCCTCGAGGAGCTCAAGCCTGGCCCACGGGTGGTCGATCGCAGCGAGCTCGAAGTGGATCTCCGTCGCCGCCTGATGCTGATCTACCACCCCGTCGGCACCGCGCGGATGAGCGACACGCACGAGCTGGCTGTCGTCGACTCGCAGCTGCGCGTGCACGGCCTGCAGGGCCTGCGCGTGATCGACGCCTCGGTGATGCCGCTGATCACAGGCGGCAACACGAACGCGCCGACGATCATGATCGCCGAGCGCGGCGCCGACCTGATCCGTGGACGCATCGCAGCGCCAGCAGACGCGACTGCAGCGGCATGATCAACTTCCACCGCGAAGGTTCTGGGCCACCGCTCGTGCTGCTGCATGGCGTCGGCTTGAGTTGGCAGATCTGGCGGCCAGTGATCGTCCTGCTGCGTGACCGCTTCGACGTGATCGCATGCGACTCGCCAGGCTTTGGCGACTCACCGCCCCTGCCCGAAGCAGTCGTGCCTGCTATCCCCGCGTATGCCGATGCATTTGCTGCTTTCTTTGCGGAACTCGGCATCGAACGACCACACGTATCGGGTAACTCGATGGGCGGCGCAATCGGCCTCGAGCTCGCCAGGCGCGGCGCTGTCGCGTCAGTCAGCGCACTCTCGCCGGCCGGCTTTTGGACGCAAGGCGAACGGCGCTTCTGCCAAGTCTCGCTGCAGGCGCTCGCTGACATCCCGAGCATTGCGCGTCCTGCCGTGCTCGCTGCAGCGGGGACACGCATCGGCCGTGTGGCGATGTACTGGCAGACGTTTGGTCGGCCAACGCGAATGCCAGCCGAGGAGGGTGCACGAATCCTGCAAGCGGCATGGGCAGCACCCGCGTTCGAGTCGGCCCTCGCCGCGTTCAGCGACTACACGTTCAGCGACGGCCACGAGCTCAGCAGCTCGATTCCAGTGACCGTCGCTTGGGGCATCCAAGACCGACTGCTGCCATACAGCGCGCAGTCGCAGCGCGCCCGCGCGCTGCTCCCCCGAGCCCGGCACCTCTCGCTTGGCGTAGGCCACGTGCCGTTCTTCGACGACCCACCTGTGGTCGCCGAGACGATCCGCTCGAGCACTCGTTCGAGCGTCGTCTGAGCGCATCCGACGGCATTCGCGTTCATACTGCGGAGCATGGACCCGACACAGGCGCGAGACCTGCTGGCACGCGAGCGTGCGCGGATCGAAGCAGCGCTCGCTGCGACAGCTGCGCCCGAGGGCGATGAGGAAGGCGTGCGCGACGACGGGGGCGACGTCGCCCCCGCGCTGCTCGAGACCGAGATCGACCAGGGCCTGGAGGGGTCGCTGCGTGAGGAGCTGGCGGCCGTCGAACGGGCCGAAGCGCGTGTGGCCGAAGGCACGTATGGCCTGTCCGTCGAGAGCGGCGAGCCGATCCCCGATGGTCGTCTGCAGAGCATCCCCTGGGCCGAGCGCACTGCCGAGGAGCAGGCGCGGCTCGAGTCCGGCCGCTAGCTGCGGGCGACCGCGGAGCGCGCGCGGTCCAACTCGAGCAGACGCTGTCCATTGCGGTCAATCCCATTCGTCGTCCTGACGAGCGTTCATATCATCGTGCCCGAACCGACAGGAAGGCGTTGCCATGACCCCCGGCGCTGAGATCGCCGGCGAGCCAGTAGTGCTCACCGCTGAAGACCCAAAGCTGCTGACACCGCGCGCAAAGAACATTGCGCTCGCGCTGCTTGCGATGACCCAGTTCGTCGTCGTGATCGACGCCTCGATCGTCAACGTCGCGCTGCCCTCGATCGGCCGCGCGCTGAAGTTCTCCCAGGATGACCTGACGTGGGTCGTCAACGCCTACACGCTGACGTTCGGTGGCTTCCTCCTGCTCGGCGGGCGACTCGCCGATCTGATGGGCCGACGGCGCATGTTCACGCTCGGGCTGATCCTCTTCTCGCTGGCATCGCTCGCCGGCGGCCTCGCCCAGTCTGAGGCTTGGCTGATCGCGGCGCGCGCTGTGCAGGGCATGGGCGCAGCGATCGTCTCCCCTGCCGCGCTCTCGATCATCACGACGACGTTCGCTGAAGGCGCAGAGCGCAATCGCGCGCTCGGCGTGTGGGGCTCTGTCGCCGGCGCAGGCGGCGCAGCGGGCGTGCTGCTCGGCGGCATCCTCACGAGCGGCCTCTCCTGGCGCTGGGTGCTGTTCGTGAACGTCCCGATCGGCGTGATCTGTGCTTTCCTCTCGCCGCGCGTGCTGCTCGAGAGCCGCGCCGGGCACGAGACGCGCAACTTCGACATCCCTGGGGCGGTGACCGTCACCGCCGGCCTGGCGCTGCTCGTGTACGCGCTCGTCAACGCCGTCAACGCTGGCTGGGGCTCGACCGAAACGCTGCTGCTGATCGCCGGCGCACTCGTGCTGCTGGTCGTGTTCATCGCGATCGAGTCGCGCTCGCGCGCGCCGCTGATGCCGTTTACGATCTTTCGCCTGCGCACGCTGCGTGGCGCAGACACGGTCGCGCTGTTGATCGGCATGTCGCTGTTCTCGATGTTCTTCTTCATCTCGCTGTACATGCAGCAGGTGCTGCACTACTCGGCGCTGAAGGCAGGGGTCTCCTATCTGCCACTCGCCGTCGCGATCATCCTCTCGGCCGGCGCAGCGTCAGTCGGCGTGACGCGCTTTGGCTTCAAGCCGATCCTGTTCCTCGGGCTGCTATTCGTCGCCGGCGGTCTGTACTGGTTCTCCCACGTACCCGCCACAGGCGGCTCGTTTGCAGCCAACATCCTCGGTCCGTCGGTGCTCGCCGCGATCGGGCTCGGCCTTTCGTTTGTGCCTGTGACGATCGCCGCTGTGACAGGGACGCGCCCACAAGAGGCGGGGCTTGCCTCAGGGCTCGTCAACACGGCGCAGCAGGTAGGCGGCGCGCTCGGCCTCGCGATCCTCGCGTCGATCGCCAACAGCCGTACACAAGACGTGATGCACGCCGGTCAGCACAACTTGCCGATCGCGCTGACCAAGGGCTTCGAGCGCGCCTTCCAAGTTGGCACCGGCTTCGCTCTCGTCGGCGCCTTGTTGACGCTTGTGCTGATCTCCTCGCGCGACAGCCGCGAGCACTCCGAAGCGGCGCGAGCTGAGGGAGAAGAGGGTGTCGCGACAGTTCCCGCAGGAGGCTAAGCGGCACTCGTCGCTTCAGCGCGCTCCGACGCCGCCGAGCCCTGCTCGTTGCCGCGCCGCCTTGCATCACGCTTGGCTTCGTACATCGCGACGTCAGCCCGACGCAGCAAGTCCTCTGCCGCGTCGCTGTCGCGGGCGAGCGCCGTGCCGACGCTGATGTGGGGACGCAGCTCGGTCCCCGCCACGATCGCCGGCTCGCTGACCATCCGCAGCAGGCGCTCAGCGATGTTCGCGAGCGTGCTCGGTGCCTCTTGCAGCTCAGGACAGAGGATCACGAACTCATCGCCCGCGTAGCGCGCCACCAGATCGCTGGAGCGCGCAGCATCTGTTAGCCGCTGTGCGACATGCACCAGCAGCTCATCGCCCGCGTGGTGACCGAGTTGGTCGTTGACGAGCTTGAAGCCGTCGAGGTCGCAGAACAGCACTCCCAGGTCGTTGCCTGTGCGCATGCGTTTGCGCAGCGCCAGCGCGATCGCCTCCTCGAGGAAGGCACGGTTTGCCAGGCCAGTCAGCGAATCCTTGATCGAGAGCTTGCGCAGCTCGACATTGGCGCGAGCCAATTCCTTCGAGAGCTTGCGCAGCTTCAGGTGTGCCGCAGTCTGCCGCGCGAGCACGCGCAGCGCCTCGATCGCCTGCTCGCTCAGCTCGCGGGGACCGCGCGTGTCGGCGACACAGACCGAGCCCACAGCCTGACCATCGTCTGTGACGATCGCGGCGCCGGCGTAGAAGGTCAGCCCTGGATCGCCTGCCACCATCGGGTTCTCAGACCACTGCGGATCTGTACGCGTGTCAGCAACGACGAGCAGCCCGTCCTCCTGCACGATCGTGCGCGCGCAGAACGAGACCTCGCGTGGGGCCTCTGAATCCTCCAGCCCGACGAGCGCCTTGCCCCACTGGCGACCCTGGTCGATGAAGTTGATCACCGCAATTGGCGTGTCGCAGATCGTCGCCGCAAGGCGCACCACATCGTCATAGATCTGCTCAGGGGCCGTGTCGAGAATCGCCAGCTCGCGCAGCGTCGCAAGCCGCTCCTGCTCGTTCGCCGGGATCGGCGTGTCCATATCCCCGATTCGGCAGCCGCCACCGTGAGCTTGAGCTTTGCGGAGGATTCTCAGTGGATGATCGGTAGCGCACGTGCACTCGAGGGTGACCGCGCTCAGCGTGCTGCGTACGTGAGCACCGCAATTCCGTCGCCAACAGTTTTGCAGTCGCGCAGCGACAGGTTGCGCTTCTCCTCTGAGCTGCCAAACAGCCGCTTGCCGCTCCCGAGCACGACTGGGAACACCATCAGCCGCAGCTCGTCGAGCAGACCATGCTCGAGCAGGCCCTGGACGAGCTGGGCGCTGCCGTGGACAGTGATCTCACCGTCGAGTGAATCCCTCAGCTGGGCGATCTCATCCGCGAGCTTGCCACCGAGCACGGTCGTGTTGTTCCACGACGGCTCACTGAGCGTCGTGGATACGACGTACTTCGGCATCCCGTTGAACTTGTCTGCGAACTCGCCCTCCATGCTGGGCCACGCGGCAGCGAAGCCTTCGTACGTCGTGCGCCCGAGCAGCAGCGCCTCGGATGCGAGCGCCTCGTCGAGCTTGAACTTGTCGCCCTCTGGGCCGCGGTCGATCTCAAACGTCCAACCTTGGTGCTTGTAGGACTCTCCCCCGCCTGGCGCCTCGATCACGCCGTCGAGCGAGACGAACTCGGTTGCGACGATCTTTCCCATCTCAGTGCTCCTTTCGCGGTCGTTTGCAGATCAGACGACAGGCCAAGCAAAAACTCATCGCTCGCCGACTCGCCTGTGATTCGCGCGTGCGCGAGAGGAGCGTAATGTCCTCAATCGAAGCACCGGGAAGAAATGGTGTGTTCGTCAGTCCTTCATGGGACAGACAACAAAAGGAGCAGAAACATGAAGACGTATTCGATTCGCCGTCGCAAGGCGTGGGGTTCGCCCGAGGAGCTCGAGCAGGTGGCTGGGCGCTCCAAAGAGATCGCTGACAGTGAGTTCCCAGACGACATTCGATGGATTCGCAGCTACGTGATCGCCGAAGCCGATGGGTCACTCGGTTCGGTGTGCATCTACCAGGCGAGCAGCGTCGACGCCGTCCGCAAGCACGCCAGCCGCGTCGACATGCCGGCGGACGAGATCGAGGAGATCGCAGACACCGTCGTGATCAGGCCTGACCCAGAGCCTGCTCAAGCTGCCAACTGAGACAGCGTCACGCGATCGGCG
>FTBE01000105.1_pt1 | contig 20812 bp, 17 predicted proteins | sample 1639291 | NCBI WGS metagenome assembly FTBE01 (sample SAMEA3914864, study PRJEB12502) | metagenome | biome: forest; material: soil | place: USA | collected 2012-03-12 | depth 0.3 m | reverse complement strand
TTCCACAACCCTGAAGCGACCGTGCAAGGGCTCGACACAGTGCCCAAGGACCGCCAGCCGCCGATCAACGTCGTGCGCTTCGCCTTCCAGACGATGGTCGGGATCGGCACGCTGCTCGCGCTGCTCGGCGTGTGGCTGCTCGCCGTGCGGATCCGCAAGCGACGACTGCCTGAATCGAAGTGGTTCTACCGCGCTGTCGCGCTCGCTGGGCCTGCGTCGCTCGTCGCGCTGATCGCTGGCTGGGTGACGACCGAGGTCGGGCGCCAGCCGTGGGTCGTCTACCACGTGATGCTCACCTCAGAAGCCGTTACAGGCGCTGGGGGGATCGTCGTCGGCTACACAGCGCTCGCGCTCGTATATCTCGGCGTCGCCTGCGGCGTCGTGTGGATTCTGCGCCGGCTCGCTCGCGCGCCGCTCGGCGGCGACGGTGGCGACGGCGGCGAGCCCTCTGCCCCATCTTCAACGGCGGCGGCTGCCTGAAATGCACCTGTACGACGTCCCGCTGATCTTCGTGCTCGTCGGGCTCGTCCTCTACGCAGTGCTCGCAGGCGCCGACTTCGGCGCAGGCTTCTGGCAGCTGCTCGCCGGCCCAGGCAAGCGCGGCGCGCCGATTCGCGACTACGCGCATGAGGCGATGAGCGCCGTCTGGGAGGCCAACCACGTGTGGCTGATCTTTGTTCTCACCGTCACCTGGACGGCATACCCGAGCGCGTTTGGCGCGATCGCTTCGACGCTGTGCGTGCCGCTGTTCATCGCTGCGCTTGGCATTGTCATGCGCGGCGCTGCCTACGCGCTGCGCGCAGGCACTCAGAGCATGCGCGAGCAGGATCGCGTCGACCTCGTCTTCGCGCTGTCTTCCGTGCTCACGCCGTTCGCGCTCGGCACTGTCATCGGTGCGATTGCTGCGCAACGCGTGCCTGTCGGCAACGCTGCTGGCGGGCTGTTCTCCAGTTGGACTGGCGCGACGCCGCTGTTCATCGGCGCGCTCGCAGTCGCCAACAGCGCTTACATCGCCGCCGTCTTCCTCGCCGCAGACGCCAAGCGCACCGGCCAGCGGCGCGAGTTGCAGGATGCGCTGCGCACACGCGCGCTTGCGATGGGCGCCGTCGCCGGGATCCTCGCCGTCGTAGGGCTGATCGTGATCCATTCCGACGCGCACTTCCTCTACACGCGCCTGCTTCGCGGCAGCGCGCTCGTCGCCGTGATCGTCTCAGCGCTCGCCGGCCTGGCCACGCTCGCGCTCGTCGCGCGCCGCAGCTTCGAGCTCGCCCGCTACACAGCCGCAGCTGCTGTCGCCGCAGTGATCGCTGGCTGGGCGCTCGCGCAGCGGCCTGTACTGCTCAAAGGCCTCACTGTGCAGCAGGCTGCCGCCCCCCACGACACGCTCGTGCTCGTCGTCGTCGCCGTGCTTGCAGGCGGACTGATCCTGTTCCCCTCGCTCGCGCTGCTGTTCCGACTTCAGCTCGGAGGACAGCTCGGGCATGGCGGTGGCGAGCATGGCGCTCACGCAAGCGCAGCCGAGGTCCACGAGGGTGAGACGCCTTCATCGTCGTCGTCCGGTCGCCCAGGGCTCGCGCAGTTGCTCAGCGTCTCCGCCGCTGGCCTGCTCGCGCGCATTGCAGGCGCCTGCCTGCTCGTCGGCTTTGCCACGCTGACCGTCGCTGAAGCCGGCTGGGCGCACGCGATCGGCATCTGCGCCCTGCTCGGCTTCCTTGGCTTTGGCTTCTTCGCGATCGTGCCTGCCCAGCTGGCTGAGCTCGAACGCGACTAGCGCCCGGGCGGGCGGCCACCCGGGCGCAGGCGCGCGTCGCGTCGCGTCGCGGATCAGTATTTGTAAGGCGCCGGTTCCTGGCTCGTCGTTGTCGGCGTCGTTGGCGTGGACGGCATCGAGGGCGTTGTCGGCGTCGTCTTTGCCGCGCTCGACGCCTTCACTGCGTGCCACGTGCCGCCAAAGCTTTCGATCCCTTCGCCATTCGCTTCAGCCTTGCCTTTGTCACCAGCGAAGCGATACAGCGGGCGGCCATTGAGCGTGACTTGGAACATGCCGTTGCTGCGACGCAGGACGGCGAGCTTGCCTGATACGCCTGAGCCCGCCTTCAACTTTGTGCTTGCTGACTTGACCGTCAGCGGCGGCCAGTTGGTGAAGCATTCTCTGCTCTTGCACAGCAAGTGCCTGCTCGTCTCAGGGCTGAGTGTGTACAGCGTGCGGCCTTGCGGGTTGACGACGACTGGATTGCCCAGCATCGAGCTCGAAGTCGAGCTGAGCGTCAGCGCTGAGCTCGCGCCAAGCGCCGTTGCGACGACGGTGGCCAGCGCAACCGCCGCGATCGCGGCGAGGCCCAGCCATGCGCGCGCTCGGCGCCTCGGGCTACGCGGTTCGGCTTGTGCTGCTCGCGCTGGATCAGACATGTGCTCCCTTTCGCTCGGTCGGTGTTCCGCTGCCCTCTAGACGCCACATCCCCACGAACCTTCCCCCAGGCAAGGCGACATTGCCTGCGAGCGTTGTCCCTGACTCGATCAGGTGCCTTGACTCTCACTCCCCGCTGAGACGTTCGCCGTGCGCTCTACGTCTGCCCGTCGACGAGGTCAACGGGCAGAGATTCCGCGATCGCCGATCCTCCGCGGCTCCTTGACATCGGTGCGGATGAGACCGTAACTCCCGGGTTCCAGAACGCACGAGCCCGCGACTCAGCGACCGAGACAGGAGGAAGGATGAAGCGACTCACAACCATCGGCCTTGCACTGCTAACGCTGCTCGTCCTCAACGCGATCGCCGTGGCCTCTGCATCGGCTATCGAGGGCTTCTTACCGCAGCCAAAAACTGGCACGTTGGAAGGCGGGCCAACGACGGTCAGCACAGAAACCAAAGGCGGAAAGATCGAATGCAAAACGATCCTCGGAGAAGTGACTTTTGACAAAGATTACCATTCGACTGGCACACTGAAACTGTCAGGTTGCAAACTTCTCGGCTTCCCCATTAACTCATTAGGGCACGCCAAAGAAGAAATATCGCTGGGCGCCTTAGTCATGGTGTGCTTAAAAGCTGGCTCGTCTCAGTTCGGTATTGCGCTTGAAACCGACGAACCTGATCATTTGGAAGCTCCGGCACTGGGCACGTTATACGTGCTCACTGGACTGGCTATCGGCAGTTTCTTAACTGCTGGCAAAGCAACCAAATTTGTCTTCGACATTACGGGCACAGAAGGCAAACCGACGATCAAAGAATGCTTCGACGAAGCGGGCAACTCGAAAAAACACTCGCTCACACTCGAAATGAACCACAACGGCAAACCTGAAACTGCAAGCCTGAACATCGAATCGGGTGGACTCAAACTCGCCGAAGTCGAGGAACTCATGAACGCATAGACGTCGAACGGTGACACGTCGACCCCGCTGTCCGACAGCGCAGGCAAGGAGACCGGCCTGCGCGTCGGCGCGGGCTTCTAGGACTCAGTGCGAATCACCACATCGGCGATGTCTGGCAAGCGCTGGCGCAGTTCCTCCTCGAGCTCTGACGCGAGCCGGTGCGCTGCGGTCAGCGAATCTCCCGGATCGACGGCGAGCGTGAGGAAGACGACACGCCCAGCATCGGTCGAGAGCAGCTTGACGCGCTCAGGAGCGTCGTCTGTGCGCTCGCGCACGAGCCGTTCGATCTCGCGCTTGGCGTGCATGTCGGCGCTGACGTCCGCTGGCCTCGCTGCCAGCGGACGCTCGAGCGGCTCGAGGTGGGTCTGCACGGTGGCGACTTCTGGCCGCTCGCAGATCGCTCGCTCGACGCGGTCGGCGATCTGCACGGCCTCGCTGTGATCGAGCTCGGCGGGGAACTTCAAATGCAGCGAGACGTTGACGCCTCCGTCCTGCTCGAAGATCGTCACGTCGTGCGCCTCCATCACGAGTGGCTCTGCAAGCGCGATCGCGAGGATCCTGTCGCGCAGGTCGAGGCCGCGGCGGCGCGGCTCGACGTGAACGACGACATCTGAACCAGGCAGCGCCGACTCGACGGCTTCCTCGATCAGGTTGGCCGACTGATGGCCCTCGACGACAGCTTGTCCTGGCGGCACGGTGACGACGACATCTGCGAAATAGCGTCCAGCTGACTCACGCAGGCGCAGGCGGCTGAGCTCGATGTCGGCGCCGAGCGCGGCGATCGCCCGTTCTGCAGCCTCGCGTGCCTCGACAGGCGTGCGGTCCATCAGCACGTTTGCGTTCTCGCCGATCAGGCGCACAGCGGCGGCGCAGACGATCAGCGCGACAAGCAATGCCGCCACGGAATCGCCTTGGTTGAAGCCGGCATCGACGAGCAGCAGGCCGATCAGCACGGTCAGCGAAGCGGCCATGTCGCCGGCGAAATGGAATGAGTTCGCGCGCAGCGCAGCACTGCCGAAACGCTGGGCGGCGCGCCTGGAGACGAGCGTGCGGCTCAGATCGACGACAAGCGCGACTGCGATCACAGCGAACTGGTACCAGTGGATGTCAGGCGGCTTGGAATCGCGCGCAAGGTGATCGACCGCTTCGACTGCGACGAACAACCCGCCGGCTAGCAAGATGGCGGCCTCGCCGAGCGCTCCGAGGTTCTCGGCGCGGCGGTGGCCATAAGGGTGCTCAGGGTCGGCTGGGCGACCACCGAGGCGCACGGCGAAGAACGTCAGCACGGCTGCGATGACGTCGCCGCTCGACTCGATTCCAGTCGAGACGAGACCGAGGCTGCCAGTGGCAAGGCCGACGCCGAGCTTCAGCGCGACGAGCAGCGACGCTGCGGCGATCGAGACGAGCGTCGTGCGCTGCGGTGTGAGCGTCGCATCGTCGTCTGCAGCGAGCGCAGCACTGCTCTCCCCTGCCAACGGCATCGCTAGAGACTATTCAGCGCACAGCCATTGAAAACAGGTGCACGCCCGCGTGCGCGCGTATCTTGGAGCTGTGAGCCACGATCACGCAGGGCACGTCCACACTGGGCACTCGCATGCAGGACACACGCACGCTGTGCGGGCAGACGCAGATCGCGGCCGCCTGAAGCTCGCGCTGTGCTTGATCGTGGCGTTCATGGCGGCAGAGATCGCAGCGGGCGTAGTTGCGCACTCACTGGCGTTGCTCTCAGACGCGGGGCACATGCTCACTGACGCAGCAGCGATCGGCTTCTCGCTGGTGGCGATCACGCTGGCAGCGCGCCCAGCGAAAGGCGCGATGACGTTTGGCTTCAAGCGCGTCGAGATCCTCTCGGCGCAAGCGAACGGCGTGACGCTGCTGATCCTCGCTGGCTTCATCGCGTACGAGGGCATCGACCGCCTGTTCGACCCGCCTGAAGTGCGGGGCTGGCTGATCCTGATCGTCGCGCTCGTCGGGGTGATCGTGAATCTCGCTGCGACATGGACGCTCGCGCAGGCGAACCGCGAAAGCCTCAACGTCGAGGGCTCCTTCCAGCACCTGCTGACGGACCTCTACGGCTTCATCGGCACGGCGATCGCGGCGATCGTGATCCTTGCGACGGGCTTCGAGCGCGCAGACCCGATCGTCTCGCTGCTGATCGCTGCGCTGATGACGCGCTCGGGCGTATCGCTCGTAAAAGCGTCGGCGCGGATCTTCATGGAGGCGGCTCCTGAAGGACTGGACCCGCAGGCGATCGGCCGCGCGCTCGTCGGCGAGCGGGGTGTCGTCGAGGTGCACGACCTGCATGTGTGGGAAATCACAAGCGGCTTTCCTGCGCTCTCGGCGCACGTGCTCGTCGGCACGGACTGCGACTGTCACGCGGCGAGGCGTGAGATGGAGGCGATGCTGCACGAGCTCTTCAAGCTCGATCACACGACGCTGCAGGTCGACCACGTCGGCGGCGAGCTGCTCATGATCGAGCCTGCACGCAAGATCGGCGAGACTGGCTGACACTCTGATTGTTTGTTTGATCGAGATGAAATCGACGAGGGAGCTGCGATGAGCAAAGCGCTGTACACAGCCGAAGCGCACGTCACTGGCGGACGCGCAGAGGGTCACGGACGCACGTCGGATGGGCTGCTCGAGGTCGACTTGCGCCTGCCTGCGGAGATGGGCGGTGAAGGCGGCGGCACGAACCCAGAGCAGCTGTTCGCCGTCGGCTACGCGGCGTGCTTCGAGGGCGCGATCGGCACGGTCGCGCGGCGGATGAAGCTCGAGGCGGGCGACGTCGCGATCGACTCGAAGGTCTCGCTGATCACGACAGAGGAGCGCGGCTTCACGGTCGCAGTCGAGCTGCACGTCTCGCTGCCGTCGATCGACGATGACACGGCAGCTGTCGAGCTCGTGCGTGCAGCGCACGGGGTCTGCCCCTATTCGAACGCGACGCGCGGCAACATCGACGTGCTGCTGAGCGCCAACGGACAGGCCGTCTAGCAGCAGCGAAGCCATGGGAACCCGGAGGGAGTGGCGGCTGCCAGATGCGGCCACCCCCTCCGGGCTGTCCTCCCATCCCCACGGCGCCAGGTCGCCACTGCCCCTGGCGCGAGGTCACGAGCTGATGTTCAGGCGTCAGCCCTCACGACGTCAGGATTTGTCCCCGTCGTCGCCGCCCTTCGTGCCTGAGTCCTCGTCGTCGTCGATCTTGCTGCCGCTCGGCTTCATCACGTACCAACCGGCGCCAAACGCGTTCGAGCCCTGGCCGTAGGCATCGCCTGAGTCCTTGTCCTGCTCGAAGAAGTACAGCGGGTGCCCCTTGTACGTGACCTGTTCTGTGCCGTCTGAGCGCTTCGTCGTGCCGAGGTCGGCGCTGAGCGCGCCACCTGCGGCGACGGGCTTGCCTTCGGTCGTCACGGGCGGCCAGGCGCTGGCGCACGCGCCTTCGCACGCGGAGGTCGTGCCTTTGTCCTTCTCGAACAGGTAGACGGTCAAGTGCTTCGGGCCGGCAGCGAGGATCGTGCCGAGCTTGCTGTGCTTGCTGCTGACGGTGACGCCTGGACCCGTAGCTGCCGTCGTGCTGGTCGATGCAGCTGTGCTCTGGCTCGCTGTCGTCGCGGGCGTCGAGGCGGCTGTCGAGCTGCTGCTGCTGCTCGAGCTGCCGCATCCAGCGAGCAGCGCGAGCGCTGCTGCCGCGGTGGCGCCGAGGGCTAGGGGTCGTGTCACTGTGAGGCCTCCTGATCGCTGGGGTCGAAACGTCTTGCTTCAGACGCTCAGACCCCGCGCCCAGAAGAAACTTCCCGGCCTGCGCGGTGTATGTGCAGGTGCAGTTGGCCATTTGCCGAGGAGCGGCCGGTTCGCTCAGCCTTGACGCGACGCGGTCCGATATGGCCAATACAGCCCCAGCAGTTGCTTTGCAGACGCAGCACCTCCGACGTAGCGCCTTTTGCCCGCCAGGCGGGTTAAGACCCGGTAGCACCGCATATTTTCGCGCCCCTGCGGGAAGGTAGTTGCACAGGGAACGTCGAACGAAGGCCCAGATTCAACGCGCCCAGAAATTGGTTGACAACGCAACTATCGCGGCGTATAATTCCGACTCCAAGCATCGGATTAGAAGGTTCAAATGTCAGATTCCCCAGTAAGTTCAGCCCCCACAATGGACCGCCCAGCCCCTACAGAGGGTCAGGAGCGGGAGTCAGAGGCCGTCACAGATGGCACGAGCACTGCCGCCCCAGACCGGCTGGACAGCCCAATCGAGCGTCTCGACTTGAGCACGCCTGACACATTCATCCCAGAGGCAGTCGACCAGCTGCTGGCGCACTCGCGCCGCTATCCGCTGCTCACGCCGGCTCAGGAGATCGACCTGGCCCAGCGCATTGAGCGCGGTGACCTGCACGCCAAGGAACTGCTCGTCAACTCCAACCTGCGCCTCGTCGCCTCGAACGCCAGGCGCTACCAGAACCAGGGCCTGCCGCTCGGCGACCTCGTGCAAGAGGGCATGCTCGGCCTGATCCGCGCCTCCGAGAAGTTCGACTGGCGCAAGGGCTTCCGCTTCTCGACCTACGCCACCCTCTGGATCCGTCAAGCGATCCAGCGCGGTCTGGAGAACTCAGGCCGCACGATTCGCCTGCCCGTCCACGTGGCTCAGCGTTCGCGCAAGGTCGGTCGAGTGGAGCGTGAGCTGTCGGTCAGACTCGGACGTGAGCCGACGATCGAGGAGCTCGCCGAGGAGACTGGATTGCCAATCGAGCAGGTCGAGGAGGTGCGCCACCAGCGTGCTGCGCTCGTCTCGCTCGATCAGCAGATCGGCGAAGACGGCGACACTGCTCTCGGTGACCTGCTCCCCTCCGACGCTGAGGCGCCAGAGGAGACGGCATGGGACAACGAGCGCGAGCGGATCGTTCACCGCGCGATCTCTGAGCTGCCCGAGACCGAGCGCACCGTGTTGACGCTGCGCTTCGGCACAGGCCGCGAGGAGCCGCAGACGCTGACAGCGATCGGCAAAAGGCTCGGCTTCTCCGCTGAGCGAGCTTCGCAGCTCGAGCAGCGAGCGCTGAAGAAGCTCGCTGAGTCGCCTGAGCTGGCGGCCCTGCGCGAGGCTGCATAAGAAGCACACCCAGATATTCGCTGTCGAGGCCCTGTCGCGAGATGGGGCCTCGACGTTTAAGGAGAAAGGCCCATGTGGGCCTTTCTCGATGAAGTCAAAGCCGCGGATTGCCGCCAAGGAGCTTCTTGCGCGCGCACGTGTGGTATGCGCGGGTGCCTGAGATCCGCTTGTCGTCTGTCGTGACGACAGTGATCTGCACGGCGTAGCGCCCTTTGGGCAGTCCGCGGAGGTCTACGCGCGCGCTCGTGCGCCGACCGCGCACGACGCTGACGGGCACGCCGTTGACGGCAACTGTGACGCGGCGATAGACAAGCCCGTGGATCTGCAGGACGTGGATGCGGAAGTCACGGCGGCTCACGCACGTCTTCGCGGAAGGCGCGACGATCGCGCCGCCGGTGCCTGGCAGCGCTTCCTGCGGAGGCGCAGCAGCTTCGTTTCCTCGACATGGCAGCCGCGCGGCTGCAGTCGTGACGGTTTCGGCTGGGATGCCGAATTCGCGTTCTCCGCCGTAGGAGCCGCCGAAGACGAGCTGAGAGCTCAGCGGGTAGCCACCAGGAGGGCAGGCGGCGGGGAATTCAAGGTATGTAGGGCCTTCGCTGTCGGGGTCGATCGACGCGAGCAGCGGGAAGGAGATCGCTTTGAACGAGGCCAGCGGTGCTCCTGGAACCGTTGCGACAGCCGGCATCGTGACGGTCAGTGAGTGAACGGAAGGGCCGGAGTCGACGAAGTTCGGCGTGACTCGGGTGACGAATTCGAATGAGACCGGGCTGGACCCGCCAAGGTAGAGGAACGATTCACCGCTCGCCGTCGGGAAGCTCCAGGCAAATGCGTTCTCGGGCACTCGTTCGGCGCCGAAGTTGACTTCTGCGAGAACAGCGCCTGTCGTCCCTTGCGTCCTCTGGGAATCGCATCCCTGAGGTCCGAAGTTCTCCAGCGTCAGTTCGGAGCATTGCCCTAGCGCTCGCGGCGTGATTGCCGTGCCTTCGGGCATCGTGAGCACGATCGCAGACAGTGGCGGGACGCCGCCTTCGGGTCGTTGTGGCGTTGCGCCATAACCAGAGCCTGCGATGCGATATTCGAGTTGCAACGCCGTGACGGCGTTTGCAGGCACGCCGAGTGGGCGCATGCCCTGGAGTGCGACGCTCGGGGCGGGCGCGGCCCCCGACGGTGGGGCGTCAAAACAGATCGTGAGCAGCGCTGCCGAGACCGAGACGAGCGCAACTGCCGACCGTCGGACGATTGCTGCTCTGCTCATCTGTCGAGCGCGAACACGCGCTTGGCGTTGCCTGCGAGATACAGCTCGCGTGTCTCGTCGTCGAGCCCGAGCGAGTCGAGCTCGGCGAGCGCGGCCTGCGGCATGATCATCGGGTAGTTGCTGCCGTAGAGCACCTTGTGGCGGCCGCTGCCGGTCTTCATGTAGGCGATCAGCTCAGGTGGGATGCGCTTGCTCGTGTATGCGGACGTGTCGATGTAGACGTGCTCGTGCTTGCGCGCGACGGCGATCATCTCCTCCGTCCACGGGTAGCCGATGTGCCCACCGACGATCGTCAGCTCAGGAAAGTCGATTGCGACCTGGTCGATATAGGGGATCGGACGACCAGTCTCGGAGGGACGCAGCGGGCCGGTGTGACCGACCTGCGTGCAGAACGGAACGCCAAGCTCGACGCACTCTGCATACAGCGGGTAAAAGCGGCGATCGGTCGGCGGTGCTTCCCATAGCCACGGCAGCACGCGCAGGCCCTTGAAACCGAGCTCGCTCACGCAGCGGCGCAGCTCGCGAACAGCGTCCATCGGCTTGTTGAGATCGACAGCGGCCAGCCCAGCGAAGCGACCAGGAGCCTCGGCAATCCATCCTGCGACCTCCTCGTTTGAGATCAGCGCGCCCTCGCGCGGCGCGTGCCACGCGCTGAGCAGACCAAAGTCGATGCCGGCGTGGCCCATCGCGGCGAGCGTCATCGCGATCGGCAGCTCCTCTGTCAGCGCCTGCTGTCCGGTCCAGCGCCTGAGCGAGTCGAACATCTCGTGCTCGCTGAAGCGGACCGTTGGATGCTGCATCCAGGCGTCGACCGTCATGGCGTCCTCACTCAGTCGCTCGTTCGCTCGGCGCAGGCTAAATGATCTGCGCAGACCGCACGGACCCGCGCTGGAGGTGGTCGGCACGCGCTTCCGATCTGGCCCGCCGGTCGGATAGGCTGAACCGCGCGGCGGCTCGCTGCGGCGGGTTACCGAACGTCACAGACGCCACGGAGGTGACCGACGTGTCCAATTCCCTGTGGGAGCGCACTGTCGAGCTGACGATCTCGCTCGGCGAACGAATTCTCGCGCCTGTCGAGCGCTTCATCGGCAGACGCTCGCTCGTCGGCGACGCGACGTTCTTCCCGCTCGAGCGCTTCCCCTGGGTCGAGCACATCGAGCAGAACTGGGAGGCGATCCGCGAGGAGGCGGAGCGCCTGCTCGAGGACCGCGACGCGCTCGCCAACTTCCAAGACATCTCGAAGGACCAGATCGAGATCACTGATGACGATCGCTGGAAGACGTTCTTCCTCTACGGCTATGGCTTCGAAGCGAAGCTGGGCGTCGAGATGTGTCCGAAGACGGCTGCGCTGATGCGTGAAATCCCAGGCATGACGACGGCCATGTTCTCGATCCTCGCGCCACGCAAGCACATCCTCGATCACCGCGGGCCTTACAAGGGCGTGTTGCGCTACCACCTCGGACTCGTCGTGCCCGACGACGCCGAGTCGTGCCGAATTCGGGTCGGCGATGACTTCCGCCATTGGGAAGAGGGCAAGAGCATGGTGTTCGACGACACGTTCAACCACGAGGTCTGGAACGACACCGATGAGACGCGAGTCGTGCTGTTCGTCGATGTGCTGCGGCCGTTGCCCGAGCCTGAGTCGACGATCAATCGCTGGATCGTGAAGGCGATTGGCTGGTCGCCGTTCGTGTTGGATGCGAAGAAGAACCAGGAAGCTTGGGAAGCGCGCTATCGCCTGGGAGGTTCGACCGCTCGCGACGACCTATCTACGCTTGCGCCCTAGAGCTACTCCCGGTCATCGACACGGGCAACCAGCCCGCTCGCGCCGATTTCGTAGAGCTCAACCCCTTCCTCTCGCGCCCGATCTATAGCTGTCGAGCTGAACTGGGACGAGCTCGTGACGACAAGCGCGCGGCGTATCGCCCTATCTCGGGTAGTGCTGAACGGTGCCGGAAGTGAGGCCACCTCAGCTACTGCTTGCTCCGAAACACGAACGGGACCAAATCTGTGCTCTGCAATGAAGACGGCCTGATCGTTTTCCGCGACCAGGTCGTAGTCCGCATGGGGTGTTCTTACTTCGCGTCGAACGGTCTCGAAGCCCTCTTCGCGCAGCCACCTTTCGAGCAACGTCGTGCGAAGGCCGCCACCCCTCACTGGAGGCTCAATCGGCAGGTCCGGTGCGCTCGCCCTGCTTGCATAGCCTCTGAACTCGCGCGCGAGCGTGTCGACGGTGTTCACGAGCGAGGCGAGGATCTGACTCTGCTCGTCGCCGCCTTCGAGGTTCTTCAGATTCACGCTCGCGACGACGGGTGAATCGACAGCACCAGTTAGCGCGGCAGTGAGCTGCTTGGTCAGCTCGCGCCGACAGCGGTCGGCGCTCTTCAGGCTGTTGTCGCTGAAGAAGATCGTGCGCATGCCCTGGAGATCGAACGGCAGTGCTCCCCTCTCGCCATCATCCGCGATCAAGACGGTGGGGAGCCGCGCTGTATGGCGAATCGCCATCTCGTAATACACGTTGGGATTGGCGCCCGTCAGATCGACGACCGCTGCCTTGGCCTTCAAGACGTGTTCGATCACCTGGAGCGTGATCTGACCAGGCTTGGCGATCTCGTCGGCCCGAATCGTCGCCCCCAAGCCAGCATCCTGCGCCGCGGGTCTGACGATGAAGTCACGCACGCCGTCTGAGCGTTCACGCTCAGGGGAGCCCTCATCGCCGATCGGCGCGATGAAGAAGCACTCGTCCGTCAGCTCATCCCACATGCGTGGGAAACTAACAGTCGCCTGCGATCCAAAGATACGAACAGGAGCGCCGCTGGGAAGACGCGGCCGCTTACACTCCGGAAACGTCCAGCCCCGTGCCCTGCAGCCAGGTGTTGGCCTGCGAATTGAGCACGGTGAACTCCCCCGTCACGATCAGCACCCCGAGCGCGATCATGATCGCCCCGCCAACCCCGATGATCACCGGGAAGTGCCGCTTGACCACGGCCAGCGCTCCTGTCATCCGCTCGAACGCCACGGCGATCAGCAAGAAGGGAATCGCCAGTCCAAGCGAGTAGAACGCCAGCAGCAGCGCCCCGTGCGCGGCCGAGCTCGACACGGCAGCCTGCGTGAGGATCGCACCAAGCGTGATGCTCGTGCAGGGCGTCCACGCAATCGCAAACGCCGCTCCGGCAAGCAGCGGTCCCCCCCGCCCCGCCAGCCGCAACAGCGTCTCGGAATGCCACTCGCGGTTGAGCACGCTGATGAACGGACTCGCGAGGAAGACCACGCCAAGCGTGATGATCACTGCGCCGCCGACGCGCTCGAGCAGCTGTTTGTGATCGTTCAGCGTTGAGCCGATCACGGTCGCCGAGAGCCCCAGCAGAATGAAGATCAGCGAGAAGCTCGCAATGAACAGCAGGCTCGGCACGAGCACGCGACGGAGGCCGACGCCGGCCTTCAGATCATTCGGCGTGACGCCGATCACCGTCGAGAGATAGCCAGGCACGAGCGGCAGCACGCACGGCGAGAGGAACGAGACGAAACCGGCGGCGATTGCCAGCGGAATGCCGACGCCGGTGGCCGTGTCGGCGCTGGAGGCGAAGATCAAAGCGTGGGTCATGGGCTGGTCTGCTGCACTTTCTGCGAGAAGGATTACGCATCGCGGGGCGTGTCCACGCCGGACAGCGCGAGCAGTAGGCTCTGGCGTCGTGACACGGGGGTGGCTGATCTCGATCGCGGTCGTCGCGATGCTGACGGCCCTTGCACCAGCATCAGCCGGCGCTGCCGGCGCAGAATGCGCTGACCCCGCGGGCGATCCTGTGTGCGAATACCTCGCAAACGAGGAACAGGCTGCGCCGGTTGGCTCGAGCACGACCGCGGTGCCAGGCGCGATCGAACCTCAGCCGGTCAACATCGCGCTCGCGGAAGAATTCCAAGCGCATTTGCGTGAACGCAAAGCGCGCGGGAGCGCCGCTGTCCCAGCGGCGGCCGGCTCGCAGATCTCGCTGACCCCGCCAACGGAGGGCGGTTGGGTCGGATGGTGCGTGACCGTGCGCTTCGGCACACAGAGCGCCACGCACTGCCCAATCGCCCCGACCCGCGAAAACATCGGCTACGAATCCTGGGAAGCCGACGCCCAAGGCACCCGGGGATACGCACTCGTACCCGCTTCGATCTCAGCTGTCGCGGTCAACGAAGGAGCAGCCGTTGCGACTGCGCCCGTGCCAGGGCTCGAAGACACCGTCGCCGCCGCGCTCGTTGAGATCCCCGCTCCGTTCCCAGCGCACTGGAGCGACGAATTCGAGCCTGATCGTGGCATCAGCGAAAGCGGACATCACGGCCTCGGACAGCCGCCGACGTCGCGCTCGCTGTCGTTGCCGACGAGCTACTGGAAAGCACCCGCCTCGCCGTCGTCGGGCGTCTGCAGCATCCAAGCGGGTCGCCTTGCAGGCCTGCGGTCGCGGTGGGGACATGTCGTGACAGTCGTCAGCGCTGCATCGGACGTCGCCGGCGACGGCTTTGCCTCGTGCGCCGACACCGAGTACTCGCTGGCCGGCTCGTCGCTGGATGCCGCTGTGCTGCTCGATGCGGCCGTTCCGGGTGCGACCCCTGCAGCGCTCCCCAACGCGAGCATCGTGCGTGGACACCCGCACCTCTACGCCGCCCCAGGCTGGGCGGGCGCCATTCTCGCGCGGCGGATTCACGGCGCTTGGCTGCTCGTCGAAGGCGGACGTGGCCTGCGACAGCGTGAGCGCCTCCTCGCTGACCTCAGCGCAGCCGTTCGCCTCTAGCGCTCGGCGTTCAGCCGCAGCTCAGCAACTTCTCGCTCCAAGCGCAGCACGCGTTCGCGCAGATCCCTCAGCTCGTCGCTGCCCGTCTCAGGCTCGCTGCCCGCTTGTCGGCGGTGGGGCGTCGCCGCTGAGAAGCCCTCCGCAACGCCGCCACTTGCCGCAAGCCCCTCGCCACCCGTTACGCCGACAGCACGTGGAGCCTCGTCTCCGCTCCCCTGCAGCAACTGCTCGTAGCGCTCCTCCTTCTGCCCCGGGCGGCGATCGAGCCGCCTTACGAGCTCGCGTCCGATCAGCTGCTCCAATGCCCCGTGCACGCCTGCCAAATCGCCAAACGCGTGCATCCGCTCGGTGCGCTGCTTGAGCTCACCCGGCGTCTGCGCCCCGCGCAGCAGCAGCACGGTCAACACCGCCCGCTCGCCCTCCTCCAGCGGCAGCACTTCTTCGAGCAGGTGCCGGTACTTCGCGGCGCGGCTGCCGCTGGCGAAGCGCACGAGCTTGCGGCGCTCGAGCCGGTGCAGCGCATCACGGATGGTCGCCTCGTCGTAGTCGACGACCGGATCGCGGTTCGTCGACTGGTTGCAGGCGAGACGCAGCGCGTTCAGCGACAGCGGGTACTGCTCGGGCGTCGTGCGCTGCTTTTCGAGCAGGCAGCCGAGCACGCGCACCTCGACGTCCGAGAGAAGCGCGCCGCCCGCCGCGAATGCCTGAACTCCTGTGTTCATGCGACGTGACGATAATGGCGCGATGCAGATCGAGTCGCCGCGATGACGCCAGAGTCGGCCCATGACTTCTTTGTCGCCGGCGCAAGCGTCGCGGGCGCACTGATCGGTCTGCTGTTCGTAGCGATCTCTGTCGCGCCCGAGCGGGTGCTCGGCCCCGAGGCCTCTGAGGTGCACGGCGTGAGGGCCGCTGCAACCCTGGCCGCGTTCAGCAACGCGCTGGCCGTCTCGCTGTTCGCCCTGATTCCAGGCTTCCACGTCGGCGGCGCAGCGACTGCGCTGGCGATCGTCGGCCTCGTGTTCATCGCCCGCACGCTGCTCGGCGTGACGCCCGCCTGGCGCGCAGGGCACTTCAAGCTGCGCGACCTCAGCTTCCTGATCGGGCAGTTCGTGACGTTCGTCGCGCAGCTGATCGCAGCGATCACGCTCGACGGCAACGAGGCCAGCGAAGGCGGCCTGCAGGCGGTCTGCGTCGTCGTCGTGGTCTGCTTCCTGATTGGCATCGAGCGCGCGTGGGAGCTCGTCGGGGGTCCGCATTTCAGCTTTGGCCGCTTCATCGAGTGGCGGCGAGAGGGACGCGACGGATAGCCCGGTATGATTCGCGCCGCGGTCGCGCCTGAACGGTTCGGCCATCTGGGACTGGACACACTGCAGTGAGAGGCAGGATGCTGGGGGCAGTCGCCACAACGACACGGATGAAGGGGGCCAGGATGGCCAGACGCGACATGCGGGTACTGGGTGGCGCCTTGCTGCTGACGCTCACGCTCGTACTAGTTCTCAGCGCCTCGGCGCTCGCTGCTGTCGAACCGACGAACTCGGCCGACAACCTGCGCGACGGCTGGTATCCGGACGAGCCCTCGCTCACCCCCCAGCTCGTCAGCGGCGGCACGTTTGGCCAGCTGTGGTCGACGACGGTCGACGGCCAGGTCTACGCGCAGCCGCTGCTCGCCAACGGCACGGTGATCGTCGCCACCGAGAACGACAAAGTCTATGGCCTCGATCCGGCCACGGGCGCGCTGCGCTGGCCTGCGCTGAACCTGGGAACGCCGTGGAAAGCAGCGGACATCAGCTGCAGCGACCTCGCGCCGAACATCGGCGTGACGGCGACGCCGGTGATCGACCCGGCGGCGAACGTCGCCTACATGACGCACAAGACTTACGTCTCGGGCACTTCAGGCCCGGCACGCTGGTACATGGATGCGATCGACATCGCCACGGGCACGGAGAAGGCGGGCTTTCCCGTCGAACTCGCAGGCACGGCACAGAATGCTCCGGGGCAAGTCTTCCAGCCGACGCGCGAGCTGCAGCGCCCTGGCCTCTTGCTGATGAACGGCGTCGTCTACGCGGCATTCGGCTCGGACTGCGACTCGGCCCCCTGGCAGGGCTGGGTCTTCGGCGTCTCCACGAGCGGTCAGACGAAGGCCCGCTGGGTATCCGTCCCCAGCGGCAGCGGCGCAGGCATCTGGCAGTCGGGCGCAGGGCTCACGTCCGACGGGCCGGGCACGCTGCTCATCAGCACAGGCAACACTGGAGCGCCAACGGTGGCGACGCCAGGCAAGTCGCCACCGAACAGCCTCGGCGAGTCGATCGTGCGCCTGAACGTGCAGTCCGACGGCTCATTGAAAGCGGTCGACTTCTTCGCTCCTTTCGACGCCGACCAACTGGACACATGGGACGCCGACTTCGCCTCCGGCGGGATCACTGGGCTGAACAGCGAATACTTCGGCACGCCAAGCATCCCGCACCTGGCAGTCGCGGTCGGCAAGGACGGCTACGTCTACCTGCTCAACCGCGACGAACTCGGCGGCTTCATGCAGGGTCCGAGCGGCTCGGACAAGGTCGTCCAGCGGATCGGCCCCTATGGCGGCGTCTGGTCGCGCCCCGGCGTGTGGCCTGGAGACGGCGGCTGGATCTACATCCCGACGGCGTCCGGCGGCGAAAGCTCCGGCGGCTCATCGGGCTTCCTGCGCGTCTACAAGTACGGCGTCTCAGGGACCGGCCAACCATCGATCTCGCTGCAGGCGACCTCCTCCGATGCGTTCGGCTTCACCTCGAGCATGCCCGACATCACCTCTGACGGGACGACGTCCGGTTCGGCCCTCGTATGGGTGATCTGGGCGCCCAACGGGAGCGGCGCCGGCGCTCAGCTGCGCGCGTATGACCCGGTGCCGGTCAATGGCCAGCCCGTGCTGCGCTGGAGCGCGCCGATCGGCACGTCCTCGAAGTTCGTCGCCCCTGGTGTCGGCGCGGGGCGCCTGTACGTGGGCACGCGCGACGGCAAGGTGCTCGGCTTCGGCTCGCCTGTCACGCCGCTGCTGACTGGGTCGGCGACGAGCTTCCCGACGACGACGATCGCGAACAGCAGCAAAAAGACGCTGACGCTGACCGCGACGAACGCGCTGACGATCACGAAACTGACATCGAGCTCCTCGCAGTTCACGTTCGGCACCACCAGCCCGACGCTGCCGGCGAAACTCTCCGCCGGCCAGACGATCCAGATTCCGCTGACGTTCACGCCGACGCAAACCGGCCTGATCGGCGGCACGCTGACGGTTGAAACCGACAAAGGCACGATCTCCTTCGCGATGTCCGGAACGGGCCAGTCGGCGGCTGCGCAGCTCGCGGTGACACCAACAGTGCTGTCGTTCGACGGCACGACGGTCGGCGGGCATGTCTCGGGCGGCGCGACGTTCCAGAACGTCGGCGGCGCGCCGCTGACGATCAACGCAGTCAAGCTTCCCAACGCTCCGTTTGGCGCGACCGGCGTGCCTGCCCCCGGCAGCACGATCCAAGCGGGTTCGTCGATCACGATCAACGTCACGTTCGACCCGACGAGCGAAGGCAACTACGAGGATCAGATCGAACTTGAAACGAGCGCCGGCAACGCAGCGATCGCGCTGGCCGGCAGCGCAGGATCGGCAGGTGCGCTGCAGGTCACAGGAGAACATCTCGAATACGGCTCGACAGCAGTCGGCACGACGACGACGAAGTCGTTCACGATCACGAATACCGGCGCGACAGCAGTTGCATTGACGAAGTCGAAGCCGCCGATTGGTGGCGCGTTCACGGCGACTACGTCGCTGCCAGAGGGCACGACGATCGCCCCCGGCCAGTCATTGACGGAGACGGTCGCCTTCACGCCAACTGCCCCTGGCTACACGAGCGCGAGCTGGCCGATCAACGGCAACGACTCGACTGGCCTGCACGAAGTCACGTTCAGCGGCACAGGAACGGTGCCGGCACCTGGCACATCGTGGTCGCACAATGGCTCGGCGAGCATCGCGTCGGGCGTGCTGACGACGACGACCGCCACAGCGAACCAGGCTGGCTCGAGCTTCTTCACGACACCGCTCGACAGCCGCCATCTCATAGTCCAGTTCGACCAGACGATCAACGGCGGGACGGGCGCAGACGGACAGGCGCTCGTGTTCGCCGACGCGAGCAAAGCGACGAGCGCGTCGCTCGGCGTGGCGGGCGGCGGGCTCGGCTTCTCGGGCATCCCTGGCATTGCCGTTGCATTCGACACGTACAAGAACTCGGCCAACCCGTCGAACAACTTCGTCGGAATCTCAAACGGCGCGGGCAGCGCGACAGACTTGCTGCATTGGCTCTCGACCTCGACGACGATCCCGGCCCTGCGCACTGCGACGCGCCACGTGAAGGTCGAAGTGCTGGGCGGCACGATTACCGTTTGGGTCGAAGGCACGCAGGTGCTCAGCACGGCTGTCACGCTGCCGCCGAAGGTTCTGCTCGGCTTCAGCGGCGGCACGGGTGGCTCGACGGACATCCACAAGGTCGCCAGCGTGACAATCGCCGGCGATCCGCCACCGACCGAACCCGTGCCGTCGAGCCTCAAAGTCGGCGAGACGGTCAGTGCACCGAGCGGCTCTCCGCAGGCGGCCACCCAGTTCGTCGTCAGCGGCAACTGCCCGTCGAGCTTCACGACGACAGCGCTCGGCAACGGCGGCTCAGCGACGCCGACGCTGACAGGCGCCGTCTCGGGCGCGAGCTGCTCGGTCTCGCAGCCGGCGCCCAGCGGGACGGGGTGGAAAACGACGGTCTCGGTCAATGGCGCTGCGCCGGTCGAACTGACAGCGAGCGGCGGCACGCTGACGGTTCCCTCGTTCGCCCTGCTCGGCGGCCAGAACACGGTCCAGTTCACGAACACGTACACGGCGCCTGCAGGCTCGCTCGTCCCCGACCCGAGCCTCGGCGGCTGGCAGCTGAACGGCAGCGCAGCGCTCGAAGGCGCGAACCTCGTGCTCACGAGCGCGACGGCCAACCAGGCGGGCAGCGGCTTCTACCCGCAGAAGCTCGACCCGAAAAACCTGTCGATCGAATTCGAACTCTCGATCGGCGGCGGCACGGGCGCTGATGGGCTCGCGCTCGTGATTGCTGACGCGAGCAAAGCAGCGCCGACGGCGCTCGGCGAACCCGGCGGTGGGCTTGGCTTCGGCGGCATCTCAGGTCTCGCCGTCGCGTTTGACACGTACAAGAACTCGGCGAACCCGTCGAGCAACTTCGTCGGCGTCTCCAACGGCGCAGCCGGCACGGGACTGCTGCACTGGCTCGGCACGGCGAACGTCACGCCATCGCTGCGAAACACGACGCACAAGATCAAGATCACGACGACGGGTGGCGCAATCACGGCGTACGTCGACGGGGCCAAAATCGGCAGCCTCGCGGTGACGCTGCCGGCCAGCGCCTACATCGGCTTCAGCGGCGGCACCGGCGGGTCGACCGACCGCCACGCGATCTCCCAACTGCTCGTCAAGGCCGGCTGAGCAGACGCGTCACGACGGCGGCGCGGCAGCGCCAGAGTCCCTTCCCCATCCACCGCTACGCTCGATGGATGAGTAGCCAGCCTTTCTCTCAGGGCCGCTCGGGCGAAGGGCGCCATCGACAGAGTCCTGAGCTGCGACCAGAGGACGTCCCGGCGACGCCGGTGTCGCTGCACCGCATCCGCAAGCTGTTCACGCCCTACAAAGCGCGTCTGAGTGGTCTGCTCGGGCTGATCTTCCTCTCGGCGGGCCTTGGCGTGATCAGCCCGTTCCTGCTGCGGGAATTCATCAACAAGGCCTACCCGCAGCACGACACGAAACTGGTCATCGAGCTCGTCGCCGGGATGGTCGCGCTGTCGGTCGTGACGAGCGTGATCGGTGTCGCGCAGACATGGATCTCCAACCAAGTCGGCCAGCGCGTGATGCACGACCTGCGCGCTGCCGTGTACGCGCACCTGCAGCGCATGTCGCTGGCCTTCTTCACGCACACGCGCACGGGCGAGGTGCAGTCGCGGATCGCCAACGACATCGGCGGAATCGACAGCGTGGTCACGTCGACTGCGACATCGATCGTGCAGAACGTCACGACGGTGGCGGCGACGATCGTCGCGATGGTGCTGCTCGACTGGCGGCTGGCCGCGTTCTCGCTCGTGCTGCTGCCGTTCTTCGTCTGGCTGACGCGCCGCGTGGGCGAGGAGCGCCGGCGGATCCAGTCGGTGCGCCAATCTCGCTTGGCGGACATGTCGACGCTCGTCGAGGAGTCGCTCTCGGTCTCGGGCATCCTGCTAGGCAAGACGATGGGCCGCGCGCCCGAGCTC
>FTBE01000036.1_pt1 | contig 24198 bp, 24 predicted proteins | sample 1639291 | NCBI WGS metagenome assembly FTBE01 (sample SAMEA3914864, study PRJEB12502) | metagenome | biome: forest; material: soil | place: USA | collected 2012-03-12 | depth 0.3 m | reverse complement strand
GTACATGGGTAACGAGCGCACGACGTTCATCATCGGTTCAGACGGCAAGGTGGCTGACGTGCTGCGCAAGGTGAAGCCGGCTGAGCATGATGAGAAGGTCTTGGCGACGCTCGCCGGAACCGGGCCGGAGACAACCAAGTAACCGACGCGGCTTCAACGAGGGCTGGTCGGCGTCGGCCGTGCGCGGAAGACTGGCGGTCCGCCGCGCGCCGTGGTCGTCGATGAGATCGTGCACGCGCCCCTAAGCGCGCATGCAGCGGGCCGCACAGCGGAGCGAGGGAGCTCAGCCTGCCGGTCGATACTCCCAGTCGCGACATGAGCCGCTGCGGTCGCAGAAAGGCTGGTTCTTCGATTGGTCGCAGCGGCAGAGCGCCGCACGAGTCTCTGATCCTCCGCCAATATCGAGGTCGCCGGCGATCAGCAACGGGCCCTGCTCGGGCAGGCTGACTTTGGTCGGGACCGAGGGATGCTCAGGTTCGCCCTCACGCAGCTTGTAGTGCAGCGCGCCTGTTGGGCACCTGCGAACAACCGTTGCGATCGTCTCTGCGTCAGCGGCATCCGGATCGACCCACGGGCGCTTTGAGGTGTCGAAGACGGCAGGCAAACCGCGCACGCACTCGGCGGCATGCAGGCACCGGGCGGTGTCGTAAGTGACCTCGACGTCCTTGCCGTCGTAGTGCTTCACAGGTCGAACTGCTTCCTGTAGCCCTTCGGCACGAGCGGCTCGAACTCGCGATGGCGCTCGATGAACGCTTTGACGAACGGGCAGAACGGAAGGACGGCGAGGTCGCGCTCTCGGGCGTCTTCCAGAGCGAAGCGAATCAGCTTGTCCGCCAGTCCCTGCCCCTGCACGTGCTCGTCGATCTCGGTGTGAACGAAAGCGATCAGGCCCGGCCGTGCACGGTAGGCCGTGAAGCCAACCACCTCACCGTCGAGCGAGAGCTCATAGCGCTCGCGCTCTGGTGCGTTGGTGATGTAGGCCTGCTCCGCCACAGCCATGCACGCAGCTTAGACCCGCACGCCTATCGCTGCCCCCTACGGCAGATGGCGCGCGATCTGCGTGCGCGATGTGACGCCCAGCTTGCGGAACACCTTGCGCAGGTGGTACTCGACCGTGCTCGGACTGATGAACAGCTGAGCTGCAATCTCACGATTTCTGTGTCCGTCTGCTGCGAGGCGCGCGATCTGGGTCTCCTGCGGCGTGAGTTGGTCGAGCGTCTCTACTGTTCGTTTGCGGGCATGCTCGCCTGTCGCGGACAGCTCGCGCTCGGCTCGGCTTGCGAATGCCTCCACTCCCATGCTTCTGAACTCATCGAGTGCGGTGCGCAGTTGAACTCGGGCGTCGACGCGGCGACGTTCGCGCCGCAGCCACTCCCCGTACAGCAATCGACTCCTGGCGAGCTCGACCCGAACGCGCGTACCCGAGAGATGCTCGATCGACTGGCGGTAGGAGTGATCGGCGTCCTGCCCCTCGCTCAGCAACGCCCGCGCACGCGTCTGGATGCCGCTCGCCCAGCCCGAACTGATGGCCTCGGTTCGTTCGGAGAGCCATCGCTCGGCGTACTCGAGCAATGGTCGGTCACCCGTTCGCGATGCCGCTTCGACCAACTCGGGCACGAGCAGCGTTCCGTACCCGATCGGATCCGGCTGTATCGCTTCCCAGGCAGCGTTGCGCGCGATGTCGTGTCGCCCAAGGCCGTTGTAGAGCACGGATCTCGCGTAGCTGTTGGATGTCCATCTCCGCTTTGCCGACTCCTCAGAGGAAGCTTGGATCAACTCGTCCGCTTGCGCCTCCTGACCGCGCCAGGCTTCGAGCACCATCGGGGCATTCACGAGCGCCGGGTTGCCAGTCGCCTCGCCGATCAAGCGCGCCTCGTCGATCATCATCGTGGCCGTGGTGAGCTCGCCGGCGAGCATGTGGCTCCTGGCCAGGAAGGTGAGCGCGAACTGCAGATGCCCGAGCGCTCCCGTGTCACGAGCGACCTGGACGTGTCGCGCGGCGAGGAGATGCACAGCCTCGTCATCCCACATCTCGAGCGCCACGATGTTGGTGTTCCTGCCGTTGGACAGCGAGAGCCACCGACCGACGTCCTGGTTGGGCAGGTCCAGTGCGAGCAACAGCTCGAGAGCCCGCGCGAGCGTTGATGCCGCGGCCGCATATCCGTCGGTCAAGCGGATCGCGAATGCATCGAGCAGCGCATCGACCGAGCGCGACGGAACTTTCGCCGGGGGGGCCGAGCGTGCGGCGGTCGCGACGACCTGAGCGCCGCCGGCGACCTGCACGTCGTTTGCCAGTGCGCCGCCGAGCACGTCCAGATAGGTCTCACGAGCCAGCTCGGCGTTGAAAGGCTCGAACAGTCGCGCTGCGCTCAGGAACAGTCGGCCCGCTTCTTCGCCGCGTCGTTGTGCCAGCGCGATCTGGGCTCGCAAGAGCTCCATCTGAGCGCGCCCGGGTTCGCCCAGAACATCAGCCTCAACACCAGCCAGCAGCTCGAGCGCACCGTCCAAGTCGCCGGCATCGCGCTTCGCGGCCGCGGCCGCGAGCAGTCGCAGGGAGCGGTGCCGGGGCTCGGGCGTGAGGTCGGCAGCGCGCTCGAGGAAGGCAGCGACAGCCGCGAACCCGCCGCGCGCCTGCGCCCGCCCGGCCGAGCGCTCCAGTTCCGCGGCGACGTCCTCATCCGGCATCGATGTCGTCTGTGCCAAGTGCCAAGCGCGGCGGTCGGGGTCGATCTGCGGATCGGTGGCATCCGCCAGGGCACGGTGGACAGCGCGACGTTCCTTAAGCCCCGCGGCCCGGTATACGGCCGAGCGAACCAGCGGATGACGGAACACGACTCGGGCGCCTACGTCCAGCAGCTCCGCTCCTTCGACGATTTCGGTGACCGATTTGGAGATTCCAAGTTGCTGAGCGGCCCGCCAAAGGAGCGCCGGATCGCCGACCGGGTCGGCAGCTGCCAGGAGCAGGAAGCGCCGTGCGTCGTATGGAAGGCTCGCCAGACGCCGCGTGAAGCTCTCCTCGATACTGGCGGGCAGCGGCACCGCGGCCGGCAGACCAAACCCACCCGCGAGCTGCGTTGGCGTCAAGCCGCGCGGCAGCTCCAGCAGCGCGAGCGGATTCCCGCGAGTCTCGAGCACAATGCGATCGAGCACGTGCTCATCCAGACGCGCAGGTAGGGCGGACTCCAACAGCTCCCTTGCATCGCGCCGTCCCAGCGGCTTGACCTCGAGCTTCGGCAATCCTTCGAGCAGCTGACCCGGTTGGCGCGTTGCGAAGACGAGCGCGATCTGCTCCGCCAGCAGGCGACGAGCCACGAACGCGAGCGCGCGCGCCGAAGCGTCGTCGAGCCACTGCGCGTCGTCGAGAACGACGAGGAGTGGCTTCTCCTCTGCTGCCTCCGACAGCAGGCCGAGGATCGCCAGCCCCACCAAGAAGGGACTCGCTACGGGGCCCGTACCGAGTCCGAGTGCGACATCGAGTGCCTCCCTCTGGGGCCGTGGGAGGCAACTCATCAGCCCGAGGAGCGGCGAGCTCAGCTGCTGGATCGCTGCGAAAGGAAGCTGCATCTCTCCCTCGACCCCGGATGTCCGGGCGATTCGAAAGTCGCTCGCAGCCTCGCTCGCGGAGTCCAGCAGCGCGGTCTTTCCGACGCCCGCTTCGCCGTGCAATACCAGGACACCACCACGGCGCTCGCGTGCGCCGTCCAGCAACCGGTCGAGCGTCTCGCGCTCGCGTTCCCGTCCAACCAGCTGGCTAGCCGAGGAGAGAACCGCCGATGACATTCCGCTCATCCCGCCGAACAGCATGACTGAGGAGAGCGACCAGGACACGACTAAGGAATCTTGGGATGCGATCGCTTGGCGATGGGGGCGAGGCTCGGTGGTCGTGAAGAGCAACGAGGAAACGGGGATTCGATGAGCACGCCGAACGCGACTACCGAAGCCGTTGCCAGTCCTCGCACCGTGCGCGTCAATCCCAACGCGGTGCTGGCCGTCGTGGCGGTCGCTCAGTTCATGGTCGTGCTCGACACGACCGTCGTCAACGTGGCACTCCCCACGATCAAGATAGACCTCGGCTTCTCCGAGCAGAACCTGTCATGGGTTCTCAACGCCTACGTGCTCATGTTCGGTGGCTTTCTGCTGCTCGGCGGGCGAGCCGCTGACCGGCTCGGGCGCCGCCGGCTGTTCATCGCCGGTATCGCGTTGTTCTCGGGAGCGTCTCTGATCTGCGGCCTCGCTCAGTCAGAGGCCATGCTGCTGGCCGCTCGGGCAGTGCAGGGTCTCGGCGGTGCAATGGTCTCGCCTGCCGCTCTGTCGATCATCCTCACGACGTTCGCCGAAGGGCCCGAACGCAACCGCGCGCTGGCGGTATGGGGTGCGGTCGCCGGTGCGGGCGGCGCGGTCGGCGTGCTGCTCGGCGGGGTGATCGTTCAGGCGATCAGCTGGCGATGGGTCTTCTTCATCAACGTCCCGATCGGGGCTGGGGTGCTGGCGCTGACTCCGCGCATCGTCCCCGAAAGCCGTCCCGAGACGGGCGCGAAGCGCGGATATGACCTGGCCGGGGCAGTCTCGATCACGCTCGGAATGCTCGCCCTCGTGTTCACCCTGATCAAGGCCGACAGCTGGGGATGGGGCTCGGGCAAGACGATCGCCGGGCTTGCCGTTGCGGTGGTGCTCATCTGCGCGTTCGTGGCGATCGAGCACAGCCAACGGGATCCGCTCGTGCCGCTGCGGATCTTCTCCAACCGGAGCCTCGCCGCTTCTGACGCGACGATGCTGCTGGTCGCGGCATCGCTGTTCGGGATGTTCTTCTTCTGCACGCTCTACCTCCAGCAGATCCTGCATTTCAGCGCGCTGAAGACGGGCGTCGCGTATCTGCCCTTCAGTCTCACCCTGGTCGCAGGCTCCGCCAGTGCCTCGGCGCTCGTCGACCGCTTCAGTCCCAAGCCCGTCCTGGTCACGGGCCTCTCGATCTCCACGGTGGGGTTCATCGTGCTCACGCAGGCATCCGGTCATGGCGATTACTGGAGCCATGTCTTCCCGGCGATGCTGATCCTCGGCATCGGCCTCGGTTTGTCGTTCGTGCCGATCACGATCTCCGCCACGACCGGGGTCTCGCCCGAGGACTCCGGTCTCGCCTCGGGCCTGCTCAACACGACCCAGCAGGTCGGCGGAGCACTTGGCCTCGCGATCCTCTCGACCATCTCGACGACCCGTGTGGCCCACGCGCTGCACGCTGGCTCACCGCTTCCGGTTGCGCTGACGCACGGCTTCAAGGGCGGCTTCATCGTGGCCGCGATCATCTGCGCGGCAGCCGCCGCGCTTGCAATCGCGCTGCTGCCAGGGCGGAAACGGGACGCCGAGAACAGCGAGGTCGAGACGATCACGATCTCGTTCCTCAACTGCCCGGGCGCTCCCTACTGTGGCCACCTCGCTCGCTTGGTGGCACTCGGACGGCGAATCCGTGGCACCGCGACGGCGCGGAGCTAGGATCGTGTCGATGATCCTTTCCGCGAATGAAGGAGGGAGAGTCTGATGGGAGCTGCCCTAGTGATAGGTGCTCGTAACCTGGGCTTCTCGATCATCGAGCGACTGCTCGCCGACGGTTGGGACGTGGCCGGTGGTGCCGTATCGGCCGAAACCCTCGAGCGAGTTCGCGGCGTTGGTGCGCATTCGGTGCAGATCGACGTCACCGACCAAGCATCGGTCCTCGCAGCGCTCGATGAGGTCAGCACTCGCTTTGGACGCGTGGATCTGGTCGTCAATGCCGCGTCCCCGTACGCCGCCGCCGGCGGCACGGGTCCGTTCGGGGGCGGGAGCTTGGCGGACAGCGATCCGGACGGCTTCGATCGCTGGACGGTCTCGCCAGCTCGTGGGGCATACGCAGCATTGAGCGCCTCGGCGCGATTCTTGAAGGCACAGGGTGGCGCGGCGACCGTGGTGCAGATAACCGGCGGCTCGTCCCGACGGGCGATGGCCGGGCGCGGCCTCTGGGCGGCCGGCGCCTTCAGCGTCCGCGCGCTCACACAAGCGGCTGCCCTGGAGCTTCGCGAGGAGCAGATCCACGTCGCGCTGTTGGTGGTTGACGCCGGGATCGACCGCACGGGACAGGGCGATGCCCATACTGCCGACCAGCCCAGCATCGCCGGGGCGGTCGCATATCTCGCGAGTCAGAGCCCGCGGGCGATGACCCACGAGCTGCAGGTCACGCCTGCGCTCGACAACTGGACGCCCTAGCTCCTCAGTAGGGACTCCTCGTCGGGGTCGTCCGGCAGCTGTCGCACACGCTCGCGTGCGCGTTCCCGGCTGCTCAGCCGACCTGCCGGGAGCCAGCCGCCAACGGCGGTTGAGGCACGACTAAGGAATCCAGGGATGCGATCGCCGGCGCACTGCGGCGATTCTCGGGTCGTGGAAAGCAACGACCAGCGAGGACTCGATGAGCACACCTGACACGACTACGGAGGCATTTGCCAACACGCGTCCTGCCAGCGCGGAGGAGCTCCCTGACTATGCGCCGATACCTCGCCCGGCGCTGGGCCCGGCGCTGAACGAGCAGGGCTACTACGTAGGCCGGGTCGAGCGCAACCTCTACTGGGTCACCGACGGCACCTACCAGTCGGCGTTCCTGACGACCGCCGACGGCGTCGTCCTGCTCGATGCGCCGCCGACGATCGGCCACAACATCCAGCGGGCCGTAGACGAGATCGCCTCTGCGAACGGGGTGAGCAGCACGGTCACGCACCTCATCTACTCCCACCACCACGCCGACCACGCCGGGGCGTCGTCGCTGTTCGACGGGAATGTCGCGCGCATCGGACACGAAGAGACTCGGCACCTCCTGCTGCGCGACGACGATCCCGCACGGCCGGCCCCCGAGGAGACCTTCGGCGACAACCTCTCCCTGGAGATCGGCGGGGAGCGCATCGAGCTGGCTTGGCACGGCACCAACCACTCGCCGGACAACATCTACATCCACCTGCCCGACCACGACGCGCTGATGCTCGTCGACATCGTCAACCCGGGCTGGGCACCGGTTTACCAAAGCAACCTCACGGAGGACGTGCAGGGCTACATCGCTGCGCCGGACACCGCGCTCGGCTACTCGTGGAAGCACTTCATCGGCGGCCACATGGGTCGGCTCGGCACGCGCGAGGACATCGCTCTGCACCAGCAGTACATGGCAGACATCGAGGCCAGCTCACGCACGGCGCTCGACACGGTCGACCCGACGCCGTACTTCGTCAAGTACGGCGAGAACACCTGGGCCGGGGTCAGGGGCTACCTCGACGCGATCGCAGCTGCCGCGGCCACGCCGGTCATCGAGAAGTACACCGGCGTCTTGGCGGCCGCCGACGTGTTCACCGCCAGCACGACATTCCACGTCATGCAGTCGCTTCGTCTCGACCTTGGGTACGGCTCGCAGGTTCACCCCTGACTTCGAGCATCGAACGCGACCGCTGCGCTTGGGCTATCCGCACCACCAACGGCACACCAAGGAGAAAGAGGATGAACAAGGAGCTAGGGGTCTGGGCGCACGAGGACTGCGCGCTCGTGCTGATCGACTATCAAAAGGAGATGTTCGAGGTCATCCGCTCAGAGGCGGATGCGGCCTTGGTCGAGCTGCACGTCAGGCTGCTCGCGAAGATCGCCAAGTCGCTCGACATGCCGATCGTGCTGTCGACCGTGGGGGTAGAGCTCGGCTTCAACGGCCCGACGCTTCCCTCGATCCTGGCCGAGCTGGACGGCATCGAGGTAATCGACCGTACGTCGATGAGCGCGTTCGAGGATGACGCCTTCCGTGAGGCAGTGAAGGCGACTGGGCGCAAACGCCTGATCATCGGCGGGCTGCACAGCGAGATCTGTCTCACGTTCGCGACGGTCCAGGCCCTGAAGGACGGCTACGACGCGATGTTCGTCACCGACGCCGTCGGTGGTCGATCCCAGATTGCTCACCGCACCGCGATCGAGCGGCTCTCGCACGCCGGCGCTGTGCCGACCACGGCGCTCGCGGTCGTCACCGAGCTGTTTCGTGATTGGGTTTCCCCAGCCGCAGGCCCATCTGGTCAAGTCATCTACTGGTACTTCAGGGAGGTTCCGAAGCTCACGGAGGCCGTCGGTGTCGCGGACGCGGAGAAGCAGGCCGCCGCAGCCGCCCTCGGAGCCGGCTAGATGGCCGGCAGATTGACAGGCAAGGTCTGTGTCGTGACCGGCAGCGGCGGCGGCATGGGCCGTGCCACCGCCATGACCTTCGCGAGGGAGGGGGCTCTGGTCGTCGGCTGCGACGTGGCAGTCGAGCCCGCCGAGGAGACGCTCAATCTCGTGCGTGCCGCGGGCGGTCAAATGGTCTCGTTGCAGCCATGTCACCTCAGCGACCCAGAGGAGTGTGCGCGGCTCGTCGAGCTCGCGATCGGCGAGTTCGGCAAGATCGACGTGCTGTTCAACCTCGCCGCCAGGACGCACTTCAACTGGCTGCAGGACACCACCGACGAGGATTGGACCGCGGCCCGCCAGGACGAGGTCGACCTCGTCCTCTATCTCACGCGAGCCGCTTGGCCTCATCTCGAGGAGAGCCGCGGCGTCGTCGTGAACATGGCGTCGCTCAACGGCCAGCTCAGCTTCAAGCTGCTGCCGTCGCTGTCGCACACGACGAACAAGGCCGCGATCATCGGGATGACCCGCCAGCTCGCGATGGAAGGAGGCGAGTATGGGATTCGCGTCAACTCGATCTCGCCGGGCCTGATCGTGAGCAACGCGACCCGTGGCGAGCTCGAGGACGAAGGATTCGGTGCTCAGATGCGCGACCGGACGCTGCTCGGTCGCCTTGGTCAGCCGGAGGACGTGGCAAACGTCGCGCTGTTCCTCGCCTCGGACGAGAGCTCCTATCTCACCGGAATCGACATCGTCGTCGACGGCGGGATGAAGGTCTGGTGACTCAGGCGTGACAGCGCAGGAAGCATCTGCTCGCTCGGGCAACAACGTTCAGGCCCTGCCGCCGGCGACTCGGCGATACGGCTCCGGCTTCTGGGCGGTGGCGTTCGCATTTCTGATCGTCATGGCGGCCGCTACGCTGCCGAGTCCGCTCTACGGCCTCTACCGCACGCGAGACAGTCTGTCGGCGTTCACGGTGACCGTTATCTATGCGATCTACGCGGGCGGGACGATCGCAGCGCTGCTGTCGGTCCGCTTCGTCGCAGCGCGCATCGGACGACGCGGGGTGATGCTCGGCGCGGTGACGACGATGATCGCCGCAGCAGGTCTGCTCGCAGCATGGAAGACGTTGCCCGGCTTGCTCGTCGGGCGGTTCGTCACCGGAGTGGCAGTTGGGTTGGTCGCCGGGACGGCCACTACCTACTTGATCGAGCTCCGCGCCCGCGCGGACCCGAGCGCCTCCCCGATTCGCCCCCGGAACATCGGTACGGCAATCAGCGTCGGTGCCCTCGGAGTCAGTCCGCTGATCGCTGGCTGCCTGGCAGAGTGGGTGAGCTCGCCACTGACCTTCCCATACCTGCTGTGGGTCGCGCTTGGCGTGATCGCGCTGATCGGCCTCGTCACGGCGCCCGAGACCGGCGCTCCGGCTGCTGCGGCCTCGGCTGGGAGTCAGGCGCGCAGCTCATCTCGCTCGGCCAGGATTCTGGCCCCTGCGGCGGTAGCCACGCTCGCGGCCTTCTCGGCGAACGGGCTGTTCGCCGGGCTGTCGGGGCTGTTCCTGGCCACCACGCTTCACCATCCTTCCCACGCACTGTCGGGCGCAACGCTGTTCCTCGTCTTTGCCGCGGGCGTGGCGGCCCAGCTGGTCACGAACCGACTGCCGGCCTCGCGCGCTCTGGCGCTCGGCACGATCTCGATGCTGATCGGCCTGGTACTGCTCGTGACTGCAGTGCGTCTGTCGACACCGAGTCTCGCGCTGTTCCTGCTGAGCGGCGCGCTGATCGGTGGGGGTGCGGGCGCCGTGTTCAAGGGGACGACTGGTCTCGTGCTCGAAGCGACCGCCCCTGAGAACCGCCTGGCGGTGACGTCAGATCTGCTCGTCGCCCTCTTCGTCGGCCTTTTCGATCCCCGTGATCGGCGCCGGAGTTGCGCTCGACCAGGGTGCAAGCGCACCGGACACCGTCTTCGGCTTCGCCGTCCTCGTGGGCCTGGGCGTCATCGGGGCTGAGCTGCTGCTCGGACACGGGCTGAAGAGAGCGAAGCGAGCGACGGGCATCTCATCCATCAAGACACCACGCGCATCGACCTGAAGGAGAAAGCAATGGCCAGTGCACCTGTCCGCGACCAGCTCGGCGACCACCTGATCACCCCCCAGAACGCGGCGCTTGTAGTGATCGACTATCAACCGTCGCAGTTCGCGACTGTCCGCTCGATGGACGCTGACCTGCTGCGCAAGAACGTCGTCTCAGTCGTCAACGCAGCCACGGCATTCGGGCTGCCGATCGTGCACTCGACCGTCAACGTCGCATCCGGTCAACAGCAGCCGACCGTCCCCGAGCTGGCCGAGCTGCTCGAGGACAGCCCGCCGATCGACCGCACGGGCGTGAACTCCTGGGAGGACATCGACTTTGTGGCAGCTGTGCGTGCCACCGGACGGCGCAAGCTCATCTTCTGTGCGCTCTGGACGGAGGTCTGTATGACCTTCGCGGCCCTCGACGCGCTGCGCGAGGGCTACGAGGTCTACCCCGTCGTCGACGCGATCGGCGGCACGTCCGTTGAGGCCCACCGCGCCGGCATCGAACGCGTCGTGCAGGCAGGGGCTGTGCCGATCGGCTGGGTCTCGTTTGCGTGCGAGCTGCAGCGCGACTGGAACCGGCTGGAGACGGTGCCGCAGATCGTCGAGATCGTGCTCACCGAGAGGCTCCTGAAGGAATGAGCCTGCTCGAGATAGGCGAGCGAGCCTGGGGCGCCGCCAAGTCAATTCGACCAAAGGGAGATTCTCGTGAGCATTGAACAGCAAGTGACCCTCGACGCGATCCTGCGCCAGTCGGCCTTTCCAGCAGACGCCGACGTCAACGATCAACGGCGAATGCTTCGCGAGTTGCTCTCCGCGCAGCCGCTGCCCGCAGAGGTAGCTGTCACCGCAGCCGAACTGGGCGGTGTCTCAACTGCTGAGATCACAGTCGAGGGCATCGAGCCTCGCCACGTCGTTCTCTACTTCCACGGCGGCGTCTACGTGATGGGGGATGCATTCCTCGCCGCTGAGCTAGCCTCGCAAGTCGGCCGGCGAACGAGCGCCAAGGTCATCTCCGTCGACTACCGGCTCGCACCCGAGCACCCGTATCCCGCAGCAGTCAACGACGCTCTCGCGACCTACAAAGCACTCCTGGAAGACGGCACCGACCCTTCGGAGGTTGTCTTCGCGGGAGAGTCCGCCGGCGGTGGGCTCGCCATCGCCACGCTTGTCAATGCCCGTGACCACGGGCTTCCCCTGCCAGCTGCGGCCTACGCAATGTCACCGTATGCCGATCTCACCCTGGCGGGGATCAGCATGGACAGCAAGCGGGAGGTCGACCCGCTTCTCAGCCGGGAGAACCTCCAGGCCCGAATCCCTGACTACACGGCCGGCCGAGACGCCGCGTTCGGCCTCATCAGCCCCGTGTTCGCCGACTTGTCTGATCTGCCGCCGCTGATCGTCCAGGCAGGAAGTCACGAGGTGCTCCTCGACGACGCCGTTCGTCTCGCGCGAGCAGCCGCTGCCGCAGACGTCGAGGTCGTGCTCGAAATCACGCCTGGGGTGCCTCACGTCTTCCAGGCCTATCACCAGATCCTCGATGAGGCCTCCACGGCACTCGACAGAGCCGGGCAGGTCTTGTCGGCGCATCTGGCCGGTGCGCCGGTCTGACCGCCGACGCTGGCGATCGTGTCCAACCCAACAGCCAATCCGCCATCAAGGAGACAGCAACAATGAGCAGCGTTGACACTCAGGTACTTCCATCCGGGACGTGGCAGGTCGACAAGATCCATTCGAGCGTCGATTTCGCCGTTGACTACATGGCGGGCACCTTCCACGGAACGTTCGGCGACTTCGATGCCGCAGTCGCGGATGGCGTGCTGAAGGGCTCGGCGAAGGTCGCCTCCGTTCAGGTCAAGGACGAGAACCTCGCAGCACATCTGCAAAGCCCTGACTTCTTCGACGCTCAGGCCTACCCTGAGCTGGCCTTCACCTGCACGGCGATCAACCGCGATGGCGATCGCCTCACGATCGACGGTGAGATCACGATCAAGGGTCACACCGAGGCCGCCAAGATCACCGGCGAGATCTCAGATCCGATCGCGGACTCCTATGGCGGCGAGCGCTTCGGGCTGACTCTCCAGACCGTCGTGGAGCGCGACAAGTTCGGCGTCAGCTGGAACAACCCCCTGCCGAGTGGCGAGCCGGCCCTCTCGAACGAGGTGACGATCACCGCCGAGTTGCAGTTGGCGAAGGTCGGCGAGGGGGAGTGCTAGTCCTTGGTATCAGCGGCTCTCTGCGCCGCGACTCCTATAACGCGGCGCTTCTGCGTCACGCTTGCGACCTGTTCGAGGCTGAGGGCGCGCAGTTCGAGATCTACGACGGACTGCGCGAGATCCCACCCTACGACGAGGACTGCGACACCGAGGACGCGCCCGAGGCCGTCTCGCGACTGCGCGAGGCGGTCCGCAATGCAGACGCCGTGTTCTTTGTCACCCCCGAGTACAACTCCTCGATTCCGGGCGCGCTCAAGAATGCGCTCGACTGGATTTCGCGCCCGTTCGCGAGCAACCCCTTGCGCTACAAGCCGGTCGCCGTGATCGGCGCGAGTTCCGGCATGTTCGGCGCCGTCTGGGCGCAGGCCGAGCTGCGCAAGGTTCTCGGTGCGATCGGGGCGCGAGTCACCGAAGGCGAGGTTGCCGTCGGCAACGCCGGCGAGCGCTTTGAGAACGGTCGCTTGAACGAGCCCAATCTGGAGGCGGAGGTGCACGCGGTCGTGAGCACCCTGCTCGAGGACGCTCGATCCGCAGCCAGCGGCCAGCCTTCGGGTAACGCTCTAACTTCCTGAATTAGATATGCCATGCGGTCCCGCGTCGTTCGACAGGCCTCACCCAGGGCATCGACATACTCATCTCAAAGGACCGGCTCATACATCGACGCAAACCCTGTGCGCGCACACGACCTAGATGGGAGAACCGATGGCTCACGCAGAAATCACGCCCGCTGAGCAGGCCGATCGCTTGGCGATCCGAGAGCTGATCGACGCCTATGCGCGCTGCGCAGACACCCGCGACGCCAAAGGGCAGAAGTCGCTGTTCACAGAGGACACTCACTTCGTCGTCTACATGGACGGAACGGCCACCAAGCCCACCCAGGTAATCGACGGCCGCGAGGGGCTGACCCCGGTCTTCGACGATCTCAATCGCTATCAGGCCACGATGCACTTCAACGGGCAGAGCACGATTGCCCTCGACGGCAACCGGGCAACCGGGGAGAGCTACTGCGTCGCCCACCACCTCTACACCGAAGGCGACGAGCGAAAAGTGATGCTCGCTTTCCTTCGGTACGGCGATACGTTCACCAAGATCGACGGGATTTGGCTGTTCGCCGAGCGCAATCTCTACGTAGCTTGGACCGAAACCCGCGCGTCGCATCCATAGCTGCGTGGCGTCGAGCGAAGGGCAGTAGGCCAACCTCGATCTTGGCGTAGCGAACAACCAGTAGACCTGTCCTAGTGCGGGCGCAGATACATGGGCAACGAGCGCACGACGTTCATCATTTCTTCATCGCGCAGGCCCCTTCTCGATGGGTGGCATCCGGTGCCAGCAAAACTGAGCAAGTCCACCGATTTGTATTGTTCGCCGCCATGTCGACGGAGCTAGCTGGATCGCCCGCGCAACCAGTTCGCCGATGGGCACTTGCAAGTAGGGCGGCCTGGTTTGCGCCACTGGTCGTCGTTGTGGCCTATCTGATAACGCTGGCACTGCAGCTCCGTCAGCTGCTCGCTGCTGCCTATCTGAACGCCGATGCCGCCTCGGCGCCGGTTATCGGGGAAATGTTCGGCGGGAGAACGGGCCACTCGCTCACGCTGCTAGGTCATCTCGGCTGGTACTCAACGCTGCTGTTCGAGCGAGCGACGCATTGGCTGCCGCTGCATCGCCAGGTCTGGGAGGCTGCGCCGTACGCAATGGCGCTGTGCTCGGCGGTGCTGGTCGGCTGGGGCGCGTGGCGAGTCGCCGGGCGATGGGCGGCTGCAGTCTCGCTGAGCATCGTCGTCTGCGCTGGGCCGGAAATGCTCTCGCTGCTGTCCGTGCTCAACGACCACGCTCCGACGTGGTTCACGCTGGCTTTGCTCGGCAGCTTTGTCGTCCTGCTCGAGCGCCAAGCCGATCGCCTCGGTTGGGTGTCGATGGGGGCTCTTGCGATCTTCGTCGGTGCCGTGCTCGGCGCGAACGCCGCTTCGGACGTGCTGCTGACGATCTCAGGCGCCGTCCCGTTTCTGCTGGCCGCAGGCGCCACATGGCTGCTGCAGCCGAGTCGCCGCTCGGCGCGTGCCGCGCTCGTCGCTCTGGCGACCGGAGGCATCGCGCTCCTCAGCGGAATCCTGCTGCACGCCTACATGCATCACCAAGACGTGATGGCGGTTGTCGACGCCAACACGAGCACGCTAGTCGCAGCAGAATCGGTCGGGAGGAACTTTCGGCTCTGGTGGCAGTCGCTTGCGATCCTCGGCAGCGGCAACTTCTTCGGCCAGGCGGTCGGCTTCTCGGTGGTGCTCGCATTCGCGTGCGCAGTGCTGACGATCGGCGCCGTCGTTGCGCTTCCGCGGATCGCGCGCAGTCAACTCGCCCAATCCCTCGCCGCGCGACGGGCCGGCCGGCATGCGCCTGCCGATGGTGCGCTGCTGGCGTGGTGTGTCTTCTGGTCGTCTTCGGCGCTGCTGCTCTCGACAGCGTTCATCTTCAGCGGGATCCCAGAGGATCTCGGGTCGAGCCGGTACCTGGTCGGTCTCGTGCTCGCGGCAGCAGCACTGGTGCCGCTGCTCGGTGGGCGGAGCACGCTCGCTCGCGCAGCAGTCACAGCTGCAGTCACCGTGTATGCGTTCACAGGCTGGTTGGCGCTCGCGCAGGAACGGATCGCGCCGCCTGCCTCGCCGAGCGATCAACTCGCCAACGCAGTTCTGAAGTTCACACGCCAAGAACATCTCGCCGTCGGCTACAGCGGCTATTGGGACGCAGCGCCGATCACCTGGGCCACCCACCTTGGGGTAAACGTCTTCCCCGTGCAAGAGTGCGACGGCAATCAGCACCTGTGTGGCTTTGAACTACACATCATCACTTCGTGGTACACACCGCGACCTGGGGCCAGAAGCTTCCTGCTTTCAGACCCTGCCTATCCGAGCGTGCCCTCCGCGCCGACCCCTGATCTCGGCAAGCCGATCGCGGTGCACCAAATCGGGCAAGTGATGATGTACGTCTACCCCTATGACATCGCCTCGCGCTTGTTCGCGCTATGAACGTCAGCGCAGCCCGCCAGCTCTAGCGTGCCCGACCTTTGCGCAGCTTCGGCAAGTGGCGCTCGATCGACTCGACGCCGATCCCCGGCCTCGGTCTAACGCCGCTTAGCTCCACTACCCGCAACTAACTGCCCCGACACGTGGTTTGCCAAGCCAGTGCGAGCGGGTATCGAACTGCGCAATGAACGACCAAGGAGAGAACATGCGTAGATGGAGACTCGTCGTTGTCGCTGCATGCATCGTCGCTGGATGCCTGTCGCTTGTGAGCAGCGCCGTGGCAAGCGATGCGAGCGTCCGCAGCGCAATCAAACAGAGCGCGCAGCAGGTCAAGGAGAGCGGTGAACTGAAAGACGCGCTCAAAGAACTCAGAGAAGACCCGAAATCGCTTGAAAAAGTGCACAAGGCGATAGCGAAGTTCACCGGTGCCTTGCGCAAAGTCGCTGACACTGTCTCAGCGCAGGAAGGCTCAACGCCTGAAGGCAAGCAGGGTAAGACCGACTACGTCGGTGGGCTGCACAAGTTCATCACTGGGTTCAACGATGTCGACAAGGCGATCACTGATGCCAAGAATCACGAGAAGGCAGCAGCTAAGGCCGAGCTGAAAAAGGGTGCCACGCTGGTTGCCGCCGGTGTGGTGGAGATCAAGAAGGGTGCGCAGCTCTTGCATGTGAAATCTGCGTAGACGGCTTGTGCGTGGGCGGAGCGTTGTTCTGCCCACGCACAGGTCTTTACGGGCAGTCGAGCTGTCACTCACGGCACGCTTGGCTGATCGCGTGTGCGATCCAAGCAGGTCAGGTACCAAGCAGGTCAGGTTTTGACAGGTGAACCATAGGTCACGCTGTATTCAGTAAGTTAGAAACACTCGACCGAACCGAACGCCATAGGGCTAGGCTCCCGCGACAAATTCATCGGCGCAGCACCCGTTAGCGCTGCAGCCAGGAGGATCGCGATGGGCCAAGAGACTTTCATCAACTACTGGATCGGCCAGGAGCCGACGCCACCCTCCCCGACCCTCGACGAGATGCCGCCGTACGTCGACGTCGTGCCGCTCGCGTTCGTGACGATCGACGAATCGACGTACGAGCTCGACTTCAGCTTTCTTTGCAAAACGCACTCAGAAGCGTCGATCAAGGAAGCGATCGAGGTTGTGCGCGCAAACGGGACGAAGGTGCTGTTCTCGATCAACGACCAGCGCTTGGGAACAGTGCCCAACGTCAAGGCGTTCGTTGCCAACGTCGTCCGCGAAGTGCTCGCGTGGGGCGTTGACGGCATCGACTTCGACTTCGAGCCGCCTGACGTCGAGAGCACGACGCTCGTTGCTGTCGTCACCGCGTTGCGGCCAGCGCTACGCGCGGCGCTCGGCAGGGAACCGCTGCTGACAGCGCCGATCTACTGCCCGTGGCTCGAACAGCAGGATCTGCTGAAGAAGTTTGCCGCCCAGCTCGACTTCCTGACGACGATGGACTACGCCAACGCGACCACTTCGATCGGTCTGTGCCAGGAATACATCAACGTGCTCGAAGAACCCGAGAAGGTCGCGATCGGGATGATCTGCATGGACGAAGAAAAGATGAACTCGCTCGAAGAACTGAAGCAGATGGCTTTGTGGGAGCCGAAGCAAGGGCGCAAGCGCGGCGCGATGCTCTACACGTTCTCCTACGACGTCGAAGCGAGAGAAAAGGGCGGCACAGGCTACCCCGACGGCACGTACACAGCGACGATCCGCAAGTACCTGCCTTAGCTCTCGTTTGCCGTAGTCGACGTGCACAGGCCTAGCCCGAGCACCGGTTAGGGCCTGCGTGCGTTGGCCGTGGCGTGCGCACCGTACGCTTGATCAGTGCCAGCGCTGCTCGCGTCAGCCTCAATCGGCGACACCATCACCTCGTTCTTCAACGCTGTCGGCCAGTTCTTCTCTGACCTCGCCGCTGTCAACTGGGGACTGCTGCTGCTCGGGCTGCTCTGCTTCGGCCTCAACCTGACGCTGCGCTCGCGCGCCTTCTTCCACAGCCTGCGTGCCGCCTATCCGTCCGTCCGCTTCCAGTGGCGGCGCGTGTGGGGCGCGTACTGGGCTGCAGTCGGCTTCAACAACGTCGTCCCTGCGCGCGGCGGCGACGTCATCAAGCTGTTCCTCACGCGCTCGTCGATCCCAGGGTCGACCTATCCGACGGTTGCAGCTGCGTTCTTCGTCGAGTCAGTGTTCGACGCGACCGTCGGCATCTTCGTCTTGATCTTCGCCTTCACCCAAGGCGTCTTCCCCAAGCCGCCCGATTTCTCGAAGCTCGACGCCTTCGAAATCTCCTACTTCGCCGAGCACTTCCGCTTCACGCTGTTCCTGCTGACAGCGATCGCCGTGCTCGGGCTGACCGCGTTCGCCGTGCTCTCCTCGCGCGTCAAGGCCTTCTGGGCGCGCGTGCGCCAGGGCGTGACGATCCTCTACGACCGTCCTCGATACCTGCGCGAAGTCGCGTCGCTGCAGGTGCTCGCATGGCTCGCTCGCTTTGCTGCCTTCTGGTTCCTGCTCGATGCGTTCGGCGTCGGCGGGTCAGTGCAGAACGTGCTGCTCGTGTTCGGCGTCAACCAGGTCGCAGGCGCCGTGCCGTTCACGCCGGGCGGCGCCGGGGTGCAGCAAGCGCTGCTCGTCAAGGTGTTCGCCAAGAACGCCTCGACTGCCGTCGTCGCTGCCTACTCGGTCGGCCAGCAGATCGCGATCGCCGCCTTCACAGCCTCCGTCGGCCTTGGTGCAGTCGTGTTCATCTTCCGCTTCCGCTCGTTCAAGGAAGTGATCTCCGCTGGGCGCGCATCGCGCGATGCTGAGCGTGAAGAGCAGCGGGCCGGCGAGCGCGGTGAGCGACCAGGTGATCGCGGAGACAGGGAATGGGGGACCAGCGCGGAGGAAGAAGGGGACGAGCCGCCCGGTCAGTCGCCCGGCCGCAGCACTACTGCAGGCCGGCGCGTGCCTCGCGCACGAGCGTGACAGCCTCAGGGAAGACGAGCGCCATCACCGTGCGGATCTGCTCAGCTTGCGCCTCAGCGTTGCCTTGCAAGTTGATCCGCTCGACAGCTGCCACCGTCATGTCGACAGCGAGCTTGATCGCGTTGTCCGCCCAGGCCAGCCGCTGCTGTCCCTGCATCTGATCGGCGAACTCGGCAAGGCGGCGCTGGAGCTCCTCTGGATCTCCGAAAAGGTCACCGAGACCGCCGCCCTCCATGAACTCATCATAGACTGCCTCCTCCGATGCCCAGCAAGAGCGAGATCGAGCAGCAAGTCCAATGGGAGACTGAGCGCCGCACGCGCCTGGCTGTGCCCGCCTTCGCCGGCGGCGTGCTGTACCTGCTGAGCGGCATCATCACGAGCTCGACGCTCAACGGTGCGCCGACCGTTGGCATTCTGCAAGGGCTTGCTCCAGCGCTCGAAGGCGTCGCCAGCCCGACCGTCAGCCCGCGCGCTGCAGAGGTCAAATTCATCAGCCATCACGCTGGGCCGCTGATTGCAGGCAGCGTGATTGCAGCGCTTGCGATCGGCGTGCTCACGCTCGTGCTGCTGCTGCTCGTCGAGGCCACCCGCTTCCGCCGCCCTGAGACGTGGGGGCCGGCGCGCATGCTCGTGATCGCAGGCGGTGGCTCGCTGGCTGTGATCAGCATCGCCCATCAGATCGTCACAGCGATCGAGACGCACAAATTCGCTGTCGGCCACGACTTCAGCAACCACGCCGTCGACAACGCGCTGACGAAGGGCACTGCGAACCTGTTGATCGACTACCTCGACCTCGTCGCAGGGCTCTCGCTCGCCGTCGGCATGATCGTCGTGATGGTCAATGCGATCCGCACTGGGCTCGTGACGCGCTGGATGGGCGTCGTCGGGATCATCAGCGGCATCCTCATCTTCCTGCCGATCGGCGGCGCCACGCTCGAGGTCGTGCCGTCCTTCTGGATCGTCGCAATGGGCATCCTCTACATCGGCAAATGGCCCAACGGCCAGCCTCCTGCGTGGGAGTCAGGCGAAGCCAGGCCGTGGCCATCGCGCGCGCAGATGCGCGAGCAGGCAGGCGCCGGCAAGCCTGCGCTGGCGACTGGCGGAGGCGACATCACGCCTGCAGCCAAGCCAGACAAGACGGTCGCCGGCGGCCGCGCCTCGCGCAAGCGCACGCGCGGCCCGCGCAGCTGACCAGCGCAGCTCACAGTTCAGATGATTAGCCCGCTCGCAGAGCGGGAAGAAACCAGTGGATGAGCAGACGCTGAGCGCGCGCAACTGCCGCTCCCCGCCGCTCACCCGATTGGCTCATAAGCACCGACCGCCGCGCGGTTGCCGGGCGACGGGGAAGGAGGCTTCCAATGGAGGCAGCAACGATTCAGCGCACAGATCCTGTGCGGCGCGGCGCAGATCCAACGGCGTCGCCGCGCGAGACGACTGGCTGGAAACCGGCAGACCCAGGACCGCTCGGCTTGGGCGCCTTCGCGATGACGACGTTCGTGCTGTCGATGTTCAACGCCAACCTCGTCAACGAAAAGGGCACGCCCGTCGTGCTCGGGCTGGCGTTGGCCTATGGCGGCATCGTGCAGCTGCTCGCAGGGATGTGGGAGTTCCGCACAGGCAACACGTTCGGCGCAGTCGCCTTCTGCTCGTTCGGCGGCTTCTGGATCTCGTTCTGGGCGCTCAACGTCTTCTACGCCAAGCAGATCGGCGGCAACGCTGGGCATGCAGTCGGCCTTTACCTGTGGGCTTGGGCGATCTTCACTGCGTACATGACCGTCGCTGCGCTGCGCACGAGCGGCGCTGTGTTGCTCGTGTTCGTGTTGTTGACAGCGACGTTCGTGCTGCTCGCCATTGGCGCAGTAGGCGCGCACGCGTCGGTCACGCACTGGGGCGGCTATCTCGGTCTCGCAACCGCTGCAGCCGCTTGGTACGCGTCGTTCGCTGCCGTCGTCAACTCGACGTTCGGGCGCACGATCGCTCCCGTGATTCCACTCGCCAGGGAGCGGTGAAAGGCGAGGGCAACTGGACAAGAGGGTCGGCGCGCTCCCCCGGCACGTCGACCCTCGAAGTCCCAGTGAGACAATGGCCGGCAACCACAGCCGGCAAGCTGCATTGACTTCGAGCGAGAGGAGAGAGCGATGTCGACAGGGCCCGATACTGCTGAGACAGGCGAGGCGCTCGACGCCCAGCTCGCAGAGCTGCTCGACGTCGAGAAGTTTCCGCCACCGCCCGCCTTTGCAGAGAACGCGCTGCTGACCGACCTTGCTGTATACGAGCAGGCTGCAGCGGACCCGCAGGGCTGGTGGGCCGCCCAGGCAGAGCGGCTCGACTGGTTCCAGCGGTGGACGCGCGTGCTCGACGACGACGATCCGCCGTTCTACAAGTGGTTCACAGGCGGCTCGCTGAACGTCTCATACAACTGCCTCGACCGCCACGTGATCGCTGGCAGGGGAGACCGAATCGCTTTCCACTGGCGCAGCGAGGAGGGCGAGGAGCGCGACATCACATACGCAGAGCTGCTGGCGCAAGTCGAGCGCTTTGCCAACGCACTCAAGGATCAAGGCGTGCAGAAGGGCGATGTCGTCGGCATCTACTTGCCGATGATCCCTGAGGTCGTCGTCGCGATGCTCGCGTGCGCGCGGATCGGCGCGCCGCACAACGTCGTCTTCGGTGGCTTCTCAGCTGAGGCTGTACGCGAGCGGATGGAGTTCTCAGAGGCGAAGCTGCTCGTGACCGTCGACGGTGCAGCGCGCAAGGGCAAGACAGCGCCTGTCAAGGATCGCGTCGATGAGGTGATGTCAGATCTCGAGACGCTCGAGAAGATCGTCGTCGTGCGCAGCTCAGGCACCTCCTGCCAGATGAAGGAGGGGCGCGACGTCTACTACGACGAGATATGCGCATCAGCGGAGGAGGCTTGCCCTCCGGAGCCACTCGACTCCGAGCACCCGCTGTTCATCCTCTACACGTCAGGTTCGACGGCCAAGCCGAAGGGCATCTTGCACACGACCGGTGGCTATCTGACAGGCGTCTCTGCGACGCATCGCTACGTGTTCGACCTGCGTCCCGAGTCAGACGTCTACTGGTGCGCAGCCGACGTCGGTTGGGTCACTGGGCACTCCTACATCGTCTATGGCCCGCTCGCCAACGGCGCGACGTCTGTGATGTGGGAGGGCGCGCCTGACTACCCCAACAAGGGCATCTGGTGGGAGCTCGTCGAGCGCTATGGCGTGACCATCCTCTACTGCGCACCGACTGCCATCCGCGCGTGCATCAAGTGGGGCGCCGAGTGGCCTGATGGTCATGATTTGAGCAGCCTCCGGCTGCTTGGATCGGTTGGCGAGCCGATCAACCCGAAGGCTTGGCTGTGGTACCACAAGGTGATCGGCGCAGAACGCTGTCCGATCGTCGACACGTGGTGGCAGACTGAGACAGGCGGGATCATGATCACGCCGCTGCCTGGCATCACTGAGACCAAGCCAGGCTCCGCCACGCAGCCGTTCCCTGGCGTCTTCGCCGAGGTCCGCGACGAGTCGACAGGCGAGCCGATCGACGAAGGGCAAGGGCTGCTCGTGCTGACGCAGCCGTGGCCCTCGATGCTGCGCACGCTGTACAGGGAGCCAGAGCGCTTCATCGAGACGTACTTCAAGCGCTTCGGCAAGGAGACGTATCTCGTCGGCGACGCCGCCCGGCGCGATGCTGACGACTACCTCTGGGTGATCGGGCGAATCGACGACGTCGTCAACGTCTCAGGCCACCGCCTCTCGACAGCTGAGGTCGAGTCTGCCATCGTCGCCCACGCTGACGTTGCCGAGGCCGCTGTGATCGGCCAGCACGACGAAGACACTGGCCAAGCGATCGTCGCTTTCGTCACGCTGCAAGGCGACCTCGCCGGCGACGAGCAGACTGTCGAGGGCATCCGCGCCACCGTCGCCGAGCGGATCGGCAAGTTCGCCCGCCCCAAGCGGATCATCTGGGCCGACGACCTGCCCAAGACGCGCTCAGGCAAGATCATGCGCAGGCTGCTGCGCGACATCGCCGAGGGGCGCGCGCTCGGAGATGTGACGACGCTGCGCGACCCCGGCGTGACCGAGCAGCTCGAGGAGCGCGTGAAGGAGATGCAGGCGCAGGAGGACTGAGCGGCTGCTGATCGCGATCATCTCCGATACGCACCTCCCGCGCGGCCGACAGAGGCTGCCGGATCTGTGCGTGCGACGTCTTCGCGAAGCGGAGCTGATCCTGCATGCCGGCGACCTCTCGGCGACCTCAGTGCTTGACGAGCTCGGCTCGCTCGGGCCACCGGTCGTGGCGGTGCACGGCAACGTCGACGAGCCAGCTCTGCTCGCGCGCCTGCCCGCGCAGCTGGAACTGGAGCTGAGCGGCGTGAAGCTCGCCATGACCCACGACGCCGGTCCCGCACGTAGGCGTCTCGCGCGCCTGCGCAATCGCTTTCCCGACGCCGACGCCGTGATCTTCGGCCACTCGCACATCCCGCTGCACGAAAGGGCGGACGGCCTGCAGATCTTCAACCCCGGCAGCCCCATCGATCGCCGTCGTCAGCCAGAACGGACGATGGGCCTCGCGCGCATCGAGCGGGGCGCCGTGGCGTTCGAGCTGATTTCGCTGGGGGCTTGAGCAGCGCGCCGCGGCGCGGTCAGACCTTGCGGTGCTCGGGCACCCAGGAGCCCTCGTCGTCCTGGGTGAAGTCCTGGAACAGCCCAGGCGCCTCTGCCTGCATGATTCGCGCGATCGTGTCGAACACGCTGCGCAGCTCCTCCTCGGCGCCAGGCGCCGTGCGCATCTCGATCACGTGCCGCAGCGTGCGCGCGTTTGCCGTCCAGACGATGTCCGTGCTGAGCCCGATCGGCGCGAGCCGGCGCAGCGCTGAGGTGACCTCCTTCTTGACGTGGAAGGGGACGCCCTCCTCGTCGATGCCCAGCTCTGCTGCCGCGCTGACCTGAAATTCCTCGAGCTGCTCGACGATCGCCAGCACCTGCTCGCGCACCGGCTCGAGCGCAGGCGGCACGCGGAAGCCGATATCGGCGAGGCGCACGTAGCGCAGGCTCTCCTGGCTGAACGCCGAGCCGGCGCGATGCCTGACGAGCTCGTGGGTGAATACTCGGCTCACGTTGCGCAGCGCGAACGAGTAGTTCGCGTGCTCCAGGACACTGCCGTGCGCCGAGCGCAGGATGTTGGCGAAGTACTCGCGCTGGTCCGTGCGCACGCGCGTCACGTTCGGGTTCAGCCCAGGCTCCCAGCTGCGGTAGCAAGCGCGCCCGCCGAACTCGACGATCAGCTCGCCGCCGTTCGGCGCTCCGTCTGACTCCTGCAGGCGTCGCTCCAGCCACGACTCGCCGCCGACGTCCGCCAGGTAGCCACGCATCCCCTCGGGGTCGATCGAGGGACGGGCGATCAGGAAGACCTGTGGAGTCGTCTCGTGCATCGGGGCGACGATGCTAGGCCGTCTTCCGGACGGCGCTCTGGGCCGCCCGACCGACGATCGTCCATCGTGATCCTGATGCGGATGCTGCCCTCGGGTCAGAGTTGTAGTGTGCCTCTGAAGTGAGTTCTGCCCTCGCAGAAAACGGCTCGAAGGCCCTCGTCGAAGCGACCGACCTCAGCCGCCGCTACGGCGAAGGCGAGGCTGCCGTCGACGCCCTAGCCGACGTGACCGTCAGCTTCCCCTCCTCGCGTTTCGCCGCGATCATGGGCCCTTCAGGCTCAGGCAAGTCGACGCTGATGCACATCCTCGCCGGGCTCGACCGGCCGACG
>FTBE01000038.1_pt1 | contig 25592 bp, 22 predicted proteins | sample 1639291 | NCBI WGS metagenome assembly FTBE01 (sample SAMEA3914864, study PRJEB12502) | metagenome | biome: forest; material: soil | place: USA | collected 2012-03-12 | depth 0.3 m | reverse complement strand
GATCGACACGATCGACGACATGCGCACGGCCTTCGACGGGATCCCGCTCGGGGAGGTCTCGACCTCGATGACGATCAACGCCCCGGCAGCGTGCCTGCTGCTGCTGTACGAGCTGGTCGGCGAGGAGCAGGGCGTGCCCTCTGAGCAACTGCGCGGCACGACGCAGAACGACGTGCTGAAGGAGTACATCGCGCGCGGCAACTACATCTACCCGCCGCAGCCGACGATGCGCCTGACGACGGACCTGTTCCAGTATTGCCACCAGAACGTGCCGAAATGGAACACGATCTCGATCTCGGGCTACCACTTCCGCGAGAAGGGCTGCTCGGCGGTGCAAGAGGTCGCGTTCACGCTGTCGTCTGGAATCGCCTACGTGCAGGCGGCGATCGAGAAGGGCTTGAACGTCGACGAGTTTGCGCCGCGTTTGGCGTTCTTCTTCAACGGCCACAACAACGTCTTCCAGGAGGTGGCGAAGTTCCGCGCGGCGCGACGGATGTGGGCGCACATCATGCGCGAGCGCTTCGGCGCGACCAACCCGAAGGCGACGATGCTGCGCTTTCACACGCAGACGGGCGGAGTGACGCTGACGGCGCAGCAGCCGGAGAACAACATCGTGCGCGTGGCGCTGCAGGGCTTCGCGGCAGTCTGCGGCGGTACGCAGTCGCTGCACACGAACGGCTTCGACGAGGCGCTTGCACTGCCGACGGAGCGCGCGGCGAAAATCGCGCTGCGAACACAGCAGATCCTCGCGCACGAGTCGGGCGCAGCCGACAGCGTGGACCCGTTCGCGGGCTCCTACTTCGTCGAGTCGCTGACCGACGAGATCGAAGCGCGCGCCAACGAGCTGATCGGCAAGGTCGACTCGCTCGGCGGCTCGGTCAACGCGATCGAGTTCATCACGGGTGAGATCGACGAGTCGGCGTGGGGCTACCAAGAGCGCTACCGGATCGGCCAGGACATCGTGGTGGGCGTGAACAAGTACGAGGAGGAGGAGCTCGAGGTGCCCGACCTGTTGCGCGTCGACCCGCAGTCGGAGCGCGAACAGCTCGACCGCCTGGCGAGCTTCAAGGCCGAGCGCGACCAAGCCCTCGTCGCGCAGCGTCTGGAGGAGCTGCGCGACGTGGCGCGCGGGACGGACAACCTGCTGCCTGCAATCCGCCAAGCGCTGAAGGACCGCTGCTCGATCGGCGAGGTATGCGCGGCAATGCAGGACGTCTTCGGCAAGTACGCGCCGACGTTCTGAGACGTCTGCCTACCGGTCGCGGTAGTGCATTCCGCCTGCGCCGCCGGTTAGGGTTTGCCCATGCTCGCAACCCCCGCGCTGATGTTCTGGGAAGTCGCGCTGGCCGTCCACATCATGGCGGTGGTCGTCGGCTTCGGCGTCACGTTCGCCTACCCGATCATCTTCCCGGTGATCGCAAAGGTCGACAAGCGCGCGCTGCCGGCGGTCCATCGGGCGCAGCATGCAGTTGGATCGCGGCTGATCACGCCAAGCCTCGCGGTGGTCGTGATTGCAGGCATTTACTTGGCAAGCCACCTCGACCAGTGGAGCAAGTTCTACGTGCAGTGGGGCTTGGCTGCTGCGGTCGTGCTCGGAGGTCTGGGGGGGATGTTCTTCGCACCGTCAGAGAAGCGGCTCGCGGAGCTTGCGGAGCGCGACACTGCAGCAGCGAGCGACGGCGAGGTGACGATGAGCGCGGATTACGAAGCGCTCTCTGGACGGGTGGCGAAGGTAGGTGCGCTTTCGAGCCTGCTCGTGCTCGTCACCGTCTACTTCATGGCCACGCACACCGGCGCCTAGGCGAGCGTTGGGCGGCGCGGAGCGGCGTCCTCGGCCGCTCGCGTGCAGAGCACGCCACGCTCCCTGTGTCCTTGCTCCACTCGCCCCTCGCCCGCCTGGAGGTCAGTTGCGAAAGACGGTGCGCTCGGTACGCTGAGCGCTATGAGCGAGGGATATCGAGTCGCGGTCGTCGGCGCCACTGGGCAGGTGGGCACGTTGATGCTGCAATTGCTGGGAGAGCGTGGTTTCCCGGCACGCGAGATCGTGCCATTCGCTTCGGAGCGCTCGGTCGGGCGTGAGCTGGCGGACGGCCTGGTGGTGCAGGGCCTGAGCGAGGAGTCGATCGAGGGCTTTGACTTGGCGATCTTCTCTGCCGGCGGCTCGACATCAGGCGAGTGGGCGCCGCGCTTCGCGGCGGACGGCGCTGTGGTCGTCGACAACTCATCGCGCTGGCGCATGAGCGAGGACGTTCCGCTGGTCGTCTCTGAGGTCAACCCGCAGGCGTTGGAGACACATAAGGGGATCGTCGCGAACCCGAACTGCTCGACGATGCAGATGGTCGTGGCGTTGAAGCCGTTGCACGAGGCGGCAGGCATCGAGCGGCTAGTGATCAGCACATATCAGGCGGTCTCGGGCACGGGCAAGCGAGCGGTCGACGAGCTGCTCGACCAGTCGCATGCGCTGCTGCACGAAACGCAGATCGCACCACCAGAGTCCTACGCGCATCAGATCGCCTTCAATGCACTCCCTCACGCGGGCAGCTTCGCAGCGGGCGACGACCACACTGACGAGGAGCGCAAGCTGATCAACGAGACGCGCAAGATCCTCGCGGACCCGGCGATCGCGATCTCGGCGACGTGCGTGCGAGTGCCAGTCGTCAACGGCCACTCGGAGGCTGTGAACGTGCAGACGCGCGAGCCGCTCTCGCCTGAGCAGGCGAAGGAGCTGCTGTCGCACGCGCCAGGTGTCACGGTGCTGGATGACCCTGACGCGGCGCTCTACCCGCTGGCGATCGACGCAACTGGCAAGGACGACGTGTTCGTCGGGCGCATCCGTCGTGATCCAGGGCACGAGCGTGCACTCGACATGTGGATCGTCGCTGACAACCTGCGCAAGGGTGCAGCGACGAACGCGGTCCAGCTCGCAGAGCTGCTCGACGAGCGCGGACTGCTCGGTGCGCGCGCGGGCGCGCCGATCTCTGCTTAGCCGACTTCGGCGCGCGGCGCGTGACGATCGATGTGATCGAGTAGCGCGCTGCGTCGCGGCAGCGCGACGACAGGCACTTCGCTGAGCAACGAGGAGCCACCAGGCGCGTCATGCTCGTCGACGTCGTCGCGCAGTGTGGCGAGTTCTTCGCGCAGTGCGAGGAAGGCGGTCACGACACGCGGATCGAACTGGCTGCCGGCGCCCTGCTCGATCTCTGCGATCGCCCGCTCGATCGGCCACGCTTCCTTGTACGGACGGTCGTGGATCAAGGCGTCGAACACGTCGGCCACGGCCACGATCCGGCCAACGAGTGGGATCGCTTCAGCTGAGAGCCGCTTTGGGTAGCCGGCGCCGTCCCAGCGCTCGTGATGCGTCGCAGCAATCACAGCTGCCATCTGCAGCACGGGCGAGCTGCCGCTCGAGAGCAGACGCGCGCCGAGCACTGCGTGCGTCTTCATCACGTCGAACTCCCGCTCGGTCAGCTTGCCTGGCTTGAGCAGGATGCGATCGGGGATGGCGAGCTTGCCGACGTCGTGCAGTGGCGCCGCTTGGCGCAGCAGCGTGACCTGTCCGGCAGGCAGGCCGAGGCCAAGCGCAAGACGCGCAGCGATGTGCCCGACTCGCTCTGTGTGCTGGTAGGTCTCGTCGTCGCGGTACTCAGCTGCGATCGCCAGCTGCCGCAGCGTCTCGGCGCGTGCCTCGTCGAGCTCACGCGTGCGCTCGGCGATCATCGATTCGAGCGTCCGAGCGTTGTCGGCGAGCTGGTGCTCGGCTTCGTGCTGCGCTGTGACGTCACGCGCGACGGCGTGCACAACGCCATCCTCGGCAGCCCCAGCGGCGCTCCACTCGAGCCAGCGATAGCCCCCATCGGCCATACGAATGCGATTGCGAAACCCAACTGCCTCCCCGCCGGCGGCGATCTCGCGCATCTCGGCGAACGTCGCTGCGCGGTCGTCGGGGTGAACGAAGCTGATGAACGATTGCGAGTAGAGCGTCTCGGGCGAAAAGCCGAGCACTCGCTCCCACGCAGGGTTGACCCGCGTCAAGTGGCCGGTCACGTTGCCTGTGGCGAGCAGGTCGAGCGACGCGTCGTAGTAGCGCAAGATGCCCGCTTCGAGCTTGCGGCGGTGCTCGACGAACGTCCCCAGCATGATCGCCACGGCGACGAGCGTCGTCGCACGTATGACATACGCGAGCGTCAGCAGGTGCACGGCCGCGCCAAGGCGGCCCCACGCGAAGACGAGCAGGATCGAGACTGCAGCCCCGCTGAGCGCGCCGCGCAAGCCAAAGCGGAGCGCGAGCACGCCGATCGGTATCACGAACAGCGCGCCCTCTGCGTCAGCCACAACCGGGTCGCCCACGCGGAGCAGGAAGATCAGCCCGAAGAGAGCGAGAGCCAGACCGATCGAGGCACGTGCCCCAAGCGTCGGCCAGCGTCGAATCTGGCCGAGCTGTGGCAAATGGATGGTGGCAAGCATTCGCTTCCCTATCGTCCAAAATCCGCAAAACCGCGACCATTTGTGTATTGCTCGCCTTCGCTGGTTGAAAACTTACGTGGACGGATGTCCTAGCGGCGCATGCGTACGAGCAACCGCTGCAGAGGCCATAGAGCCTTCGCGCGCCAGACCCATTGGGGGAGGACTAGCGTGCGATCGCTCGAAATGGTGGGGCGATGATCCACTCGGAGGTGCAGCGCACACTTGTCAAGTCCCCGCCGGAGCTGTGGGCTGAGATCAGCGACCCAGAGGCGCTCGCACGACACCTCGGCGACTTCGGCGAAATCCGCATCACGCGCATGCAGCCTGAGCAGAAGATCGAGTGGGAGGCTGCTGAGGCGAGCGGCACCGTGCTGATCAAGCCGTCGGGCTGGGGCACGAAGGTCAAGCTGACCGTCGAGCGTGAGCTGGCAGTCGTCGAGGCGGACGCAGAGACGACTGGGCCGGATGCAACAGCCGACGCAGAAGCCGATCAGAGCGTCGCAGCAGAGCATGAGACTCCTGAGGCGGAGCTGCAGGACGAGCTCGAGGCGGACGCGCAGTCTTCGGTCGAGATCGACCACGACGCAGCCGCTGAGCTCGAGCTGCAATCGACGACTCTCGATGCAGAGACGGAACACAGTGCGACGTCCGCTGAGCGCGCGCCGCACGAGGACGAACACGAGCTCGAGCTGCAAGCTGTCGCGGTCGAGGCCGACCCAGACATGGAGGCTGAGGCCTTCGACGATCCAGAGCCTGAGCTACAACCGCGCCGCGGTTTCCTCGCGCGCCTGTTCGGCCGTCGTCGCGCACGTGCACGAGAGCTGCGCAGCGCATCGGCTGAGCCTCAAATGCCTAACCCCTCTGCGTCGCTGGACGAAGGGACGTTCGAGCAGCCAGCGTCGGAGGAGTTCGAATTGGAGCAGCGCGCGCCGGAGCAGTCGCTGCCGGCCGAGCAGCCCGAAGCACCCCTCGCCGACGAGCTGAATGACGAACCTCAGATGGCAGATCAAGCGGAGTCGAAGCCGGAGGCCGTCGCTGAGCCTTCGCTCGATGACGAGCCTGTGGATCGGGTGATCGGAACAGACGAGGACGCGGAGCGCATCGCCGCTGACCTCGAGGCGGCAGAAGCTGTCGCTGCTGAGCAGGTGACAGCGGTCTTGACGGGCGTGCTCGACAGCCTTGGCTCAGCGCATCACCGCCCGTTCTCGCGGTCCTAGCTTCAACATCACTGCCCAGGGCCAGTCGGGCACGGCCCGAAGCCCGGTCTTTGCGCAGCACTGCCCGAAAGCGAAATGCGGCGCCGACGACGATCAGAACGCTCCAGAACGAAGAGATCTACAGGGCGAACGTGCTCTGGACCCTGTCGACTGGCCCTTGACGGCTAACATCCGCGCCCGGATGACGCCGAGCTCACACGACCGACAGGCCGACGCGGCGCTGCTGGCAGCCTCGCGCAGCGGCCACCGCAAGGAGCCACGCAAAAAGGCTCCTGAGACGTATGAGGAAAAGCTGGCGCAGCTGCAGGAGCTGCGCGAAGCGGCACTGCATTCGGCCCCGGAGGCGGAGGAGAAGCAGCACGCCCGCGGCAAGTACACGGCGCGCGAGCGCGTCGAGAAGCTGCTCGACCCTGGCTCCTTCCAGGAGCTCGACACGTTCGTGCGCCACCGCACGTATGACTTCGAGATGCAGAAGAACCGGCCGTGGGGTGACGCGGTCGTGACCGGTCATGGCACGATCGAAGGCCGCACGGTGTGCGTGTTCAGCCAGGACTTCACTGTGTTCGGCGGCTCGCTCGGCGAGGTGATGGGCGAAAAGATGTGCAAGGTGATGGACCTGGCGGCGAAGATCGGCTGCCCGGTGATCGGAATCAACGACTCTGGCGGCGCGCGCATCCAGGAGGGCGTCGTCTCGCTCGGCTCCTACGGCGACGTGTTCCTGCGCAACGTGCGCAGCTCTGGCGTGATCCCGCAGATCAGCCTGATCATGGGTCCTTGCGCTGGTGGCGCGGTCTACTCGCCGGCGATCACGGACTTCATCTTCATGGTCAAGGAGACCTCGCACATGTTCATCACAGGCCCTGACGTGATCAAGACGGTCACGGGCGAGGAAGTCGAGTTCGAGGAGCTCGGCGGGGCGATGTCGCACAACACGAAGTCAGGTGTGGCGCAGTTCGCCTCAGACGACGAGGACAGCTGTCTCGAGGACTGCCGCTACCTGATCGGCTTCCTGCCGCAGAACAACCTGCAGACGGCGCCGCGGGTGCAGCCGACGGACGACCCGCAGCGAATGGATCAAGCGCTCGACGAGGTCGTCCCGGAGAACCCGAACAAGCCTTATGACATGCGCAACGTCGTCAAGCTGATCGTCGACGACGAGGAGTTCTTCGAGGTGCACGAGCACTACGCGAAGAACATCATCTGCGGCTTCGCCCGCCTCGACGGCTTCTCGATCGGGATCGTCGGCAACCAGCCGGCACAGCTGGCTGGCGTGCTCGACATCGACGCTTCAGCGAAGGCGGCCCGCTTCGTGCGCACTTGCGACGCGTTCAACATCCCGATCGTCACGTTCTGCGACGTGCCTGGCTTCCTCCCTGGCACGGCTCAGGAGTGGGGCGGAATCATCCGCCACGGCGCGAAGCTGCTGTACGCGTTTGCTGAGGCGACGGTGCCGAAGATCACGATCATCACGCGCAAGGCGTACGGCGGCGCCTACGACGTGATGTCCTCCAAGCATCTCGGCGCTGACTTCAACTTCGCATGGCCTACGTCTGAGGTCGCGGTGATGGGCCCGGAGGGTGCGGTCAACATCATCTACAGACGCGACATCGCCGGCAGCCCGACGCCGCAGGAGCGGCGCGAAAAGCTGATGGAGGACTACAAGGCGCGCTTCGCCAACCCATATACGGCAGCTGAGCGCGGCTACATCGACGACGTGATCGTGCCGCACGAGACGCGGCCGAAGCTGATCACAGCGCTGCACACGCTGCTGAGCAAGCGCGAGCCGGGGCCGAAGCGCAAGCACGGCAACATCCCGCTGTAGCGGCGCGGCCCTAGCCAGATGAGCGCCGGCGGCGCCCCACCTTTTCGCCGAGCAGCAGCCACCACGGGTACGTGACGAACAGCGCCGCTGAGACGGCATGCACGCGCCCGCTCGCACGCCGATGGTCGAACTTGAACACGCCTGAGTTGAGCATCCAGTCGCGGCCGCTCTCGGCGCGGCACGCGCGCCAGATCGGGCGCGTCCACTGTCGGTCGAGGTACAGCGAGATGCTCGTCGCGAGAAAGGCGCCGGCGGTCGCAGTGTGCACGGCACGAGCAGCTGGAGTTCGCTCGGGCATCAGCCGACCGTAGGCGACGCCTGTCGCGTACAGCCAGGGTGGGTCGATCAGGAAGGACATGCTTGCTCCTCTAGCTGGGGGATGAGTTGTTGGACGCGATCGCGATCTCGACGCCAGGCGCCGATACAGACGCCGGCGCGGGCGGCTCGTGAGGCACTGCTCGATCGAGCAGCTGATACGCAAGCCGCGTGGCGAGCGCCATGATCGTCAGCTGCGGATTGACGCCGAGCGAGCTCGGCACGACGGAGCCATCGGCGATACGCAGACCGCTGATGCCGTGCACGGCGAGGTCGCTGTCGACGACGCCATCGCTGGGGCGGGCATCGGCGCGGGCGGTGCCGAGCGGATGGAAGGCCATCAGCCGCAGGTCGCGAGCCTGCGCAGCGTGCGGCGCGACGCCGGCTGGCAGCGGCAGATAGACCTCGCGCGCGCCGGCCGCTTCGAACAGCTGCTCGATCCGAGCGAGGCCACTGCGGATGCGTGCGAGGTCGGCTGCGTCGAGCGCGTAGCGGATCACTGGCCGCCGGCCGATCGCGTGGACGCTGCCACGCGAGGAATCGCTGACCATCAACCCGAGCTGGGCCAACTGCTGGTAGCTGGCCATCGCTTGCGCATGACGTGCGCCGCGCAGCGGCAGCGACATCGCTGCGTACGCAGGTGGACCGGCGACGGTCTCGAACATCACGCCTTCGGCGGCGAACTCGTCGACGTAGAAGCTCTGCGGCACTCCCTTGGCCATGTTGACTTGCTCGTCCATCAGCGCGAACGCGGCTGTCGCTGGGTGCAGGCTGAGATTGCGACCGAGCTGGCCTGAGCTGCCGGCGATCCTGTTGCGCGCGAGCAGCAGCGGCGTGTGGATCGCGCCACAGGCGAGCACGACCTCAGAGGCGCGCACCTCCAGACGACCGCCATCGCTGGTCCTGGCAACGACGCCGCGCACACGACTGCGCTCGCGCACGAGCTCGTGCACGTCTGCGCCTGTGACGAGCTGCGCACCGGCGCGCTCGGCGCGCGGGATGTAGGTGATGCCAGTGTGCTGCTTGGCTGATGTCGGGCAGCCGAACACACAGACGCCGGAGCCGACGCAGCCGCGTGCGTTGCGGCGCAGATAGCCGTGCGACCAGCCGAGCCGCTCGGCCCCGCGCCTGACGACTGCGGCGTTGGTGCCGGCGAGCTTGGGCGTGACCTCGCTCACCGACAGAGCGTGCTCGACGCGACCGAAGCAGGCGTCAATCGCGGCTGCGTCGAGCTCGAGTCCGTACTCGTCGACCCAGCGTGTGAGCACGTGCTCGGGCGTGCGAAAGCAAGTGCCAGAGTTGACGAGCGTCGTGCCGCCGACGCCGCGCCCGAGCGGCAGCAGGATCGGCGGTGAGCCGATCGTCGTCGTCTGCCCAGCGTCGCGATAGAGGCTCGCAAGCATCTGCGGTGGGCGAGCGCTGAAGCTGTCGGGGTCGTGGCGCGGCCCTTGCTCGAGCACGACGACGCTCGCGCCGCCCTCTGCCAGCTCGGCCGCCACGACGGCGCCTCCGCCGCCGGCGCCGACTATGCAGAAGTCGGCTTCGATAGTGCGCGTCGTCATGGCCGCCCCTCGACACGGCGCAGCTCGCGGCCGCGGGCAGCGACGGCCTCGGCGTCCCAACCGAGTGAGCGGGCTAGCGCAGGCTCGTCGTAGCGACCAAGGGCGAGCGTGGCGCCGGCGGCTTCCTGCGCGAGCGGCGCGTGGGCGAGCAGCGCAGCGCCACGCGGGCGGCGCGCGAGCGCCAGCAGCAGCCGCAGCCCGAGACGCTCAGGCCAGGGTGCGGCAGCGACGAAGCGTTCGAGGCCGTCGCTCATCGCGCCATGGCGGCTTCTTGCAGCTCAGCCAGCTGTCCGATGGTGGCAGCGGCCTGATCGCCTTCAGCTGCCTGCACGGCGCGCGCCGCCCGCAGATACAGGGGGGCGAGCTGCCGCGAGTTGGAGACGAGCCCGGCGAACGCCTCGACCCGCGGCAAGTAGAGCTCACGGACGGAGTTCATGATCAACTGAAAGACGAGATTGTCGGCAGCTTCGACAAGCGCCTCCATGAACGCCCAGTCGGCGAAGAGGGCGCTCTGGCTATGCGCCACCCTGGCGACTGCCGCAGCAAGCTCGATCAGACTGACGGCTTGCTCCTCGCTGCGCCTGCTGGCAGCAAGCCGAGCTGCCTCGACGAGCAGCAGCCGACGGGCCTCGAACACGTCGCCCAGCAGCGACTCGCCTGCTGAGCGATCGAGCACGAGCGACTCGAGCCCGCCGGAGCGCCGCCAATCGAGCACGCGTGTGGCGCTGCCGTGGCGGACCTCGACGAGCCGCAGCTGCTCCAAGCGCCCAAGCGCCTCGCGAACTGAGGCCATGTTGACGCCGAGGTCAGCAGCCAGCGCACGCTGCGAGGGAAGCTGATCGCCAGCGCGGTACCGACCGGCCATGATCGCCTCGCGGAGCCTGTCGAAAACATCGTCGGGAACAGAGCGGCGCACGATCGGATCGAGCATCTGGGGAAGTGTACTGGTGTTCCGAACAGTTCTCCTGCGACCCTGCGAAACGAGCAGACACCCCACACCCTCCTGCAGCCGACGACGACGGTGCGCACCGGCATCGGTCAGAATGCAGGCGATGCCAGCGCACAGAGCCAGGCTGCAGCTGATCGCGCCCGCGGCGTCAGCAGAGGAGGCGGCAGCAGTTGTCGCGGCGCTTGAACGCTTCATGCATGCGACGGCACCGACGCAGGCGGCGCCTGAGTGGGCGCCTGAGCAGTGGCAGCGCGCAGCTATCCTCGAAGGCGTCGAGCGAGAGGCACAGGGGGATCTGCGCGATCCGTGGCTGGGGGGCTGAACAGCGCTCCAGCCGGACCTCGCCAAGCCCCCTGAATAAATACCTGAAAGCCGCTAGGCTTTAGCCTCAATACTCAGCTCGTCCCGGTCGGACATCCAACGCACCCCGGACTATCCCGGATCAGGAGGTTTTCGTTAGATGGAGCCAGTTTCAGTACCCGCCCAGCGTGGCACGCTGGAGGATCCAGAGGTGCTCCAGAACGTACCTGGGCACATCATCCCGATCCTGCAGCGGGAGTACGACGACTTCAAGACGGAAGCGACAAAGTTCCTCGACGGCCAGACGGAGGAGGACGAGTTCATCAAGTTCCGTCTGAAGCAGGGCGTCTACGGGCAGCGCCAGCCAGACGTGAACATGATGCGGGTGAAGCTCCCGTTCGGCGGCGTCACGCCGGAGCAGATGGACTCGTTTGCGAGCGTCGTGGAGAAGTACGCGCCGCTGAACAAGGGCCACATCACGACACGCCAGAACGTGCAGATCCACCACATCCCGCTCGCTGAAATGGAGCCGGCGATCCGCGAGCTCGGCGAGACGGGGCTGTCGAGCCGCGAGGGCTGCGGCAACACGGTGCGCAACGTGACGGGCGACCCGTGGGCAGGCGTGGCGAAGGATGAGCTGTTCGACATGACGCCATACGTCGGCGCGTACGTGCGCTACTTCGTGCGCCACCCGACGACGCAGGCAATGCCGCGCAAGATCAAGACTTCGTTCGACGGCTCACCGCGCGACCGCGCGATCAGCGGCATTCACGACATCGCGTTCCGCGCCCGCGTGAAGGAGGTCGACGGCAAAGAGGTTCGTGGCGCGGAGATGCTCGTGGGCGGCGGCACGTCGATCATGCCGCGCGTCGCGCCGGCGCTGTTCGACTTCGTCGAGCTCGACAACGGCGACTACTTGAAGTACGCAGAGGCTGTCTTCCGCATCTTCGACCGCCAGGAGTGGCTCCGCGTCAACCGCGCCCGCGCGCGCATCAAGGTGTTCGTCGACAAGTACGGCATCGACGAGCTGCGCAACCAAGTCGAAGAGGAGTGCAAGGGCGACTGGGTGGCAGAACGCGACTTCTCGATCGAGCACACGCTGTTCATCGACGACGAGCGCGAGTCGGCGCCGTCGGCTCCCAAGAGCTACGGCAGCCCGAACGGCGATCTGTCGGAGTTCGAACGCTTCCGCTCGACGAACGTGCAGCCGCAGAAGCAGGGTGGCTACGTCACGGTCGAGGCGAAAATCACGCGTGGCGACTTGACGCCGGAGCAGTTCCGCGGCCTGGCGCAGATCATGCGCGACTACGCGGGCGGCTACGCGCGCACGACGGTGCAGCAGAACTTCCTCTTGCGCTGGGTGCGCGAGGAGTGCGTGTACGACGTGTGGCGCGCGCTCAGCGAGCTGGGCCTGGGCGAGCCTGGGTCACGCGAGATCGCTGATGTCGTCTCGTGCCCTGGCACGGACTCGTGCAAGCTCGGGATCACGAGCTCGATGGGACTCAACGAGGCGGTGCAGGAGCGGATCCTCTCGATGGAGATCGAGGACGAGCTGACGCGCCAGATCCACATCAAGATGAGCGGCTGCCCGAATGGCTGCTCGCAGCACCACGTGGCCGACATCGGCTTCTACGGCGCGTCGATCAAAGTCGGCGAACACACGATCCCGGCGTACATCCCGCACGTGGGCGGCGTATATGAAGGCGGAGAGGTGAAGTTCGGCACGCGGCTGAAGCTGCGCCTGCCGGCGAAGCGCGTGCCGGAGGCGATCGAGCGCTGGATCCACCACTACGAGTCAGAGCGCAAGGACGGCGAGGAGTGGGGCGCGTTCACGGAGCGCGTCGGCACGCCTGAGCTGGAGGCGCTCGTCAAGGACCTGTCGATGCCGGTCGACTTCGGGTTGGAGACGATGAACCAGTTCATCGACTGGAACCGCGATGTTCCCTTTGAAGTGATTCGCGGCGAGGGCGAGTGCGCTGTATAGAGCGCGAGGACGCAGACGGGAATTTCGATCGATGAGACACGAGCAAGAGGACCAATCAGATGGCGCCAACAGATAGCCCGATGACAGAGGCTCCAAGCACCCCCTTCGACCCAGCGCCGAGCCTCACGCACACGCTGCGCGAGGCGGCTCGCCACGGCGAGCAGGCGGTGCTGTTGTGCTCGTTCCAGAAGGAGGAGTCGGTGCTGCTCGACGAGCTGCTGCGACTCGACCAGGGCACGGGCAGGGGCGTGCGCATCTTGACGATCGACACGGGCGTGCTGTTCGAGGAGACGCTGCAGACGTGGCGCGCGTTCGAGCAGCGCTTTGGCGTCGAGATCGAGGTGTTCGACGCGAGCAGTGACGGCGCGCCGTGGAGCGGTCCTGAGCACTGCTGCTCGGTGGCGAAGGTGGCGGCGCTCGAGCGCGCGCTCGTCGGCGCAGAGGGCTGGATCACGGGCATCCGCCGCGAGCAGGGCCCGACGCGCGCAGCGACTGAGCTGATCGAACGCGATCAGGTGCGCGGGCTGTGGAAGTACAACCCGCTGGCGCACTGGACGGACAAGGACCTTTGGCGGCGGATCAACGAGCGCGACTTGCCGTACAACCGGCTGCACGATCAAGGCTATGAGTCGATCGGCTGCGCACCGTGCACGAAGCCAGGCAGTGGCCGCGAGGGTCGCTGGGCGGGCACGGAGAAGACGGAGTGCGGCTTGCACGTCGAAGTAGTGGATCCAACGGCCTCTGCGTGAGATGGCGATTGCAACCCGCCCACAGCTGAGCCACCTGCGGGCGCTGGAGTCGGAGGCGATCCACGTGATGCGTGAGGTAGCGGCTGAATTCGAGCGTCCGGTGCTGCTTTTCAGCGGCGGCAAGGACTCGATCGTGCTGCTGCGGCTGGCTGAGAAGGCGTTCCGCCCAGCGCCGTTCCCGTTCCCGCTGATGCACGTCGACACGGGCCACAACTTCCCAGAGGTGATCGAGTTCCGCGACAGACGCGTGGCGGAGCTCGGCGAGAAGCTGATCGTGGCGAGCGTGCAGGAGTCGATCGACAAGGGTCGCGTCGTCGAGGAGACGGGACCGCGCGCGTCGCGCAATCAGCTGCAGACGGTGACGCTGCTCGATGCGATCGCTGAGCACGGCTTCGATGCAGCGTTCGGTGGAGCGCGGCGCGATGAGGAGCGCGCGCGGGCGAAGGAGCGCGTGTTCTCGTTCCGCGACGACTTCGGCCAGTGGGACCCGAAGAACCAGCGCCCTGAGCTGTGGAACCTGTACAACGGCCGCGTCAAGAAGGGCGAGAACGTGCGCGTGTTCCCGATCTCGAACTGGACTGAGCTCGATGTGTGGGAGTACATCGACCAAGAGCGCCTGGAGGTGCCGTCGATCTACTTCTCGCACGAGCGTGACGTGTTCGAGCGCGACGGCATGCTCTATGCCTGGCGCGAGGGCACTGAACTGATCGAGGGCGAGGAGATCTTCTCGGAGACAGTCCGCTATCGCACGGTTGGCGACATGAGCTGCACTGGCGGCGTGCTGTCGAAGGCGAACACGCTCGAGGAAGTCGTCGTCGAGATCGCAGCGACGCGGATCACGGAGCGCGGCGAGACGCGGGCTGACGACAAAGTGTCAGAGGCAGCGATGGAGGACCGCAAGAAGGCTGGATACTTTTGATGGGCGCGCTCCGCGCGCTGATGCTGCCGCGCAGCTGCGCGGATGCGGCGATCACGCAGAACGACCTGGGTCGATGACGCTCGACCTGCTGCGCTTCACCACGGCTGGCGCTGTGGACGACGGCAAGAGCACGCTGATCGGTCGGCTGCTGTACGACTCGAAGCAAGTCTTCGAGGACCAGCTGGAGCATGTCGCTGAGGCGAGCGAGCGGCGCGGCGGCTCGGGCGCGCTCGACTTGGCGCTGCTGACAGATGGCCTGCGTGCTGAGCGCGAGCAGGGCATCACGATCGACGTCGCTTATCGCTACTTCGCGACGCCGAAGCGCCGCTTCATCATCGCGGACTGCCCAGGCCACCAGCAGTACACGCGCAACATGGTCACTGGTGCGTCGACGGCAGACTTGGCGGTAGTGCTCGTCGACGCGCGACGCGGCGTGACAGAGCAGTCGAAGCGCCACGCGTTCATCAGCGCGCTGCTGGGGATCCCGCACATCGTCGTGGCGATCAACAAGATGGACCTCGTCGAGCACTCCCAAGCACGCTTCGACGAGCTTGCAGCAGAGTTCGCAGCGTTCGCTGACGGCCTGCAGGCAGTCACGGGCAGGCCGCTGCCGGAGACCTCATACATCCCGATCTCTGCACTCGAGGGCGACAACGTCGTCGAGCGCTCGCCGAGGATGCTGTGGCATGAGGGACCGGCGCTGCTGGAGCTGCTGGAGGGCGTCGACGTCGCTTACGACCACCCGTTCGACCGCCCAGCGCGCTTCCCGGTGCAGTGGGTGATCCGTCCAGGCGCAGGAATTGCATCGGGAGTCAACCGCGACGCACCTGCAGGAGCAGGCGCGGCGGACCTGGACTACCGTGGCTACGCAGGTCAGCTGGCGAGCGGCGCGTTGCGGCGCGGCGACGAGGTGGCAGTGCTGCCTGGCGGGGGTCGCACGCGGATCGCATCGATCGACACGTACGACGGAGAGCTCGAGGAGGCGATGGCGCCGATGTCGCTGACGCTGCGCTTGGAGGACGAGCTCGACATCTCGCGCGGCGAGCTGATCTGCAGGCCTGAGGAGGCAGCGACGGTCGCACGCGAGCTGCAAGCAGACATCTGCTGGATGACCGACAGACCGCTGAAAGCGGGCGGTCGCTACGTGCTCAAGCAGACCTCGCGCATGGCGACGGCGATCGTCGATCGAATCGAGGACGTCGTCGACGTGCACACGCTGAAGCGCGCGCAGCCGGCAGAGGAGCTGACGCTGAACGACATCGGTCGCGTGCACTTGCGCACGAGCGTTCCACTGGCGTTCGACCCATACACGAGCAACCGCCGCACTGGCAGCTTCATCTTGATCGACGAGGCGAGCAACGAGACGGTCGGGGCAGGGCTGATCGCGGCAGCATCGGCCTAGTCAGCGCTCAGCCGGGATAATCGCCAAATGAAGGTGGCAGCGATCCAGCTGGAGCCGGTGATCGGTGACGTAGATGCCAACCTGGCCTCCTGCGAGCGACTGGCTGACGAGGCGGGTATAGCCGGCGCTGAATGGATTCTGCTGCCAGAGTTCTTCACTACCGGCATGGGCTTTCACCCGGAGCTCGCCGACAAGTCGCTCTCCCCTGATGGGCCGGCCTGCGATCTGCTGCTTCGCTTGGCCGACCGGTACGGGTCCAAGGTTGGAGGCTCGTTCCTTTGTCGCGACGACGACGGCGAGGTGCGAAACGCATTTTTCCTGGCGGGACCGAGCGGGATGATCGGCAGGCACGACAAGGACATCCCGACGATGTGGGAGAACTGCTGGTACGTCGGCGGGAGCGACGATGGCGTGCTCGCCGTGGACGAGATGAAAGTTGGCGTCTCGCTGTGCCTCGAGTTCCTGAGAACCCAGACCGTGCGGCGACTGCGCGGCGTCGACCTCGTCGTTGGCGGCTCGTTCACCTGGCAACTGCCTGACTACTGGCCGCGACTGCTGGGACGCGACCGGATCCGAAGGCGGCAAGAGGATCTGATGCAGTGGTCGCCCCCGTTCGCGCGACTCGTCGGTGCTCCCGTGGTGGAGGCCGCTCATTGCGGCAGGCTGGATTCGCGAGACCAGCTTTCGCTGTTCCGCTACCGCTGCGCACTTGGCAACGGGGCGAAGATCTGCGCGGCGACGGGACGGTGCTCGCTGCGCGCAGCGCTGAGGACGGTCCGGGGTTCGTGATCGCCGAGATCGAGCCAGGGGCGGTCGAGCCTCTGGATGCTCTGCCGGATAGCTTCTGGATTCGACCGATCGGCGCGGTCTGGTCGGGCTCTTGGCACCTCCAGCGCCGGCTCGGCAAGCGCTGGTATGCCCAGCACGGCCGGCCTGCCGCTTCCTGACGCGGCTCGCCTGCAGTCAGGCAACTTGGCGCGGCTCGTGTGCGCGCCCCATCGTGCCGACTGGCGCAAGCGGATGCGCCGGCGCGCCGGCGCGATCGAGCAGGCGACCGACGAGCTTGATCTGCGCCTGTGTCGCGCTCTGCTCGTCGCCGAGCAGGCCAGAGGCGAGCACGAGTCCGAGCGAGCGCACCACCGGGCGCGCGAGCGGCACGAGCCGGACGATCGGCGTGCGTCCTACCCCTAGCGCGTCGCTTGCCGCTTCCCCTAGCCAGCGACGCACGAGCGCCTCGATCATCGGCGCGAGCGCGAGCCTGGCAGGAGCGACGCCCCACGCAGGCAGCAACCCCTCGAGCGGCAGCCCGTAATGGGTCAGCGCGCGCATCAGCGCAGGACCGTCGTCGTTGGGCCCGTGATCGATGCTTGCGAGCGTCTCGATCAGTCGCTCAGCCTCGCGCCAGTTGGCTGGCAGCAATGCAGGCGGTGCGCCCATCACGTACCCGACCCAGCGCCACAGCGCTGTGCGTGCCTCGCGGTCAGCGGCAGTCGTATCGGCGCCGACGTCGCTGAGAGCTCGTTGCGGCACGATCGCAAAGCCACCGATCGCTGTCGCCATGATCGCGCTGGCGCTGATCGGCACGCCCCACGTCTCGACGTCCCACCCCTCGCTGTCGAGCAGGTGACGGCGTACGAGCGCATGGACGAGCCGCACCCGCAAGCTGCTGCGCCAGCCATCACTGCCGGGCGCCATCGAGCCGGGCGTCGTCACTGTGAGCACCCAGCGAGCAGTCTCACTGAGCCGACGAGCAGCCATCCGCTCCAACCGCCCTGTAGCAGCGAGAGGTCGCGCTAGATCGCCGTACTGGTAGCCGAACGCGAGCGAGCCGTAGATCAGCGACAGAGCAAGCACTGGCAGGCCAGCGCGCCAGAAGCTGCTCGCGCCGGCATCGACGAGGTCGAGGTCGAGCCAGGCCGGCGGCACAGAGGCTCGCTCAATCAGCGTGCGCAGCTCGCGCGGGGCATCTTCGAGCGAGTCGACGCCGTGCGCGAGCGCACGCTCGAACAGCTGCCAGCCGACGCCACCTGGCAGCTCGCCGAATCGCTGCACAAGCGCATCGGCAAGCGGGTCGCCGACGAGCCGCCCTGCGAGGAGCCGACTGCGCAGCCCTTGCTCGTCGAGCGCTGCGAGGCCGAGCGTCTCACCTGCGAGCCCGTAATCAGCGTGCTGCCGTTCTGTAGTCGATCCAGACACGAGTGCTTCCTGATCGTACTAGAAGAGGAAGCATCTGTTTCCGCATTGGCCTAGACAGTGCCTTGTCCCTGCTGCAGCGGGCAAACAGCGGCGGCGGGCAACAGGACGGGGCAACAACACGGAGCAGCGGTCGCGCTGTGACTCTTCACTGTGCAGCCTGTGAGAATGGCTGGATGGCGACTGAGCGCACGTACGCCGGCAGGTCTGCGCAGGAGCGCAAGGACGCCCGGCGCAGGGCGCTGCTCGATGCAGGGCTCGAGCTGATTGGCACGCAAGGATGGACGCAGACGAGCGTACGTGGCGTCTACCAGCTCGCAGGCGTCAGCCCGCGCTTCTTCTACGAGAGCTTCGAGAGCCTCGACGCGCTGGCCGTGGCCGTCTATGACGAGATCGTCAGCGAGGCGACGACAAACGCGATCGCTGCGGTGTCGGCGGCAGGCGCCGATCGCCACGACCAGGCGGAGGCGGCGATCCGAGCCGTCGTAGACGATCTCAGAGAGGATCCGCGCAGAGCACGCGTCGTGTTCGTCGAGGCACTCGGCAGCGAAGCGCTCGCGCGACGACGCAGGCAAACCCTGCGCGAGCTGTCGAGCGTGATCGAGGCGCTTGGCGAGGCCAGCTACGAGGTGCTGCCCCCTGATCCGCTGACGAAGGTGACCTCAGCGCTGCTCGCAGGCGGCATCTTCGAGCTGCTCGTCGCGTATACCGATGGCAGCATCGAGGTAAGTGAGGAGCAGCTGATCGGCGACGCTGCCGCACTGGTCGTCGGGCTGGGCGACGCTGCCGCTGCGATCGGCGCAGCGCGAACGCGCACGCAGGCATGAGCGCGGGCGCACTGAACCGCCCGGCCCCCAGCCGGGCGGTCGCAGATCGCTAAGCTTCCGCGGCCGATGTTCAGCAAGGTTCTGATCGCCAACCGCGGGGAGATCGCGGTCCGCATCGCGCGCGCCCTGCAGGAGATGGGGATCGCGAGCGTTGCCGTCTACTCCGAGCTCGACCGCGACGCAGTCCATGTCAAGCGCGCTGACGAGGCGTTCAACATCGGCGACGGACCGGCAGCAGACAACTACTTGAGCATCGAGAAGATCCTCGACGTCGCCAAGCGCGCCGGCGCTGAAGCGATCCACCCTGGCTACGGCTTCCTTGCCGAGAATGCGCCGTTCGCGCAGGCCTGCGAGGACGCAGGCGTCGTGTTCATCGGTCCGCCTGCAAGCGCAATCGAGGCGATGGGGTCGAAGACGCGCGCACGCGAGCTGATGCAGGCGGCAGGCGTGCCGATCGTGCCAGGAACGACAGAGCCGGTCGAGACAGTCGCCGACGCGCTGCGGATCGCCAAAGACGAGGTCGGCTTCCCAGTCGCTGTCAAGGCAGCCGGCGGTGGTGGTGGCAAGGGCTTTCGCGTCGCGCTCACAGAGGACGAGCTCGAGGGCGCCTTCGAGGGCTCGAGCCGAGAAGGCGAGAAGTTCTTCTCTGACGGCACTGTCTATCTCGAGCGCTATCTGCACGACCCGCGCCACGTCGAGGTGCAGGTGCTCGCAGACCGCCACGGCAACGTGATCCACCTCGGCGAGCGCGACTGCTCGATTCAGCGCCGCCACCAGAAGGTGATCGAGGAGTCACCAGCGCCTGAATGGGTTGTGGACCCACAGATCCGCGAGCGCATCGGCAAGATCGGCGTCGACGCTGCAAAGGCTGTGAACTACGTAGGCGCAGGAACGATCGAGGGACTGTTCGCCACCAATCAGGACCAGGCTGGCGAGCCTGAGTACTTCTTCCTCGAGATGAACACGCGCGTGCAGGTCGAGCACTGCGTCACTGAGATGACGACGGGCATCGACATCGTCAAGGAGGGCATCCGCGCTGCCGCCGGCGAGGAGCTTGCCTACGCGCAAGAGGACATCGAGCTGCGCGGGCACGCGATCGAGTGCCGCATCAACGCCGAGGACGCGTCGAAGAACTTCGCCCCCGCTCCAGGCAAAATCGGCGCCTACCGCGAGCCGACAGGCCCAGGCGTGCGCGTCGACTCAGGCGTCGAGGCCCACGGCGAAGTCTCGCCGATGTACGACCCGATGGTCGCCAAGCTGATCGTCTGGGATGCCGACCGCGAGCAGGCGACGCAGCGCATGCTGCGCGCCCTCGACGAATACGAGATCGAGGATCTGAAGACGCTGATCCCGTTCCACAAGGCGCTGCTCGCTACTGAGGACTGGAAACGCGGAAGCACGTGCAAGGAGCTGCTCGAGGACAAGAAGTGGCTGAAGACGCTCGCCTTCGAGAAGACAACGCCCGCCGCTGCGGAGGACGAGGAGGAGAAGGTCGAGCAGACTTACTCCGTCGAGGTCTCCGGCAAGCGCTTCGACGTGCGCGTCGTCGGCCCGCCGTTCGCCGGCGGCGGCGTGGTTCAGGGCAACGGCGCCGCACCTGCAGGCGCAAAAGCACCGAAACGCTCAGCACGCAAGTCCTCAGGCGGCGCAGGCGGCGCCGACGTGCTGCCCTCGCCGCTGCAAGGCAACATGTGGAAGGTGCTCGTCAAACAGGGCGACACCGTCGAGGAGGGCCAACTGCTCTGCATCATCGAGGCGATGAAGATGGAGAACGAGATCACTGCGCACAAGGCCGGCGTGATCGCTGAGCTGCCGATCGTCGAGGGCGAGCCGATCCAGGCAGGCGCGCCGATCGCGACGATCACGAGCGCGATCGAGAGCGAGGGCTGATGACACTCGCAGCAGCGCTCTAGCCCGCCGCCGATACAGTCCGTCGCCCACGTTTCAGGGCAGCCAGCCGTCATCTCGATACCGCCGCGCGCCCCCCAGCCCGATGCCGCGCGTCACGTGACACTCGCAAGAGGCCGTCTCGGCCTCATCTGAAAGGCTCTCTCCGTGCGTTGTTCGGTCCTCGCAAGCCTCTCAGTGCTGTTGATCAGCGGATGTGGAACGGCCGCTGTCCGCTCGCAACCGCAAGCGAAGACGAGCGCCGATGCACGCTCGCAACCGCAAGCGAAGACGAGTGTCGATGCAGTTGCGCACCAGCAGACCTGCTCGACCGGCAGCACCATGCCCAGCGGCTCGCATGAAGTCTCGCATGAAGAAACCTGCGAATACGTGCTGCGGGACGGGCGGCGGTTCAACTGCCACATGGCGTCGATTCACACGACCGCTCTGAGCATCAAGGCGATCGAGGCCAACAAGGCGTGCAACGCCCTACCGCGCGTCCAAGTGGCATCACGCACTGTGATCAGCGCGATAGACCACGCCGAAGCCTGCATGATCGGCGCCGGACTGATGGTCAAAGGCGGCCCTGTCCCACCAGCGGGACATGAGCCTGGGGGCCCGGAAGGCGAGCTCATCGTCGGCGTCGCCCACGGTGGCGGTGCGCTGATCGCCTTCTACGCCAACTCAAAGGACGCCGAGCTGGCCGAACCTGATGTGCTGCACAACGCTCGCAGCTTCCACGGAGAAGTCGAACGACGGGGCACCACCAACATCCTGTGGCTGCAAGCACCCAGCGATCGCCTCCGCTCAGCCGCACAGCGGTGCACGGCCGCGTAGGGCAGCCATCATCGCAGCGGCCGACTGCAGCTAAGCGCCCAGGCGCTCGACGTTCTGCGCGTGCAGCTCTCGCTGCAGCTTCGAGCGCCTTCGCTCGGGCAGCTCAGCCTCGGCGCCGCGCTCGCGCAGCGCGTGCAGATAGGCGACGTCCTCTTCGAGCACGCGCATCGCCGACTCACTGTCGAGCACAGACCCGTGACCAGGGACGACGTGCTCAGCCGCTTCGACGAGCGGGCGCAGCCGCTGCAGCGTGGCGAGGTATTCCTCGAGCGCGTCCTGCGCCGGGTAGCCAGCGCCTTGCAGCCAGCTTTCGTCGGGGCGAAGGACGGGCAGCTCCACGTTTGAGACGTAGTCGCCGCACACGAGCACGCGCGCCCAGCCGATCCACACAGCCATGCCGTCGCCTGTGTGGCCTGTCGCTGGGTGCAGCTCGAGCTCGCCAGCGCCGACATCGCAGCGTCCAGGCGCGTCGAGCGCCTGGACCGAGCCGAGCCCCAGCGGACGTGGTCGCTCGATCTGCAGCTCTTCGTCGAAGTCGCGCAGCGCGCGCTGCGGCGCGCCTGGCTCGCCGCGCAAGCGCTCAGCAGTGCTCTGCGCGCAGCCGAGCGAAGCGTCAGGAAATGCCAGCGGCGCGAGCACGTGGTCCCAGTCGGCGTGCGTCGCGAGCAGTCCCTGCGGTTGGCAGAAGCCAGCCTGCTCGACGACCGCGCCCAGCAGCTCCAGCTCTTCAGGTAGCACTGGCGAATCGATCACGAACGTCTCATCATCAGGCGCAGGGGCCTCTGGCCCCGGAGCCCTCTCCCCTTCCACATCCCGTGGCCCCGCCGGACCGCGTACGAGCGTGCAGTGCGCTTGGAGCAGCTGGCTCGTGACGACGATCACGTCACGGTGCAGCGCAACAGCCCTCATGGCGCGCTCGCCGGCTAGGAGACGCCGAGCGCTTTGGCCGCCTCTTTGAGGCTCGTCACCTCGAGCGTCGGCTTCTTCTGCGAGGACTCGAGCGTCTCCTTGGAGCGGTTGACCCAGATCACAGGAACGCGTGCTTTGATGCAAGGGGCGACGTCGTGGTAGTGGCTCGAAGCGACGTGCACCCAGCCGCGCTTGCCGCCGACGCGCCTCGCGCACTCCGTGAAGTGGGCCGGTTCAGGCTTGTACGAGCGCACCTGCTGCGCCGTGACGACGAGGTCGAAGTCCGTCGGGATGTGCCTGCGCGTCTGCCCGAGCAGCTTGTCGTCGATGTTTGACAACAGGCCCAGTTTGTATTTCTTGGCCAGCTTCTGCAGCTGCGTGTTGGTCTCCTTGAACGGCTTCCAACGCTGCACCGAATCGGGCAGGAAGCCCGAGCGCGAAGGCTCCAGCGGCCACTCCAGGCGTTTCGCGATCTCGATCGCCGTGCGCCTGAGCACCTCGGCGTAGAGCTCGTAGGAGCCGCCCTCGATTCCGCGCGAGATCTCGTGGAAGAGGGCGATCAGCTGAGCGCGGTCTATCTCGAATTCGTCGCGTTCTGCCTCTTTGGCGAATGCTTCGTATATCCCCGTCTCCCAATCGATGAGCGTGCCGTAGACATCGAATGTGACGAAGGTGACGTTCTTAGGTATTGGCATCGGGCGGGCATTATGCCGCGCTTCGGGTCCTGAGCGCGGCCACCCCACTTTGCGTTAGAGTCCCGCGCCGCAATGGATCTGTTGGAGTACCAAGGCAAGCAGCTGTTCGCCCGGCACGGATTGAACGTCTCTTCGGGCAAGGCAGTCACCACAGTCGACGACGCGATCGTCGCTGCCGACGAGGTCGGCTACCCGATCGTCGTCAAGGCCCAAGTGCTGATCGGCGGCCGCGGCAAGGCCGGCGGCGTCAAGCTCGCCAACAACGAAGCTGAGGCACGCGAGCACGCCAGCAACATCCTCGGCATGGACATCAAGGGCCACATCGTGCGCACGCTGTGGATCGAGCACGCTTCCGACATCGCCTCCGAGTACTACGCCTCCGTCCTGCTCGACCGCTCCGCCAAGCAGCCGCTCGTGATGTTCAGCACCGAGGGTGGGGTTGACATCGAAGAGGTCGCCGAGCAGACGCCAGAGAAGCTGATCCGTCACCACGTCGACGCGCTCGAGGGCCTCTCGCGTGACGAGGGCATCCAGATCGCGCGCGACGGCGGCGTCGATGACGACGTCGTCGAGGGCGTCGCCGACGCGCTCACCGCGCTTTACGAGGTCTGGCTGCAAGAGGACGCGACGCTCGCCGAGATCAACCCGCTGATCGTCACGCCAGAGCGCGAAGTCAAGGCGCTCGACTCGAAGGTCTCGCTCGACGGCAACGCCCTCTACCGCCACCCCGAGAACCAAGGACTCTCAGACAAAGAGAACGAAGACCCGCTCGAACGACGCGCGAAGGAAGAGGGCGTGCAGTTCGTCAAGCTCGACGGCGACATCGGCATCCTCGGCAACGGCGCTGGGCTCGTCATGTCGACGCTCGACGTCGTCTCGCAAGCCGGCGGCGCGCCCGCCAACTTCCTCGACGCAGGCGGTGGCTCGAACGCCGAAACGATCAAGCAGGCCGTCGACCTGATCCTCGCCAACGACGCCGTCAAGGCCGTGCTCGTCAACATCTTCGCTGGGATAACCCGCTGCGATCTCGTCGCCGAAGGGCTAGTCGCTGCCTTCGGCGAGATCAAACCTTCCGTGCCGTTCGTCGTGCGCCTCGACGGCACAAACGATGTCGAGGGACGACGCATCTTGCAGGAGGCCAAACTGCCCAACGTGCACGCCGCCAAGACGATGAACGAGGCCGCCGAGATGGTCGTCGCGCTCGCAGCCGGCAAGGAACTGGAGGCGAACGCCTGATGTCAGTGCTCGTAGACGAGAACACGCGCCTGTGCGTCGCCGGCATCACCGGCCGCGAGGGCACTTTCCACACGCTCAACAACCGCAGCTACGGCACGAACGTAGTCGGCGGCGTCACGCCTGGCAAGGGCGGGCAAGACGTCGAGGGCATCCCTGTGTTCAACAGCTGGGCAGATGCCGCCTCAGAGGTGCAGCCAAACACAGCGATGATCTTCGTGCCGCCGCGCTTTGCCGCCGACGCGATCCTCGAGGCCGCAGCAGCCGGCGTCGAGCTGATCATCACGATCACAGAGGGCATCCCTGCACACGACGAGCTGCGCGCGTACAACATCCTCGAGCGCGACCACCCTCACACGCGCTTGATCGGGCCCAACTGCCCAGGCATCCTCTCTCCAGGCAAGGCCAACGTCGGCATCATCCCTGCGTCGTTCTTCGAGCGCGGCAACGTCGGCGTCGTCTCGCGCTCAGGCACGCTGACCTACCAGATCGGCAACGAGATCGCGCGCGCCGGCTTCGGCTGCAGCTCGATCGTCGGCATCGGCGGCGACCCCGTCCCTGGCTCCTCGTTCGTCGACATCCTCGACCTGTTCGAGGCCGACGACGAGACCGAGCTCGTCGTGCTCTCCGGCGAGATCGGAGGCTCTGCCGAGGAAGAGGCAGCAGAGCACATCGCAGAGCACATCTCAAAGCCAGTCGTCGCCTACATCGCCGGCTTCACAGCGCCTGCTGGCAAGCAGATGGGCCACGCAGGCGCGATCGTCTCCGGTTCCGCCGGCACCGCCGCCGCCAAGGCACAGGCCTTCGAAGCGAAGGGCGTGCGCGTCGGGCGCACGCCGACCGAAGCCGCAGCGATCGCCGTCGAGGTGCTCGGCGGCGCTTCCGTCGGCGCCTGAGCACATCCGAGCATCGACTCCAACACTGACGCTCGGCAAGGTGCGTCGCTACGCTTGGCGCTCGTGGACCAGGACATCGCAAGCACGCTAGGTGAGCTGGAGCGCAAGCTGCGCGAGCTCGAGCGCGTGCTCAGCGGGCTCAGCGACAGCGTCGGAGCTGGAGACGCAAGTGCCGCTGGAGCACAAGACGCGCCGACCGCCCCAGCCGCACCGCCCCAGAACACCTCGCCCGCGCCGACCGCTCACAGCGCAAGCCCCAGCCAGCTCGGCCAAACACGCGTCGTCGACGAGGCGATCGAGCGCAGTCCCAGCGCGCCACCGTTCGCGCGCAGCCCAACGCCGCCGAGCGCCGCAGCCGCCGTGCCCGCCGTGCCGCCGCCTGCCACCGCCACGCAGCCACCCGTGTTGCACCCGACCCAGCCACCCCCGCCT
>FTBE01000039.1_pt1 | contig 25637 bp, 22 predicted proteins | sample 1639291 | NCBI WGS metagenome assembly FTBE01 (sample SAMEA3914864, study PRJEB12502) | metagenome | biome: forest; material: soil | place: USA | collected 2012-03-12 | depth 0.3 m | reverse complement strand
TGCCCTTCTGGTTCAAGAACGACGGAATGGCGATCGCGGCAAGAATGCCGATGATCAGGATGACGACCAGAAGCTCGATAAGGGTGAAACCACCCTCATTGCTCAAGCGCTGGCGCAGTCGATACAGCATGTGAATCCTCCTAGGATCCGGTTTTAGAGCGCCAGCTCTTGGCCCATCGCACACAAGTGGCGATGCGGTCCCCCTTCGGTCGATCATCAGATCGTCTCTTGAGAGCCGCCGGCTTTGCTACGCACCCGCAGGATGCTTGCCTCGCGCCTCGACACTGGCTTTGTCAGCCCGTGCATCGACCCCTGTGAGAACGATCTTTAGCGCTGCATGATGCTTGGACGCATGCACTACGCAGCGTCCCTTCATGCACTACTCCGCCAGCGTCTCCTCCGACTCGCCGGCCTCGCCCCATTTGGCCTGCGCATCGATCCCTGGCACACGCGTGCCGCTGCCTTCGCACCACGGGCAGCTCACCGTGCTCGGCTCGCCCCCAAGATTGGAGATCACCTTTCCGCTGCCGCGGCAGGGCATACACTCCCGCGGCTGGTGGGCCTCCTCCGTTCGATCCTCGCTGTCAGTGCTCTCAGTCGCCACGTCGCGATGAGCCTAGCGTCCCGCAGATGAGAAGACCGACCAGACCGCTGCACTGGGCGATTCTCGCCGTGATCACGCTCGCCGCCGCCGCGCTGCGACTGATCTACATCGGCAAGGTCGCCCCCGACCCCTTCTACGACGCCGCCGTGCGCAGCATGGGGCTCTCCTGGCACAACTTCTTCTTCGGCGCATTCGAGCCCTCAGCGAGCGTCTCGATCGACAAGCCTCCCGTCGACCTCTGGCTGCAGGTTCTCAGCGTCAAGGTCTTTGGCTTCTCCTCGACGACGCTCAAGCTGCCCGAGGCGTTCGCTGGGATCGCCGCCGTGCCGCTGCTGTTCCTCGTCGTGCGCCGTGTCTGGAGCCCAACCGCCGGGCTCGCCGCCGCAGCCGCGCTGACCGTGCTGCCCGTCGATGTGATCACTTCGCGCAGCGACACGATGGACGGCGTGATGATGCTGCTGATCGTGCTCGCGCTGCTGTTCATCGTGCGCGCGTGCGAGACCGGCGCAACGCGCTGGCTGCTGGCCGGTGCTGCCGTGCTCGGCCTCGCCTTCGACGTGAAGATCCTCGAGTCTCTCGTCGCGCTACCCGGCCTTGCGCTGATCGCGCTGCTCGGCTTTCCCGGCCCGCTGCCCAAGCGCATGCTGCGGCTCGCCGCCGCAGGGGCCGTGTACGTCGTCGTCGCGCTCGCCTGGCTGACCGCGACGCTGATCGCTCCTGCTCACGAGCGTCCCTGGGCGATCGGCTCGACCAACGGCAGCGCATGGAACGCAGTGTTCGTCTTCAACGGCACCGAACGGCTCGGCGGCAAATCGCCAGAACCACAGTTCACCGTCTACGAACCAGGGCACAAATACCCCGTTGCCACACAGTCAGAGCGCGACCACATCCCAATCGTCCCCCCCTCGCCGACTCGCCTGCTCGCGCGGATCGGGCCGCTCTCCGGCGAGCGCCTTGGGATCGAGTTGCTCGCTGCGCTGCTGTTCGGCATCCCCGCGCTCGTGTGGGGCGTGCGCCGCAGGCGCTTGGCCGACGACGATGACGGCGATGAGCCGGATGCCCGCAAGGACGAGAGCGCCAGCGATGACAAGCAGGACGGCGATGGCAAGGCCACCGGTGATCCCCGCGACAGCACGCGCCACGCCACGCGCGAGCGCCAGCTGAGCCTCGCCTTCGCCTGCGGGCTCGGCCTCTGGCTGCTCACAGGCATCGTCCTGTTCAGCCACATGGCCCGTCTGCACCCGCGCTACGTCGAGGGACTCGTACCCGCTGTCGCCGCAACGCTCGGCATCGGCATCGCCTGGGCCGCCGAGCCACGTGGGCGGCTGCGTCCAGCCGTGCTGCTCGTCGGCCTCACAGCCATCGTCTTCTACGGCGAGCGACTGCTCTACGGCACGACCTCCGAGTGGTGGATCTCGCTGCTCGGCGCACTCGTCGCGCTGGCCCTCGCAGGCCTCGCGCGCCTGCCCAGCGTGCGTCCCGCGCTGCGCAGGCTGCTCGCACCGTGGGGCGTGATCGTGTTCGGCCTGTGCACCGTGCTCGCGATCCCCGTCGGCACCGATATCACCTCGATCTCCGACCACGTCACCGACGCCGGCTACGTAGGCGCGCTACCCAGCGAAGAGCAGCGACTGCTCAGCAACTACCTGCGCGCCCACCAAGGTGACGCCAAGTACGAGGTCGCTGCGCAGTCGGCCACGCAGATCGGCTCGTTGATCGTGCAGGACGCACGCCCGATCCTGATCCTCACGACGTATGGCGCACGCGTCTTCACAACCGTCGATCAGCTCAAGCAGAAGATCGCCGACGGCGAAGTCCGCTACGCCTTCCTCAACTCCCCGTGCCCTCACCGTCTCTCGCCTAAAAACCCCGCCTGCTCCGCGCCCGCACAGTGGATCCGCGAACACGGCATCGACGTCTCGCGCGTAGCCGGGCTGCCGCGCGGCAAGGTGCTCTGGCTGCTGCCCGGCGCCCCTGGCGCCGCCGAAGCGAGAGAGAAGGCCAAAGCCATCGAGCAGCGCAAAGCGCAGCGTGTCGCCAAGCGAGCTGCCGCCGATGCTGCACGTAAAGCGAACAAGGCCGCCGACAAGGCCAAAGCGCAAGCTGCCACCGAAGGCGAAGGCGGGCACGAGGACGCAGCGAGCACGACCGCAACCAGGAGCACTTCGTGAGCGCCCCCCAGCAGTCAGACGCCAGTGAAGCAGGCAGCGTCTCGCGCATCGACGAGCAGTTCGTCGCAGACGCACGCGCCGCTGGGCGCCTCGCGCTCGACACAGAGTTCGTCGGCGAGGGTCGCTACCGCACGCTGCTCTGCCTGATCCAGCTCGCCGTGCCGACTCAGGACGGCGCCGACAGCGCAGGCAAAAGGATCGTCGTGCTCGACCCACTCGTCGAGGAGTTCGACGGCTCAGCGCTCGCCGCACTGCTCGCCGACCCTGCCGTCGAGATCATCGTGCACGCTGGACGTCAGGACGTCGCGCTCGCGCGCAGGGTGCTCGACACCGACGTGACCAACATCTTTGACACCCAGCTCGCCGCCGGCTTCGCCGGCATGGGCGCGCAGTCCTCGTATGACTCACTGCTCTCCGACGTGCTCGGCGTGCGCCTTGCCAAGAGCGCCAGCTTCACTCGCTGGGAGCGTCGGCCGCTGTCCGCTGAGCAGCTCTCCTACGCACGCGAGGACGTCGAGCACCTGCTCGAGCTCGCCAGCGAGCTGCAGCGACGGCTGACCGACTCAGGCAGGCTCGAGTGGGCTCGCGAGGAGTGCCAAGTGCTCGAGCACGCCAGCGACGAGCGCGACCTCGAGACGATCTTCGCCCGACTTCCGCGCGTGCGCAACCTGAACCCATCCGCCCGTCCCGTCGCACGCGCGCTCGTGCAGTGGCGCGAGCAGACTGCCGAACAGCAGAACCGCCCCGTGCAAAGCGTGCTCAGCGACGCCGCTTTGATCGAGATCGCCAAGCGCAAACCCCGCTCGACCGCCGAGCTCGAGCAGATCCGTGGCTCTGGCGCCGCCAACCTGCGCCGCCGCGGCGAGGATCTCGTGCTCGTCGTCAAGCGGGCAGGCGAACTGCCCCCAGAGCCAGCCCAACGCGAGCATCGCCCTCCCGGCCCCCGGCCCGAGGATGCGCCGCTGATCGCGCTCTGTGAGGCGCTCTTGCGTGCCCGCGCGCGCGAGGCAGGCCTCGCCTATGAGCTGCTCGCCGCGCGCGCCGACCTGCAGGCGATCGTCGCCTGCTGGCGCTCCAGCGAGGGCGACGCCGATGTGCGCACGCTGCGCGGCTGGCGGCGCGAGCTCGTCGGCAGCGAGCTGCTCGCGCTGCTCGACGGCGACGTTTCGCTCGCCGTCAGCGATGGCAAGCTGCAGATCGCGCGCAGCGAACCTCCAGCAGCGCCGCGAGACGACACCCCGCTTTGACGTTCTCAGCGCAGCCGGCGCTCCCGCCGGCGGAGCCCTCTTATTTGATGCTGTTGTAGACCGAGAACAGCGGCAGGTACATCGAGATCACGATGAAGCCGACGATCCCGCCGATCACGATGATCATCACCGGCTCGAGGATCGACGTCAGCGCCTTGACCGACGCTTCCACCTGGTCCTCGTAGAAGTCCGCCACCTTGTCCAGCATCGAGTCCAGGGCGCCCGTTTCCTCGCCGACGCCGACCATGTGCGTGACCATCGCCGGGAAGATCGGCGCCTGCGCAAGCGGTGCCGCGATCGTGCCGCCGCGCTTGACCGAGGCGATCACGCCATCCATCGCTTCCTCGACCGCCACGTTGCCGCCCGTGCGTCCCGTGATGTCGAGCGCCAGCAGCAGCGGCACGCCGGCACTCGTCAGCGACGACAGCGTGCGCGACCAGCGCGCCACCGCCACCTGCTGCACGATCGCGCCGATCTTCATCGGGATGCGCAGACGGAAGTGATCCCACTGCGGGCGGCCCCAAGACGATTTCTTCCACTTGAAGAAGGCGAACGCCGAACCGCCAGCGAGCCCAAAGATCAACCACCAGTACCCCGTCACAGCATGCGAGAGGAAGACCGAGACCTGTGTGATCTTTGGCAGTTCCCCGCCAAACTCCTTGAACACGCCCTCAAAGACTGGGACGAGGAAGGCGACAAGAGCCATCATCACGCCGACCGCAAACGTCACAACGAGCGCCGGGTAGACCATCGCCGAGCGGATCTGACGGCGCAGCGATGCATCCTTCTCCAGCTGGTCTGCCACGCGCATCAGCGCGTCCTCGAGCACGCCGCCCGCCTCACCCGCTTGTGCCATCGCGACGAACAGCGGGCTGAACACCTTCGGGTGGCGCGCCATCGCGTCAGACAGCGACAGACCTGCCTCGACGTCCTTGCGCACCTCGACGATCGTTTCCTTGAGGAACTTGCTCTCCGTCTGCCACTCGAGCACGTAGAGCGCACGCAAGATGCTCATGCCTGAAGAGATCATCGTCGAGAGCTGGCGCGAGAAGACCGCCAGTTCGCCCGCCTTCACCGTCTTCATGAACGACAGCTCGATCTCGCGCGACGAGTGCTTGTCCGCGATGTCGAGGACGATCAAGCCGCGCTGCTTGAGCTGGTCTGAGACCGCCTGCTTCGAGTCTGCCTCGAGCTCGCCGCGCGCCTTCACGCCAGCGAGATCCATCGCCTTGAAGACGTAAGTGCTCATCCGTCTCGCTCCCTACGCCGCGACTCGCTGCGGGCTGAGGTCGAGCGTCTCAGCGCCCAAAAGGCGCCCCAACTCCTCAGGCGTCGACGAACGCGCTTCCGCAAGCTTGCGCGTGATCTGACCAGAGCGCACGAGCGTCGCCAGCGACGCGTCCATCGTCTGCATCCCCGACGCTGAGCTCGTTTGCAGCACCGAGTAGATCTGGTGCGTCTTGCCCTCGCGGATCAAGTTGCGCACCGCCGGGTTCGGCACGAGGATCTCAGTTGCCACCACACGGCCTGAGCCGTCCGCCGTAGGCAACAGCTGCTGGGTCATGATCCCCTGCAGCGCCACCGACAGCTGCACGCGCACCTGGCCCTGCTGGTGCGCAGGGAACACATCGATGATGCGGTCGATCGTCTGTGCCGTGTCCTGCGTGTGCAGCGTCGCAAACACGAGGTGGCCCGTCTCAGCAGCCGTCAACGCCGTCGAGATCGTGTCCAAGTCCCGCATCTCGCCGACCAGGATCACGTCCGGGTCCTGGCGCAGCGCCGCCTTCAGCGCGTCGCCAAAGCTCTGTGCATCAGAGCCCAGCTCGCGCTGGTTGACCAGGCACTTCTTGTGCGAATGGAGGAACTCGATCGGGTCCTCGATCGTCATGATGTGCTCCTCGCGCGTCTTGTTGATCTCGTCGATCATCGCCGCCAGCGAGGTGGACTTGCCCGAGCCCGTCGGGCCCGTCACGAGCACGAAGCCGCGTGGCCTGCGCGTGAACTCGTGCACCGCCGCCGGTAGGCCGAGCTCGTCGATCGAGCTCAAGTTGAACGGGATCAGACGGAACGCCGCGCCGAGCGCGCTGCGCTGGAAGTAAGCGTTGACACGGAAGCGCGCGTGGCCCGGGATCGAGTACGCGAAGTCCAGCTGCCAGTTCGTCTCCAGACGCTGGCGTTGATCGCCTGTGAGGATCGAGTAGATGATCTCGCGCGTGTCCGTCGAGGAGAGCTTCGGGTACTCCTCCAGCGGCGTCAGCCGCCCGCGCACGCGGATCGTCGGGTGTGCGCCAGCCGTCAAGTGCAGGTCGGACGCCCGGCGCGAGACGACCTCCATCAGCAGATCTGCGAAATCTATGTCCATAGTGCCGCCCATCGGCCGATAGGCGCCCGCGATCGCGTTAGCGAACCGCGATTGGACAAAGGTTTGAGAGAGCTTGATGGAACGGCCGTGTGCTGCTAAGGGCCCCAGATCGCAGCGTCGCGCATCACCTTGCGTGGCGCTTTGCGCCCTGTCCACAGCTCGAAGCTGAGCGCCCCTTGCGCCACCAGCACGTCCAGGCCGGGAACCGTGCGAACGCCCGCCCTGCGCGCCGCGTAGAGCAGCTCCGTCTCAGCGTCGCCGCGGTACACCAAGTCGACGACCAGCTCGAACTCGGCCAGCTGCAGATCGTCGAGCCCAAGCGCCTGCAAGGCATCCGGCGTCGGCTGCAGCCCAACCGACGTGCAGTTGACGAGCACGTCCGCCGTGTGCGGGCTCCCAGCTGGGCGCGCCTCCAAATCCTTCGCCAGCGCCTGTGCGCGCTCCGCTGTGCGGTTCCAGATCGAAAGCTCCGCCACGCCCGCCTCGCGCAGCGCCCACACCACCGCGCGCGCACTGCCACCCGCGCCGAGCACAAGCGCGCGCTTGCCCGTGAGCGTCGTTTGAATCGCCTCGATCAGCCCTGGAGCGTCCGTGTTCTCCGCCGCAATCGAGCCGTCCTGCGCGAACGTCAGCGTGTTTGCCGCGCCGATCGCCCGCGCTGCCACGCTCGCCTCATCCGCCAGCGCCAGCGCCGCCTGCTTGTGCGGGATCGTCACGTTCGCCCCGACGAAGCCTGATCCGCCGAGCGCACCAGCCGTCGGTGCGAGCAGCTCCGGCGGCACAGGCAGCAGTTGATAGCGCCAGTCGCTCATGCCCAGCTCGCGCAAGGCCGCGTTGTGGATCGCAGGCGAGCGGCTGTGCGCCACCGGCCAGCCAAGCACTCCCAGACGGTGACGCGCCTGGCCGCCCTCCCGATCGGGCCGCAAGGCCGACTCAGCCAGCATCACTTTTTCGTGCACTTCGGCGGCTTGCCGCCGTTCTTCTTCACCGCCGCGTCGTACGCAGCGACGTTCTTTTCGAATTCTGCCTCCGTCTTCGAGAAGACCTGCTCGCCGCAGCCGTCCGCACCCGCCACGTAGTAGAGGTAAGGCGCATGGGCCGGGTGCGCTGCCGCATGGATCGACGCTTCGCCTGGGTTGGCGATCGGCGTCGGCGGCAGGCCTTTGTGCGTGCGCGTGTTGTACGGCGAGTCGATTTTGAGCATCGACTGCGTCAGTTCGCCCGTGTACGTCGCGATCCCTTTCTGCTGCTCCACCGCGTAGTAGATCGCCGCGTCGATGCCGATCGGGATTCCTTCGTGCAAGCGGTTGTAGATCACTGCCGCAATCAGCGGCCTGTCGTGTTCAGTCTGTGCCTCGCGCTCCACGAGCGATGCCACCGTCAGCATTTCGTACGGCGTCACTCCCAAATCATGTGCGCGCCGAATGTCAGCCGCGCCAAAGCGCCTGCGGAACGCCACCAGCTGTTCGTCGACCAAGCGCTGCACCGGTGCCCCTGCGCGTAGTTCATACGTAGCCGGGAAGAGGAAGCCCTCGAGGTTGCTCGTGCCCTTCGGCGCGCCGTAGTGGCGTGGGTTGAGCAGGCGCGAGTGCTCGCTCGCCTGCAGGTATTCGCCGCTCAGCGTGTCTTCGTGCACCAGCTCCGCGATCTGGCGCCGCGTGTAGCCCTCAGGGATGACGACCTTCACCGTGATCACCTTCGGCGGCGGCTTGCTCAGCGCTTCGATCGCCGCCGAGTAGCTCATCTCGTGCCGCAGCTGAAAGCGCCCTGAATGCAGCGCGCCGCGCTTGCCCTCGAGCGACGCCCTGAGGTTGAAGAAGAAGCCTGAGGAGACCACGCCGTCGTCAGCCAAGATCGAGCCGATCTTGCTCGCGCTCGAGCCCTTCGGGATCGACACGATCACCTTGCCGTGACCGCTGCCCGCAAACGGCTGGAACAGTGAGAGCAAAAACCAGACCAGCGCGATCGCCAACAGCAGCGCCACCAGCGCAGCGATGCGTGCGCGCGTGAAGCGACGCCTGCCCCCGCGATCGCCCACAGGAGCCGCCAGGCGCCCCCGCCTGCTCCCACCGCCGGCGCCGCGGCGACCGCGGCCGCCGCGGCGCTGCGAGGCAACAGGGACAGCGTCTTCCGCGCGCCGTGCGACAGGCGGCTGCAGTGGCTCGTACTCGTCGTACTCGTCGTGCTCTTCGTACAGCTCATCTTCATCGTGCAGCTCGTGCTCGTCATGTGACTCAGGCACAAACTGCTCGTCGTGCTGATCGTGCCGCTCAGGCTCGACCAGCTCGTGCTCGACCGGCCTCAGTGGCGGAAGCTCCTGCGATGAGGGCTCGACCGATGGCGGCGCGGGTGGCGCAGGCTCAGGCAGCGGCAGCTCAGGTGGCATCGGCTCCAGCTCCACTGGCTCCGGCAAGGGAGGCCCAGACGCTGGCGGCTCAGACGCTGGGGGCTCAGACGGCAGTGGCTGAGATGCCAGCGGTGCCGTCGCTCCCTCTCGCTCAGCGCGCTTTCGTTCGCGCTCCAAGCGGTCGCGCTCGCGCTCCTCAGCCGTACGCTCGTGCCCCTGCTCTGATCGATTGCCGCGCGACAAGAGCAGAGACCTTAGTGCGCTCAGTGCTGCTGGGCAGCCATCCAGCTCTCGAGCATGTGCGCAGCCGCGCGCGAGTCCTCGCTCGTGGCTGCATCGCCATCCAGGCGCTGGGCCATCCGCGTCGTGAAGCGCTCGTCGTGAAGCTCGACTGGCACCCCCTCACCCAGCCTGCCGGTGAGTCGCTGCGCGAACTCGCGCGTCTCGCGTGTCTGCTCAGTGTCCTCACCGCGCAACGACAGCGGCAGCCCGACGACGACGCGCTGCACCTCGCGCTCCTGCACGAGCGCGACGAGCGCTCCCATACCGCGCTTGGAGCCCGGACGCAGCACGGGCTCGATTGGCGTCACGATCGTCCCCGTCGGGTCACTCACCGCGCAGCCGCACCTTGCGCTGCCGTAGTCCAGCGCCAGCACGCGCATCAGTCCCCGACCCGCATCAACCTTCGAGCGCCGCGCCGATCGCCGCCTTGGCTGTCTCGATCGCCTCGCTGAGCTTCTCCGGCTCGCGTCCGCCTGCTTGGGCAAGCGTGTCGCGCCCGCCACCGCCGCCACCGACGACTGCTGCCGCCTGCTTGACGATCTGACCGGCCTTGACGCCGCGCGCAACGAGCTCCGACGGGATGCCCACGAGCAAGTTCGCGCGCCCGTCGACAGCCGTGCCAAGGACGATCGCTGCGTCGGCTAGCTTGCCACGCAAGCGGTCGGCCACATCGAGCAGAGCCTTGGCGTCGTCGAGCTCGATGACTGCCGCCAGCACTGGTGCTCCAGCGACGTCGGTGACGCCAGTGAGCAGTCGATCGAGGTCGAGCGCGCCGTTGCCGCTGCCAGCCCCGCCCGCGCCGCGCTTGAGCTTCTTCTCGAGCTCTTTGCGCTCTTGCTCGCGCGTCTTGACGACCTCAGCCGCCTGCTCAGGTCGCGTGCGCAGCGTCTGCGCGACTTCGCCGAGCACGCGGTCGTGCACGCGCAGCAGCTCGACCGCCGCCGGGCCTGTCAGCGCCTCGATACGACGAACGTTTGCAGCGCTCGAAGTCTCGCTCGTGATCCTGAACGGCCCGATCTCAGCCGTCGAGCGCACGTGCGTGCCACCGCACAGCTCGCGCGAGTGCTCGCCCTCGCCGACCTCGACCATCCGCACGACGTCACCGTACTTTTCGCCGAACAACGCCATCGCGCCGAGTCGCTTGGCCTCGTCGAGCGTCGTCGTGATCGGCCGCACAGGGTCGTTGCGCGAGATCCACTCGTTGACGCGATCCTCGATGTCGCGCAGCTCCTCCTCAGAAAGGCCCTGCCCGTGGCTGAAGTCGAAGCGCAGCTTGTCTGGGCCGACGTATGAGCCTGCCTGGCGCACGTGGCTGCCCAGGCGCTCGCGCAGCGCCGCCTGAAGCAGATGCGTCGCAGTGTGATTCGCCTCCGTCGCATGACGCGCTGCGTGGTCGACCTTCGCCAGCACCTGCTCGCCAGGCTGCAGCGTGCCCTGCTCGACAACGACTGAAAGCGCCTGGTCATCGCCCAGGCGGAACACCTCCTGCACACGTGCGCGACAGTCGCCATGCTCACACTCGATCGTGCCGATGTCCGCCACTTGGCCGCCCCCAGGCGCGTAGAACGGCGACTCAGCGAGCTTGACCAGGTAGCCACCGTTGTGCTGCTCAACAGCGCCGACAGTCGTGTGTTGGCGCTCGGTCTCATAGCCAGTGAACTGCGTCTGGAAGTCGGCCTGTGAGGCGAAGACGCCGGCCTGCGCACGCGGATCGGTCGCCGCCTCGCCACCGCTCGCCTGTGCGCCGCCGGCGCGGCTGCGGGCGCGCTGCTGCTCCATCAGCGAGTCGAAGTCGCCTTCGATCGTCAGGCTCTCCTCAGCGAGCAGCTCCTTCGTCATCTCATACGGAAAGCCGTACGTGTCGTGCAGGCGGAAGACCTCGTCGGCGGGCACGTTCGTACTCCCAGCCTCGCGCGCCTGCTCGATCAGCCCACGCAGCGTGGCGAGACCCTGGGTCAGCGTGCGACCGAAGCTTTCCTCCTCAGAGGTCAGCCACGTGCCGATCGCAGGCTGCTGCTCGCGCAGCTCTGGATATACGCCGCCCATCAGCTCCTGCACGCGCTCCGCGTAGCGCGTGAGAAAGCCCTGCTCGAGCTCGAGCGCGCGACCCTGCTGGATCGCGCGGCGCATCACGCGCCGCAGCACATAGCCACGATCCTCGTTGGAGGGCACGACGCCGTCAGCCACGAGGAAGGTCATCGCGCGCGAGTGGTCAGCGAGGATGCGCAGCGCGCGGTCTGCAGCGAAGTCCTCGCCGTAGTGGCGCCCTGAGAGCTGCTCGCCGAGCTCGATCAGCGGTTGGAACTGGTCGGTCTCGAACACCGACGGCTTGTCCTGCAGAATCGCCGCCATCCGGTTCAGGCCCATGCCCGTGTCGATGTTGCTCGCAGGCAGTGGTTTGAGCCGTTCGCCCTGCTGGTCGTACTGCATGAACACGAGGTTCCAGTACTCGAGGAAGCGCTCGTTCTCGCCACCTGGAAGATCGTCAGCCGAGCCATACTCGACGCCACGGTCGAAATACAGCTCCGAGCACGGCCCACACGGCCCGCTCGGACCTGCCTGCCAGAAGTTCTCAGAGCGCGGACACTGCACGATCCGCTCGCGGGGGACGCCGACGTCGAGCCAATGGGAGATCGCCTCCTCGTCGGGGCCGAGGTCGAGCCCCTCATCACCCTCGAACACCGTCACCCAGATGCGCTCAGGCGCGAAGGCGAAGACCTCGCGCGAGAGCTGCCACGCGAATTCGATCGCCTCGCGCTTGAAGTAGTCGCCGAAGCTGAAGTTGCCGAGCATCTCGAAGAACGTCAGGTGCCTCGCCGTGTTGCCGACGTTGTCGATGTCGACCGTGCGAAAGACCTTCTGGCAGTCGGTCAGGCGCGTTGCCGGCGGCGTCTCCTGGCCGAGGAAGTATGGCTTCAGCGGATGCATGCCTGCGACCGTGAGCAGCGCCGACGGGTCGTGCGCCGAGGGCACGAGCGAGGCCGAAGGAATGCGTTTGTGGCCGCGCTCCTCGAAGAATGCCTGGTAGCGCTCGCGGATTTCGTCGGAGGTCATCGTCATCGGGCTCGAAGCATCTCAGTTGGAGAGGGTGGGTGATTGCTAAATCTGGCTAGCGATAGCAATGGTATGTACGGGGCGTATATACGCCTGCTATCGCGAACCGAAAAATCGAACCACCCCGGCCCCCCTCCGACTCACCGGCCTCGCCTCGCCTCGCCTCGCCCCTCGCCCCGCCCCGCCCGGCGGCGGCGTTCACTGGCTGGACGCGATTGTGCCGTAACCGACGACGACGTCGCCGGCATAGAGACAGGCGACCTGTCCGGGCGCGGTGCGCTCGGCGGGCTCGGCAAGCTCGATGTTCGCGCGCGAGTGGCGCCCAGCCACCAGCCCGCGCTCGACGCGGCAGGGAAAGCGCCGGCCATGTGAGCGAACCCTGACGCCGTCGACACAGGCGCTGTCACGGTGCAGCGTCAACCCGTCGACCGGCAGGCTGGCGCAGAGCAGCGCCTCACGCGGACCGACGGTCACGGTGTTCGACAGCGCATCGGTGGCGAGCACGTAGAGCGGCTGCGGTGCGCCGATGCCGAGCCCGTGGCGCTGCCCGACGGTGTACGCATGCGCGCCGCGATGCTCACCGAGCACGGTTCCCTGCTGATCGACGATCGGTCCTGGCTCGACGCCGAGGCCGCCGTGGCGGGCGAGGAAGTCGCCGTGGCGCGTGCCGGCGAGGAAGCAGAGGTCCTGTGAGTCGGGCTTGCGCGCCACGCCGAGCCCAGCTTCAGCGGCGAGCTCGCGCACCTGCTCCTTGTGCATGCCGCCGAGCGGGAAGCGCATCCGCGCGAGCGATTCCGGCGTGAGTGCAGAGAGCACGTAGGACTGGTCCTTGGCGACGTCAGCAGCCATCCGCAGCATCGCGTGCTCGCTGTCTTCGACGCGTGCGTAGTGACCTGTGGCGAGCGTGCGCGAGCCGAGCCGCTCGCCGAGCTCGAGCATCGCGTCGAGACGCACGGCGCCGTTGCAGCGCACGCACGGGTTGGGTGTGAGCCCGGCCTCGTGGTCGGCGAGCCAATGGTCGACGACGCCGGCACGAAACTCGGCGCGCAGGTCGATCGAGAGGTGTGCCATGCCAAGGCTGTGAGCGAGCTCGCGCGCGCCACGTACAGCCTGCGCAGAGCAGCAGCTGGCCTCGCCGTCGTTCTCTGGGTCAGACCACAGCTCGAGCGTGACGCCAACAGCTTCAGCACCGTCGCGGTCGATCAGCAGCGCGGCGACTGCACTGTCGACGCCGCCGCTCATCGCGACGAGCGTGCGCGCGTCGTCGAATGCGAGCTGCGTCTGCTCGCGCGCAGCAGAGCCAAGCGCACGATGCAACGCGTCGGCGGCGAGCTCGACTGCGTGACGCTTGCTCGGGCTGAGCCCACCGAGCTCGGCTTCGATCCGCTCGGGGCCGATCCGCGCGACGTCGAGCAGCGGCCGGCGGCGAATCAGCTCGACGACGGCGCTGCCAGCTGCGATCACTGCACCACAACCGCTCGCGTCAAAGCCGGCATCGAGGATCTCGCCACTCGCGCTGGTCGAGTCGACAGCAAGCGAGATGCGGATCAAATCGCCACAGGCGGCGCCACCAGCAGCGCCAGTATGTGCGTCGACTGGGACATGACCGCGGCCGAGCGGTCGTTCGAGGTGCTGCTGCAGGCTTTCTGCAATCGTTTCCACGCGCCGAGTTTAAGCGCTGCTGGGAGCGTTGCTGGGTTCGGCCCCGAGCGGAGCCACGCGGCCTGCGAGTGGGCCTACTTGGAGGCCTTGACTTCCCTTACGGCCTGCTCGATCGAGAAGGCGTCGGTCAAGCCGGTGAGGCTCGACGTCGCGCCGGCCTTGTTGATCAGCAGGATGGTCGGCGTCGAGTAGACCTGCACAGTGCGGGTGAAGGAGCCGAAGGAGCCAACCTGCTTTGCGCTTGCGAGGTGGACTGCGAGCTTTCCGTGCGACGAGTTGCCTGCACGCTGCAGTTCGCGACGCACGACGGTGTCGACAGCGCCTTTGGGATTGAGGAAGAGGACGGCGACGACTTTGCCGTGGCGCAGCTCGCCTTCGACGGTTGCCTGCATTGCTGGGATGCTGTTGGCCGATTTGGAGCGAGCATGGCTGGAAGCACTCGGCGCAGGCTTCGCATTCTTGCTGCGCGCGTGCGTCGTGCTCTGCTTCTGCTGCGTGCTCTGTGTGTGGCTGTTTTGTGTCTGTCCGCTCTGGGTCTGGCTGCCGTTCTGCGCTTGCTCGCCGTTTTGCTGCTGGCTGCTCTGCGTCTGGCTCGACGCTTGCGCGGATTTCTGCTGCAGCTGGTTGGCGTTCTGCTGGGACTGGGCGACAGCGCCGCGCGCCCTCTGGATCGCACGGGAGAGGCCAGCGACGCCGGGTGCGGAGCCGTGGTAGGTAGAGCCACTCGAAGCGGGTGTGCCGCCACCGGGACTGCTCGCTGAAGCGGTGTGCTGGGCGCTGGCCGTCGGCGCAGGCGCGTTCGAGCTTTCGCCGCTCGAGGAATGCTTGCGCAGCGCGACAAACCACACGGCGACAAACAACACGAACACGGCGAGCATGATCTGAAAGGGGCGCGATAGCTGCGGCATTGCTCCCTCTTTCGGCATTTGCCGCGCAAGAGTTGAGAGGCGACCTTCGCGATGGACCGCTCAGGGCCCGTTTTGCAAGATCGCTCTCAGCAGAGAGCGGCAGAGCGCAACGCGCGGCTCAGAGGGTGCGCAGCCCGCGCAGAACGGCATGCACGATGGTGTCGCTCCTGATCGTCTGCTGACTGCCTTCCTGCATGTCCTTGAGCACGCTCTGGCCGTCTTCGACGATCGCGACGTAGCTCGCGCCGAGACCGTCAGCATGCTTGAGCTGGCCTTTGAGCGAGCGTCCTGCGAGCTCCATCTGCGCGTGCAGGCCAGCGGAGCGGGCGTCTTGCAGCAGTCGAAAGGCAGTGCGTCGAGCGTCAGGCCCGTCGAGTGCGAGGAACAGATCAACGGGGCTGGTCGTCAGGTGCGGGTGCTCGCCGGCAAGCAGGATCCGCTCGATGCCGGCAGCCCAGCCGATCCCAGGCGTAGGTCCGCCGCCGAGCAGCTCGACGAGACCGTCGTAGCGCCCACCACCACCAACGCCGCTCTGTGCGCCGAGCGCGTCGGAGGTGAACTCGAACACGGTGCGCGTGTAGTAATCGAGGCCACGCACGAGCGTCGAGTCGATCTCATAGCCGACGGATGCCTCGTCGAGCAGCGCGCGCACCTCAGCGAAGTGCGCAGCGTCGTCTTGGTCGAGCGCATCGAGCAGCCTTGGAGCGTCTTGCATGACGCGCTTCGTCCCGTCGTGATCTGAGTCGAACGCACGCAGCGGGTTGAGCTCGATACGGCTGCGCACGTCCTCGGAGAGGCTCTGCTCGTGCTCGCGCAAGTAGGCCTGCAGTTGCTCGCGATAGACGGCGCGCGCAGCGGGGCTGCCGAGGCTGGACAGGCGCAGCCTCACATCGCGCACGCCCATCTGCGAGAGCAGCGTGGCGAGCAGCGCGATCGACTCAGCATCGACAGCGGGGTCATCGGAGCCGATCGCCTCAGCGCCGACCTGCCAGAACTGGCGGTAGCGACCGGCCTGGGCGCGCTCGTGGCGGAAGAAGCTCGAGAGGTACCAGAGCTTTACGGGCTGGCGACGCTTGTGCATGCCGTGCTCGACATACGCACGGCAGACGGGAGCGGTCCCCTCTGGCCGCAGCGTGAGCGAGCGATCGCCTGAGTCGGTGAACGTGAACATCTCCTTGCGCACGATGTCTGTGGACTCGCCGACGCCACGGGCGAACAGCTCAGTCGCCTCGAACGTGGGCGTCTCGATCCGCTCGTAGCCTGCGCCTTCGAGCAGCGTGCGGGCGCGAGCCTCGAGCGTGACGCGCTCTTGCGCCTGCTCGCCGAGCACGTCGAACGTGCCACGCGGCGCTTTGAGCTTGGGGGCGCTCAACTTCCGGCTGCGGTCGCGTCCGGGCCGATCGCAGCAGCGCGTGGCACGCGCTCACGCAGCTCTGTGAGGAACGGGTTCGTGTCGCGCTCGCGCCCGAGCGTCGTGACGCCCATGTGACCTGGATAGACGACGGTCTCAGCAGGAAAGGAGCGAATCAGCTCGCCGATCGAGCGTTCGAGCGTCGGCCAGTCGCCGCCAGGGAGATCGACACGCCCGACGGAACCCTGGAAAAGCACGTCGCCTGAGAGCAGCGAGACGACCTCGTGGCCCTGGCTGCTCGAAGGGGCGATCGCGTACGTCACATGGCCAGGACTGTGACCTGGGGTGAAGATTATTTTGATATCGAGATCGGCAAGCGGGAGGCGCTCGCCGCCGGCGACCGTGTGCTCAGGCTCGTGGTTCTCGAACGGACCAAAGCCGGCCGGCACCCAGCTCATCACGTCAGTGAGCAAAGGCCGCTCGATCTCTGGGCAGTAGACAGGGGCGCCAGTGGCGCGGGCGATTGGCGCGACAGCGCCGATGTGGTCGAAGTGGCAATGCGTCAGCAGGATCGCGTCGATCTTGACGCCAAGCGCGTCGATCGCCTCGAGCAGTCGCTCTGGCTCATCGCCAGGATCAACGATCACGGCGGGACGGCGACCGTCGGCGTCGGGCTTTGCCCCTGGGTTGCTGACGATGTAGCAGTTCTCCTGCACTGGACCAACGGTGAAGGAGCGCACGTCGAGGGTGCTCATCGCGTCTTGGCCTGACCGCCTGCCTGCTTGCGCTGGCGGCGCTTGTAGAGCCAGCTGTCGCTGTAGTAGCTGATCGGCGTGTAAGCGATCAGGCCGACGAAGAAGTAGGCGACGGACTGCCCAGCGCTCGCTTTGAGGATCAAGCCGGAGAGCAGCACGAGCGCGGCGGCAGCGATCAGCGCGCGCAGGAAGGCGCCGCGCCAGGTGGGTGGGCGGTTGGCTTTGTCGAGGCGCTGCTGCTTGGTGCGCGCAGCCTCAGCCGCTTTACCGCTCTTCTCGGCTGCAGTGGGCTTGCGTCCAGTACGCCCGCGCGACTCGACGACGCCGGCTGCGTTGCCGCGGTGCTTCGTTTGCCGCTTGCGCTTGGTTTGTGCCATACCAGGAGCCTAGTGCGTTCTCGCCATCTGCGTTCTCGTTCTCAGAGCGTGCCGTTGCTCACTGAAGGATCTCGGCGAGCGCGTTCTCGATCAGGTGGCTCTGAGGGTCGAAGCCAGGCATCGGCAACTCGGCGGGAAAGCCGTCGAAGGCAGCACGGGGAGCGAGCCCGACGAGCTCAGCGCTGGCGAGCGGCGCGTGACGCTCGACGGCGTCGATCACTTCGAACAGCGCGAGCTCGAGCGGACGCTCGACGTTCATCGACACTTGCGCGACGCCGCCTGCGAGCTCGACGCCAATTGCACGCAGTCCAGGCAGCCCGTGTTCACCACCTTCGCGTACAAGCGAAGCGATGCGCTTGGCATCGTCGAGCGTGGCAGGCTGGGCGAGCTGCAGGTTGAAGGCGACGAGCGGCTCGCGTGCGGCGAGCAGCGTCGCACCAGCGCTCAGGTGCAGCTTGGCGGGGCCGAAATCGGGGCAAAGCCCACCAGCGCTAAGACGCTCTGCAAGACCCGTTATCCCACCGCGCCGAAGCTCGGCACGCGCTCGGCCGGGCAGGCCATCCGCAAGCTCCCCGTAGACGAAGACGGGCACGTCGAGCTCGTCAGCGATGCGGTCGCCGACGACGAGCGCTGTGGCGCAGGCGGGGCCGCGGGAGCGCTCGTCGAAGTAGACGAGCGGGACGACGTCGACGGCGCCGACGTGCGGGTGCGCGCCGCGCTCGGCAGGGTCTGCGCCGGCGCGAGCCACGACATCGACTGTGCGCACGGCCTCTGCCACGCCTGCGACAAGCGCATCGGCAAGCTTCCTCGGCGGGCCTGCGAGCGTGAACACAGAGCGGTGGTGGTCTGCGTCTGAATGGACGTCGAGCAGGCTGACATCGCTGGACGCTGGAGCGAAGGCAGTGCCGATCCGCTCGATCGTCGCAGCGTCACGCCCCTCTGAGACGTTTGGCACTGCGAGCAAGATTGCTGGCGTCATCGTCACGAGGCTAAACTGCGCCACCCCGCCGGAGTAGCTCAGCTGGTTAGAGCAGCGGAATCATAATCCGCGTGTCGGGGGTTCGAGTCCCTCCTCCGGCACTCTAAAGCGCCTGCAAAACGGCGCTTTGGGCAGTCCTCGATCGGGAGTCCTTGGGCAACTTTGTCCCAACTTTGTCCCGGACAATAGGCCGCCGTCGGAGTAGTCGGCATGGGAGCCTCTACTCATTCGATGCCCAGCGGCCACGTCTCGCGCAGGCGGGGAGCGCGGGGGGACGTTTGGTATGCGAAGTACCGACTACCCAACGGCCGCCAGGTGCAGAAGCGCATCGGCCCCGCCTGGACGAAGCGCGGTCGCCCTGCTCCCGGTTTCTTCACCAAGCGCACGGCCGAAGCCTGGCTCTCAGAAGTTCTGGAGCAAGCGCGCCGAGGCGAGCTGGCGGGCATGGTGCGCACGGGCGCGACATTCTCAGATGCGGTCGCGGAGTACATGCGTTGGCTGCGCGAGGACCGCCAGCGAAAGCCCTCGACGTTGCGGGACTACCGCTCGATCATCAACGCACATCTGCTGCCGGCGTTCGGCACAGATCGCCTAGAGGCCATAACGACAGAGCAAGTCGAAGCGTGGTCAGCGAAGCTCGCCGCCAGCGGGCAGATGAACAACCGCACGCGGCTGAAGATTCTCACGGTGCTGCATGGAGTGATGAAGCGAGCCGTGCGCGTCTGGAAGCTACCGCGCAACCCGATCAGCGACGTTGAGAAGCCGATCCAACGGCGAAGCGTCGAGATCGAGGTCTTCTCCCCCGAGGAGGTCATGGCATTGGTGCGCCATGCAGCCTCAGAGCAGGATGCGGTGATTTACCTCGTCGCGGCCTTCACCGGCCTTAGGCGCGGAGAGTTGGTCGCGCTGCGTTGGCGCGACGTTGACTTTCCCCGCAGCCATATTCGCGTGACCGCCTCCTACACCGAAGGCGGCCTGAGCACGCCGAAGTCGGGCAAGGCTCGGTCGGTGCCGATGGCTCCCATCGTCGCCGAAAACCTTGCCAGGCTCGCGGATGACAACGCCGAAGACGGTCTGGTGTTCCCCGGCACGCACGGCTCCCACCTTGACGCCTCAGCGCTGTATCGCCGCTACAAGGCAGCACTCGGCCGTGCTGGGTTGCGCGATCTGCGCTTTCACGATCTGCGCCATACCTTCGGCACGCAGGTCATCGGCAACCCGCAGGTATCGATCCTCCAACTCAAGGAGTGGATGGGCCACGCAGACATCGACACAACGATGAAGTATCTGCACTACGCGCCACGCCCGGGCGATGCGGAACTGATAGCCGAAGCCTTCGGCGACGCCGCTTCGACGACGTCTAGCGATCAATCTTCGCGGCGATCTTGCCTGCGATCTGCTCCGGCGTCTGACCCTCTGCCTGGATAGCGACCGTGTCTGCCAGTTGAGACGAAAAGCGACGAACGTCCCTCTCGCTCACACCAACCCAGACCGGCAAGAGGTCCGTCCTCCCCTCCCCGGCGAGCTCGCGAAGAATGCGAAACTCTTGACGAGGCCACGGCGCACGCATGAAGGCCGGGGATATCAGCAGAAGTCCATGTCGGGAGCGAGCCATGCCGTCTGCAACCCTCCCCACCAAGCTATCTCCAATCTGCAACTCGTTGTCTGCGTCCCAAACGCTGAAACCCTGCTCTCTAAGAGCTTCGGCCAACGCATGGGCAACCTTCGCGTCCTCGTGCGCGTGGGTAAGGAAGATGTCGAACGACTGCGGTTCGGGCGGAACATTCCTCACCGCAGCTTGAAGCTCTCCGAGACGCGCAGTTTGGCGAGAGATCTGACGAGTCGTAAAGGCAGCAACCGCGAGCGCACCAACGGTCGCAACGACTGAAAGAGCGACGGCAAGTGTGCTGTATACGGCTCCCAGGTGCGCGCTCACGGGGCGGCCTCAGAACTCTCGGCGACAACCACACAGCTGAGACCTGTCAGCAGGGCAAGGACGAACATTACGACCGAGCCGATAGCGATCGTGTGGTTGTCGAGCTTTGAGCCGTCTCGTATCCCTGTCGCTACATCTGCGAACCAAAGCGCAGCCACTAGAAGGACGACACCCGCCGTCCCTCCAACCCATAGCCTCGCGGTCGCCATCTGCTGTTGGCGACCTGAAAACAACTCAGCGAGTGCAGCGCCGATAACCGCCGTTGAGACCAAGAAAAGCTCGCCGTGCTTCAGAAGGTCATCGAAACTGAGAGGGTCTCCACGCGTCACAGTTCCCATTGCGCCGAGACCCACCGGCAGCAGCGAGAGCAGAACGGCAAAAAATATCCAGCGACCCACGCGATACGCCACTACATCGGCCCCCCACGCTCCGTCCTTTGCGGATGCAGTGTACGAGCATTCTGATTATTGGGCCTGAAGCCACTCCTCCAACATCGCTCTCGTGAACCGGATATGCCTTCCGATTCGCAAGCAGGGAAGTCGTCCGCTGCGCACTGCCTCGTAGATCCAGCTCGGCTTGACGGCTAGCAGATCGGCCGCCTGCTCGGGTCGGAGCAGCGCCTCGTCAAGACGGGGACAGTGTTGCGTTCGTGCCGATTCCATCAGCACCGATACCTCTCGGTATTGCTGCAGGCCAAACGAATACGATCTATGTCGATCAGCATGAGCGGTTTAGAGACCACGGCAATCATCAACGCGTTGGCGACGAGCGTGGGCGCTGGAGCCGCCGTGGCACGGCTTCTGCAAGAAAAAAAATGGTTTGGCGCTACTGATAGCTGTGCAAAGTGACCCATACGAGCGCTACCTATTTGCGCGCGTTAGGCGATAGATACGAGCAACTACTGCCCGCCCCGACCCTGGCGTGATCACCACAGCCCGCCCGGTCTGGAGCTTCTTGATCTGCGACGGGTGGATCTCGAACTCGTAGCCCCGCCTGCGCGAGCCGCGCCCGCTGTGCTCTGAGCCAAACAGCGCCAACTCGGTCTGCTGCGTAGTTATCCACTGCGGCGAAGTCCCGGCCATCGCCGCGATGAGCTCGGCCGACTCGGGCACGTTCTGGCGATGGGCGATCACGGTGGCGACGTTGCCGAGCGTCTGCTCTTTCAGCGCGCCTTCGTTGCCAGCCTTGAGGTCGGCCAGCTCCTGCGTGCCAAGGATGAGACTTATTCCAGCCGAGCGTGCGCGTCCAAACAGACGCGCGACGTGCTCGGCGGCAAGAGCCGAGAACTCATCGATCATCACGACCGTCGGCGTCGGCTCGGATTGCAAGCGCGCAACAAGCGCGACGAGATCACTGACGATCGACGCAGCGAGCATAGCCGTCAATAGCGGGCGACGGTCCGCATCGAGGCGAAAGTAGACGACTGCTCGATCGCGCACGGCGCGCTCGATGTCGAGCAGGCCCCTCCCCTCGCCAGGGTCAAGCCAAGCGCGAGCGTCTGACTCAGCGAGGATCGAGAGACGATCACGGACGCCACCGAGGTCGCGGCGCTGGCGCTCTGAGAGCGAGTCCAAATAGCGCTGCGTCTGCTCAGCCTGGTCTTGCGGGAGTCGGCGGCTCAACACCTCGAGCTGGTCGGGTTCCAGCGCCGCCATCAGCGAGACCGGCGTCACTTCTTCGCCCGCCGCCTGCATCGCCCTGACCGCATGGCCAAGATAGCGCTGCGCCTGGCGCAGGTAGTGGGGCTCGGTAAAAGTCTCACCGGAGAGCGCCTTGTCAGCTATCTCAGTCTCAGAACCAGAGGCGTAGGGGTTGTACGCAAGCGGGCCTTCCGGCGTCCATTCCATGAACCTCGCGCCGCGCGCCGCAGCCGAGCCGCGCAGCTCCTCTCGCAGCATCTGATCGCCCTTCGGGTCAATCACGACCGCGCCGTGCCCGACCTCGATCAAGCGACAGGCGATCCACGCCGCGCTCACGGTCTTTCCCGAGCCGGTAGCGCCGAGCAGCAACGTGTGCGATCCCGAGGCGTAGCCGACGGGTATCGACACCGGCATGCCGCGCGTATCCTCGCCGAGCACGAGCCGCCCTTTGCTCACCCAGCCCTCACGTCGGACACGACGCTTGCGAAGCGCGCGCACGAGCACGTCGCGCATGCGTAGACGAGCACGCGCCGCCTCTGCGTAGTCGGCGCCTTGATCGAGGTCTTGATGGTGCCATGAAGCACCGAGCGCACAGGCGAGCAGGCAGGCGGCGTAGAGCGGCAGCCCGAACAGGCGGCTACCAAGCGCGACATACGTGCACGGAAGACCGAGCAGTCCCCAGCTCCAGCGCAGACGCCGGCGGCGCAGCAGCCACGCGAGCAGATAACCGCCTGGCAGGATCACGAGCGCCGCGACTCCGAGCAGTTCAACGAAGTGCTCAGCTCTCGCCACGGCTTGCCCCTGCCCGCACCGCCGCAGCTGCGCCGTCGAGGTCGCGCAAGGGAACGACCGTGACAAGTTCCTCGACGTGCGTGGCAGAGACGGCGCGGCGCACCGCTCGTGTGACCTCTGGCGTTGTCAGGTAGTAGACGTGGGCCAGGTGGCGAGCACGACCCCAGCCGCGACAGATCATGCGCAGACGATCCGCCGCCTTGATCGACAACTCGACCTCGACCGCACAGACCCTGCGGCCCGGCCCGACGAGCGCGATGTCCGGGCGATGAAGCGCGCGATGTCCCGCCACGAGCTCGCCGAGTCGGGCCGAGGCAAGCAGCGCCCTCTCTTCGCGCTCGTAGGCGCGCAGCTCGCGCTCTGGCATCACCTGCCACTCGGGGAGACGAGCGTGCAAGCCGACAATGGCCGATGTCAGCTCCCAAGCGTGCATGAAGGAACCGGGGCCGAGCTTGAACACGCCGAAGCGCTGCTGCCCACTCCAGCGAAGGCCGTAGCGCGTAGCAATGAACATGCCCGGCGTCTGATGAAGGAGCGTCCTTCGTTCAAGCATGCCGTCGCTCGTGAGCGTGCGCAGCCGGGCATAGGCCCAGCTTCGGCCCATACCGAAGCGATCCATGACGTGCTCTGCCGAGGCAGCACCGACCTGGCCGATGAAGTGGACGATGTCGCGGTCGTTGGCGGTGTGCATCGAGGCCCCTTTCGCTTAGAGGGGCGCACTTGTCCCCTGCGAACTTGACCGACGACGGCGTACTGAACGGGACGGCTTCTAGGGAGCGTGCGGAGCACGCCTTGCCTCAAGAGCGTTCATTGATCGGCGCTCACAGCCATAAGGGCCAACGAGAGGCGTAGCGATGGGTCCACCTCAAGGGCTGCCACCCTCAGTGCGGTCGTAAGCGTTGGACCCTTACCTACACCGAGAGTCGCGGTAAGTTCGGCAACACGATCAGCGCGATCCAGGCGTTGCCTTCAAGGCCGGTTTTTAGGGTCTTAGCAGGGCTTTCCTTGTGCCAACCCTGAGACGATTCGCACCTATTGCGAGTCAAGACGCGCCGAAAGTCCGCAAATAGCGGTTCCAGCTGTACCCAGCGCGAGATATGCCTCCGCATATCGCCCTATGGTGTGAAGCGTCCTAGGACATGGCAACGGCCCGGCCCGGCAGCTTCCGTTGTAAGGAAGAACCGGGTCGGGCCGCCGTTTACTGCTGTCTGTAGCGTAGCTGGGTGCACGTAGACGTGTACCCGCGTTTCGCCTCTTTGCGTGGGATATCGACTAGAGAGCGCACTCGGCCGCCTCGCCGGGTTCTAAGGCCCGGCACAGGCATAAAGCCTTCTCGGCTTCGACTGCTTCGGCGATGCGTGCGATGGGGAGGTCGAGGGCCTTCGCGATGTGGCAGAAGTTGCTCCAGTGCGGAGCAGACCGTCCCAGCTCTATAAGCGAGAGCGTGCCGGTTGTCACCCCCGCCTCATACGCGAGCGTTTCGACGGTCATATCGCGCTCGGCTCGCAGCCGCCGCACAACGGCGGAAAGCGCGGGGTCGGGCTTTGGGCGAGACATTCCACACCTCAGATCGTGCCGCCGAGCAGCCCGTCGAAGTGGCGAGTCGCGCGCGAAGCGCTGACCAGCTCACCGCTGACGTTGACGAGGCCCGCCACGTAGAGGTTTTCGATCGCACTCTCGACGCCGAGCCGATCAGCGTCGGGGCCGCAGACCTCGCGCCGTAGCTCCTCGCGCGAGAACGGGCTGTAGTCGGTCGAGAGCAGCACAAGCACGACCCGCCATTCAGTCACGCTGTGGACGGCCGGGCAGCAGCACTCGTTAGGGTTCCTGCACATGGGAAGGTTCCGCCTTTCCGTGTCACGGCCCCGGGGCAGTTAGTGCTGTCGCCGGGGCCAACTTTTAGATGTTGGTCGCCCGACTAGGGCTTGCGCTCACTTCTCATCGCCTCACGCCAGGCGAGGATCGGCGGCGAGGAACAGTCCGGCCTGCGCTTGCTCGGCGCTGGCCTGCGTTTAGGCTGATGGTGCATTGGAGTTCAGGCTCCTTTGCCACGGCCCCGGGGCAGTTCGCGCTGTCGCCGGGGTCATTAGCTTCGTGGGTGGGTGTACGAACATGAATACAAAACGTTGCTTAAGCCGTCAAGGAAAGCGGGCGAACTTGTCGCGCAAACGCCATAGACATGCCGCAATGCAGGGCTTATGCCTCAGAGACATGTGGTAGCTAATTAGCTGTCAGCCAAAGCGCTAACAGCCAGACATCTGTAGGCAAGCCGTCTGACGGCCATCAGAGTGCGCGCCGATGGCGGGAAGCAACACGCGCGACGAGTTCAACGAAGAGCGAACAGCCTTCCTCGAAGGGTTCGCCGCAAACGTGCGTCGCGCTCGCGCAGAGCACAGAGATGAACCGCTGTCGCAGAGCGACCTCTTCAAGAAGGCCGATCTACATCGGACGGAGATCAGCCGAATCGAGACGGCCAAGAGCGAGCCGCGCCTACTGACTCTCGTCATCCTCGCTGATGCGCTCGGCGTAACGCTCGATGATCTGGTCGCAGACCTGCCGGTGCCCAAAACGCGCAAACCAGCGTCAGGCCGAGAAGAGCGGCCCTAGTCATCTGATCGGGTAGCCAGCCGCTGCACGGCTCGGCATCGTGGCCGCAACACAGGCACTCGCCACGCGCGCACCTTGTCGTCTCGCGCCTTCTGCTCCAGCTCTAACTCTCGTCTGATTCCCTCCCGCGCGGCGCGCTTTGCCGGGCCTTGTTGTTGTTTTTGTTTTTTCTCTCTCCCTCACCCTTCCTGAATCTCTTTTCTTTCTTCTCTTTGCTTCCACTTCTCTCTCACTCCACTCCCCCCCCTCTACCTTGGTTTGGTTCTTGACCTCGGACACCTGACGTTGGGGGTGCGAGGTCAAGAACCAAGCCAGGCCTCAACGCCGGTGGGGGCGGGCCATCGCTCAGACCCGGTCTCCATGGTCGCATCCGCCTCCTAGCTTCCGGCCAGGTGGAACGGGACCAGCGACCAGCCCGGGTCCGATCCGCTGCGTACTCTTCCTTGCGCGATGTTGATGGTCATCTTCGGGGCGGGCGCCTCTCATGGAAGCGCCCCCCGGCGCCGCGCCATCGACCCGACCGAGGAGTACCGACCGCCTCTAACCGCCCAGCTATTTGAGCC
>FTBE01000051.1_pt1 | contig 26822 bp, 23 predicted proteins | sample 1639291 | NCBI WGS metagenome assembly FTBE01 (sample SAMEA3914864, study PRJEB12502) | metagenome | biome: forest; material: soil | place: USA | collected 2012-03-12 | depth 0.3 m | reverse complement strand
GGACATCATCATCTGCACGCGCTTGTAGTGGTTGTAGACCGCCACTGAGAGCGTGCGCTTGGACGGATCCTGCCCGACGACGTACTCATCGAGCACGTCGTAGATCTCACGCGGCTTCGGCAGGTTCTCGAGGTCGAACGCGGGCGGGGCCGACAGCTCCTCGTCGATTATCTCGTTGCAGAGGTCGATGCACTCGTCACAGATGTAGACGCCAGGGCCGGCGATCAGCTTCTTGACCTGGCGCTGGGACTTGCCGCAGAAGCTGCACAGCAGCTGCTCGTTGGTGTCTGTCGGTCTGGCCATTCGTCAAGCTCCTTCCTGACTACACGCCGAAGACGTTCGCTGGACAAGCGAGCCGCGGACGCAGGGAGCGTGGCGTGCGCTAGCACGCGAGCGACTGAGGACAAAGGCTCGCGCAGTGCAGCGCACGTCTTCAGTGCTCGGAGATGACACGGTCGATTATTCCGTACTCCTTGGCCTCCTCGGAGGACATGAAGTAGTCGCGCTCGGTGTCTTTGCTGACGGCCTCGAGGTCCTTGCCGGTGTGCTTGGCGATGATCTCGTCGAGCCGTTTGCGCACGTCGATGATCTCTTTGGCGTGGATCTCGATGTCGGTCGCCTGGCCTTCGAAGCTCGAGGAGACCTGGTGGATCAGGATCTTCGCGTTGGGCAGCGCCATGCGCTTGCCAGCGGCGCCACCGGCGAGCAGCAGCGCACCCATCGACATCGCGATGCCGACGCAGATCGTCTGCACGTCTGGCTTGATGAACTGCATCGTGTCGTAGATCGCCAAGCCTGCGTAGACGGAGCCGCCAGGCGAGTTGATGTAGATCGAGACGTCCTTCTCAGGATCCTCAGACTCGAGGTGCAGCAGCTGCGCGACGATCAGGTTGGCGATCTGGTCGTCGACAGGCGTGCCGAGGAAGATGATCCGCTCGTTGAGCAGACGGCTGTAGATGTCAAACGCACGCTCGCCGCGCGACGTCTGCTCGACGACCATAGGAACAAGTGGGCTCATAGTCCTCGCTTTGGTTTCGCTTCGCCGGCCGGATTCCTCCAACGGACGCTAGCCGACTCGATGGTTTCGGCGGTCATCAGCTCCGCTCGCTTGGGGTCCACAGCTTGCCGGCGCCCGTGCCGGCCGCGGCGCCCTCTGGCTCAGCGCCCTGGTCGGGCGTCCACAGCGCCTCGCGTGCCTCTGCCTGCTCAGGCGTGATCGCAGTTGCGCGTTCCGCGATCAGCTCAATCGCCTGGCGCGCCGCGATGTCATCGCGGAGCTCGTCGACACGGCCGTTGCTGCGCAGATCGTCGAGCAGCTTCTGCGGGTCTGCGCCGTCGCGCTCGGCCGCGGGGGCGATCGCCTCGAGCAGCTGATCCTCACTCGGCTCGATGCCCTCGGCGGCGACGACCGCTGTGAGCACGGCCTCGCGACGCAGCGCTGTCTCGGCGTCGGACTCGATGTCGGCGAGGATCTCCGCTTCCTCTCGTCCGGATATCTGCAGGTAGGCCTCGCGTGTGATCCCGCGGTGCGAGAGCGAGTGCAGCATCCGCTCCCACATTTCCTGCGCGCGGCCTTTGATCAGCTCTGAAGTCACTGCAACGCTGGCGGCAGCGACGGCGGCGTCGAGTGCAGCCTCGCGGAACTCGGCATCGGCACGCGCTTGGTCGGCCTCCAGCAGGCGCGTGCGTATGTCCTCGCGCAGCTGATCGAGGTCATCGAAGCCGGCGTCGATCGCGAGATCGTCATCGAGCGGTGGCAGCTGCTTGAGCTTGACCTCCTTGACTGTCACGTCGAATGAGGCATCGCGGCCGGCAAGCTGCTCGGCGGGATAGTCGCCTGGAAACGTCAATGCGACCTCGCGCTGCTCGCCGGCACTCGCTCCGACGAGCGCCTCCTCGAATCCGGGGATCAGGTTGCCGCCACCGAGCTCGATCAGCTGGTCGCGGCCCTCGCCGCTCTCGAACGGCTCCAAGCGCTCGCCGTCATCGTCGCTGACACGCAGCGAGCCGACGTAGTCGATCACGACGAAGTCACCCTCACCCGCGGGGCGCTCGGCAGTCTCGAGCTTGGCCAAGCGCTCACGCAGACCCTCCAGCTCATTGTCGACCTGCGCGTCCTCGACGACAGGCTCACGCCGCGGCGCCTCGAGGCCGGAGTAGTCGCCCAGCTCAGCTGTGGGCACAACGCCGATCTCGATCGAGAAGCTCAGATCTTCGCCCTCGGCCGGAAGGTCGGCGAGGTCGAGCTTGGGGTCGCCGACTGGTACTACGCCAGCGGCGGCGATCGCCTGCGTGTACCAATGCGAGAGCGAGTCGCGCACCGCCTGATCGAGCACGGCCTCGCGACCGACGCGCTGAATCACGAGCGGCGCAGGAACCTTGCCGCGACGAAATCCGGGCAGCTTCAAGTCGCGGCCGAGCTGGCGTGCCTTGCCCTCCAGGCGCTGCTGCACCTCGCCGGCGGGAACCTGCACGGCCACGCGCACGCGCGAGTCGCCCAGGTCGGTGACGGTCGTCTCAAGCGCGTCGCTCACGGCTGCCACGATACCGTGCCGCCGCGTGAAGGCTCGTAGCAGCAGACAGGCGTTCAGGGAGATCGAGACGTGGCTGTGGACAGGTCCGATCGGCCACTTCGTGGGCGGCGCGCTCGACGTCGCCCAAGGACTCGCGCTCTACCTGAGGACGCGAAAGGCGGGCGACGGCCCCAGCTCCCGCTGAGACCACCGCCCGCCGAAAGCGACGGATACTTCGACAGCTGCCTTACGCGGTGACGGCCTGACGGCCGAAGCTCAGCGCGACGCCGCGTGGGAGCACGAGCACTGGGCTCGTCGCAATCTCGACGAGGTGCGCAGCTGAGGCGCTGATCGCGACGCGACCCTGCTCTGCCTCAGGGCGTGAGTCGACGACGAGCAAACCGGCCTGCTCGTTGGCGACGGGCGCGACGCTCGTGCCGAGTGCGGCCGCAAGCGACTCGGCAGTCGCACGCGCACCACCGTCGGCGTCGCCTATCGCGACAACCGGCTGCGCGCCTGCGCCTTGCTTCTCGGCGAACCCGACGGGCGCAATCGCAACGGCAACAGAGCCTCCCTCGAGCAGCTGCTGCGCGGAGTTGCCAACGGAGACGTGGCCGCCTGCGGTGTGCGAGTCAGAGCAGAACACGATCGCGCTTGCGCCCTCGCTGGCAGCCAGCGCGCTGAGGCCTTGCGGGGTCGAGCGGTCGGTGACGACGTGCTTGGCGATGTCGGCGTTGCCGAACAGCTGCGCGCCGCGGCTCAGGAGCTCCTCGGCCTCGCTCTGCGCGAGCTTCTCGCGGTCGAGGTCGGGCTCCTGGGAGTGACGCACGTAGGCGAGCGCCACCTCGGCGCCTGCGCTGGCGAGCACACGGCCGAGAGCGATCGCGTCGTCCTCGTTTGCAGTGCCGTCGTAGGAAACGATGATCTTGGTGGACATGGTTGCTCCTTTTCGTCTTGGCCGGCACTCGAAGGCCGGTCCTGAAGTTCTTGTCTGTCGCTTGCTTCTAGATCACTGTGGCACGTTCCTGCCATCAGCTCCAGTGATCTTCTTTATATTTATTATAAGATGAACTTATGCTCAACGTCGCACGATTGAAGGTGCTCAAGGAGGTCGCATATCGGGGCTCGCTGTCGAGCGCAGCTGAGGCGCTGGCCTACACGCAGTCGGCGATCTCTCAGCAGATCGCGGCGCTCGAGGCGGAAACGGGCATGGCACTGCTCGAGCGCCACCCGCGCGGGGTCAGCCTGACGGCAGCAGGGCAGACGCTGGTCGGCCACGCCGAGGGCATCCTCGCGCGCCTGGACACGGCCGAGGCGGCACTCTCGGCGATCGCAGGACTGCGCGGCGGACGGCTGCGGATGGCCTCCTTCCCGACGGCAGGCTCGACGCTGATGCCTGTGGCGATCGCGAACTTCCGCGCTGCCTATCCCGACGTCGAGCTGACGCTTGCAGAGGGCGAGCCAGAGGAGATCGTGCCGCGACTGCGCGGCGGCGAGCTCGACCTCGCGTTGCTGTTCGAGTTCGACGGCGATGAGCTGCTTGGGGATGACCTGGCACGCTCGCCGCTGCTCGAGGATCCGATGTACCTTGCACTGCCGCGCGAGCATCGGCTCGCCAAGAAGGCCAAGCTGCGCCTCTCAGAGCTGCAGGGCGAGGCGTGGGTGCAGACTTCGAGTGCCAGCCCGTGCGCGCGCCACGTCGTGCGCTCCTGCCACGCAGCCGGCTTCGAGCCGAGCGTGTCGTTTGAGAGCGACGACTACCAGACTGTGCAGGGGCTCGTCGCTGCCGGCGTCGGCGTCGCGCTGATCCCTGAGCTGGCGCTTTCAGTCGTGCGCGAGGACATCGTCATCCGCGCCCTCTCCCCCGCGCCGCCTGTGCGTCAGGTGATCGCTGCCACGCCAGAGGGCGCGCGGCTCGTGCCGGCGGCGCCGGCGATGCTGACGATGCTTGGACAGGCTGCCGACGAGTTGAAGGGCAGCGCCGAGCCGGGACAGCCGGCCTAGGAGCGGGGGCGAGAAGCAATCGGCGCCCAGATCCAGCGGGCACAAAGCAATCGGGGCGCCCGGCCGATTGGCCGAGCGCCCCGCGCTTACTGAACCTGCTTACTGCTGTTGCTGCTTATTTGTGCGAGTTCGCCAAATATGCTTCGTTGACGATCTTGGCGAGTGCCTTGTACCCCTTGATCGTCGGGTGGATGTCACCTTCGTCTTTTTCGCCACCCGGAACGTTCGGGTTGCACATTTCGGTGAGCGAGCAAATCGACTTCTGCTCCTTCGATGCGCTGGCCTTACCCGGCAACGAGCTCGACCCTGCGTTGAACTTCGGGAACGGGTTCGCGAACGTCACGTTCGGGAAGTTCGGCAGGATGTTCGCTTCTACGGCAGCGTTCGTCGCAGCCTGCAGCGCGTCGCTGCCCGGCAGGATGAACGTGTCGGGGTTGTAGAAGCCGAGCAGGATGATCGGACCGGTGTAGCCCGATTCATCGATCACGGTCAGGATCGTCCCGATGTTGTTCAGGATGTGCGGGACCGTGACTTTTTCTGAGGTTTCTTTGATGCAGGTGATCACGGCCAGTGACGGCGAAGCGCCGTATTTGCTTTTGCCTTCTGTGCCGAATTCGATCGCGACTTCGTTCTTGCACTGAGCGATCGCCGCGAGCTCGTCGTTCGAGCCGATGTTCAGCGTGATCGCCTTGACCGGGCTTTTCGTGCCTTTGACCGTGGCGACGGCCTCCTCGAGCTGGGAGATTTCTTTGCCGCCCTGGACGTAGCCGCCGTTGTGCAGCGGCAGGTGCGTGTGGAACGTGTAGGCACACGGGTGGTAGTCGCCGAGGCCCTGGTAGCCGCCCGCTGGGAACTGTTCGGCCGGTTTACCTTCGACTTCTTCGTAGGACTCGGTTGATTCTTTGCCGCCGACCAGCGGGTTTTCGCCGATCAGACCGTTTGAGGTCTCACCTGGGCAAGCGTCGTTGACGAGCCTGATGCTCTTGCCTACCTCACTGCTCTTGTGCAGGTCCTTCAGGAAGTCGTTGGCGACGCCTTCTTCGAAGAACGAAGGCGACTCGGCTGCCGTGTGGTTGGCAAAGCGTTCAGCGGAGTACCCAAACGAGATCGAGTCTCCAAGCGCCAGATACGTCGTCGTCGCCGGCTCCGATTCAGCCTGTGCGGCCACTGGAGCAAACACGATCGCCGAGAGTACGAGCGCGAGTGCCATACAGCACCCGAGCAGTCGCCCACGCGACCAAGAGCCATTCATGGCTGTCATCTCACATCCTCCTCACGGGGCGCGTCGGCATTCGTCCGGCGCGAGCGCAGCCCCCTCTATGGAATTGTCCCTCTATGAGCTACTCCCAAGCAGAAGCCTGGGAGCATCGAGGCAAGGATAGTCAGGGGTAGACCAAGTGTCAACCGGGGTTTATCGCGTAGTAGACGTGACCAAGCCTGCAGTCATGCCATTCATGCAGTTGGTCGAGCCCGCAGAGCCGCACGCGACGATTGCAAGCTCCAGCCCATGATGTCCGGGACGCGTGCCACCTTGATTCGCCCATGGCAATCCTGCTGCTGATCGTCGGACTCGCTCTCGGAGCTGCCTGCGTCGCCATCGTGCTGCGCCCCAATCGCCAGCGCATGCGCGACGAGCTGAAGGCGATCTCGATCGATGTGCTCTCGCAGACGGGCGACTCGCTGGCACAGCGCCTCGTCGACCAGCGACGCATCGAGGAGGAGCGCGCGAGCGGCGAGATGGCCAGACGCGCCCAAGAGATCAAGGGTCTCGTCGAGCCGGTGCAGGAGAAGCTCGGGCGGATGGAGAGCGAGATCTCACGACTGGAGCGCGAGCGGCGCCAGGCTCACGGCGAGCTCGCGCAGATGGTGCGCACGCTCGGCGACGGCGTCGGCACGCTGCGCCAGGAGACGGGCAATCTCGTCTCGGCACTGAAGCGGCCATCGACGCGCGGCTCGTGGGGCGAGATTCAGCTGCGCAACGCCGTCGAGATGGCGGGCATGCTGTCGCACTGCGATTTCCTCGAGCAGCAGACGATCAACGGCGACACGGGCGCCCTGCGCCCAGACATGCTCGTGCGCCTGCCGGGCGGCAAGCTGATCGTGGTCGACGCCAAGGTTCCGCTCGACGCCTATCTGGCAGCGTTGGAGTCGGACGACGAGCCGACTCGCGAGTTGCACGTCGAACGCCACGCCAAGCAGACGCGCAACCACATCGCCAAACTCGCCGCCAAGGGCTACCAGGGACAGATCGAGGCGACGCCGGAGTTCGTCGTCATGTTCGTCCCCTCCGACGGCATCTACCAAGCGGCGCTCGAGGCTGATCCGGCGCTGATCGAGTTCGGCGTGCAGCAGCAGATCCTGATCGCGACGCCGACGACGCTGATCGGCCTGTTGTGGGCAGCTCACTACGGCTGGCGCGAAGAGCGCATCGCTGAGTCGGCGCGCGACATCGCTGAGTCGGCGCGCGAGTTGCACCGTCGCCTCGGGCGCTTCGTCGAGCCGCTGGCCAAGGCAGGACGGCAGCTGGACTCGGCGGTCGCCGCCTACAACGAGGCGGTTGGCTCGTTCGACGCGCGTGTCGTGCCACAGGTGCGCAGGATCGAGGAAGCAGGCGCAGCCTCAGATCGCGAAGTGCTCAGCCCGCCGGCGCTCGAGACAAGCGCACGCGCAGTCACGGCGCGATTGGGCTCACAGGCGCCGCAGGAGGCGGAGCAGTCCTCGGAGCATCTGCCGCAGACGTTGCAGGCACTCGAGCTGGCTCCGTCAGCGCGGATCTCCGCCGGCGATCCACCAGCAAGAAGATCAGCGTAAGCGCGACAGGCACTGTCGCGGGCAGCTCGTCGACGACAAAGAACAGCAAGTCGAAGCACAGCGCGAGCGCAGCGGCGAGCATCGCGCCGTGCGACTGCACCCGCCGCCCGAACGCAAGCGCGAGCAGGCCACCGAGCGCGCCGGCGATGAAAAGGTCGCCGTACCCCATCACTGCCGAGCCGAGCGCCTCGCTCTGCAGCCGCGGCAGACCGGCCGCAGGGTGCGCTGCGTTGAGCGCGTCGTTCGGTTGCTGCAGCAGATCGGCAATCACGAGCGCTGCATCGACGAGCGCCATCGCCACGATGCCAAGCGCCAACCAGCGCGAAGGCGTGACGGCGGCGAGCAACACCCCGAGCGCGACGCAGCTGAGTGCTGTGAGCGCGAGCGCGGCAGCCTGACCTGGAAGCGCGCCTGCGTCCGCCCAGGCGAGCGCGAACAGCGGCAATACGAGCAGCGCGCGCCTTGGACGCGCTGACGGCGTCAGCCAACCAAGCGCTGCAGCGGCGAGCAGCGGCACGGCGCCAAGCGCCAGATACGTGAGGCCTTTGGCGCTCGCACGTTCGGCGAGCACGCCGACGAGCACGAAGCCGCCGACGGACAACGGCGGAATCAGCGCCCAGCGCCGTCCGCGGAGGCGCTCGAGCACGGATACGCGAGGAACCCGCGCCAGCGCCACGACGGCGCCCTGCGCAAGCGAGAGCAGACCGATCGAGAGCCAGAACGGCAGCATCCGCTCAAGATACGATGGCCGAGTGAACGCTGCGCCAACGCAGGCGCCACCGATCCTCCACCTGTCGGCGGTCGTGGGCAGCCCACTGAGGGACGCCGACGGCGAGCGCCTCGGCAAGATCGAGGATTTGATCGTGCGCCTCGGCGGCGTCGGCTATCCGCCGATAACCGGCTTCCTCGTGACTGTCGCGGGACGGACCTCCTATCTCGGCGTCGAGCGCGTCTCTGACATCGGCTCCGAAGGCGTCGTGCTGCGCAAGGCGAAGCTCGACCTGCGCCGCTTCGAGCGACGGCCGGAGGAGGTGCTGTTGAAGCGCGATCTGCTCGACCGCCAGCTGATCAACGTCGAGGGCGCTCGCCTCGTGCGCGCGAACGAGATCGAGCTTGCGCTCGTCGCTGGATCCTGGCGCGTCGTCGGCGTTGACACAGGGCCGCGCGGCGGCCTACGGCGGCTGCTGCCCAAGATGCTCGGCTCGCACATCGCGACAGGCGAGTTCCTCGACTGGGCTGGCGTAGAGCCGTTCGTCGGCCACGTGCCGACAGTGCGCCTGCGCGTACCCCATCCAAAGCTCGCCAAGCTGCACCCGGCGCAGATCGCCGACCTCGTCGAGGCCGCCTCACGGCGCGAGGGCGAGGAGATCATCCAGGCCGTTGGCGACGACGATCGCGAGCTCGAGGCTGATGTGTTCGAGGAGCTCGACGACCATCACCAGCAGGAGTTCCTCGAGGATCGGCCTGACGACCAGGTCGCCGAGATCCTCTCGCGCATGGCTCCAGACGACGCGGCGGACATCGTTGGCGAGCTCGACGAGGACCGCCGTGAGCCCGTCCTGGCGCTGCTGCCGGTCAGTCATCGCATAAAGGTGCGTGCGCTGCTCGGCTACGAGCCCGACGAGGCAGGCGGCTTGATGAGCCCCGACTTCCTGCTGCTGGGAGGTTCGAGCTCGGCGGCCGACGCGCTCGATGCAGTGCGCCGCAGCGAGATCGCACCGGAGCTGCTGAGCTCGGTGTACGTCAGCTCTACCGAGGGATCGCTGGAAGGCAGTGTCGCGGTGACGTCATTGCTGCGCGCCGAGCCTGGCGCTCGTCTGGAGTCGTTCGTCAAGCACGAGACGCCGTGCCTCTCCCCCGACTCGTCGTTCGAGGAGGTCGCGCGCCAGATGGCCGACTACAACCTCACCTCGATCCCAGTCGTCGACTCGCGCGGGATGGTCGGCGTCGTGACGGTCGACGACGTGCTCGAGGCGATGCTCCCGCGCGGCTGGCGGCGGCGTTTCGGGCTGCTCGGCGAGGACTGAAAGCAGCCTTTCGGGTTGCGCGGCGAGGACTGAATAGACTGGCCCACGTGAGCACTCCAGGCGGGCAGTTCGATGGCGGTCCGAGTACCGCCAGTCATGCGACGTATCAGGTCGGCCACGCGTGGCCGACCGCGCCTGCCTGCGCGGCTTAGCTCCCGCCGCGTCCGCCTGTTCGCCTTCGTCGGCCTGCTCGGGCCAGGTCTGATCGCGGCCAACGCCGGCAACGACGCGGGCGGCATCGCGACGTACTCGTCAGTCGGTGCGAAGTATGGCTACACGCTGCTGTGGACGATGGTCCTGATCACGATCTCGCTGGCGATCGTCCAGCGACTGGCCGCGCGCATGGGCGTCGTCACGGGCAAGGGCCTGGCTGAGCTCGTGCGCGAGGAGTATGGGATCCGCTGGTCGGTCTTCGCGACGAGCGCAGTGCTGATCGCAAACGTCGGCATCTGCATCTCGGACTTCGTCGGCATTGGCGCTGCTGTCGGGCTGACAGGCGTGCCCGTGCAGATCTCCGTGCCGATCGCGGCTGTGGGCATCTGGCTGATCATCGTGCGTGGCTCCTACCGCTCGGCCGAGCGGATCTTCATCTGGTTCACGATCCCGTTCTTTGCCTACCCCGTGGCTGCGATCCTCGCCCACCCACATTGGGGCGACGTCGGCAAAGCGATCGTCGTGCCGCATCTGCACTCGAGCTCTGACTTCATCGTGCTGCTGATCGCCCTCGCAGGGACGACGATCACGCCGTACATGCAGCTCTACCTGCAGTCGGCTGTCGTCGAGCGCGGCGTGCGCGAGGAGGAGCTGCCGCGCGAGGAACGCGAGGCGGTCGCCGGCGCGGTGTTTGCGAACCTCGTCGCCGCGTTCATCATCATTGCGACCGGCGCGACGCTGTTCACGCACGGCATCCACAACATCTCCTCAGCGGCCGACGCAGCGCGCGCGCTGAACCCATTTGCCGGGCAGTACGCCGAGGCGCTGTTTGGCATTGGCCTGCTCGGCGCGAGCCTGCTTGCTGCGGCGATCCTGCCGATCGCCACCTCCTACGTCGTATCGGAGTCGCTCGGCTACGAGAAGGGCGTCGGGCGTCGGCGTGAGGAGGCACCGGTGTTCGTGAACATCATCACGGGGATGATCCTGCTGAGCGCATTCGTGGCGATGATCCCTGGCGTGCCCGTGATTTCGCTGCTGGTCGGCGTGCAGGTCGTCAACGGGCTGCTGTTGCCGATCAACCTGTTCTTCATCTGGCGCCTGTCGCGCTCCTATGCCGTGATGGGCGAGCGTCGCAGCCGTGGTCTACTCGATGGCACCGCAGCTGTCACGGTAGCTGTCACCTCGACGCTCTCGCTCGCGCTCGTCGTGATCACGATCGGCGGCTTCTAGGTGCAGTTGCGAGCGATCAGGGAGCTGCAGCCGATGTGGGATCAGCTTCGAGCAGCAGCGTCGCGCCGATCGCGCCGCCAAGGTCCCCGAGTGCGGCGACATGGACGTCGGGCGGATTGAAGTCGGCGAACAGGTGCGGCAGCATTTCATCTGAGATGCGCTTGGCGTAAGGCTCACCGAGGCGCACGCCGAGCCCGCCGCCGATGATGACGCACTCGACGTCTAGCACGTTGCAAGCCGAGGCGACGCCGGCGCCGAGCGCCCGCAGCGCCCGCTCGATCATGTGCTCGGCGAGCTTGTCCTTGTGCTCCAGCGCACGGGCCCAGATGCCACTCGTCAAGCGCGTGCGCCCTCGCTCTTTCATCAGCTTGAACAGATCGGTCTGCTTGCCCTTCTCGAGCTGCTTGGCGGCGTGCGCTTCCATCGCTGAGCGCCCTGCGTAGGCCTCCATGCAGCCGCGTCGCCCACACGTGCACTGCGCTCCGTCGAGCTCGACGACGATGTGGCCGATCTCGCCCGCCGCGCCGCGGCCCGTCCACGGCTTGCCGTCGAGCACAAGACCACCGCCGACGCCAGTGCCCCAGAACACGCCGAGCAGCGAGCTGTACGGCCGACCGGCGCCGAGCTTGAACTCGGCGTCGGTCGCGACCTGCACGTCGTTGCCAAGGGCGACTGGGCAGTCGAGCGCTTCTTCGAGCGTCGACCCAAGCGGGAAGCTCCCTTCCCAGTCGGGCAGGTTGCGCGCGCTCCTGACGGTCCCACCGTCGATCGTCCCAGGCGAGCCGACGCCTACGCCTGCGAGCGTCGCCGGATCGACCTGTGCGTCGGTCGCGGCATCGCGCAGCGCTGAGGCCATCTCGGCGGCCACATCGGCCGGCCCGCCGCTCGTCGGCGTCGGGCGCCGTGCTGAGCCAAGCACTCGGCGGTCCTCGTCGACGATCGCCGTCTGGATCTTGGTGCCACCGAGGTCGATGCCGCCGTAGCTCGCCATCGCTGCGGATCATCGCAGAGCGACCTGCCGTCTCCAGCGCGATCTCGACGACTGCGCCAGGTGCGTGTAGGAATCTTCTGTCGAGGTCTTTAGGGGTTCTTGAACGTTTGCTTCGGCCCCTCTTACACCGCCGACGCAGCATCGACTTGGACATGAGCGAGCGCAGTCGAGCATCGTGGGTGGTCTATGCGCTGGCGGCGCTGCTCATCGGCGCAATCGTCGCTGCTGTGCTGCTCGTCGGCCCAGCTTCGAGCGCGACCTCGACACAGACACGGGTCGTCACGGCACAGCGCGGCGTCGTGCAGTCGACGGTCTCCGGCAGCGGCAACGTCCAGGCCTCGAGCGAGCTGAACCTCGGCTTCAAGGCATCTGGAACGGTCACGCACATCTACGTCAAACAGGGTCAGCAGGTCGCACAGGGACAGCTGCTCGCCACGCTCGACCCGCAGAGCGCCGAAGTCACGCTCGAGCAGGCGAAGGCGAACTTGCAATCTGCCGAAGCTGCGCTGGCGCGCGAGGATGAAACGGACGGCGAATCGTCCTCGTCGAGCTCCCCTGCGGCAAACAGCGGCGCGCGCGCCGAAGCGGCGACGGCGACGATCGCAGACACACGAGGCTCTACGCGGAGCCTGACTGCCGGCTCGCAAGCCGAAACGACTCCTGCGGCAACGACTCCTTCAACGCAGACGGGTTCGAGCACGATGCCACAGACAGGCACTGCGGCGCCGAAGCAAGCAGAAAAGAAGCCGAAGAAGACCGAAGGCAGCGACTCTGCTTCTGGCAGCGCGACTGCGGAAGGCTCCCAGAAGCCAAGCGAAGGGTCGTCGGCGAACTCGTTGTCGTCGGAAATCAGCTCAGCGACCCGCGAAGCGAACGTCGCCTCCGCCCGCGCAGCGGTCAAGAGCGATCAGCTGACGGTCGAAAACGACGAACGCAGCGTCGCCAACACGCGCCTGACGGCTCCTGAGAGCGGCACGATCGTATCGCTCGGCGGCGAAGTCGGAGAAACGGTCTCGGGCGGTGGAACGAGCCGCGCGACGAGCGAATCAAGCGAGTCGTCGAGCAGCTCTGGCGGCGGCGGGCTCGGGGGCTCGGGCGGCTCGGGCTCCTCGAGCGGCGCCTCAGAATCGAGCGCTTCGAGCAACGCGTTTGCGGTGCTCAGCAACTTGAGCTCGATGAAGCTCGTCGTGCCGCTCAGCGAGTCGGAAGTTGGCAGCGTCAAGCGCGGGCAGACTGCGACGGTGACTGTCGAAGCCCTCAAAGGGGCAAAGCTCGCGGCGCACGTCAGCGAAGTCTCAGCGCTGCCGACAAGCAACAGCGGCGTCGTCAGCTACGACGTCACGTTCACGCTCGACCAGCTGACGGCCGGGCTGAAACCGGGGATGAGCGCAACGGCAGAAGTCGTCGTGCAGCAGGCCGAAGGCGTGAACGTGCCGAGCAGCGCGATCTCGGGTGGCTCGGTGACGGTGGTCGAGGGCAGCAGGCAGGTAAGCCGACCCGTCACCAGCGGGCTTGCGGGCGACAGCACGACGATCATCGTGAGCGGCCTGAGAGCGGGCGAACGCGTCGCCCTCCCCACGGCGAGCAGCAGCGGCAGCGCGAACCTGCTCTCACGGCTCGGCTCCTCACGCAAAAGCACAGGCGCGATCGGTGGCGGGCTCGGCGGAGGCTTTGCAGGCGGTGGTTTCGCCAGCGGTGCTCCACGCATCGCGGGCGGAGCCGGGCCTGGAGGGTGAGATGAAGTCCCCTGCCGTCGGCCCCTCCCCCGGGCGACGCGCCCGCGCGGAGCCGCTGCACACGAGACACCCGACGGATTCGGATGAGCGCTCCCAGCGCAGCGGCCACGTTCGCCTACCGGTGATTCAGCTGCATCGGACGAGCAAGACCTACCACCTAGGTCACATCTCGGTGCACGCGCTGCGCGAGGTCTCGCTGCGCATCGAGCACGGCGACTTCGTCGCGATCATGGGCAGCTCTGGCAGCGGCAAGAGCACGCTGATGAACATCCTCGGCTGCCTCGACGCGCCGAGCAGCGGGCGCTACCTGATCGACGGCATCGACGTCGGTCAGATGGACGAGGACGACCTCTCCGACCTGCGCAGCCGCAAGATCGGCTTCGTCTTTCAGAGCTTCAACCTCGTGCCGCGCACGAGCGCACTGGCAAACGTCGAACTGCCGCTCGCCTATGCAGGACTCGGCCGCAGTGAGCGGCGCCGTCGCGCCGAGCAGGCGCTTGCCTCAGTAGGCGTCGCCGACCGCCAAGGCCACCAGCCATCGGAGCTCTCTGGGGGACAGCAGCAGCGCGTAGCGGTGGCGCGAGCGATCGTCACGAACCCGTCGCTGATCCTCGCTGACGAGCCTACGGGCAACCTCGACTCACGCTCGACGAGCGAGGTGCTACGGATCTTCGCGACGCTCAACGCACAAGGTCGCACGGTCGTGCTGATCACGCACGAGCCCGACGTAGCCGAGCAGGCGCGCCGCATCATTCGCCTCAGCGACGGCGAGATCGTTGAGGACGGGCGACGATGATCGGGCGCGAGACGCTGCGGATCGCGTGGGGCGGCATCGCTGCGAACAAGCTTCGCTCAGGGCTGACGATCCTCGGGATGACGATCGGCGTCGCTTCGGTGATCGTGCTGATCGCGGTCGGCAACGGCTCCTCGGCCGCAGTCAAGTCACAGATTCAGAACCTCGGCACGAATGTGCTGATCGTGATGGCAGGCGGCCAGCGCGGCGGCGCGCGTGCGAGCACGAGCGCAAGCGTGTCGCTCACCAAGCAGGATGCGGAAGCGCTGCAGAGCTCGAGCCTGGCACCGGACGTCAAGAGCGCCTCGCCGGTCGTCAACGCGACGGACGTGAAACTCGTATACGGCAGCTCGAGCTACGAACCGTCGTCGGTTGTAGGCACGACGCCGTCCTACTTGACCGCCCACAACGACAAGCTCAGCGAAGGCTCTTCGTTCAGCGCAGCCGACGTGAAGGCGCACAAGCGCGTCGCGGTCGTCGGGCAGACGGTCGTCGAAGAACTGTTCGGTGGCCAGAGCCCGGTCGGGCAGAACGTCAAGCTCAGCGGCTCGAACTTCGAAATCGTCGGTGTGCTCGCCCACAAGGGCTCCAACGGCGCAAGCAATCAAGACGACGTCGTGATCGCGCCGATCTCGACCGCTCAGGACTCGCTCACGGGCTTTGGCTCGATCGACTCGATCACGGTGCAAGCGAAGTCTGAATCGGCGCTGAATGCGGCCGAAGCAGAGGTCACGCAGACGCTCGAGGAACGGCACAAGATCACGAACACCGAAGAACCGGGCTTCCAGGTCCTCAACCAGGGCTCGCTGCTTGAAACGTCCAGCTCGACGAGCAGCGTGTTCACGACGCTGCTCGGCGAGGTCGCCGCGATCTCGCTGCTCGTCGGCGGCATCGGCGTGATGAACATCATGCTCGTCAGCGTCACTGAGCGCACGCGCGAGATCGGCATCCGCAAGGCGATCGGTGCACGTCGCGCGGACATCCTCACGCAGTTCCTGACCGAGGCAGTGCTCGTGTCGCTGATCGGCGGCCTGCTCGGCGTACTCGTCGGCGTGGTCGGCAGCCAGTTCCCGATCGCCGGAGTCCACCCTGAGGTGGCGACGTATTCGATCTTCCTCGCTTTCGGCGCCGCTGCTCTGTCTGGCCTTTTCTTTGGCACCTACCCGGCCGCGCGCGCAGCTGCGCTGCGCCCGATCGAGGCGCTGCGCTTTGAGTGAGCAACCGTCCCCCCACCGAGGAGCACCCGATGAACGACAGCCCGCCTACGGCTGAGGCGCCAGACGACGAGACGCCGACAGAGCAGACGGCGTCCGGTATGAAGACGTCGCTCGAGCAGCCGATGCTCGATGCCGACGGGTCCTGGCTCGAGCAAGCGGATGAGCTGCCCGCTCGCCCGCGCAGGCGCATCCTCGCGCCGCTGCCGGTAGCACTGCTGCTGGCGCTGGCGATCGCCTGCGGCTTCATCGCGGGAGTCCTCGTGCAGAAGGGCCAGGGCGGCTCTGCAGGCGGCGGTGGCAGTGGTCTGGCCGCCAGACTCGCGGGCTTGCGTGGTGCTGGCGGCTTCGGTGCAGGAGGTTTGCGCGCAGCCGGGTTGAGCAGCAGCTCGAGTGCTGCCGCTGGCGCTTCCTCAAGCTCTACTTCAGGTTCAGTCTCGCCATCTGGATTCAGCGGCGTGGGCGGCTCTGGCGCAGGTGGCACAGGTCGTGCGACGATCGGCCAGGTCGCCTACGTGTCGGGCAGCACGCTGTATGTGACAACGACAGAAGGCAACACGGTGAAGGTCACTGCGGCTGCAGGCTCGAAGGTCACGAAGACCGTCGAAACGCACGTCAAGGGGATCCATCCAGGCGAAACGGTCGTCGTCTCAGGGACGGCGAACGCAAACGGCTCGATCTCGGCGAGCACGATCCGCGCGGGCGGCACGGGTGGGCTCGGCGGACTCGCCGACAGCGCGCTGTTCGGCGGCGCCGCGAGTGGCGCCGCCAATGGCTCGAGCAGCGGTGGCAGTACGAGCGGCACTGCCGGCAGTGGCGCAGCCGGCTCAACCGGAGGCGACCAAGCGCTGTTCGGCAAGGAATGAACCGAAACCAACGACGATCGAAAAGAAGGAGCTAGATGCCTCACAAGAACGGCAATCGATGCGCTCGGCCCACAGCTGCGGCGCTGCTCATCCTGCTGGCCGCCGTAGGCCTGGCCGCATGCGGTGGGTCTTCGAAAGGCTCCTCGACGGCGACGAGCGCAAGTGCGACGACGACGAGGGGAGAACGTGACGGTCAGTTTGCGGCTCGCTCCGCGGCCTTGCGCACGTGCCTGCAAAAAGAAGGGATCACGCTGCCGAAACGCCCCGCCGGGCAGGGCGTCCCGGGCGCCTCGGGACAGGGCGGCACGCCCGGCCAGGGCAGCGCGCCGCGCGGACCGTTTGGCCTCGGCGCAGGCGCTGCTCGCCGGCTGCCCAAGGGAGTGACTCGCGAAAAGTTCGAAGCAGCGCTGAAGAAGTGCGGCGGCGGATCGTTCGGACGCGGTGGGCGCGGCTTCAACACAGCGCAGGGACGTCAGCGCTTCGCCAAGTTCGCTCAATGCATGCGCAGCAACGGGATCAAGCTGCCGGCGCCGAACACGTCGGGCACGGGGCCGATCTTCAACACCAAGGGGATCGACACGAACAGCGCGGCGTTCAAGGCCGCTGACGTCAAGTGCGCCAAAGAACTGGGCGCGCGGCGCGGCAGGAACGCAGTGCCGAACGGTGCCCCGCCGGCGAGCGAAGGTGGCCAGGAAGCAGGTACGCCGGGAGCGGCACCGCCAGAGGGAGCAGCGCCGGAAAGCCCGCCGGCCGGATAGCGGCCTGACGGCTCGCGCAGGGGCGCCCGGCCTAGCCGGCGCCCTGCGCGCCTTTGCCTTTGCCCTTGGCGGGATCCTTGATCGCAGAGGAGCTGGGCTTGGCGGCGACCTTCGGCGTGGGCAGCGCGCCGATCCGTGTCACGAGCTGGCTCCACTGGGTGGTGCTCAGATCGCTGGACGGAACCACAGGTGAAGGGGTCGTCCCAGCGGCGGTCGCAGCCTTTGCGGCTGCGGCGCTCAGCGGCGCGTCGGCGGCAGTCGGTCGGAAGCCGATGTGGATGTGGTTCCAGTGTTCTGCCATCGCCAGCGTGTTGGGCGCGCCTGGGTACTGCATCAGGCTGATGATCTGGTGCGGCACGAATTCGCCTTGCAACGTCAGCAGCGTGCGAATCGTCAGGTCGGTGATCGTCCCTGCGCCCTGGTGGCCGGCGATCGGTATTCCGTTGATCGCTGAGATGTCGACAGCGTCGCCAGTGAAGTGCTCGGAGACGAAGCCTGAGACGGTGATCTCGCTGTGGCCGCACTCGAGCGCGCTGACGGTCGGCTTCAGACCGGTGCGCGAGAGGAAGGCAAGCACGGCGAGCACACGCTTGTCGATCTTGCCAGAAGCGATGTCTTGGCGACCGCACTGGTAGATATCGATGCCCGGGTCGGAGAGCACAGCCCGCTCGAGTTCGGGCTTGGACATCAGGAACACCCCACTTGCTGTCGCTCCGAGCAGGTCGTTTTCGCCGCTGGCGCCCTGCGGGTGCAGTGCCACGTCGAGCTGCGACCAGTTCTGCAGGATCGGTCGCGGGTCGATCGTGCCCTGATCACCGCCTGGGCGAACTGCGAAGCGAAGATGGCCATCTTGCGCGTTGGGCGGTGTGCGCACGCGACCGAGCACGGTCCCCTTGGAGACGATCGATCCGGCGCGCAGCGGCAGCAGCGATCCAGCCGTGCTCGTGCGCGCGCGCCTGCGCTTGGCGGCGGCTGAGACGAGCGCGTCGGGGTTGCCTGGATGTGCAAACAGCCTGACCTTGCCTGTCGCCGCCGAGCCTGCTTCGCCGGCGACCGTGGCGCTACCGGCCTCGGCAGCGCCGGCGGCCTTCGTGGAAGGCCGCTTGACCTTCAGCGTCACCGGCGCATGATGCCCCGCAGTGGCGGCCAGTGTCGGCTTGGCTTCGCCTTTCTGGGCGACGGCAGGGAGCGTCGTCGCATCGGAGCTTGCGGCCAAGTGCAGCGGCTTGGGCGGCTTTGGCTTGGGATAGTGCGAAGCGATGCTGCCGAGACCTGCGTACGTGAAGACGTCGCCGTAGACGTCGCGCAGAATCAGGTACTTGCCGAGCTTCGCTGAGCTGCCGAGCTTGACGATGCGACCGTCCTGCGCAGCGACGACCGACGCATTGGGAGCACTCATCAAGTCGACGAGTTGCAGCGCTGGCGGGTGCTTGGCAGCCTTGCCTGCAGCTGACGCGGCGGACGCCGTCGGCGCAGGTGCCGGCGAGGCGCCAGGCGCAGCAGCGTCGGTGCTCGTCGGCGCAGACAGCTTCGCGGGGGTCTTGTCAGCGGCAAGTGCAGCAGCGCCTGCTGTGGCGCTTGAACCGGATGCGATGCTCGAAGGGCTCGGCGCGGTCGAGAGCCCACCCCAAGCGACGCGCTTGCCCGACACAGGCAGGCGACCATCGGTCAGTCCGGTCAGCGTGGCGATCACGTTCTTCGGGTAGCTCGAGATCAGTTTGGCCCGCAGCAGCACCGATTTGACGTATTCGTCTGAGTGGTTGTAAGCGAGGATTGCGGCGTGCAGGTCGGTCGCGGCACCGGCGGCCCGCAGGTAGCGCGCGGCAGCGAAGATCGCGTCGACTGGGTTGTAGGGGTCGGCGTAGCCTGAATTCAGCGCGTCGACGCCGTACTGAATCCAAGTGGCAGGCATGAACTGCATCCAGCCAACCGCACCGGCTGTCGAGACTGACTGGTCGGTCCCGTAGTTGGTCTCGATTTCGTTGATCGCGGCGAGAATCTGCCAGGGCACGCCGTACTGCACGGAGGCCGCTTGGTAGATCGGCAGCAGGAACAGTGGGATGCGATAGAAGGAAAGTGCCTGTGCAGACGCAGCAGAGCCGGCCAATTCGGCGGCTAGCGCTTCCTCTTGCGCTGCGATTACCTGCGGCGCGACCGCGACGTTGTTGTTGGCAGGCGATTGCGTGCCGTTCGTGGTGCTGGCGGGCTGCGTCGGCGTCGTCGCGCTGCTCGGCTTCGATGCAGTCACTTTCTGACGTCGCTGCAGCACGACGGCTGGCCCTTTCGCCTTGGGCTTTGACGGCGCTTTGACTTCAGCGTCACCCGAGGAAGCGCTCGGGCTGCTCGCTGCAGGTGTAGGTGTGCTCGTCGTCGTCGGAGCGGGCGCAGGGGTGCTCGCGGTCGGCGTCGAGGTCGTCGTCGGCGGTGTGCTCGACGTGCTCGTCGTTTCGCTTGGCGTCGTTTCGGTCGGCGTTGTGCCGGTTCCTTCTGGTTCCGTTTTCCAGGTTTCGGCGGCGAGCGCTCCTGGCGACACAGGGCCGAGGCCGGCAGCCGTCAAACCCCCGCCGGCGATCGCCGAGACGAACGCACGCCACGCCCATCTCCGTGCGCCGAGATTGGGCGTCATGCGCCGAGCTTGGTCATCTGGTGGTCGTCCCATATCTGTGGTCGGCGCAAGTAGCCCACAAACGCTGGGTACGCGCACCAGGATTCATATCGGCAGACAAGCACGAAGGCGTAAAGGATTCGTAATCGCGTCCACGATCCATTGCACGCGGCGGAGAGCCTAGCTGCCGATTCTCGAACACTAAGCGTACCCAAGGAGAGAAACGGCAAAACCCTTGAAAGCAGGCGCCCATCGAGGCACTTTCGCTGCGTTTCAACCCGCTCCTTCCGCCTGCGCGGCCATTGCGAACCGGCGCGCATGCTGCGATCGGCAGATCTACACGGTAGGCTGAGCGCATGGAAACGATCCTCTCAGTGCTACAGGTGATCATCTCGGTGATCGTCGTGTTCCTCGTGCTGATGCACTCTGGCAAGGACTCAGGCCTGTCGGGCGCATTCGGCGTCGGCAGCGGCACCGGCCCACTTGGCGGTGGCTCGCTGGTGGAGCGAAACCTGAACCGCTGGACGATCTTCTTCTCGGTCCTGTTCATCGTGAACGCGATCGTGCTGCTCAAGCGGCCCTGGGCCTGAGAGGCAGCCTCCCAACTGGGCCAAGTGGCCTGGAGGCAAGATGCGGTAAGAGCTAACCCTCAGCTCTAGGGTTAGACTTGTTATCGAGACGCTCTATCTCGTCGAGAATTTCGAGCGCCTCGGCGCGCAACGCAGAGTCGATCGCGTCGTAGTCGTCTTGTGAGAGCTTGCCGGTGCGCAGGTCGAGCTCGGCGTCGCGGATCTCGCGGTACTTCGCCTCACGTTCGACTTGCAAGCGCTCGCGCTGATTCGACACCTGGCGCTCGGGATCGAGCTCGCTGACTGGCCGCTCACCCGCGAGCTCGCGCCTGCGCGCTGCGCGCAAAGGTGCACTGACGAGCACGAACACGACGCTCAGCAGCACGCATGCGAGCACTGCCGCGAGGACAGCCATCAGCGCTCCATCGAACGACCATCGCCCAGCGGTCGTGCCATGCGCAGATCAGGCTTGCGCCAGCCCGTGCGGGGCTCGCGCGCGCAAACGCATCGCCACGCGACGGCGCACGGCGCTGGGCGTGGGCCAAATCGCGATCAGCGCACCGCCGAACACGATCAGGCCACCGATCCAGATCCACATGACGAGCGGCGAGACGATGAAGTGGAACTGGGCGGGCGGCGGGTCTTTCAGATAGTTGCGTGCGAGCAAGGCGATCGCCACTTCGGCATCTTCGGCGGGGAGCGTGCGATTGCCGACGGTCACGATCTTTTGCAGCGCCGGCGTGGAGATGTCAGGTGCGATCGCCGTCCAGACGTCGCGCGTGACGCCACCGCTCATGCTGATGTGGCTGACTGCCTGACCGCCGATCAAATGGCCGACTGTGCCCTGCGCGGGTTCGCCAGAGTCGTAGAAGCCCTCACTCGGCCGCAGCGTGGCAACATGGCGATTGCCCTTGCTGACGTCGAGCACGGCACCGACGTCGAGCGTCGAGCCTGTGTGGGCGCGGTCGTTCTTCGGCGTGATTGTCGCTGTCGGGCGCACATAGCGGACCGTGTAGGCGCCGACGCGGGCGGACTGCCCTTGCGAGAGTCGCTGCTCGACGGCGTGCTGGAAGGATGAGGAGGCGGCGACACCGACGAACAGCACAGCGATGCCGACGTGCACGATGTAGCCGCCGTAGCGACGGCGGTTGCGTCGCACGAGCGCGATCACGGCAAGCGGCGCCGCCTCGCCGGCCATCGCCCTGCGCGCCCGCGCGCCGCGGAAGAACTCCTGCCCGATACTGCCGAGCACGAATGCGGCACAGCAGAACATGGCGATGGCGAACGGCTTCTCGCTGATCCCAGCAGCAAGCAGCACGATCAGCGTCAGCAGCGCGCTGAGCAGCGGCACGACGAAGTTTCGCCGCGCGTTGGCGAGCGTCGCGCGCCGCCAGGCAATCACCGGCCCGATCCCGCTCAGCAGCACGAGGATCAGCGCGAGCGGCACTGTGTAGCGATCGAACCAAGGCGGTCCGACGGACGCTTCGTTGCCCGTCAGCGCCTCGGAGATCAACGGGAAGTACGTGCCCCAGGCAATCACGAAGCAGAGCGCGACGAGCACGACGTTGTTGGCGAGGAAGATCGATTCGCGCGAGAGCAGCGCGTCGAGTCGATGCTCGGAGCGCAGCATCTCGCGACGCGAGACGACGAGGTAGATCGAGCCGGCGATCAGCACGCCGATCAAGACGACAAACGGCACGCCGAGCGTGGCGCCACCGAACGCATGGATCGAGTTGAGCACGCCGCTGCGCACGAGGAACGTGCCCATGATCGCCAGCGTGCCAGTGGCGAGCACGAGCGAGACGTTCCACACCTTCAACATCCCGCGCTTCTCTTGGATCATCAGTGAGTGCAGGAACGCCGTGCCGGTGAGCCACGGCATCAGCGACGCGTTCTCGACGGCGTCCCAGCCCCAGTATCCGCCCCAGCCAAGCTCGGAGTAGGACCAGCGCGCACCGAGCAGGATGCCGACGCCGAGGAACAGCCAGGCGGCGAAGGCGAAGCGTCGCGTCGCGCGGATCCATTCTGTGTCGACGCGACGCGAGAGCAGCGCGCCGACGGCGAAGGCGAGCGGGATCGTGCACAGCGTGTATCCCGAATACAGCATCGGTGGGTGGATCATCATCGTCGGGAAGCGCAGCAGCGGATCGAGGCCAACGCCTTCCGCCGGCGTCGGCGAGGTCGTCGCGAAGGGCGAGGCGTAGAAGATCATCAGCGCGACGAAGAAGCCGCCGAAGCCGAGCAGCACGGCCGTTGCATAGGCGGCCACATCGCGCATCCGCCGGCGCACGAGGAACAGCGCGAGGCTCGACCACAGCGACAACAGCCACGCCCACAACAGCAGCGACCCTTCCTGCGAGGACCACACGGCGGCCGCTCGATAGAACGTCGGCGTCGTGCGGCTGGATGTGTCAGCGACGGTGTTGAAAGCGAAGTCGTTGCGCAAGAAGGCGACCTCGAGCACGGCAAAGGCGACGGTCAGGATCAGCGCAAGCGCGTACACGGCACGGCGGCCAGAGTCGGAGAACTCGAGGCGCCCGGTGCGCGCGCCGTACAGCGAGACGCCGATGCCGTAGACGCAGACGATCAGCGCCAGCGGCAGGCAGATGCGGCCGAGCTCGGCCACTTAGTAGTTCTGCTTCTCGCCGGCCGGGGCGGACTTGTACTTCGACGGGCACTTGGTGATCAGCGAGTCGCGTTCGCCGATGTACTGCGCGCCGTGCTTCTGCACGGTGACGATCACCTCGCGACCTTCACGGAACGGGTCAGGAACGGTGCCTGTGTAGGCCACTGGGATCGTCGCCCCGCCGGCGCGATCGGCGACGCTGAAGTCGAGCGTGTTGCCTTCGTGGCGCACTGAGCCATTGACGACCTTCCCGGTGAGCTGATAGCTGCGTCCAGGCTGAGCCTGATGCAGCAGCTGCGTCGGGCTGAGCGCCGGGCTCGCTGCGCTGAAGCTCGTGTAGATCAGCGCGCTTGCCAACAGGACGGCTGCGCTCAACGCCACGATCAAGCGCACCGTTCGCTTTCGCGCGGGGTTCATCGACACTAGTATTCCAAACCGGTTTTCCCGCTGTGCCACCAACAGGCGCCCGCACAGGCGAGCACTGCGCGAGATTCGGCCAGGAAATCGTGCTTGCAAGGCGAAACCTTTGGTGATGAGCCGGGTCTTTGCTCATAGAGCCATGAGAGCAAGCCTTCCTCAGACCCTGCGCGAGCGCCGTCGTTCGCGCGAGCAGGGACATCGGCGCAACGAGCCCAAGACCGCACCTGAGCACGCTGTGCAGATGGCGATCAGCGCTTCGCCGAGCGCGCGCACGCGCGCCGCAGACCTCGCTGTGCAACGGACGCGCGAGGCGGGCGGGCCGATAGATGAGGCCTCCTACGCCTGCCAGTGCGGCTTCGTGTTCCGCGCGCCCGTCTCGACGACGGTCGCCTGCCCGCACTGCCGTGCGCCCCAAGCCTGGTAGCCGAGTCAGGCAATCGGGTCGCCGCAGCATCGAGCGCGTGCAGTGCTTCGATTTCGTTTGCTCTTGACTTTCTCAATATTGTCGATATAGTTACTGAACAATGTTCGTTCGCACTCCTCCGCGCTCCACGTATGACCCCCTCCATCGTGGTGACGTGGCCGGCGTCGTCTCAGCGTCGGCCTGTGCGAGCGAACGCTGTCGGGGCGTCTGAGACGCCCCGTTCCTGCCGCTCGGGCCATCCCTCCATCCGAGCACCACTCACGGTCGGATCGGGCTCCAGCGCCCGGTCCGACCGTGCCCCCACTCGCACTGCACTCCCACTCGCACTGCACACCCACTCGAAAGGACCAGCGACATGGCCAAGATCACCGTCACCACCGATGCGCCGCAGGCGAACGAGCCGGCAGTGCTGCTCCAGGAGAGCGTCTATTCGGTGCACCTCAGCACTGGGCATGCAGCCAACCAGCTGATCGAGCGACTCGGTTGGGCGCTGCGCGATGCAGAGGAGCTCGAGCGCGTGCAAGTGCAAGCCGGGGCGAAGCAGGCCGCCTGATGCCGATCGCGGCGCGATGCGGACGCAGCCGGCCGCATCGCACCGGTTGAGCAGTCGCTGGAGACACGACCACTGCACGACGCCCAGCGAATGGCACGCCTCGTAGAACGCTCGCTGTAGAGCTTGGGAGCCGCTACCCTCCCCGCCGAGGGGAGGCAGGAGAATCCACGTCGATCCATACATCGTCCTGGGGAGCGCGATCATCGGCTTCCTCGTCGGCATGACCGGCGCAGGCGGTGGCGCTCTGATGACGCCGATGCTGATCCTGCTGTTCGGCATAACGCCGTCCTCGGCGATCTCGAGCGATCTCGTGGCGGCTGTGCTGATGCGACCGATCGGCGCCGTCGTGCATCTGCGCCAACGGACGGTCAACCTGCGCCTGGTCGGCTGGATGGTGCTCGGCTCGGTGCCGATGGCGTTCGTCGGCTCCTACCTGCTGCACCTGCTCGGCCACGCGAAAACAGCGCAGAAAAACATCGAGCTCGCGCTCGGCATCGCGCTGTTGATCGGCGCGAGCGCGATGGTGCTGCGCTACATCCTCGACCGCCAGACAGGCCAAGAGCGCTCGGCCGACGTGCACGAAATCACACCACGCCCGCTGCGCACGATCGCGATCGGGGCGATCGGTGGGATCGTCGTCGGCATGACCTCGGTCGGCTCAGGCTCGCTGATGATCATCATGCTGCTGTTCCTCTACCCGATGATCGGCGCCAAGCAGCTCGTCGGCACCGATCTGACGCAGGCTGTCCCGCTGACGACGGCTGCAGCGCTCGGCGCGCTCGCCTTCGGCCACGTCGAATTCGGCGTCACGACGTCGCTGATCATCGGCAGCGTTCCGGCCGTGTTCATCGGCTCGACGCTCTCTTCGAGCGCGCCTGACCGCTACATCCGGCCGGCCATCACATTCGTGATCGCCGCGTCAGGTCTGAAGTACGTGGGCGTCGGCACGACGGCGCTCGGCTGGATCCTCTGCGGCGCATTGCTCGTGGGTGCCGTCAGCTGGCTCACGATCAAGCGTCCGTGGCTGAAGTCGAGCGCTGGCGAGGACCCCGCCGAGCCGCCGCTGCTGCTGCGAACGGACGCGCCCGAGGTCGAGCAGATCTGAGGCTCAGGCGTCGCCGTTGCCGGGCGCGGCTGCCGGCTACTTGATGTGCATCCCCGAGATCGCCCGTGAGATCACGAGCTGCTGGATCTCGGCGGTGCCCTCGAAGATGTCGTAGATCTTCGCGTCGCGGTGCCAGCGCTCGACGGGGAACTCGCGCGTGTAGCCATTGCCACCGAGAATCTGGATCGCGCGCTCTGTCACCCAAACGGCGACCTCGCCTGCCTTGAGCTTGGACATCGAGCCCTCTGCGTTCTCGAACGGAACCTGGTTGCGCCCCATCCAGGAAGCGCGCCAGACGAGCAGGCGGGCGGCATCGATCTCGAGCTTCATCCGCGCGAGCGTGAAAGCGATCGCCTGGTTCTCAATGATCTTGCGACCAAACTGCTCGCGCTCCTTGGCGTAGTCAAGCGCGTACTCGTATGCGGCGCGGGCGATACCGAGCGCCTGGGCGCCGACGGTCGGGCGCGAGGCCTCAAACGTCTGCATCGCCGCCTGGGACTGCGCTTTCTTGCCCTCACGCACGCGCGCAAGGCGCTCGTCGAGCTTCTCCTTGCCGCCGAGCACGTAGCCGACGGGGATGCGACAGTCGTCGAGGAATACGTCGGCGGTGTGCGATGCACGCAGCCCGTGCTTTGAGACCTTCGAGCCCTGGGAGATGCCCTTGGCTTCTGACATTGGCACGACGAAAGCGGCATGCCCGCGCGAGCCGAGCTCGCGGTCGACTGATGCGATCACGACGTGGACGTCAGAGATACCGCCGTTCGTTGCCCAAGCCTTCTGGCCGTTGAGCACCCACTCCCCGGCGGCCTCATCGAACTTGGCTGTTGTGCGCACACCGGAGACGTCAGAGCCTGCATTGGGCTCAGAGGCGCAGAAAGCAGCGACCTTGACGTCGTCGACGGTGCCGAAGCAGCGTGGGATCCATTCGCCGATCTGCTCGCCTGAGCCCTGACCGAAGATCGCAGCGACAGCGAGTGAGGTGCCCATGATCGACATGCCGATGCCGGCGTCACCCCAGAACAGCTCCTCGTTGACGATCGGCAGGCCGAGACCTGTCGGGTCGGCGAAGAACTGGGCGATCCCTTCAAAGCCATACAGGCCGATCTTTGCGGCCTCTTGGATGATCGGCCACGGCGTCTGCTCCTTCTCATCCCACTCGGAGGCGGCAGGGCGCATCACGTCCTTGGCGAAGCCGTGGACCCAGTCGCGAATGTCCTTCTGGTCTTGGCTGAGCGCGAGCGAGAAGGTCACCTCCTGGCCGGCAGCGCCCGAGATCGCCTCGACGGCGGCCTCAGCAGCCTCGGTCGTGGCGGGGGCAGCGAGATCGGGCGTTGCTGATGCTGACATCGGCGGTTTCTCCTGGGATAGAAGGCGAGGAAAGTTCGAGTGCGAGATTCGGGGCAGGCCATTCCCCGGACTGACGC
>FTBE01000120.1_pt1 | contig 26862 bp, 33 predicted proteins | sample 1639291 | NCBI WGS metagenome assembly FTBE01 (sample SAMEA3914864, study PRJEB12502) | metagenome | biome: forest; material: soil | place: USA | collected 2012-03-12 | depth 0.3 m | reverse complement strand
TGCCGCGGAGAGCCCGGTGAAGGCGTTCAGCAGCGAGATCACAACCGGCATGTCGGCGCCGCCGATCGGCAGCACGACCGCGTTGCCGAGCAGCGCCGCAACGACCAGCATGCCGATGAACAGCAACTCAGAGTGCGCGCCAGCGACGAGGTCAACACCGGCAGCGAGCGCGAGCACGAGCAGTACGAGGTTGACGATCTGCTGTGCGCTGCCAAACGAGATCGGGCGGCCAGGGATGATTTCCTGCAGCTTGCCGAACGCGATGTTCGAGCCCCAGAACGAGACCGAGCCGACGATCGCGGCGAACACAGAGAAGACCGCGACGTACGTCGGCACGCCACCTGTGTGGATGAACGCCCGGACTGACGTGGCACCGCCGATCTGGTGGGCGATTTCGACCGTGTGCGAGCCATACGTCGAGCCCTGGTGGCGGAACTCGACCCACGAGATCAACGCCACCGCCCCACCGCCAACGCCGTTGAACAGCGCAACCATCTGCGGCATCGCCGTCATCTTCACCTGGCGTGCTGCCGGCACGCCGACTGCGACGCCGAGCGCCACGCCGAGCACGATCAGCCCCCAATTGCCCTCGCCCTTGTTCAGCAGCGTCGCGACGACCGCGATCGCCATGCCGACACCCGCGATGCGGTTGCCGCGCACGGCCGTCGTCGGGCCCGCCAGGCCGCGCAGACCCTGGATGAACAGCGCGAAGGCGATGATGTAGAGGACGTAGATGAAGTCGTCGCTCTGCAGGAACGTCGTAGCGAGCGGCGTTGAGTTCATGAGCCGGCCCCAGTCGAAGAGTCGTCGTCCTTGGGCTTCGGCTTGGACTTGAACATCTCGAGCATCCGGTCTGTCACGAGAAAACCGCCGATCACGTTGATCGTGCCGAACGCGACGGCGATCACGAGCAGCACCTTGCTGAGGCCGTCGAGCCCGCCGAGACCGAACAGCAAGAGACCGCCGAGCAGCACGATCCCGTGGATCGCGTTCGTGCCGGACATCAGCGGCGTGTGCAGCGTGTTTGGCACCTTCGAGATCACGACGAAGCCGATGAAGCCCGCGAGTACGAGAATCGCCAGATTGGTCGTGAGCGTGCTCGCCAGAATCATGTCGCCTTCTCCACGGTCGCCTTCGCAGCCTCGTTGACGATCTCACCGTCGCGCACGACGCACGCCCCGGCGATTATCTCGTCATCAAAATCAAGGTTCAGCGTGTTCTCCTCGCCGATCAGCAGTTCGAGCAGCGCCAGCACGTTGCGCGCGAACAGCTGCGAGGAGTGCTCGGGCATGCTCGCCGGCAGGTTCAGCGGCGAGACGATCTTGACGTCGTGCTTGACGACCGTCTGCCCTGGCTCTGTCAGCTCGCAGTTGCCACCCGTCTCGCCGGCCATGTCGACGATCACCGAGCCAGGCTTCATCCCTTCGACCGCCTCCGCCGTGACCAGTTTCGGGGCCGGGCGACCAGGCACGAGCGCCGTCGTGATCACAACGTCAAAGCCCTTGATCGCGTCGGTCAGCGCCTGCTGCTGCTGCGCGCGCTCCTCGTCGGTCAGCTCGCGCGCGTAGCCGCCCTCGCCGCTCGCCTCGAGACCGAGATCGAGCCACATCGCGCCGAGCGACTGCACCTGCTCGGCCACCTCTGGGCGGACGTCGTAGCCGGTCGTGCGCGCGCCGAGACGCTTAGCCGTGGCGAGCGCCTGAAGGCCTGCCACGCCGACGCCCAGCACGAGCACCTTCGCCGGCGGGATCGTCCCAGCGGCCGTCATCAACATCGGATAGAAGCGGCCCATCTCCTCGGCGCCGAGCAAGGCTGCCTTGTAGCCGCCGACGTTCGCCTGCGAGGACAGCGCGTCCATCGACTGCGCCCGAGAGATGCGCGGGATCGACTCCATCGCAAAGGCTGTCGCACCCGCGTCGGCAAGCGCCTTCGTCGTCTGTGGGCTCGACAACGGCGCAAGAAAGCCGATCAGGATCGAGCCCTGGCCAAGCGAGCGGATCTGCTCAGGGTCGGGGGGCGCAATCGTCACGACCACGTCAGCTCCCCAGACGTCGGCTGCGTTCTGAGTCAGCTCAGCGCCCGCCTCGACAAAGGCGGCGTCGGGCACCAGCGCATCGGTGCCTGCGCCGCTCTGCACGACGATGTCAAGGCCCTTGGCCTTGAGCTTGCTCACGACCTCGGGCACGAGCGCAACGCGATGCTCGCCCCCCGCGGTCTCCTTCGGAACGCCTATCCGCATGAAGTGCGAGAACGTATCCCATCGTGGCGACGCGCGGTGTGCTCATCAGCACAGACGCCCATCGCGCGCCTATGATCGAAGAGCGCATGACCGTCAACCTCACCCGCATCTACACGAAGCTCGGCGACGGCGGCGAGACGCACCTCGGCGACATGAGTCGTGTCTCCAAGGTGCACCCGCGCGTCGAGGCGTATGGCACTGTCGACGAGCTCAACGCAACGATCGGCGTCGCGCTGCTCGCCCCTGGCATGCCAGAGCAGTTCGCGCAGTGGCTCCAGCGCGTGCAGAACGACCTGCTCGACATCGGTGCCGACCTATCGGTGCCGCCACCCGCTGCAGGGTCCACTGAGAGATCGGATCCGCGCGGACGCCTGCGTGTCGGTCCCGAGTACACCGAGTGGCTCGAGACCGCTTGCGACGAGGTCAACGCGACGCTTCAGCCACTGCGCTCATTCGTGATCCCCGGCGGCACGCCGGCCGCCGCGCACCTGCACGTGTGTCGCACCGTCTGTCGCCGCGCTGAGCGTCGCGCGATCGCCGTCGGCGCCGAGGGCAACGCGGAGGTGGTGCGCTATCTCAACCGCCTCTCCGATCTGCTGTTCATCCTCAGCCGCGCTGCCAACGACGAGGGCGAGGACGGACACGCTGAGCCGCTGTGGCAACCCGGCGCGCACGAGGCTGAAGAGCGCTCGTCCTAGTCGACGACGCTCAGCGCTGGTGCCGGCGCCGCGACGGCCAGCGCAACTCAGAGGCACGCACGCACGCCACTGCGAGCGCCGCCCAAAGCGTTCCCAGCAGATATCCACCGAGCACGTCGCTCGGCATGTGCCAGGCGAGCACGATCAACGTGACGCCGATCGTCAGCGCGAAGCCCGTGCCAAGCACGACTGCAGGCACGCGCCAGCGTGGCGGACAGACGAGCACGACGCTGCACACGAGCACCGTCACGGCCGTTGCGTGCCCGCTCGGCCAGGATGCGGCGCCGATCCTGCGAAATTCGCCGTAGCTCAGATGCGGGTAGGCGAGCAGCGGCTTGAGCGTCTCGGCGCTGAGCGGCCCGAGCGACATGATCAGCGCGACTGCAAGCGCCACCCGTGGGCGATTGCGAGCGAGCGCGAACAGCACGAGCACGACCGCCCAGATCGTGAACTGCGTCGGGTTGAGCAGGTGCAGCAGGGTCTGCCCGATCGAGTTGACGCGCGGGCCTTCGTAACTCGTCAGCCGTCCGAGCAGCCGCGCGTCGAAGCGCCTGGCGACGTCGACGTGGGTTGCGACGATCCAAACGAGCGCCAAGCCGAGCGCGCAAAGCAGGGCGACGAGCAGCGGCGTCGCCAAGCCGTCGCGCGGGTCACGCGTGTCTGAGCGTCCGCGTGGGAGCGGCGTCGTCGCAGCCGTGTACGCGCGGGCCGACATCCGTTAATCGTAGAAACAGGGCTAAAGCCCGGCTGAAGCAGCTCAGCCGACGGGAAACGTCTTGCCGGCCAGCGCGATCAGCGCCTGCGCCGTCACCCATGCTGGTGTCTGCGCGCTCGTGCGCGAGTAGCGGATGCTGCCATCGGGGGCGAGCAGGCTTTCGAGATAGCCGACTGGCGAGCGGCTGCCCTTGCGCCGGATCGAGGATGGCTTGACGCCGGCTGCGATCAGCCCCTGCACGGCCCAAGCTGTCGATTGCGCGTTCGATTCACCGCCGTACTGCTGCGGAAAACCGCCGTCGACGTTCTGCGAGCGCGTCAGATACCCAGCGGCCAGCGACAGCACCTGGCGTTGCCTTGCGCCGGCGTCGATCAACGCCTGGAGCGCAGCTGCTGTGTCATCGACGTCGCTGCGCGAGCCACGCCCGCCAAAGCCAAAGCCGCCGTCGCTGTTCTGCTGGCGCTCGATCCATCCGGCCGCTTTGGCAATCGGATCGAAGCTCGCCGAATGGCCTGCGGCGCGCAGCGCGAACACGGCGAACGCCGAGAGGTTGACCTGCTGCGCAAACGACCCATCGCTCGTGCGACCACGCAGCACTTCAGCGACGAGGTCACGCCCGGCAAACGAATATGGCGAGGCGCCGCATGCGCGAGCAGCAAGCACGGTTCGCTCGACATCGCCGAGGCTTTCGAGCGTCGCCGCCTGCCCGCGCAGCGAATCGAGCAGCGAGTGCCCGTCGCGGCGCACGCTTGCCGGGTTGCGCCCTGATGCAGCGAACCCCATCGCGACCCACGCTGTGTACAGCTCGCTGCTGTGCTGGCTCGTCGTCGCGCCGTAACCGCCGTCTGGATTCTGCGCCCTCGCCAGATAGCCGAGCTCGCGGTGCAGCGAAGCTGCGGCAGCCGGTGCGGGCTGCACGAGCGCCGCTGCAAGCCCGAGGCCGCAGCCGACCGCGGCGACGAGCGCCAGCGCGAGCAGCGGGCCGGAGCTACCCAGTGAGCGCAGGCTGCCGCTACGTGTAGACGGCGTGGACGCCCCAGGTTGGGCCACCCCGGGCTGCTCGACGGCTTCCCACGTGACGTCCATCCGCGCGCGCAGCCGTGCGAGCAGGCGCGACAGCTCGGGGGCAAAGGCGAAGCCGAAGAGAAAGCTTGCGACGACGTCTGTGATGTCGAACGGCAGCGCCGTGCCGGCAACGGCGAGGAAAGCGGCCGGCGTGTGGCTGGCGCCGATCGTCCACGTGTAGACGTTCATCACCTCCTTCGCGCCGAACGCGGCCAGGCCGCATCCGAGCGCGAGCTGCAGACGCCCCAAGCGCCTGTCGCTGAGCATCCCAAGCGCTGCACCTGCGAGCCCGACGACACCCCATGCGGCCATCTGCCAGGGCGTGTAGGGCCCCTGGCCGAGCACGAAGTTCGAGGCGAGCATGCCGAGCGCGCCGACGCTGAAGCCTGGCAGCGGGCCGAGCGCATAGCCGACGACGAACGTCAGCGCAGTGATCGGCTTCACGTCGGGGAGCGCCACGAACGCGTCGCGCCCGAGCGCAGCGACGGCGGCGAGTGTTGCGACGACGGCAACCATCTGCGCAGACAGACGCGCGCGCTCGTAGGCAAGCCAGCCGAGCACGAGCACAACGGCGACGAGCAGGAACGAGACAAGCGGCCAGCTCATCGGAGCACGGCCTCGACGGACGACTCGCGCAACAGCAGCTCGGCGCCCTGCTCAGGCAACAGCGCGCCGCCTGCGCCGCCGAGGATCCGCGCTGTCTCCGTGGCGAAGTACCAACCGCCCGCGAGCAGCTCGGACGTCGGTCCGTCGGCGATCACGCGGCCGTCAGCGAGCAGCACAGCGCGGCGCGCACAGGCAGCTGCGAACTCGGGGTCGTGCGTGGCGACGATCACCGCCTGCCCCTCCGCTGCACGCTTGCGCAGCTCCTCGGCGAGCTCAGCCTTGCCGCCACGGTCCATCCCGCGCGTGGGCTCGTCGAGCGCGAGCACAGCCGGCGTCTCGCCGTCAGTCACGATCGCGAGCGCCAAGCGCTGGCGCTCGCCGCCAGAGAGGTCGCGCGGGTGGCGCTCGGCGAGCGCGCTCAGCCCCGCCGCGGCCAACGCCTGCGGCGAGGTCTCCTGCGCAACCTGCTCGTGGATGAAGTAGTCGCCTGGGTTCTGCAACAGCAGCGCGACGCGCCCTGCGCGCTCGATCCGCCCTCGCGTCGGCTGCAGCAGTCCTGCGGCGTGGCGCAGGAGCGTCGACTTGCCCGCACCGTTGCGTCCCATCAGCGCGACCGTCTCGCCGGCCGTCAACTCGAGCGACGCACCACGCAGGATCGCCGGCCCGTCGCGCAGCTCGTGCCAGACGTCGCGCAGCGCCAGAGCCGGCCGAGGCCCGCTCCTGCGGCGACGCCCAGCTCGCTGCGGGGCGCCTGCGTCCTCGCCAGGCGATCCATCCTCGTCGGGCAGCAGCCCCTGCGCACGCAGCTCTGCACGAGCCTGGCGCACGCCGACAGGCGCCGGGCTGAGCCGTGCGAGCGCGAACAGCTTGGCGCCTGGCGTCTGCAAGACAGGGGCGTGCGTCGAGGCCCACTGGACGAAGTCGGCAGGCACGCCGTCGCAGACGATGCTGCCCCCATCGAGCGCGATCACACGATCTGCTGCGCTGAGACAGCGCTCGAGCCGGTGCTCGGCGAGCACGATCGTCGTCTCCCACTCCTGGTTGAGCCTGCGCAACAGACCGATCAGCTCGTCGCCGGCAACAGGATCGAGCTGTGAGGTCGGCTCGTCGAGCAGCACGACGCGCGGGCGTCCTGCGAGCGCTGCGCCGAGCGCCACGCGCTGCTGCTCACCACCGGAGAGCTCGTGCGTGGAGCGGTCGAGCAGTCTGTCGATACCGAGTGCGAGCGCGACCTCCTCGACGCCGCGCGCGACGGCCCCGGCACTGTTGCCGCGGCTTTCGAGTGCGAGCGCGAGCTCGGCGCGCACGGAGCTCGTGACGAGCTGCGTCTCGGGGTCTTGAAACAGCGCGCCTGCAAACGCGCCGAGACGGGCGGGGCCATGCTCGCGCGTGTCGAGGCCGGCCACCTGCACGCGTCCTGCGAAGCGCCCTCCGTGGAAGTGCGGGACGAGACCACAGGCGGCGCGCAGCAGCGAGGACTTGCCGCTGCCGGAGAGTCCGGCGAGCAGACAGAACTCGCCTGGATGGAACTCGACGCTGACGTCGCTCAACGCTGGGCGCTCGGCGCCTGGATAGCTGTAGGTGACCTGCTCGAAGGAGATCAGCGCGCCGCTCATGGGTCGATCCCCCTACGGTCGCAGAACGGCAGCAGCACGACTGCCGGCAACGCCACCGCGAGCACATATGTGGCGGGGTCGAGCGAAGCTTCGATCCGCGGATAGGCCGCAAACGAAGCGATCCCTGCAACCCTCCCGACGATCGCCAGGGCAAGCACGGTGGCGGCCGCAGCCAGGAAGGCGAGGTCGTGGCGCGAGAGCGGACGACGCGACGAGCCCTTGCGTCGGTGCGTGAGCTGCGGATGGAGACGAGCCCGAACCGTGCGCTCGATTGAGCGCGGCGCGACGAAACCGCGCACCTCGAGCGTTGCAGCCACATCCATCGCCCGGTCGAGCGAGCCGCCGACGACAGCGCTGATCAGGGCGACTCGCGCTCGCGCGCCCGTACGCGCGCCGCCTGGCCGCGTGCGCTGGGCCTCTGCAAGGCGTTGCGAGTCGGCTGCGAGCACGGGCAGCATGCGCGTGGCGAGCGTTGCGGTCAGCGCCGAGCGGAACGACAGCCGGCGAAACATCCGCAGCAGCTCGTCTGGATCGACTGTCAAGCCTGCAAGCGCCGTCGTCAGGATCAGCAGCGCAACCTTGAGCGCGATCACACCGCCGTAGACGACGGCCTCGAGCGTCAGGTCACCCTGCCCGAACGGCCCGAGATCGCCGAGACGAGCGAACACGGTCAAGCCTTGGCGGCTGACGAGCACATTGACGAGCACGATCGGCACGGCGACGATCAGCGCTGTGCGCAGCGAGCGCGCCAGGCGCCGGCCGACGCCTGCCCCCCAACCTGCACCGAGCACAGCCAACAGCAGCGCCAGCAGGACGAGCGGGTTGTAGAGAACCAAAGCCGCCGAAGTCAGCGAGATCGCCCACAGCGCGCCGATGACTGCGCGTGTCGCGTGCAGAGGGCTGGCCAAGCGCCTGTAGAAGAACGTGCTGCCCATTTCAGCGCCCGACTTGGGGTCCCAGAGATCGCATCGCCGCTCAGCCCGACGGCCTCGGCAGGGCGAACGTGGTGCCGGCTTGGCCCACGGCCACAGCAAACCGATTGTGCAGCGCAGTGACGCCAAACGCCCGTGCAGCACCGTCAACACCAGCGCCGTCAGTACCTGTGACGACCCAAATCGGAGCTTCTTCACCGATACGCGTAGCTGCAATCAGACCCGCACTGGCGGCAAGCGTCTGCGCAGTGCGCCCGTTTGCATCGAGCAACGCGAGCGTGCGACCAGTGGAAGCGAAGCGTGCGTATACGCCGCTGGCGCGTGGACCGACTTGCAGTTCGCGGAGCACCGGTTCGCTTGACAGCTCGCGCCAGGTGCCGACCGCGACGCGCAGCGTGTGTTGCGCGCCGGCGCCGCCACCGAGCGCAGAGACGGCAGCAGGCACATCTTGCGCACGTAGCGCCTTGGTCACTGTCGTGCACGCCTGCTGCGCATCGCTCGAGCATTCGACGCGCACCGGTAGGCGCTTACCTTCGATGCCGTTGAGGAAGGGCTCGGGGAAGGAGCCGACGACGGCCGGCACGTCGTCTGTCTGGCTCCAGTCGTGCCGATCCCACCAGATGTGGTCGCCTGGATGGACGTTCGTCCCAGCTGCGCCCTTGCTGGCCTCGACGCCGTTTATGTAATAGAACCAGTCGACTGGTTGACCGCCTTCGCGGCCACCTGCGAGCCCATCGATGCTCTGCACGAAGCCGCCTGCGTAGCGGGTGGCGACCTTCGCGTTGCGCGTCAGCAAGCTCATCACGGTCTCCTGCCCGCGCGCCTGCGGCGCGCTCCAGGAGCGCACGGTCGAGGCGCCGAAGTCTCTTGTGACGAGCAGATGCACGCCGCCTGGCGCTTTGCCGGCGCCGAGGCCGCAGCCGGAAAGGAGCAGCGCAAGCGCAGCCAGCGCCGCGGGCAAGCCTGCGAGCAGGCGCCCACGACGCTTGGCGCACGTCGCTTGGATCATCGGCGTTCGCTCGACTCAGCGGACAAAGAACACCGTCCTCGTGCTGCCACGCGCGAGCGTGGTGCGGTTGCCGGCAGCGTCTACTGCCTGCACGTCGAGCACGTAGCGTCCAGGAGCGAGCGCAGCGGGCAGCAGGTAGGAGAAGCTCGGCGCAGTGCCGACCTTGAAGAAGCTGCCCTGCCCGCAGCGCGCGCGCTGGAAGCGCTCGGTAGCGCCGTTGTAGGCGTAACAGCGACCGCGGTAGGAGCGGCGCAGCTCGAGACCGACAGAGACGATTGCCGCCTGAGTCGTGACGCTGCCCTTCAGCACCTGCGGCGCGTGGCCGTGCGCGTAGACGTGGCCTTCGGCGACGCCGCTCGTGCGTGCGACGACGGCAAAGGGGCCTTTGTATGGAGGTGCCGGCGAACGCGTGATCCCAGGTTCGCCGTTTGCAGGAGGCAGCGCGCCGCAATTGCCGTCGAGACCTTTGTGCACGCATACATTCGCCTCGCTGCGCACCGAGTCAGGCGCGTTGACGCGCACCAGCTGATTGCCTGTCGTCGACAGCATCAGCGTCGCGTGCCCGGAGGCGTCGGTCGTCGCTTCCGCGCCATTGCCGGAGACGGTCGCGCCAACTGCGGGCGTGGCAGCGCCCGAGGCATTGGCATACGAGGTCACGGTCACGCCGAACGGCGCGCCCGCTTCGACGACAGCAGGAGCGTCGATCCCGAGCGGGTTGGGGGATGCCGGACAGGCGCTGACTTCGCTGAAGCATTCAGGGAAGAAGAGGATGCTCTCGCCGCTGCTCAGTTCGCCTTCGCAGATCCCGACGGAAGAGGGCTTGTTGTCGAGCCAGTAGCTCCAGAAGAAGTTGGCGGGCGCACCCGGTTCGAACTCGTGGGCCTCGCCGAGGATCGATTCGGCGGAGTAGCCGAAGCCGTTGAACCATTCACCGCTCCAGTTGCCGGATGTCGCCAGCTCGAGTGCCCCGGCAGCGCTGCCACCAGCGCACGTGTGTTCTTTGTTGCCGTCCTTCTCGACCGGCGTGCTGTTCGTCGTGACGGTCGTTGGCGCGAGCAGCGTCTGGCTGATGCCCTCGACCCTCACCGTCACGTTGGCGGGTGCGGCTGCATGTGCAGCTGAGACGAATGCGAGCAATGACAAAAGACCGCCGAGCACGGCGGGAGCGATTCTGGACACAGGACGAGAGTGAGGCATGGAGCCAACCCCTTTCCACGAGGGCTTGTGGGCTTGCGGCCGGAGGCAGGTCTCCTGGCTCCCGGGCCTACCGATCCGCGCCTTCCCGAGCCGCGCTGGCGGTCCCGGTGGCTGCGCGCTTCGAGCGCGCCGCGGCTGGCATCCCCGGTCACAGTGGCGGGTCCGCGTCGGATTCGCACCGACTTCCCTCGACCACCGACCGTTGAACGAGTGAAGCGTACTCGACGGCAGGACGCTCAGCGCGAGCGCTCGACAGCATCCTTCAGACGTGCGAGACGACCCTCCCATCCGGCCTCGGCCTGCGCAAGCCACGCGCCGGCGGATTGGAGCGCGCCGTTGCGCAGCCGATAGTACACCTCGCGTCCCGCGGCGGGTGCGCGCTCGACGAGCCCGGCGTGATCGAGCGTGGCGAGGTGCTTGGCGACAGCTTGACGCGTGATTGGCAGCTCGGCTGTCAAGCGCGGCACGCTCGTCGTGCCGTCGCGCAGCAGCGCCTCGATCATCGTTCGCCGCGTTGGGTCGGACAGCGCCGCGAAGACCTGCCCGAGCTCGTCGCTCAAGCGAGCACCTGGGCGAAGCTGATGGCGAGCATGGCGATCGGGAAGGCGGGCTCGGACTCGGTGACGATGACGCGCGCACCGGCCGGCGCGGCGACGATCTCGAACTCCACGCGCGTAGCGGGCTCGTCCTCGCCGACCCACCACCACACGAGTCGACTCGGAGCATCGACGACCTCGACATACACGTCGCGATCTGGCTCCTGGAGCCAATTTTCGCGACCCTCCTCGGTGACGAGCGCCTCCCAGACCTCCTCTGGCGAGGCGTCGACGTCGACTTCTCTGCGTGCTGGCATGGCTCGCTCCCGCGTCGTTGACAACCAGGTGGTTGCTATTGTCGTTTTGACAACCAATAAGTTGTCGAAAGGATAGCTGAGATGCCAATGGTCCCGATGGTCGTCGAGCAAAGCGCGCGCGGGGAGCGCTCGTTCGACATCTACTCACGCCTGCTGAACGAGCGGATCGTCTTCATCGGCACGCCAGTCGATGATCAAGTCGCCAATCTCGTCGTCGCGCAGCTGCTGCACTTGGAGAGCGAGGATTCGGAGAAGGACATCTCGCTGTACGTCAATTCGCCAGGCGGTGTCGTCTACTCGGGCCTGGCGATCTACGACACGATGCAGTTCGTCAAGCCAGACGTGCAGACGATCTGCTTTGGCGTGGCGATGAGCATGGGCTCGCTGCTGCTCGCAGGCGGCGCCTCAGGCAAGCGGATGGCGCTGCCGAACAGCCGCATCTTGATCCACCAGCCCTCAGGCGGCTTCCAAGGGCAGGCGGCGGATATCGAGATTCACGCCAAGGAGACGCTCGAACTGCGTCGCCACATCGACGAGATCTATGCGCGCCACACGGGTCAGTCGGTCGAGCGTGTGCACGACGACATGGACCGCGACCGCTACTTCACGGCCGAGCAGGCGCGTGAGTACGGGCTGATCGACCGCGTGATCTCCTCACATGAGCTCAACCGCCTGCCGACCGGCTTCGCCGGACGTGTGCAAGGGGGCGACTGACTCAGACAACGGCGTCGACGTTGGCCAGCTCCTCACGCTGAGCCTGGTCGAGCACCTTGCCGTCGACGATCAGCTTTCGTGCTGCGTCGAGATCGTCAGAGCGACCCCACGTGAGCGCTGCCTTGACGACGCCGTCTTGCAGGTACCAGTTCGTAAACGCTCCGTCGTCGAATGAGCCGCGCACGATCTCCTCGTCCCATTGGTAGGCAGGACCGACGTACTCGAGCTCGCCCCAGTCGGCAAAGACGGAATAGAAGTACGGCACCTCAGTGTGCGGCGTGTTCCTGCCGAGCATGTTCAGCGCGACGGTCTTGCCGTGGTTGAAGGCGACATCCCAGTGCTCGATACGCACTGGCCTCCCGCCGTGCACTGGCGAGTCGTACTCGCAGATGTCGCCGGCGGCGAACACGCCTTCGACGGCTGTTTCCAGACGCGAGGAGCAGACGACGCCACCACGCTCGCCGATCTCGAGACCGGCGCGCTGGGCGAGCTGCACGTCGGGCGTGACACCGGCGCCGATCACGACTGCATCGCAGGCCAGCTCGAGGCCATTGCGCGTAACCACCTTCGACACAGTCCCCTCGCCCTCGAAGCGCTCGAGCTCGTCGTTCGCGTGCACGGTGACGCCGTGCGATTCGAGCAGCTGCTGAAAGAACGCGCCGGCCTTCGCGCCGAAGCCACGTTCGAGCGTGTGTCCCTCCTGCATCACGATCGTGCAGTGCTTGCCGAGCTTGCTCAGCGACGCAGCGACCTCGCAGCCGATGTAGGAGCCGCCGATCAAGACGATCTCGCTCGCATCCTTGACGCCCTCGCGAATCGCGTCTGAGTTGCCGAGCGTGCGCAGGTAGTGGATCTGATCGAGATGACAGCCGTCGACATTCAGCCGGCGCACGTTTGCACCGGTCGCGAGCAGCGCCTTGTCGAACTCGACCTCATCCTTGTTCGACAGCTTCGCTGTGCGCGTTTCGAGATCGAGCGCAGTGACGCTCGTGCGCTTGAGCAGCTCGATCCGCTGCTCCTCCCACCACTCGTCCGGACGGAAGTAGGTGTCCTCGCGCTGCTCCTCGCTGCGCAGATAGCCCTTCGTGCACTCTGGGCGGTTGTACGGCGGGTCGGGCTCACGCCCAACGAGCAGAATCTCGCCCTCAGCGCCTTCCTCACGCAGCCAGCGAGCGGTGTTGGCGGCGGCGAGGCCGCCGCCAACCAATAGATACTCGACCTTACGTCGGGACATACCGCCACATTACGCAAGATCGGCCCGGATTGCTGACGGCCAGTTCGATCGCCTGATCGATGACATGATTCAGCTTTCTGGATTTTCTACAGCGAGGAGGAGGCCATGGCAGACACGGGAGGAAACCCCGGGGGAGAGAGCGTCGACGAGCCTGATCCGCGGGCACGGTTGATGCACGAAGTAGCCGAGCAGATGGATTCGATCGAAGCCGACTTCGGCGACGGCTTTCAGATCGGGCGCGTGATCACGATCGTCGAGATCACAGGGCCAGACGGCAACGTCGAGCTGCGCGTCCGCGCTGGTCAGTACCTGTGGGTCTCGCTGGGGATGCTCGACTTCGCGAAAAAAAGCCTGGAGGCGTCGATTTCGGGGGGGTGATCGGAGGCGACCGCCGCCGCGGGCCAGTCACAACCCACGCGGATGGCGGACTGACCAGTGCGCCCACGTCGGAATGTGGTCGAGGACCCGCCAGCGCGGTCCGTCTTCGGCACGATTCGGGCCAGTGTCGGTCCCCTCGTGGCTGGTGTCCAGCCGCAACCCAGCGATCGTGATGAACACGTGGTCTGTCGGTTGCGTCGTCGCATAAATCGTCACCCAACGCCCAGGCCCTGGCACGCCCCAGTTGACGTAGTCCTGGGCGAGCGGATTCTCGCGGACGATTTCAGCGATCGATCGGATGCCTGACCTGTAGAGCACGTAGTTGACGGTGCTCGAACAGTCCTCTTCGAGCGCACCGCGTGGATCTGGGTGACCACCCGGGCCGTAAGGCAGGTCGATGCCAGCCAGCTGCGCACTGAGAACGAGCCGCTGGTCGTCGCTCAAGAGCATGGTGAGCTTGCCGATCCGGCGGAGCTCGTCACGCTCGATAACGAGCGTCTCGGGTGTGACACGCTTGTCGGCGATCTCAGCGTTGCTGTGCAGATCATCGACCTTGTCGGCGTGCTCGATCACAGCTTGAATCGGGCTGCGCCCACCAAGGGCGCGTCGCCGATCGCGCACACGAGAGATGAACCGCAGCTCGAGTGCATTGCCAATGTGCGCGCGGCCGGCGAAAGAGCCGCCTGCCTTGACGTGCGCGATCAGCTCAAGCGTCGCCTGGGCCATGACCGGCTTTTTGTCAACGTTCCGGCCCTGCGGATCTCCGGGCCGGGCCAGCCTAGTCCCTACATCAGCGACGACGTGCGATGTACTAGATGCTGTTCGGACACGCCGCCTTTAGCAAAATGACGTGATTTGCAGGGCTTTTCTGTTGTACTTGAGCCTAATTTCGTGCAAAATTCGCAACCATAGGGAACCCTGTATGGTCGAGAGCGGAGCCCCATCAAGCCCACTTTCTTTTCAAATGAAGAGGTGGGTGTCCAGGTGGAGTCAAGCAAGAAACATGACGGTCCCTCGCCAAGGGCGGTCGCTTGGCGGCAGTTCTTCGTAGAAACGCTCGTCTGCTTCGTACTGCTCGGCGCGATAGTCGTGCTTGCGCTGGAAGCTAGGCACCAGCTCCTAGCTGGGCCAGCGATTCTCGCGCTGGCCGGAACCATAGTGGCAATCGTGCGTCATCGTTGGTGAGCTACTACGACGCCACAGGATGCGCACGATCGACCCGCACGAGAGACTAAGCGAAGCGCGGCACACACTGAGCGAGACAGCGCTAGACGTGCGTGCTCACGTAGTAGGAGCCATACGTCAGGGCTCCTAGGAAGATCGCCGCGACGACCAGTTGTCCCGCAACGCCATTGACCTCGCGCGCGGCCATACGCCATGCAGGTAGCGAAAACATGAAAGCGCCCGGCACGTATAGCCCTTGCGCCACCGACTGCCGCGCGGAGGCGACGAGTCTTGTGTCGAACAGAGCACCGAGTGCATGGACCTCGCCAAAGACGGCGGCCAGCGTAACGACGACGATGCTCCCCAGCGCAAAAGAATTGGTCTGCTTATCGCTAGTCGTCAAGTCGTACGCATTGACCTGATAGAGAAGCCCGAGCCAAAAGACCGGGATCACTGTTGCTGCCACGGCGTACAGGCTGGGGTCGAGGTGTGCGGGAGTCGCCTGAGCAATCACTCCCGCGAACGATCCCCGGCACGCCGGACACGTCCGCATACGCCGCAATCCTTGCCGGGTGCGCAGCTCGAAGCGGATCGCAGACCTCGAAATCTCGCGGCTGATGATCTGGTTTCTTCGCTACGTGTATCCGGTGGTGATCCTTTGGGCGCTGCGTGAGCGCCGCCGAAACCAAGCCGTCGTCGTGAAAGAAGCTGCGAACCTCGGCGGGGAGGCGGCCCGAATCGTCGTGGCCGCTCAGAAGAGTTCGGAGACGCTGAGGCGACTGACTTACGTGATCACCGGCGCGATGATCATCAGCACGGCTTTCGTGATCTACGCGGCCGTCAAATGATCGACTGGAGATCCATCGCCGGCCTCGGGGCGATCGATCTCCGAACCGCCTCATCCGAGTCGATGACCTCGTAGGACATCATCCGGCCCGAACCGCCCGGATCGGCGATGTATCGAGGCCACCCCCGCTTTGCATTTCGCTCCGCGACGGCGGGGTCGGCCGTACTCTGATCCTCGAGCAAGACCATCGTTTTCCTGATTGGCGTCGGAGCCTCATCGGCGCGCTCGTGAAGCCGTTCGAGGACTACTGGCGACGGCCCGTACACGTAGCGTGCCGCCCAGCCGTAGGTGCGGAGGTTGATGCGATCGACCTGAGTGGTCGTCTCTTTGACGCTTAGTCGCTTCGACTGGCTGGGGCCAATCCGAAGGCAGAGGTCTCGGCCGAGCGGAAGGGTCGCTTCGACTGTCGGTGAGGACTCCCAGGCCGGAGCCCGCCACGGGTACAACGGCGTTAGGTCGTACATCGTCAACGGTCTATCCGAACATACAAACAGGGCGTCCTTAGCCTTCAGCACCGTCCAGGGCAAGTAGTTGATGCGCTGCGAGGTAAGGCTCATAGCGGCGAAGGCGAGTCTCAGAACCTCTTGGTCGGGAGGCACGATCATCACGCGCGAGTTCACTAGCGCGTCGTACGATTCGAGCGCCTGCTTCCGCTTTTTGCCCTTGACGTTGGCTAGGTAGACGGCGGCGCGCGCAATTGCCTGCTCCTGGAGCCCGAGCTTGAACTCTCCTAGGAATCCGGGCGCACGCTGCTCCTGGATTGCGACGAGGAATGCTAGGTCGCCTCGGTCGCGATTGGACAACCGCTCGCCATCGCGGACGAGCCCTTCGAGCGCTTCGCTCGCGTAGTTCTCGGCAAGGGCAAAGAAGCCCTCGATGACGCCGTCGTGTTCGCCCGTCGTGCTCTCGACCTTGTAGAAGTCCTCGCGCCAAGCGGTGTTCTTCGCGGTCGTTTCCTCGACCTCACCCGTCTCCTTGTCAAGCTGCCACAGCTTCCCCTTGCCGCGAAACCGGCGAAGCAAGAACTGAGGAACGTAGTGGTGGCGCGAACCGTCGCTGGTCGGCAGCGAGACCTTGCCCTCGACGAGAGCGTGCATCCAGTCAACAAACCGACCTTCTATCTTCACCACTTCCACGCAACCGATCCTAGCGAACACGCGTTCGGTTCACGTGCCGGAATCCTCCACGCGCGCGGGCCTCACGTATGTCTCCGGCCACTCCCACCCGATTCCCAATCTCGCCCTTCGCACGGCTTCTTGAGGCAGTCTCGGGGGGGGTGGCTCTCGCGCCCCGTTTCAGGGCACGCCGCGCCCGCGACTAGTTGTAGCCTGAGCGCATGTCTTTCGTACGACCGACGCCGACCGCAGCAGAGCTTGGAGAGGGCGCGAATCATCTGCTGTATGAGGTTTTGATGCTGTCGAACGCGGCCGCCCTGTCTGATGACGACCGGAAGTGGAACACGGGTCGAGGCTGGGAAAGCAAGACCCTCTACATGGCCGCGCTGGAGTCGTTCTTGACGCACGCCCGGTCGCTTATGGACTTCGTCTGCCCGCCTAGCGACTACGCGACGCGATCGGTTCACGCGCGCGGCATCTTTGCGGACGACTACTGCACGGCCCAGTGGAGACCTCAGCCGTGGAGCACGATGCGGGCCGAACACAAAGCCATCAGCAAGGAGATCGAGCACCTAACCTTCGACCGTCCTGCGGTGGGGCGAAACTGGCCCTACGCCGAAATGCGCAATCGACTTTCGGTGATGCTGCTCGAATTCACGGACGAAGCCGATCTTCTCCCCAGCCATGTCAAGGGTCAGATTCGCGCCGTGCTCAGCACAGGTGCGCGGGTGGCTGTCGCTCCGCCTGGGAGGGCCATCAGCACGGAGGCCATCGTGGGCACACTTGGAGTCGCGGGCGCGACTACTTCAATGATTGCTCCAGTCCCGGTGCAGCAGGCCGGCTTGCGGCCTAGCGAGCGCTAGGAACGCCGATAACTTCTCGGCCCGTGTCGGTGATTTCCCACCGACGAATTGGCCCGTTGCCGACGCGCGCGATGACATTCCGTGACTCTGCGTCGTCCGCCCAGGTAGCAACGGCGGCCTGGTCGATCTGGTCAACACCCAGCGAGGACTCGAGCCCTTTCTCGGTGCGCGGCCCCTCGGCCACGAGGTGTCTCAGGAGCAGCTTCTCTTCGCCGAGGCCGACCTCAGTCGGAGCCGGAAGGTCTTCGATGCGCTTCGCCAGCGCGCGCAACGCATCGCTGTCCCTCAATTCGGCCGCGAGATCGCGGGCCAGCTGCGCGAGCACACCGCGACGATCAAGACTCAGCTTGCCGGGGTCGAGCGAACCCGGCTGAATCTGAAGCGTCTGCGCAAGCTGAAGAATCTTCGAGGACTCGACCTCGCCGCCACCCGCGAAGACCATGAGCGTCTGCTGCGCCTTCGCAACTTCTACGGCCTCCCGATCGATGCCCGCCATGCCGCTGCCATGTAAGCGCGACCTCGCGCGCGCTCTGGAACCAGCGTCTCGCCGGTTGGAACCGTCGCGGCTCCAAGCACAACTGCGAGGCGTACTTGCAGCGAGGCCAAATCGTCCTGCGCGCTGCAGAGTAATACCCGCGCCGCGCGCGCGGGATCGAAGATCGGAATGCCTCTCGCACGGGGCAACGTATAGGGAGGTGAAAGCCTTGAGAAAGGGCCAACGCCACACGACCGCGACCAAGAAGCGGATCAAAGCGACGATGACAGGACGCGCGCTGAGCGACGCACCGCGAGGCCATCGCACGCGGCCTAGCGAGGCGGTGGGAGCGCATCCGCAAGCTCGAAGAAGCCGCAGACCGGAAGGAGAACGAATGACAGGGGCAGTTGTGAGTGTGCAGTTCCCCGGCCCCGAGTCGGGCAAGCTGGAGAAGTACCACCGAGCGGTGTCGAAGGGTAGGACGCCGCAGGCAATCCGAGCCGCGCTTGAGAAGATCCTGGAGGACGCACAGGGCGAGGGGAACGGGCGGACGCTCGTCTCGATGACGCCGCAGGCGAAGAAGCGGTGGGCCAACGCGGCCCGCAAGGAAGCCGCGGGCGAACCCCTTGCTTGACGAGGACTGGAACGCGCTGACGCCCGACCAGCGCAGAGAGATCCAGGACCGACACCGCAGGATCAGGCAAGAGCGCAAGCGCGAGAGGCGCGTCCCTACGCGGCAGGTGCACTGGCTCCGCGAGAAGGTCGATCGAGTCGTGGTCGGCGTGTGCGAGGACGCAGCCCCCGATGTGATCGCCCGCTATCGGCCGTTCTTCACATGACGGCCGCACAGCTGGCGTCGGCGGATGCGAATAGGGCATCATGGAGCGCGCGATGCAAGCGCCAGCGGACGACGGTGCGACTGATCCAGCAATCAGGATCAATGCGACTTATGCAAAAGTCCGCGAGTACGTAGCGGCAACGATCACCCTGCGTGAAGAACTCTCGAGGCTTTATTTGCTCAACGACCTTGCGCATCGAAGCCCGCTACTTCGGTGGTCTTTTCGCATGGCGGGTGTCCGCTTTTGGGGGACTTCAGTGCTTCGTTTCGTGGGCGCCTTTGCGCCGACCAAACGAGTCACGGCCTCTAATCGCGCGGGACTTGTAGCCATCGCAACTGACTCCCAGAGGGCTCGATCAGAGTTCGAGCACGTGACTGCTGAATTCTGGATAGAGAGCTTCGCGGCAGACTGCTGCACGAGGTTCAATCTCGACACCACCAAGGTCCGCGCGCTTCGTCAGGTCAACGAGATACGCAACACGCCCACCCCCTACCAGCGACTGACGTCTCCGCAGCGCTTTCTGGCCGTCGCCGGCGTTGCGTTTGGCCTGTTTGCGTCGCTGGTTCCGAAGGAGGCCTTCGAAGCGCTGGGCTGGACGGTGCACTCATATGGCGTTGTGAGAGCATCTCTCGCAATCGCGATCCTTTCGATAGCCGCATACCTGGCGTTCATCACCATCGTCGAGCGAGCTGATGAAGGACGAGTCGAGAGAAACGTCTCCAAAACGATGCCTGACGTTCTCACCTACTGCGAGATCGTCTGCAGCTCGCGCGAGGTCGCTCAGCAGGTGTAAGCGTTCGCGGGAATGAACCGGGCCGCGCTGGTGCAGCACCCCTGGGCTATAGACCCCCTAGAGGGCGTGTCTGTAGGCGCCTTAGTCCAGTCAAAAAAATTCACAAGCAACTTTCCTCTGCGCTGCGCCCTGGCGAACGCCCCTACGCGCACGCGCGCGTAGGGAAGCGATGCAAAACCCGCATCAAACGGAGGCGCGATGGAACCGATTCCGGCTGGCAGATGGCGTAAGTCCTCACAAGAGGCGTGGCTGGCGTGGGTTGCGACGGACGTGGCGCGCGATTGGACGCCCGCTGACTGGAAGGCAGCCGAACGGCTACTGCGCCTTGTGAATGACGAGGCTAGGGCGAGCGATGCCGGCGAACGACAGCGCCTCTCGACGAGCATCCGAACTCTCGAACGCGATCTGGGCTTGCTGAGGAAGAAAGCACCGCGCATCGAGGACGAGAGAGCACGCAGGCGGCGGCGCAGACGGTTCGTAGACGCGCACAGCGACCCCCGACCCTGGACGCCCGACGACCGTAGAGCCGCAGAACTGGCCTTCGATGAAGCGGCCGGAAACGAAGCGCAGGCCGAGTCGATGCTGCGCTGGGACGACGCCGCCCGCGAGCGCCACGAGCAGCACGTCGAGGAACAGCGAACGCGGGCGTACGACGGCAGCAAGGCGATGCGCGACCCGCGTCTCGCCTTGCTCGCCTGACGGACCCCGAACACATGCAGGAGGGAGAAAGATGACCGCAAGTAAGACCGCACGCGCGAACCAAGACGCGCTGTTTGACCGCCTTGTGGACATGCGAACCGGGGCCGAGGCGACACCGCCGGACGGAGTCGATCTCGTGGCCGACGCCGCGCTTGCTGGCGAAAATGCGGCTGCCGTCGCACAGCATCACCGCGCAACCAACGATGCGCGAGCTCTGCTCATCAAGGGCCTGTCGCTCGCGGGGCCGCGTGCTTACGAGGCAGGCGACGTGCCGTGCAAGCTGACCCCCAACGAAAGGAAATGACATGGCTGACGACCGCATCCGCTGGCGTCTACTCGCTGTGTTGATGCCACGCGCCCACGGCCGCCTGTCCCGTTCTTTGCTCGCGCCCGTGCACACCACCACCTTCTACAACGGTGGGCAGGGCACGGAAAGCGAAGTCGGGTTCGACATCACCCAATCGAAAACGAGGCTTGAGTGCTCGGGCATCCCGCTGCTCGTTCAAGCTGTCGTTGAGTACAGCTCCGTGCAGCCCGTCACGATCGAAGGGATGTTCATGGACGGGACTCGGCTCGGCGTGGAAGGGCCGCCGTCAGTGGTCGCAAGCGGGAGTTGGGTCAATTCCTACGTCAGCGAACCATCGGCGGGGAGCCATCTGTTCACCATCCGTATGCGGACACACGAAGGGAAAACGATCGGCTTCCTACAGAAATTCACGTATTCCTTCCACGAGGCGTTCAGCGGCACAGCGAATAACGGGACGAGCTAGGGTTCTTCCCACCACAGGAGTTCGGATTCGCAGCCGCACGAACTCCAAAACTGTTCGGCTTCGGCTGATTCCTGAGCGATTTCCTGTTCTGACTGTTCTTCGATGGGAGGCAGTTCGTATTCGGCTTCAGCCACCTTTGCGCGGTGGTGGCGGCGAGGGGCCGGATGCACGGCGTGATGTTGGCGATGCTTCACAGGTACGCGCGCATCACTCGCGGACGTACCAACAAGGCACGCGGCTATGCCACATACGGCAATCAGACGTTTCACAGCTACTCCTATAGTTGGGTTCACTGTGAATACAAATTGACCCAATCGACGGGCGATGTCAAAGGACTCCGTTGACATTCCGCTTTCCTCTCTATTCGATTGTTACTAGCAGACGCTTGTCTGCACACATCGAAACAGGAGAAAGGCGACATGCCATCGACCACCACCCCACTCGCGCAGCGATCGAAAGCGAAAGCGAAAGCCGCGCCCGAGAAGCCAACTGCGGGCAAGACGGCCAAGGGCCATCCGCGCACGCTCGCGTGGCGCACGTCGAAAGGCGAGGACTTGCCGATCGGTGCGCGGGTCGAATGCCCCGGCGGTCAGAAGGGAACCGTCAAGGCACGATGCACCAAGCCCGCTACCAAAGATGCGCCGCGCGTGCCGTACTGCGGCGTCGAACTGGACAGTCCGGAGACTTTCGCCAAAGACAACGAGATGTCGCGCATCGTGAAGCGCCCGACGTTCCCTGCTGAATCGCTGGTGCTGCTGCCCGGATCTAAGTGATGCGCGTTTCACGCAAGCTCAGAGACGCCGGCATCACGACGCTTGAGGCCCTGTGCGACTGCACTGGCGACGAACTGCTGGCAATCCTTGATCGCGTCGAGTTCCTTGACCTGGTGATCGAACTTCGATCAGAGGGCAAGGCACTGGCTCCAGCGCCCGGTGCGCGACTTCGTCGCGTCGCAAGCGAACGTGACATCGCAATGCTGCGGTTGCGACTCATCGACGGTCTGACATTCCGCGAGATCGCCGCGCGCTTCGGTGTCACCGCTGAGGTTCCGCGTCGCGCCCTGCGGTCGCGCTTCGGCACGCTCCTGTAGTCACACACGACCCCCGGCCGATTGCGGCCGGGGGTCGTGGTGTCTTTTGCCGAAGTAGGGACACCTAGCGGACTTAGCTAAACCATCAAGACTTGCTGCTGAGTTTGATCATTGTGATCAGGAAAACGACGAGAATGACGATGCCTGTAACTAGAGTCCATAGCGGAAGATTAAGATAAACGCCGAGTACGACAAGGTTGAGGGTCGCCACAGAATAGATCGCCAGCCGACTCTTGAGGATGAGCGCTAGGCGTGCCATGCGGACCGCATTTGTCGCGCTGAGACGCGGCCTTTTCAGTTTTACTTGGCGACGGTAGCGATCCCTTTCTCCTCGTGGCACATCGATCGCAGATGGCACGGCTGCGGGTTCACCGACGAGATCGGCAGCTGACTTCTGAACGCCGCGGATGAATTTCGCCGCAGTCAGTGGCATGGCGATCGCAGCAGCGAGCTCCCCCCGCCACTCCTCGGCCCACGCCTCCCGAAGCTCGACGGGCATCTGCTCGATGATCTTCTCCAGCCGTGCCCATTGCCGCCGCTGTATGCGGCCGCGCACCTCGTCCACGGCGAGCGCCCGCACGACCATCAGCGCGATCCCGCCGAGGAACGCCAGTATGAGCAGAAGGTCGGTCACGCCGTCTCCGGGCGCCAGTGGGATGCACGGCCAACGTTACGGTTGCGGGTGAGCGCCGCCATGTGCTCATCCAGCGCGAGGCGAGCCGATGTCGCACCCACGCGAGTCAGCCGGTAGAGCCGACGGCGCGGACGCCCCTCGACGGCCGGGTCGATGTCCTCCCATCGTCGTTCGAGCCAACCGGCACCGAGCAGCCTGTCGAGGATCGGATAGATCGTGCCCGGCTTCAAGCTCGATCGCTTCGACAGGTCGAGCCCGTACCACTCGGCCTCGGGGTCGCTGACCATCGTGCTCAAGAGCGCGAGCGTCTGCGTTGTGAGCTTCGGACCGGGGGTCATACCCATGACGCTACATAGGCTAGCACGCAACTCTATATAGGTGTCAGCGGCAGCTGCGCGCACGAGCAGACGAGATTACGAGCCGGTTTCCACAACGACCCGCGCAGACCCTCTCTTGCAGGTCGCAACGCCAACCCCGTAAAGCTCCTGCCCATGACCCCGCGTCGCTTCCCGCGCACGACATCGCCAGTGCTGCACTTCTACGGGGATCTTTTTCGTGACGAAGTAGTGGACCGTTACCGAGAACTCGCCGCGCGGAAGCCGCCAGCGGTATACGCATTCGACGATGTCCTCACAGTAGCCGCCAAAGGTCTCCCCTCCTTCCACGTAGTTGCTGCTGCCGACTGCTCCGAGACACGAGACACCCGACACGCGAACACTGTGTAGAACCGGGCCACGGCCTCCCGAGTTCACGTGGCAGGCCTGGGAGCCGAGCGCAGTCGATGGAAAGAGGGCTAACGCAGCCAAAGCTCCGATGATGCCGTGTCGCATGTAGTTGACGCTATGTCGCCAACGACATGCGGTCAACGCGGGTGAACTCGATAAACCGCAGCTCACGAAGATGTCAACAACAGAGCACGGCACGCCTAGGAGCAACTGCCCCCTCGCCGACGCCTGCCCTCACCGCTGCTGACGCCCTGGCCGGTCACTCGGACGGCGATACCTCCAAGCCCGTGCACCTCTCGACCAAACAACGTCCTTGCCGCTCAGCTTGGCGAACTCCTTGAGTACGGCCTGCTTGATTGCCCAATGACCGTTTTTGTCCCGATAGAGAAAGCCATCCCCGGCATAAGTCATAAGCAGGCGGATCGCAGTTTTATGAGATAGACGTCCACGGGCCTCAAACTGCTCCAGCATCCATCTCGCGGCTTCGCTCGCAGTCATGGTCTGTCAGGTGGGCCAGCTAACCAGTTGGTGTCCTCCGAGCCTCACCGAGCGCTGGAGGAATGAGGATGCCCACGACCTCGATGCCCGAGGTCGTGGGAGCCCTGCTCAGTCGTCGTCGTTGCCCAAATCCCCGGCCGGCCCTCTGACTTCTGGTTCACCCGTACCGCCACTGCCACCATCGTCTCCGCCTGGCAGCGATTCTTCGGGGGCGGGACCCGGTCCGGGGTCCTCCCCGGCCTCCGCTCGTAGGGCCTGCTGGTCACGCTCCATCAGGTCAATAGTCATGTCTACCCCTTAGTTCCTAGGTCAATTAGCCAAAGAACGACATCAATGCCGAGTCCGAGGCATGCGAGTTGGAAGCCGATGAACCGATGATCGAGCTTCCCTTTGTTGGTGATGCGCAGAGTCGTGTTCTCGATTGCCATTTCTCTGCGCATTTGATCGAGCGACTTGTCCTTATCCACGTAGGTTGTGATCACTAGCTCTGCGTTGTGCACGAATGTCCATTTGGCCGGCCAAAGGACGTAGACGCACAAGAGGACCACGCAACCGAACGCTGTGGTGCCAGCGATGCTTAGTGCCGAAAACTCTTCCGTGCCTTCCAGGGCTAGCGCGCCGAGGAAGGCCGACGCAACCGACGCGGCGGACAGGAGCACTCCCGCGCGACTCCTAAGCTCGTCTAGAACAGAGCTTTGCAGCGCCCATCCTCTGACCGACTCGTCGTACGCGAGGGCAAGCCTCGGGTCGGACTCGGGCGTCTCCATCGGCACACAACGATACTCCTGACCGCTGCCGTAGTCCATGCTTCGGAACTTGCCTCGCCAGCAGCATGGCCGCGACGATCACGGGGCAACGACCTTTGTAAAAATTGCTACGTGCAGGCAATCCTCTACGCAGCCAAGTCCTCCGAGGACAAGAAAGGCTCGATCCCCACGCAGCTCGCTGACGGCCGGACGCTCTGCGAGGCCGAGGGGTTGACGGTCGCGGCCGAGTACCAAGACGAGGCCAAGTCGGCCTACCACGGGAGCCGAGGCGACGGCCTGGTCGCAGCCAAGGAGCACGCAGCGCGGATCGCGGCGGAGGAGGGCAACTGCGCCCTGGTCGTCCAGCACACGGACAGGCTTGCGAGGGGCGATGCAGTCGAGGCCGCGTACCTCGTGGAGGTCGTACTTTGGGCGCGCAAGGCCAACGTGACGATCCGGTCCGTCGAGGATGACTCGACCTCCGAGAACTTGGTGTTGGCGGTCGTTATGGGCGAGCGCAACCACGAGGACTCGAAGCGCAAGAGCGCGGCAGTCAAAGCTGGCCTGCGGCGATCAGCCGAACACGGCAATTGGCACGGAGGCCCTGTGCCTGACGGCTACAAGCTCGGACCGCCCGTCGAGCAGGGCGGGCGCGGGCTGGTGATCGATGACCCCCGCGCCGCTGTAGTCCAACGCATGTCTGCGCTCGCAGCCGAGGGCCTGTCCCGCGCGGCCGTCGCGCGTCGCCTCAACGCCGAGGGCCACGTGACCAAGACCGGCCTTCCGTGGACTTCCGAGGCAGTCGGCGACAAGCTCTCGAATCCCGTCTACAAGGGTGTGCTCGCGCTGAACCGGCGCTACCCCGACGAGCGACACATCCCCGGCAACTGGGAGCCGATCATCGAGCCCGATGACTTCGATCGACTGGCGATGCCCGCCACGAAACGCAGCCGCGAGCCGAAGGGGCGTCCCACGCAGCAACACCTGCTGTCCGGCCTCGCTCGCTGCGACTGGTGCGGCCGCCCGATGTACTCGCGCACAAGCCCCTACAAGCGCAAGGACGGGACGCACGCGCGGCGGTACACGTGTGTCAACAAAAAAGGCAAAGGCGGCACCTGCGCGGCCCCGCCGATCGACGCTGTGTTGATCGACGACGCCATTCAGAACCACCTAGTGGAGCGGTTCATCGACGTGGAGGCGTGGGTCGAGCAACAGGTAGCTCATAACTCGGCCGCGCGGGACACCCTCGCTGAGCGCGTGGAGGCCACGAAGCGCGACCTACGCGCACGACAGCGCGAGCGCGATACGGCGATGAACCGCTACGTCGATAAGCAGACCGACGCCCGCGAGGAAGCGCTCGAGGTCACGCGCGATCGCGTTGCCCTCGCCGAACAGCGCGTGTCATCTACCGAGGCCGAGCTTGCGGCCGCATCCGTCGACGCGGACACCGACGCGATGCTCGACGCCTACAACGACGTGAAACGCAGATTGGAAAACGACACCGGCCCCCTCAACGACCGATTGAGGCAGGTTTGGTCCGAGGTGCGCCTCTCCACCGACGAGATTGGCGACGTGCACGCTGTGCCGATCATCAGGCCGGAGCTCCTCTCCGACTACGCGCGACGCGATGGCGGCTACATCGCCATCCTCGACACCGACCGCGAGGTGCTGGAGCGCGAAGTGCCGGCCGCCCTAGGCGAACCCGACCCGCTCGACCAGTCGGTGCGACTCACCGTCGCGCCGCCCGCTCAGGGAGTAGTTGTCAAAAAAGGCGACTTGGCCTGGCTGTAGCAGTCTTCGAGATCATCGATCCGCAGTCGCCGCCAATGCACACGCAGCAGCACCCGTCGCTTTGCCTGAGCGACGAGCGCGACTTGCTCGGCGAGATCGTGTAAGCGCCTGAAAGCGCCGCCCGCCGCGTGCGGTTGCTTTTGATGCGGCGCTCGTTTTCTGTGGCTGCATCGGGTAGACACATGGACATGTCGCTACCAGCGCCGACTATCCCCCCCTCCCAATTTCGCCACGCGGCGAGCTCACGCGTACGACATGCCCACACGAGGGGCAGTCGATGAGCATCACGGACCGCCTCAACACGCTCGACCGCCACCAGCAGCAAACGCGCGGGATCCGCTTTATCGCGGCTGTCTACAAGAAGTTCAGCGATGACCAGGCGGGACAGCTGGCAGCGCTGATCTCCTACTACGCGTTCGTCTCGATCTTCCCGCTGCTGCTCGTGTTCGTGACAGTCCTCGGGTTCGTGCTCGAAGGCAATCCCGACGACCGCGAAAAAATCCTCCACGGCACGCTCGGGCAGTTCCCGGTGCTCTCGGAAAACCTCAAGCTGCACT